>Ga0105047_10001853_pt1 | contig 37993 bp, 31 predicted proteins | sample MAT04_FD_78384 | JGI IMG/M metagenome (GOLD analysis project Ga0105047, IMG submission 78384) | Freshwater microbial communities from Lake Fryxell liftoff mats and glacier meltwater in Antarctica - MAT-04 (megahit assembly) | ecosystem: Environmental > Aquatic > Freshwater > Ice > Liftoff...
CAAGCCGGCCACGGCAGCTGCGCCTTGCACCTCGACGTAGATCGGGTTGCTGTAGAACCACAGGTCGGCCCAGACAGCGACGTCCAGTGCCAAGAACTTGCCCGTGTAGTTGCCTTCCGTCTTGGTCGGCAGGTGCGAGGGGCAGCCGTTGAAATCCGTCGTGCCCACCGTCGTGCACGGGATCTTCAGGAAGAAGTTCTCCGGGAAGCCGTCGCCGGCGGTCGCGGTGGTGGCGTTCACCGCCCCCGAGTTGGTTTCCAGGTCGCGCAACGGGTTGCCGTTGGCGTCGGTCTCGTAAGGCACGCTGGCGGGCAGGTTGGTGCCGCGCAGACGCACGTACTGCGAGGCCGCCACCGCCGGGATGCGAAAGCTCATCTTCAACAGGCCGTTGCCACCGCTGGTCCAGGTGCCGCCGTTGAAGGTGCGCAGCACCCTCGCGCTGGGGTTCTTCACCGCGGCAGGCAAGGTAGTCACGTCCGGGTTGAAGACCCAGTTGTTCGGCCAGGTGCCGGCGTAAGCGGCGTCGCCCGGCTGCTTGTAGCCGCTGACCGTGCCCTGGATGACGTCGATATGGTCCAGTACCGGCTGGTTCAGCGGCTGGTTGATGCCGACCTGCATCAGCGACGGATTCGGGAAGGTGTAGGGCGAGTAGTTCGAGCCTTCGGGGTCGCGCACCACGATCGACACCACGATGTCGGCACCCGGGCGCACGACGAGCTTCTCGCCCATCGTGGCGCAGCCCGCGACCGTGACGTCGGTGTTGTTCAGCGCCGCATTCACCGCCAGCGCTTCGACGGCGGCGTTGGTCCGCGCCGCCGGGCCGCGGTAGGACGCACAGGCCACGAAGGCCGGGCGGTCGATGAGCTGGCAGCTGGCGGCGAAGTTGTTGCCCGTGCGCAGCCCGTCGACGATGTTCTGCGGGTTCAGCTTGTCGCTGCCGTTGTGCACCATCGTGTAGTTGCGCTGGTACTCGCCGGGAAGGAAGTCCTGCGTCGAGCGGCGGTCGTCGGTGCCAAAAGCGCCACGGTTGTGCCAGTCGGAACTGGCGAAGAACCACCAGTTGCGGCCCTCGCCCAGCAAAGCGTCCCACACGCCACCGACATAGGCTGCGTAGACACCGGTGCCGCCGTAGGTGGTGCCGCCGACGGTGTCCACGCGCACGCCGCTGATCGTGTTGCGGCGCGGCGCGTATTCACCGCGGTCGGACGAGGCGCCGTGGCCCGGCTGGCTTTCGAAGCCGAAGGCCACGCGAGGTGCGGCGTTGTTGAAGTTGCGCAGGTGCTCGATGTTGAAGCCGTTGTTGCCGTCCGGGTTGAAGGGGCCCGCGCGCTCCAGGTGGGCCGGCACGTAGTAGCTGCCGTTCGGGTGGAAAGCGGCCATCCACTTCACGGCCTCCACCGTCTTGTTGTGGCCGCGCAGGCCGGTGCCGGTGCCGCCGGCCGGGATCAGCTTGGCGGCCAGCTGGCTCCAGCTGGCGTCGGCGGCGTTCAGGCTGCCGGGCACCGAGCAGTCCCAGTTGTTGCCCACGCCGCTGCTCACGGTGGTGTTGCCACGGCTGGTGTCGGTGTCGTTGCGGTCGAAGCAGTACTCCCACATCGCCAGCGCGTTGGCGTTGCCCACCGGCGCGTAGGGGCCCGTGGGCGGCAGCGGGTTGCCGTGGATGGCGGCCGGCATCTGGCCGGTGATGACCGACATCGACGTGTGTTCATGGCCAGCCACCACCGATTCGACACCCATGAACATCGGCTTGTTCTGCAGCGACGCCAGGTACTCGAGCAGCGGGTACTGGATTTCCTGCACCGATTGCCAGCGCCACATGACCTGCGCCGGCGGCGTGCCCGAAACGCGGCCCTTGGACGCTACTGGCGGGTTGGTGTTCTGCCAGGTCGTGGTCGGCCCTTGCAGCGTGCCGGTGCCCGAGTAGACGAGCGGGTAGGCCGGCGTGGCCAGGCTGGCGTCCTCGGCCAGCGTGCAGTTGCGGCTGCCGCTGCCGCCGTGGCCGGCCTGCGGGCAGGAGACCGCGCTGGCGCGTGGGCATGGCCGACGGTCTCTCGGTCAGGGTGGTCAAACCCATGACGGTCACTCCCGACGATGACGCCTTCGTGAAACCGGGGCGCATCGGCACGAACTAGGGGGGAGGCGGGCGCGCGGGGCGCCTCGTCGTGCCGGGGTCACCACACCGTCATCGCGCCGACCTAGCGTCGGCAACGCCGCTTCGGTCGACCTCGACCTTGCGCGAAGGCGACCCACCGCGGTCTCATCACCCCCTACGAGGAGTACCTCCATGATCAAGTCTCTGCTGACGACGGCGGCCCTGGCCGCCATCACCGGCCTGCTGCCCACCCTGGCGCTGGCCGACCGCGACGACGGCCACGACCGCAACACCAACGTCCAGCTCGGCCCGCGCCCCTACTTTCTCGTCGAGGACATGAAGGACAGCCCGCTCAAGCGCGAGCTGCAGACCTGCGCCGCGCGCGAGCAGAAGTTCAAGCCGACGCAGTTCTCCATCGGACACCGCGGTGCGGCGCTGCAGTTCCCCGAGCACACGAAGGAGTCCTACACGGCCGCCGCGCGCATGGGTGCGGGCATCGTCGAGTGCGACGTCACCTTCACCAAGGACAAGGAACTCGTCTGCCGCCATGCGCAGAACGACCTGCACACCACCACCAACATCCTGGCCACGCCGCTGGCGGCCAAGTGCATCCAGCCCTTCTCGCCGGCCACGTTCAATGCCAGCGGCGTGCGCCTGACGCCCGCCAGCGCCGAATGCCGCACCAGCGAGCTGACATTGGCCGAGTTCAAGACCTTGCGCGGCAAGATGGACGCCGCCAACCCGAACGCGCGTACGGTGGCCGAATACCTGGCCGGCACCGCCAACTTCCGCACCGACCTGTATTCGGGCCCGAGCAGCGGCACCCTGATGACCCACAAGGAGAGCATCGAACTCTTCAAGCGCCTGGGTGTGAAGATGACGCCCGAGTTGAAGAGCCCGGCGGTGGTCATGCCCTTCGACGGCTTCTCGCAGCAGGCCTACGCGCAGAAGATGATCAGCGAGTACAAGCAGGCCGGGGTGCCGGCACGCGACGTGTGGGCGCAGTCGTTCGACAAGAACGACGTGCTGTACTGGGTGCAGAACGAGCCGGCCTTCGGCCGCCAGGCCGTCTACCTGGACGACGCCAACACCGTGGCCGACCTGCCGAGCGCCGCAGACCTGGCCGGCTACCGCGCGCAGGGCATCCGCATCGTGGCGCCGCCCACCTTCGCGCTGCTCACTGCCGACAGCAGCGGCAACATCCTGCCGTCGCAATATGCGAAGGACGCCAAGCGCGCCGGTCTGGACATCATCACCTGGACGGTCGAGCGCTCGGGCATCCTGGCCGACGGCAACAACGGCTTCTACTTCCAGACCTTCGACAGCGCAGTCACCCGTGAAGGCGACGTGATGCGTGTGCTCGACGTGCTGGCGCAGGATGTCGGTGTCATCGGCGTCTTCAGCGACTGGCCGGCCACCGTCAGCTTCTACGCCAACTGCAAGGGCTTGAAGTAGCCCTTTGTCCCGCGGCCCACGACGGGCCGCGGGACTGGGCGGGCAGGGCTGCGGGGCAAGGTGATTTACGGTATAAACCGTTTATCCCAATTCAGCCGCAGAGACCATGCACCAGCCCGACACCAGCCCCGACACCAGCCCCGACGCCAGCTCCGACACCACGCCGGCTGCGCCCGCGGCCCCCATGAAGCCGGCAGCAGCCCGGCCCAGGACGGCCACAAAGCCCGCCGTGAAGACGGCCGCGCCGAAGAAGGTGGCGGCGAAGCAGGCCACGGCCACGGTTGCCACGGCCAAGGTTGCCGCGGCCAAGAAGGCCGCGGCCCCGAAAGCCGCGCTCTCGAAGCACACGCCGTCCGCCGCTCCGGTGGCCAGGGAGGGCAGCAAACGCGCCAAGCTCGTGCGCGACAGCTTCACGATGCCGCAGCCCGACTTCGCGCTCATCGATGTGCTGAAAGCGCGCGCACTGGGCATCAAGCGGCCGACGAAGAAGAGTGAGCTGCTGCGCGCCGGGCTGCAGGCGCTGGCCGCCATGCCCGTGGCCGAGCTGAAGGCCACTCTGGGCCGGTTGATGCCGCTGAAGACCGGCCGCCCGAAAAAGGCCGGCTGAGTGGCAGCGGCACGGGCGGCCGCGCGCCGCCACGGGCCGGGAGGCCGGCCGTGACGCCACTCGACGGCCTGGACGCGCTGTCGCGCCAGGACATCGAGACCATGCTCGCGGTGACCCGCGCGCTGGCCGCACCTTTCGACCTGCCGACCATGCTGCAGACGGTGACCAGCGCCGCCTGTCGCGTGCTGCACGCCGAGCGCGGCTCGGTGTGGCTGCTCGACGCCGCGGCCGGCGAGCTGGTGCTCGAGGTGGCCAGCGACTTGCAACGCGTGCGGCTGCCGCTGGGTGCCGGCCTCGTCGGCGCCTGTGCGCTGGAGCGGCAGCTCGTCAACGTCCCAGACTGTTACGCCGACGCCCGCTTCGACGCCGACATCGACCGCGCCTCGGGTTACCACACGCGCTGCAGCCTGACGCTGCCGCTGGTCGACCACCGGGGTGCACTGGTGGGCGTGATGCAGCTGCTGAACAAGGTCGGCGGCGTCTTCACGGCGGCCGACGAGGCGCTGGCCGAGGCCCTGGCCGCGCAGTGCGCCGTGGCGCTGACCCGCGTGCGCATGACGGCCGCCCTGATCGAAGGCGAGCGCCTGCAGCAGGAACTGGAACTGGCGCGCCTGGTGCAGCTGCGCACGCTGCCGGCGGCCATGCCCGAGGTGCCGGGCTACGCCATGCACGGCAGTTTCCTGCCGGCGTCGCTGACCGGCGGCGACACCTACGACCTTGCGCTTACCGCGCGCGGCCTGCTCGTCGTGCTCGGCGACGCCACCGGGCACGGCATCGGGCCGGCGCTGTCGGTAACGCAGATGCACGCCATGCTGCGCATGGCGCTGCGTCTGGGCGCCGACCTGGAAACCGCCTTCCGCCATGTCAACGACCAGCTGGCCGACACGCTGGCCGACGGCCGCTTCGTCACCGCCTTCATCGGCCTGCTCGACGCGGCCACGCACCGGCTGCATTTCATCAGCGGCGGGCAGGGCCCCATCCTGCACTTCCAGGCCGCGCGGCAGGCCTGCACGACCTACAAGGCCACCAGCTTCCCGATGGGGGCGATGCGGCTGCCCCGGCCGCGGCCGCCGGTGGCCTTGGACTTCGCGCCGGGCGACTTCCTGGTGCTGCTGAGTGACGGCATCTTCGAGTTCGAGGACGCCGCCGGCGCAGCTTTCGGCCAGGCACGTGTCGAAGAAGCGGTGCGGCTGCACCACCTGCTGGCGCCAGCCGCGCTGGCCGACACCCTGTTGCAGGCCGTGCACGCCCACGCTGGCGGGGCGCCGCAGCTCGACGACATCACCATGGTGCTGCTCAAGCGCGACGCAGCGCCGTGACCGGCTTGCCGGCCCCATCCGGCAGCTGTCATCATTCCGTCGCACTCACGTCATAGTCTCTGCCTACGGCAACTGTGCCCGCCCGGCCCCCTTTGGACCGGCGCCCTGGAGAAACGAAGATGGACATGGTGGTGAGCGAGCCCGAGACCGGCGTGACCTGCATACGGCTGAACGGCCGCCTCGACGCCACCGGCGCCGACCGCATCGACTTGCGTTTCACCAGCCACGCCGCGGCGGGTACGCACCACGCCGTGGTCGACCTGACCGGCGTGAGCTTCGTCGCATCGATGGGCCTGCGGCTGCTGATCTCTGCCGCCCGCGCCATACACATCAAGGGCCGGCAGATGGTGCTCTTCGGCGCCACGGGCCCGGTGCGTGAGGTGCTGGAGCAGACGGCCATCGACCAGATCATTCCGCTGGTCGACAGCGAAGCGCGGGCGCTGGAACGCCTGCGCGACTGACTCCAGGTTTGTGAACGGCTATGGAAACCGCGCTGCCCGCCGCGCCCTGCCCGTCCGCCACGGCGCCAGGTGGCGTGCTGCGGCTGCGGGTGCCCGCGGAGCGCCACGCGCTGGAGCCGACACGGCTGGCCGTGGTCCAGTTCCTGGAACGCTGGACGCTGGATGCGCGTGCGCTCTTCAACGTCGAGCTCGTGCTCGAGGAAACGCTGCTCAACGCCAGCCTGCATGCCTTCGACGGCCCCGGCCCGCACGCGGTGGCGCTGCAGGTGAGGGTGCAGCCCGACGCCGTGCTGCTGCAGTTCGAGGACGAGGGCCGGGCCTTCAACCCGCTGCAGGCCGCCGAGCCCGTGCGCCGCGCATCCATCGCCGAAGCACAGCCGGGCGGCCTGGGCCTGATGCTGGTGCGCAAGCTGGCGCGGGCTGTCGAGTACCGGCGCGTGGACGGCCACAACCAGCTCACGGTTGCCGTCGCGCGCAGCTGAAACGACGGAAGTCTGCCCCAGGTCAAGACCGCAGGCCCGCGCCGGGCTGAACGTCACGCGAATGTCATGCGCGCTGACCAGACTGGTCCGCACGAGGGCCCCGCCATGAAACCGAACACCACCCCGCCGCCGCCGGACGCCTGGGACACGGGCAACTGCGACACGCTGATCGCGGAGCTGTGGTCGCTGCGCGAGGCGCTGGTGGCGATGGAACACCGGCTGGCGCCCTGGCTGAGCGAAGCCGCGCCTGCGCAGGCCGCCAGCGCCTTGAACCTGGCGCACTTCCTGGCGCTGCGCCACATCGACCTTCGCCGCCTGCAGGAGCGGCTGGCCTGGGTCGGCGTCTCGTCGCTGGGGCGGGCCGAGTCGCACGTGATGGCCAACATCGACAAGGTGCTGGGCATCCTGCACCGGCTGGCCGGGCGGCCGTGGGCAGCGCTGTCGCAGCACGAACCCGCCGGCATGCACCGCGGCCGCGCGCTGCTCGAGGTGCACACCGAGGCGCTGTTCGGCGCGCCGCCCGAGGCACGCACGGTGCGCATCATGGTCACGTTGCCCAGCGAGGCGGCGCACGACGAGGCGCTGGTCGCCGGGCTGGTGCTCACCGGCATGGACATCGCGCGCATCAACTGCGCCCACGACGGCCCGGACGAATGGCTGGCCATGGTGCAAAACGTGCGCAGCCAGGCCCAGCGCGCCGGCCGGCGTGTGCGCGTGCTGATGGACCTGGGCGGCCCCAAGCTGCGCACCGGGCCGCTGCCCGACGGGCCGGCGGTGGTGAAGCTGCGGCCCGTGCGTGATGCCTACGGTCGCGTCACCGCGCCGGCCAGCCTGGGGCTGCGCCCGGCCGGCTCGGCGCTGCCGGTGGCCGGTGCCGACCTGACCCTGGACGCCGACCCGGCCTTCCTGGCCAGGCTGGAGGCGGGCGCCAGCATCGAACTCACGGACACACGCGCGGCCCACCGCCGCCTGCGGGTCGTCGAGCGCCAGGGCGACGCGCTGCGGCTGAGCTGCGACCGCACGGTCTACCTGGGCAGCGAGACCCGGCTGCGAGTGCGCCACGTCGGCAAGGCAGCGCAGGACGAGGGCGCAGAGAAGAGCCACGGCAAGGGCGACGGCAAGAGCCGCGCCGCCGTCGACGAGACCGCGTTGACCGGGCTGCCGGCCCCCCGCGGCCAGCTGCTGCTGCAGCGCGGCGATCTGCTCGACCTGGTGTCCGAGGGCCTGGGCCACGCGGCACTGCCGAACGGCAAGGGCCAGCGCGCGCGCCACGCGCGCATCGCGTGCACGCTGCCGCAGGCGCTGGCCAGCGTGCGCAAGGGCGAGCGCATCTGGTTCGACGACGGCCGCATCGGTGGCGTGGTGACGCGCCGGCACGGCCAGCGCGTACAGGTCGAGATCACGCAGGCCCGCGACGGCGGCGAGCGCCTGGCCGCCGACAAGGGCATCAACCTGCCCGACACGCGCCTGGACCTGCCGGCACTCACCGACAAGGACCTGGAAGACCTGGAAATCGTCGCCCGCCACGCCGACCTGGTGGGCCTGTCCTTCGCGCAATCGGCGGCCGACGTGCGCACGCTGCACGCGCGGTTGGTGGCGCTGGGCGCACCGCAGGTGGGCGTGGTACTGAAGATCGAGACCAAGCGCGGCTTCGAGCACCTGCCCGAAATGCTGCTGGCCGCGATGGCCTGCCCGGCGGCGGGCGTGATGATCGCGCGCGGCGACCTGGCGGTGGAATGCGGCTACGAACGCATGGCCGAGGTGCAGGAGCAGATCCTCTGGGCCTGCGAGGCCGCGCACATGCCGGTGGTGTGGGCCACCCAGGTATTGGAAACGCTGGCCAAGACCGGCCGGCCCTCGCGCGCCGAGATCACCGACGCCGCGATGGGCGAACGCGCCGAATGCGTGATGCTGAACAAGGGCCCGCACATCCTGGACGCGATGCGCATGCTGGACGACATCCTGCGCCGCATGCAGGCCCACCAGTCGAAAAAGCGCCCGCTGCTGCGCGCGCTGAAGGCCTGGACGGCCTCGCTGGAAGCGGCCGAGAAGGTCGCCGCACCGTGCGCCGCGCGACCGGCGGCGCGGGTGCACACGAAGCACACGTGAGCGCCGCGCGTCGGCACACCCACGACCGGGTTTAGCCTCGGGGTCTGGCTTGGCACGGCGCATGCAAGCCGGCCACCATCGCCCGCGCGTCGGGACACAACAAGAAGGAAGCCCCATGAGTTCGATGTTCCACTGGCGCGAAGTGCAGCCGGCCCCCGGCGCCGTGGTCGCCCCTGACGAACGCCTGCCCTGGCCGCAGACCGCGGCGATGGGCGCGCAGCACGTGATCGCGATGTTCGGCGCCACGGTGCTGGCGCCCATCCTGATGGGCTTCGACCCCAACGTCGCCATCCTGATGAGCGGCGTGGGCACGCTGATCTTCTTCCTGCTGGTGGGCGGGCGGGTGCCCAGCTACCTGGGCTCGAGCTTCGCTTTCATCGGCGTCGTCATCGCGGCCACCGGCTACGCTGGCCCGGGGCCGAACGCGAACCTGGGCGTCGCCCTCGGCGGCATCGTCGCCTGCGGGGCGGTCTACGCCCTCATCGGCCTGGTCGTGATGGCCACCGGCACACACTGGATCGAGCGCCTGATGCCACCCGTGGTGACGGGCGCGGTGGTCGCCGTCATCGGCCTGAACCTGGCCGGCATCCCGATCAAGAACATGGCGCCGACGGCCTTCGACGCCTGGATGCAGGGCGTGACCTTCGTCTGCGTCGCCGGCGTGGCGGTATTCACGCGCGGCATGACGCAGCGGCTGCTGATCCTGGTCGGCCTCATCGTCGCCGGCCTCGTCTACGCGCTGCTGACCAATGGCCTCGGGCTGGGCAAGCCGATCGATGTCAGCGGCATCGTGAGCGCGGCCTGGCTGGGCGCGCCGGGTTTCGCCGCGCCGGTGTTCAACACCAACGCGATGCTGCTCATCGCGCCGGTGGCCATCATCCTGGTGGCCGAGAACCTGGGCCACATCAAGGCCGTGAGCGCGATGACCGGCCGCAACCTCGACCCCGTCATCGGCCGCGCCTTCGTCGGCGACGGCGTCGCCACGATGGTTTCGGGCGCCAGCGGCGGCACCGGCGTGACGACCTACGCCGAGAACATCGGCGTCATGGCGGCAACCAAGATCTACTCCACGGCCACCTTCGTCGTCGCGGCGCTGATCGCCATCGTGCTGGGTTTCAGCCCCAAGTTCGGCGCGCTGATCCAGGCCATCCCGCTGGCGGTGATGGGCGGCGTGTCGATCGTCGTCTTCGGCCTCATCGCGGTGGCCGGTGCCAAGATCTGGGTCGACAACAAGGTCGACTTCTCGGACAACCGCAACCTGGTGGTGGCCGCCATCACGCTGGTGCTGGGCACGGGCGACTACACGCTGAAGTTCGGCGCCTTCACGCTCGGCGGCATCGGCACTGCCACCTTCGGCGCCATCCTGCTGTGGGCGTTGCTGGGGCGGGGCGGCAAGGGCGCGTGACGCCGAAGGCACGGGCGCGGCGCCGGACCCGGGCTATGCTTGCAGGATGAGCCAAGCCGCCGAACTCCTGAGCACCACGCCCGACGCCGACGCGGCCATGCGCGCGGCCGAATACCTGACCGACCTCGTCGAACACGAAGGTGAAGCCACCCTCTTTACCTTCGACGACGACTCGGTGCTCGTCGTCGAGGGCGTGCAGCTCGTTGCCTACGCCGACATCGGCACGGCGCGCGGGGCGCTGGGCGGCTGAGCGGCTGAGCGGCTAGACGGCCGGCCCGGCCGCCTGACGCCACAGGGGGCACCAGCCCAGCGGCGGCTGCGTCAGCGCGCCGGCGCGTCGCCCCGCAGCGGCGCAGCCAGCCGGCGCTGAAAGTCGGCCGGTGCGGTGTACTGCAACACGTCGCGACCCCGGGCGTCCAGCGCCACGGCCAGGCCGAGCTGCGGGTAGAGCCAGTGCTCCAGACCATCGCCGGTGGCCAGACGTTCGGCCGGCGCGCCGAAACGTGCCGTCAGCACCTCGGCGTCCAGCCGGGCGGCAGGAACGAAGCTCAGGCCGACCAGCGCCGCGGGCGCCAGTTCGGCCAGCGCCGCGGCCGTCAGCATGTGGCGGCGACCGCCCGAGGGCTGCGGCACGCCGGGCAGCGCGCCACGCCAGCGCGCCAACGTCGCGGCCGTGCCTTCGGCGTCGAAGGCCAGCAGCAGCCGGCCGCCGACGCCGGCGGCCTCGAACTTCTCGACATAACCCTCCAGCGCCAGGGTGCCGTCGCCACCGGCGATGAGGGCCAGCACCAGTGCGTCGCCCCAGCGCTGCCGGGCCTGCGCCAACGTGCTGCCGGGCAGGTCGAGGCCGAACACGCGGCTGTGGCCGGGCGCAGGCAGCGCCACCTGCCAGGGTGCACCCGAGCTCGGCGCCACGGTGCCGGCCGGCGCGGGCGGCTGGAACATGCGCCAGACCGCGGGGGCAAAGGCGATCAGCAGGCTCAGCAGACCGGCGGCCAGCGCGATGACGAAGGGCCCCTTCATGGCGCGAACGGCGGCACGAGCGGCGGCTCGGCTGGCGTCAAGACAGGCGACTGCAGCAGCACGTCGGCCAGCGCCACCGCGCTGAGCCAGGCGCGCTCGATACCTTCGAGCGGCGGCAGGCCCGCGGCCGCGGCGCCGTGCCAGGCGTCACCACAGCCGCCCAGTTGCAGCGCAGCGTCCCAGCCGCAGGGCGCGGCCGCCGGCGAGACCACCTGCGCGTAGCGCCAGCGGTGGGCGGCGGCGTGTGCAGGCGTCACGAGTGCGTCCGAAGAGGCGCCCGAAGCGGCGGCCGAAGACGCTGCCGACAGGGCGTGCAGCAGCGCCGCGGTGGCCACGGCCGGGGCGTCCTCGACGTGTGCTCGGCTCCACACCGCGCTGGCATGCAGCGTCCAGCGTGTGCCGGGCGCCGGCGTGGCGGCCGCGCCGGCTTGCTTCAGCATGCTGCAGTCGACGATGGCGGCCAGCGCGCCGCCGTCGGGCAGGGCCGGCGGCGCCGCCGGTGCAGCACCGGGTGGCCAGGCCAGCATCAGGGTCCAGCAGGGCTGGCTGTGCACGGCGCGCAGTGGCGCCTGCAACGGCAGGCTGTCCGTGGTCAGGGCCAGCGCCTGCTCGACGGGCACGGCAGTCACCACGGCATCGAAGTGCCGCCAGGCCGCGTCGCCGACCACACCACCGGCGGCCGCTTCCGCGACGAGCAGACGCCAGGCGAGGCCCTCGCCGCCGGCGGCGTCGGCGTCGCGCACCAGCGCCGTGACGGTGGCCTCGGTAACGACCTTCAGCCCTATCGCCAGCTGACGCGCCAGCGCGTTCATCGTCGGCACGCCGACCCAGCGGCCCACCTGCGCGCCGGCGGCCACCCAGCCCGCCGCCTGCCAGCGCGCCACTTCGGTCTGGAAGGCCGGGCTGAACGCGCTGAAGGACGGCGCACCGTGGTGAAACGGGCCGAACTCGGAGCGCCGCGTGGCGCAGCGGCCACCGGGGCCGCGGCTTTTCTCGAACACGGTGACGTCGGCGCCGGCGTCGGCCAGGCGGCGTGCACAGGTCAGGCCGGCAAGGCCGGCGCCGACGACTGCGATGCGTGCGCTCATCGCAGGCGGCGCCACAGGATGGAAGGGGTCATGCGCCGATTACACACCGCCGCCTGCGCCAGGCGCCGGGCCGGGTGTCAGACGCGGCCGGCGGTAGAAGCGGCAGCGGCAGCGGCGGCGGCAGCAGCAGTGGCGACGGCGCGCTGGTGCACGTGGTAGCGCCCGCTGCCGCGTGTGAACACACGGTCGTCGGCCAGCACGTCGCCCGGCTGCAGTTCGGGCAACTGCCGCACCCGTTGGTAGAGCGGCGCGAAGTCGATTTGCGTGAATTCGAGCAGCGCGTCGAGGTCGCGGATGACGAAGTAGGTTTCCTGGAAATCGTCGATGCGGTAGTGCGTGCGCATCACGCGTTCCAGCGTCAGGCCGATGCGGTTGGGCGAGGGGTCGTCGAGGCAGAACTGCGTCTCGGCCCACGACGACGCGATGCCCGCACCATACAGGCGAAGACCGTCGCCCTGCTGCAGCAGGCCGAACTCGATCGTGTACCAGTACAGCCGCGCCAGGTGCTGCAGGTGGCCCAGGCGCCGGGCGCGCAGGCCGCCCTGGCCGTAGGCCTGGATGAAGTCGGCGATGGCCGGGTTCATCAACATCGGCACGTGGCCGAAGACGTCGTGGAAGACATCGGGCTCTTCGAGGTAGTCCAGCTGCTCGGGCCGGCGTATGAAGTTGCCGGCCGGAAAGCGCCGGTTTGCCAGGTGCTCGAAAAAAACCTCGTCGGGCACCAGGCCCGGCACCGCGACGACTTGCCAGCCGGTGCGCTGCATCAGCACCTCGTTCAGCGCGCGGAAGTCGGGGATTTGCGCCGGCCCGATCGGCAGGTCGTTCATGCCCTGCACAAATTCGTCGCAGGCGCGGCCGGGCAGCAGGCGGGTCTGGCGTTCGAAGAGCGTCTTCCAGGTGGCGTGTTCGGCCGGCGTGTAGTTCACCCAGCCCTGCGGGATGGTCCAGTCGGCACGGGCCGGGCGCTCGCCGGCGGCCAGGCCGTGTTTGGTCGCGGCGGTGCTCACGCGTCCAGTTCGTGCTGATGCATCCAGGCCGCGTGCCTGGGCGCGCGGCGCGTACGGTCCCACTCGGCCAGCATGTCCCACTTCACTGCGTCCAGCCTGGCCATCATCTCGGGCGTGGCGACGTCGGCGGCGAGTTCCAGCCGGTGGCCGTTGGGATCGAAGAAGTAGATGCTCTTGAAGATCGTGTGGTCGGTGGGGCCGAGTACTTCGATGCCGGCGGCCTGCAGCCTGGCTTTCGTGGCCTCCAGCGTGGCCACGCTGTCGACCTTGAAGGCGATGTGCTGCACCCAATCGGGCGTGTTGGCGTCGCGCCCCATCGCGGGCGAATTCGGCAACTCGAAGAAGGCCAGCACGTTGCCCTGGCCGGCGTCGAGGAAGACGTGCATGTAGGGGTCGGGTGCCTTGGTCGAAGGCACCTGGTCTTCGGCGATGGCGAGCACGAAGTCCATGCCCAGGTGTTTCACGTACCAGTCCACCGTTTCCTTTGCGGAACGGCAGCGGTAGGCGACGTGGTGGATGCGTTGCAGCGTGGCCATGTTCAGGCCCCTGCCCCAATGCCCGCGCTCTCGACTTCGATCGCGCCGCGGCGGATCTGGTCGCGTTCGATGCTTTCGAACAGCGCCTTGAAGTTGCCCTCGCCGAAACCTTCGTCCTTCTTGCGCTGGATGAACTCGAAGAACACCGGGCCCAGCAGCGTCTGCGAGAAGATCTGCAGCAGCAGCCGCTTGTCGCCGCCGGCGGTGCTGCCGTCGAGCAGGATGCCGCGCGTCTGCAACTCATCCACCGGCTCGCCGTGGCCGGGCAGGCGTTCTTCGAGCATCTCGTAGTAACTGGCGCCGGGTGCGGTCATCAGCGGGATGCCGGCCATCTGCAGTGCATCGACGGTGGCCAGCAGGTCGTCGGTGAGCAGCGCCACGTGCTGGATGCCCTCGCCGTTGAACTGCATCAGGAATTCCTCGATCTGGCCGCCGTTCTTGCCCGATTCCTCGTTCAGCGGGATCCGGATCATGCCGTCGGGCGCCGTCATCGCGCGGCTGGTCAGGCCGGTGTATTCACCCTTGATGTCGAAGTAGCGGATCTCGCGGAAGTTGAAGATGCGCTCGTAGAAGCTGCCCCAGAAGCCCATGCGGCCCTTGTAGACGTTGTGCGTGAGGTGGTCGATGAGGCGCAGGCCGTGGCCCCTGGGGCGGCGGTCGGCGCCTTCGATGAACTCGAAGTCGATGTCGTAGATGCTCTTGCCGTCCCGTCCCGGCGCACGGCCGCCCGAAGCCGGGTCGCCCCCTCGGGGGCCATGGGGGCCGTCATCGAAGCGGTCGATCAGGTAGAGCGGCGCGCCGCCGATGCCCTTGATCGCCGGCAGACGCAACTCCATCGGGCCGGTGGGTATCTCGATCGGCTGCGCGCCCATCTCCAGCGCGCGCCGGTAGGCCTTGTGCGAGTCGCGCACGCGGAAGGCCAGGCCGCAGGCGCTGGCGCCATGCTCGGCGGCGAAGTAGCCGGCCAGGCTCTTGGGTTCACGGTTGACGATGAAATTGATCTCGCCCTGCCGGTACAGCACCACGTCCTTCGAGCGGTGGCGCGCCACGAGCGTGAAGCCCATCTTCTCGAACAGCGGCTCCAGCACGCCGGGCACGGGTGACGCGAACTCGACGAACTCGAATCCGCACAGGCCCATCGGGTTGTCGAACAGGTCGGCCATGGCGTCTTGCCTCTGCATCAGATTGAAGGGCGCAACTTTATGGGGCTGGCGGCGAAAGATGTTTGCTTATGGCCTCAGCAATTCCCTAGCATGCGATATCTTCTCTCTCGATACAAGACCAGGGAGAGAGAAGCTTGCAGCAACCCGAACTCGACGCCACCGACCTGCGCATCCTGGCCCACCTGCAGCAACACGGCCGCGTCTCGAACCTGGAACTGGCCGAGGCGGTGCACCTCTCGGCCGCGCAGTGCCACCGCCGCCACCGCCGGCTGGAAGAACGCGGTGTCGTGCAGCGCTACGAGGCGCGGCTGGATGCCGCGCGGCTGGGCCTGGGCGTCATGGCCTACGTGCACGTGACGATGGAGCGTGGCCACATCCGCGAGGTCGACAAGTTCCGCGAGCTCATCCGCGGCATGGGCCAGGTGATGGAGTGTTACGCCGTCACCGGCGACTTCGACTACGTGCTGAAGGTGGTGGCGCGCGATCTGAAGACGCTGTCGGACTTCCTGCTCAAGACGCTGGCGCTGCTGCCCGGCGTGAACGGCGTGCGCTCCAGTGTTTGCCTGGACGAGGTGAAGTGCACCGGGGCGCTGCCGCTGGACGCCTGAGCGCTACAGTCGATCACCGGAGATGCCCAAGATGAGCCACGTCCTGCACCGTCAAAGCCGACACACGCCGCCGGTGGCCGTAGCCGCCAGCGGCATGCACATCACCGACAGCGCCGGCCGCGTCTACATCGACGCCTGCGGTGGCGCTGCCGTGTCCTGCCTGGGGCACGGCCACCCCGACGTGCTGGCGGCCATGCAGGCGCAGGTGCAGCGCCTGGCCTACGCCCACACCAGTTTCTTCACCACCGACGTCGCCGAACAGCTGGCCGATGAACTGGTGCGCACGGCGCCGGCCGGCATCAGCCACGCGTACTTCGTCTCCGGCGGCTCGGAAGCCGTCGAGGCGGCGCTGAAGATGGCGCGCCAGTTTTTCGTCGAGACCGGGCAGCCGCAGCGCCGGCACTTCATCGCGCGGCAGCAGAGCTACCACGGCAACACGCTGGGCGCACTGGCGGTCGGCGGCAACGAATGGCGCCGCAGGCAGTTCGCGCCGCTGCTGATCCCGGTGACCCATGTCTCGGCCTGCTATGAATACCGCGGCCGCGCCGAAGACGAGACCGCCCAGGCCTACGGCCAGCGCCTGGTGGCCGAACTCGCTGCGGCCATCGACAAGCTCGGCGCCGCCAGCGTGATCGCCTTCGTCGCCGAAACCGTCGGCGGCGCCACCGCCGGCGCGCTGACGCCGGTGCCGGGCTACCTGCAGGGCGTGCGCGAGCTGTGCACGCGCCACGGCATCCTGCTCATCCTCGACGAGGTGATGTGCGGCATGGGCCGCACCGGCACGCTGCATGCCTGCGAGGCAGAAGGCGTGGTGCCCGACCTGCTGGTCGTCGCCAAGGGCCTGGGGGGCGGCTACCAGCCCATCGGCGCCGTGCTGGTGCAGGACGCCATCGTCGACGCCTTTGCGCAGGGCTCGGGCCTGTTCCAGCACGGCCACACCTACATCGGCCACGCCGTGGCTTGCGCCGCGGCGCTGGCGGTGCAGCGGGTCATCCACCGCGACGGCCTGCTGGCCTGCGTGCAGCGGCAGGGCCACGGCCTGCGCGAACGGCTGGTATCCGCCTTCGGCGCGCACCCCTGCGTGGGCGACATCCGCGGCCGCGGCCTGTTCCAGGCCATCGAACTGGTGCAGGACCGTGCGACGAAAGCACCCTTCGAGCCCGCGCGCAGGCTGCATGCCCGCATCAAGGCCGAGGCCATGGCGCGCGGCTTGATGGTCTACCCGATGGGCGGCACCATCGACGGCGTGCACGGCGACCACGTGCTGCTGGCACCGCCTTTCATCGCCACCGAGTCCGACCTGGACACCATCGTCGAACGCCTGGCCCTGGCCGTGGATGCCGCCGTCGCCGCTGGTGCTTGAGGGAGATTCCCCATCGCCGGGGCCCGCCCCGGCTCGTATCCTGTCCCGTTGACCAACTTGAAGGGTTCCGCATGAAGAAGATCCAGTCCCTCGTTGCACTGGCTGCCACGGTCGCCACGCTCGGCCTGCAGGCCACGCCGGCCGTCGCGCAGCAGAAGTTCATCACCATCGGCACCGGCGGTGTCACCGGCGTCTACTACGCCGCCGGCGGCGCCATCTGCCGCCTGATGAACAAGGACCGCGCGCGCCACGGCATCCGCTGCTCGGTCGAGTCCACCGGCGGCTCGGTCTTCAACATCAACACCATCAAGGCCGGCGAACTCGACTTCGGCGTCACGCAGAGCGACTGGCAGTACCACGCCGCCAAGGGTACGAAGGTCTTCGAGAAGGACGGCAAGCATGCCGACATGCGCGCCGTGTTCTCGCTGCACCCCGAGCCCTTCACGGTGTTGTCGCGCAAGGAAGCCAACATCGTGAAGTTCGAGGATTTCAAGGGCAAGCGCTTCAACATCGGCAACCCGGGTTCGGGCACACGCGCGTCGGCCGAAGAGCTGATGAGCGCGATGGGCTGGACCAACGCCAACTTTTCGCTGGCCTCGGAGCTGAAGGCCGACGAACACGGCGCAGCGCTGTGCGACAACAAGATCGACGGCTTCTTCTACGGCGTGGGCCACCCCAGCGCCAACATCCAGGACCCGATCACCACCTGCGGCGCGAAGCTGGTGCCGCTGACCGGCCCGGCCGTCGACAAGCTGGTGGCAGGTGCACCTTTCTACGCCAAGGTCAACATCCCCGGCGGCCTGTACGCCGGCCACCCCAGCCCCACGCCGACCTACGGCGTGCTGGCCACCATGGTCAGCTCGGCCAAGGTGCCCGATGCGGTGGTCTATGAACTCGTGAAGGCGGTGTTCGAAAACTTCGAAGAGTTCAAGAAGCTGCACCCGGCCTTCGGCGCGCTGACGCCGCAAGAGATGGTGAAGAACGGCAACTCGGCCCCGATGCATCCGGGCGCCGTCAAGTACTACAAGGAAAAGGGCTGGCTGTAAGCGCCACCGGGGCCCGCCCCGGCGCGCCATGCACCGAACCTGCCCGAGGGGCCCCGGTTGAGGGGCCCCTTTGTCTTTGACGAGAGACTCGCCCATGTTCAAGAAGAAGAACGTCGACCCCGCCGAGATCGACGCGGCCAAGCTGGCCGCCGACAACGACACTGGCGGCCGTCAGCCCGGGCCGGTGCTGGCCAAGCTGCTGCTGGTCGTGGCGCTGGCCTGGAGCCTGTTCCAGCTGTGGATCGCCTCGCCGCTGCCCTTCGCCCTGGGCATCGGCGTCTTCAACGACACGCAGTCGCGCGCCATCCACCTGGCGTTTGCGGTCTTCCTGTCCTACATGGCCTTCCCGGCGTTCAAGAGCTCGGTGCGCGACCGTGTGCCGCTGCTCGACTGGGTGTTTGCGCTGGTCGGCGCCTTCTGCGCGGCCTACATCTTCATCTTCTACCGCGAACTGTCCAGCCGCCCCGGCCAGCCGACCGATATCGACCTCGCGGTGGCCGTCACGGGCATCGTGCTGCTGCTGGAGGCCACACGCCGCGCGCTCGGTCTGCCCATGGTGATCGTGGCCGTGGTCTTCCTGATCTACACCTTCGGCGGACCGCACATGCCCGACCTCATCGCGCACAAGGGTGCGTCGCTCAGCCGCGCCATGTCGCACCAGTGGCTGACAACCGAAGGTGTCTTCGGCGTGGCCCTGGGCGTGTCCAGCGGCTTCATCTTCCTCTTTGTGCTCTTCGGCAGCCTGCTCGACCGCGCCGGCGCCGGCAACTACTTCATCAAGAGCGCCTTTGCGCTGCTCGGCCACATGCGCGGCGGGCCGGCCAAGGCGGCGGTGGTGTCGTCGGCGGCCACCGGCATCATCAGCGGCTCGTCGATCGCCAACGTGGTGACCACCGGCACCTTCACCATCCCGCTGATGAAACGCGTGGGCTACCGCCCCGACCAGGCCGCGGCGGTGGAGGTGTCGAGCTCGGTCAACGGCCAGATCATGCCGCCGGTGATGGGCGCGGCGGCCTTCCTGATGGTCGAGTACGTGGGCATCCCGTATTCGCAGGTCATGCAGCACGCGGTGCTGCCGGCGCTCATCAGCTACATCGCGCTCTTCTACATCGTGCACCTCGAAGCGCTGAAGGCCGGGCTGCAGGGCCTGCCGCGGCGCAGCACCGCCGGGCCGATGCAGCGGCTGTTGGGCCTGGCCGGCACGGTGAGCGGCTTCATCGTGCTTTCCGGCGCCGTCTACTACGGCATCGGCTGGGTCAAGATGCTGTTTCCGGCGGCGGCGATCTACATCGTGGGCGCCGGCCTCGTCGCCGTCTACGTGGCGCTGATGTGGGTGGGCTCGCGCCAGCCGCCGCTGACGCTCGACGACCCCAACTCCCCGGTCTTCGAGCTGCCCGAAACGGCGCCTACGCTGAAGAGCGGCCTGCACTACCTGCTGAGCGTGGTGGTGCTGATCTGGTGCCTGATGGTCGAGCAGATGTCGCCCGCGCTGTCGGCCTTCTGGGCCACCATGTTCATGGTCTTCGTCATGCTCACGCAGCGCCCGCTGATGGCCCTGATGCGCGGCGAGGGTGCCCTGGGCGCTGCGCTGATGACCGGCCTGCGCGACCTGATCGCCGGCCTGGAAGCCGGCGCGCGCAACATGATCGGCATCGGCGTGGCCACGGCGGCGGCGGGCATCATCGTCGGCACCGTCTCGCTCACCGGCATCGGCCTGGTGATGACCGAGGTGGTCGAGTTGCTGTCGGGCGGCAACCTGATGCTGATGCTGGTGCTGGTGGCCTTCATCAGCCTCGTGCTGGGCATGGGCCTGCCGACCACGGCCAATTACATCGTCGTGTCGACGCTGATGGCGCCGGTGGTGGTGGAACTGGGTGCGCAGAACGGCCTGCTGGTGCCGCTGATCGCGGTGCACCTGTTCGTCTTCTACTTCGGGCTGATGGCCGACGTGACGCCGCCGGTGGGGCTGGCCAGCTTCGCGGCGGCGGCCATCGCGCGCAGCGACCCGATCAAGACCGGTGTCACGGCCTTCTACTACAGCATGCGCACGGCCATCCTGCCCTTCCTGTTCATCTTCAACACGCAGTTGCTGCTGATCGGGGTCGACACGGTGGCGCACCTGCTGCTCACCGTCGTCAGCGCCATCGTCGCGATGCTGGTTTTCGCCGCCGCCACGCAGGGCTACTTCATCGTGCGTTCGCGCTGGTACGAAAGCCTGGCGCTGCTGCTCGTCACCTTCACGCTGTTCCGCCCCGGCTACTGGTGGGACATGGTGCACCCGCCCTATGACGAACGCCCGGCCAGCGCGCTGATGGCGCTGGTGGCCGAGGCACCCAAGGACGCGCGCAAGCGCATCTGGGTCGAGGGCCTCAACATGGACGGCAAAGAGGTGCGCAAAGGTGTGCTGCTGCCGCTGGGCGAGCCCGGCCCGGCGCGCGAACGGCTGGCGCGCATCGGGCTGACGGTGATGACGCTGGGCCCCGAAGTGCAGGTGGCTGCGGTGCGCTTCGGCTCCACCGCCGAGAAGCTGGGGCTGGAACAAGGCTTCAAGGTCGCGGCCATCGAGATGCCCGCCGACCGGCCGGCCAAGGAGTGGCTGTTCATCCCCGCGCTGGGGCTGCTGGCGGTGGTGGTGGGGCTGCAGCGGGCACGGCGGGCGGGTGAAGCGCTGGCGACGGCCTGAACCGCGGTCGCCGGCACGGGTGTGCAGGTGGGCCAGGGGCGCCATGTGGCATATCAGGCAACCGCCGTGGCGCGACACGGCACGTGATGCATGGCAAGCCTGCGTTGATCGTCGACCCGCGCAGGCTCAGGCCTCTGGTGGCCCAAGGGCACACCTTCACCCTCCCACTTCCGCCCTCAGCGCAGCGGAAAGCCCCTGCAGGGGTGCCAGCGCGCCGGCCGCCTGCAGGTTCTGGCTGGCCTTGGCCTGCAGTGGCGCAGCCTGGGCAGGCGCCAGGCGCGCCAACAGCGCCAGCGCGTGCGCGTGGGCCAGCAGGGACTCGCGCTGCGGCGGCATGGCAGCGGCCATGGGTGCCAGCGCCTCGACCGCCGCCTGCGCGCCAGCCACTGCCTCATCGGCACGGCCCAGGGCGCTCATCGATGCCGCACGGTAGGCCTGCAGCAAGCCATGTACGCGGCGCGTGGTGTCGCCGGCCGCGCCTGCCGGCGCGGCCGGCAGCAGCGGCGCGAAGTAGGCCAAGGCTTCGTCGAACAGCAGCAGCGCTTCGGCGTGCCGCCCGCTGGCCGCCAGCGCGCGGCCGCGCTGGCCCGACAGGCGCGGCATCTGCAGGGCCCACTTGCTCTGCGGCCCTTCGGCCTGCGCCAGCGCTTGCGCGGTGGCGCGGCTCAACTCCGCCGCCGCCAGGGCTTCGGGCGCCTGCCCACGCTGCAGGTGCACCATGGCCAGGTGGTTGGCTTCAACGGCCAGGCCGTCTTTCCACAGTTGCGTGGCCGGGTCGTAGGCGATGGCCTCGTTCCAGAGCGCCAGGCTGGCCAGGCTGCCGGCCAGGGACTCGTCCAGGCGGTCTTCACGCAATTGGATGCGCGAGCGGGTGCCGGTCACCGCCGCCAGCTGACACCGCACCTGGGCCCAGGCCCGTGGTTCTTCCGGGCGACCGGTGGCGTCCAGGCGTTCCAGCATCTCACGCTGGGCGCTGAGCTTGCGGTAGACGGCCTCGGCTTCATCGAAGGCGGCCAGCGCCTGGGCGTTCGGGCGCCCGGTGAAAAGCGCCTGCTGGTCCTGCAACTGGGCCTGGGTGACGAGCGCCGAGGCCTGGGCGCCCAGCACCATGGTGCGTCCCATGTCGTCGGCCTGGCTCAGGTCGACCTGGGCCAGCATGGCGGCGGACCGCTGCAGTTCGGCGATGCCGGCGTCGATGTTGCCCGCCGTGCGCTGCAGCTGGGCCAGCACGACGTGCGCGCGCCCCAGCCAATGGGCCAGGCGCCAGTCATCACGCCGCTGCGGCAACAGCGGCACGCCCAGGGCCACGGCCTTGGTGGCATGGGTGCGCGCAGCGTCGGGTTTGTCCAGCGACAGCGACTGGTCGCTGAACTGCAGCTCGGCCAGCCGTGCATAGGTGTTGGCCACGTCGGCCAGCAGTGCCGGGTCACGGTCGCGGCCGTTGGCCAGTCGGTCGAGGTTGGCCAGCGCGTCCTGCAGCAGCTCTTCCTTGATCTGCATGCCGCCGGGCAGGTAGCTCACCGCGTCGCCGAACCGGAACACCAGGTTGCGCGTGATGCCGCGTATGTCTTCCAGCCGCGCCTGGGCTTCGTCACGCGACAGCGTCGCCTGGCGGCCCTTGAACAGCGCCACGCCCAGGCCACCGGCCAGGCCCAGCACACCCAGCGCCGCAGCGGCGCGGCCTTCCAGCAGCGCGGCGGCCAGGCCCGTGGCCAGACCCAGGCTGCCCAGCCCACCCGCCAGCACGGCCCAGCGGTGGCGGCGCACGAACTTGCTGGCCACGTAGGCCACGGTGGCCGGGCGCGCGCTGACGGGCAAACCGGTCAGCACATTTTGAATGTCAGCCGCCAGCGCATCCACACTGGCATAACGCCGCTCCGGCGCCTTCTCCAGCGCCTTGAGCAGGATGTTGTCCAGGTCGCCTTCCAGCTTCTTGCGCGTGTTCAGCCACTGCGGGTCCACCGCCTCGCTTGCGCTCAGGCGGCTGGGTCGCGTCGGCTCGTCTTCCAGCACGCTGCGCGCTGCTTCCTGCGGCGTGGTGGCCTTGCGGCCGGTCGGGCGTGTGCCGGTGAGCATCTGGTACAGCAGCACGCCCAGGCTGTAGATGTCGGTGGCGGTGCTCACCGGTTCGCCGCGCACCTGCTCGGGGCTGGCGTAGTTGGGGGTGTAGGGGCGCTGGCCACCAACGGTCGTATTGCCGTCACTTCCCTCCAGCGGGTCCAGCGCCTTGGCAATACCGAAGTCCAGCAGCTTGACCTGGCCTTCGCTGTCCACCAGCACGTTGCCGGGCTTCAGGTCGCGGTGCACCAGCAGGTTGCGGTGGGCGTGGGCCACGGCGTCGGCCAGTTGCAGGAAGAGGTGCAGGCGCTGGTTCAGGCTCAACGGCTTGACGGCTTCGTCGATGGGCTGGCCTTGCACGTACTCCAGCACGAAGTAGGGCAGGCCGTCGACGCTCGCGCCCGCGTCCAGCAGCCTGGCGATGTGCGGGTGGCTCAGGCGGGCAAGTGCCTGACGCTCCTGTGCGAAGCGTTGCAGCACGGCGGCGCTGTCCATGCCGCGTTTGAGCAGCTTGACGGCGGCGCGGCCTTCATAGTTGCCGTCGGCACGGCGGGCCTCGAAAACTTCGCCCATGCCGCCGGCGCCGATGGCCCGCACGACTTCCCAGGCGCCCAGGCGCTGGCCCACGGTGGCGGCTTGGCGCGGTGCCTCGGCCAGCGTGGCGGCGGCGTTCCCGGCCATGAACACCGCGCCGCTTGTGGCTGAGTCATGATGGGCCAGCAGGCTGCGAAGTTCGGCCAGGGCTTCGGGGGCCAGGGCGGCAACGGCAATCAGTGGCTCGCGCTCGGCGGGGGGCAGTTCAACCGTCGCATCGAACAGGGCCTTGATTTCGGCCCAGTGGGCGGCGGGTGTCGTCATGGTGGGCGGCGGGAACGGCGGCTACGGCAGCTTCAACGGCAAAGCAGCCGGGCGCAGGCCCGGCCGCTTTGCCGAGTATGTCAGCCGCACGCCGCCTGGTTGGCCGGCGCGATGTTGGCGATGTACTCCAGCGAACCGTTGAGGGTGACGGTGACGCTGCCCGTGACCAACACCACATTTGTAAAGCCGATGCGCCGGTTGGTGGTGTCCACCGCCACGCCAGCCAACGGCCCGGTGGCGCTGGCCAGGTGGGTGTTCACGCTGGTGCCGTAGTTCAGCTTGCCCACCGCCTTGGTGTCCTTGCGAAAGGAGACTTCGATGTAGTAGTCGCGCCCCGCGCTCTGCAGCGTGTAGATGCCCACGCGGCAGTGGTCGTCGCTGGCATTGAAGGTGGTCATGGCGGCGTTGCTGCTGCCGGCTTCCACCTGTGCGTTGCTCTTGCTGTAGGTGCCGTTGTAGCCGGCGGGGTTGGCGGCGCTGACGACAAACGGTGCCAGGGCCACCGTGGTGCTGGCGCTGCTGCCCGCCGGGCTGGCGTCATCACCGCCGCCGCAGGCGGCCAGCAGCGTGGCGGTGGCAATGCTGGCCAGTCGCGTGCGGGCGGTGGTGGTGGTGGTGACAGTGGTGGTGCGATCGTTCATGGTTTGTCCCTGAGCCTGTGTGTGAAAGTGATGAGTTCGGGTGAGCCGTGCAGGTGATGCGTGACGGTTAAGCGCGATGGCTTCAGCGCTCGGCCTTCAGCCGCGCCACCACCACGTCCGACAGACTGTTCATGCCGGCCGCGATGACTTGTTTGTAGCGGGCCGGGTCGGCAATGGCTTCCATTTCGGTGCTGCTGCTGCTGTCCTTGCTGTTGCTGGCCAGGCGGATCAAGCCCACAAACACGGCGCCGGCGACATCGCCCGCGGTGGTGGGCTTTTCGCGTACTTCGGCAAATACCGCCGGGTCCAGCACCAGCACGCGGTCCAGCGTCATGCTGCTGCGAATTTGTCCCTGCTGCACCTGCACCATCACACCGTCGATGCTGGGGAAGGCTTTGCCGGTGGTGCTGGCGGTGTTGGACAGGCGACCGAAAAAGCCCTTGTTGTTGTCGGCCAGTTCAACAAAGTTCACGCGCAATCGCACTTCGATGGTGGCGGCGTCCAGCTGCGTGGCCAGGTCCACGCTGGCCATCACGTCGCCCACGGCCGAGAAGCCGGCGCCGATGCCCGACAGCGCACCGAACAGACCCGACGACGGCTTGGCCGGCCCGCTGCTCATGCGGGCAAAACCGTAGATGGGCATGCCGGGCGGCGTGAGCACGGTGTTGGTGTTGCTCTTGACGGGTGCTTTTTCGCCCCCGTCAGCCAGCTTGCGGTAGGCCGCCGCAGCCTGAAACTCTGCCTTGCCCAGCACCTCCAGGCCGCTGTCCTTCAGGCGCTGCAGGAAGTCGGCGTACATGGCATCGGTCAACGCCTGGAACTCCGGCTCGCCCACGCCCAGCAGCTTGTAGTACATGGCAGAACTGGCCCGGCCTGCGCTGCCGAAGCCCGAGGTTTGCGTGCGCACGTTGTCGGCGGTGACAAAGTCGACCACGAACACCGGCACGGCCACGCGGCTGATGCCTTTGAGTGCCTTGTTGTCGGCAATGGTGAAGCCCTTGGCGGCGACGTCGGCAGCGCTGAAGCTGCCGTCCACGGCCACGGGGGTGGGCGCGTCGGCGGCGCTGACGGGCGCAGCGGCGCCGGCCAGCAGCAGGGCGGTGAACGCGGCCAGGGCCAGGGCACGCAGGGGCGAAGGTGCGGATGAACGATGTGGCATGGAAACTCCGGAGGCAGGAACAGGTGGGCAGGGGCTCATGCGTGCGCCCCTTGAAGGCCGGCGGTGGCCAGCGGCAGCAAGGCGCCGAACACGACGGCAGCGAAAACACGCAGGAAGCTGCGGCGTGACGTTGTGGGGTGATTCATGCTCACGGCCCCTTGGCCACGACCGTGCCGTCGAAGGTGACGTTGCGCGCCGCCGTGCCCACTGCACCGCCGCGCAGCACGGCGTTGCTGAAGGTGACGGTGCGGCCGTCCGAGCCCACCGTGACGCCGCTGCACGCCGGTATGCCGATGCCGGCGCCGTTGTCGAAGCAGCTCAGCACCTGCGTGGCGATGCCCACCGTGGCCTGCGCCCGCACGACGCGGCCGCCCGCCACCTCCACCGTCATCAGGCTCAGGCCCGCCTGCGCCGCCGTGCCCAGCACGTTGAAGGTCAGCGTGCGTTGGCCGTTGAGCGACTCGATGCTGCTGATCACGGGCGTGAAGCCACCGGTGTCGTTGGTGCTCAGGCTGCCACTGGTGCGGGCGAAGTCCACCGTGCCGTTGAGCACCGTGCCTCCGCCGAGCGGCGTGTTGTCAAAGGTGACGCGGGTGCCGGTGCCGTCGGTCACCGTGATGTTGCAGGCCGTGCCGCAGCTGGCGACGGTGGCCGGCGGCACGACGCGGCTGGCGGTGAAGGCGGCGCTGCCGGTCCTGTTCAGCGCAACGGTGGAGCCGTCGGACAGCGACATCACGATCGAGCGGATGCTGGTGCCGCCGCCGCCATCGATGAGGCTGTCGATGCTGGTCAGCGCCCGCACGCTGGCGCCGTTGACCGTGAGCGCGCTCGTGGTGCTGCCGGGCAGGTCGGCCAGCGTCCAGTCGGCGCCGGGTGCGTCGCCCACCAGGCTGCCATTCAGCGTGAGGCCGCCGCTCAGCGGCGTGTTGGCGAAGGCCACCGTCACCGGGTGGGTGGCACCGGCAGCGGGCGTGATGGTCACGCCGCAGTTGCTGCTGCAGGTGTTGAAACTGGTGCGCACGGCCAGGTCGTAATAGCTCACGCTGATGGCGCCGGACGGGGCCACGCCCACGGTCACTTCCACCCGGGTGGCCGGTGTGGCGGTGATGCGGAAGAAGCGGTAGCTGGTGGCGCCGCTCCTCAGCGCCACCTCGAAGCCGTCGGCTTGCGGCATGAGGCTGGTGGCCGCACCGGCCGCCGTGACGCCGCCCACCGTGACGGCTCCGCTTGCGCCGGGCGTGCCGCCGCTGGTGGGCGGGGGCGCGACCGGCGGAATGGCCGCCGTGGCGTAGGCCGCTGCCAAGGCCGAAGGCTGCGTGGCCGCCAGGATGCTGGCCAGGCTGTTGCCGTTGGCCACCATCTGCGAGATGACGGTCAGCGCCGTGCCGTAGCTGTTGATGCCATTGCCGAAGGTGGGCTGCGTGGTGCCGATGTTCAGCGTGCTGGGCAGGTTGAAGGCGGCCAGCAACTGCGTGGCGGCGGTGCTGAAGGCCGTGGCGTCCAGCGTGCCGCTGGCGCCCGCGGTGGCCGCCGCAGCGTTCAGCGCCAGCGTCGTCAAGGGCGTGAGCATGGTGCTGACGCTGCCGCCGTTGGCCGTGACCAGACCGCGCAGCGCCGAGCCGGCGGGCAGCGTGGTGGCGGCGGCCGTGGTCTCGTCGGTGTAGCTGCCGCCGGTGGCCTCTACCCACAGCGGCCCGCTGCCGGCGGGCACGGTCAGCGTGTAGGTGCCGCTGGCGTCTGTCGTCGTGCAACTGCCCAGGCCCGTGCCGCGGCCGTTGGCCACCACGGTGTAACCGCAGACCTGCGCGCCGGTCACCGGGCCCTTGACGACGCTGCCCGTGACCGTGGTGCTGGCCGGCGCGGGTGTTGGTGGTGTGGGCGCGACGGGCGTGGGGGCTGCCGCGGGGGTGTCGCTGTCGCCACCGCCGCAGGCCACCAAGGCCAGGGTGGCGAGCAGCGCAATGACAGTGTGCAGGGGTGCGGGTTTGCGTGACATGTATCAATCCTTGGCTGGGTAGCTCGGCGGCACGCCAGGGATGTGGCCTGCCTTGCTCACTAGCGCAAAGCTCACGCAGCAAAAGGCTCACCCACCGCCACAATCGTTCGCCATGGACCTTTCGAGCCCCGACCCGCAGGACATCACGCAATGGCTGTCACAGCTGGACGCGGACAGCGGCGCTGGCAGTGGCCAGGCCGTCAACCAGCTCTTCGCCGCGCTCTACGGCGAGCTGAAGCGCAGCGCCAGCGCGCAGATGCGCAAGGAGTACGCCGGCCATACGCTCAGCGCCACGGCGCTGACGCACGAGGCCTGGTTCCGGCTGACCGAGCAGACGCGAACACAGTGGCAAAGCCGCAGCCACTTCCTGGGCATGGCGGCCATCATGATGCGGCGCATCCTCGTCAACCACGCCGTGGCCAAGCAGGCGATCAAGCGCGACATGCCCCTGGTCTCACTGACGCTGACCGAAGCGCAGCAGGTGGCTGGCGGCGACGGCGGCGCCGAGGTGGTGAAGGTGCACGATGCGCTGCTGGCCTTCGAACAGATGGACCCGCGTGCCGCCAAGGTGGTGGAACTGAAGTTCTTCGGCGGGCTCGAGAACGAGGAAATCGCCGAGGTGATGGGCCTGAGCGTGGCCACCGTCAAGCGCGACTGGTCGCTGGCGCGGGCCTGGCTGCACCGTGAGCTGAAGGCTTCATGAGGCCTTGACCGGCGCGGGCGCCGGCCATGGCCCGGGCTGGCGCCGCGCGTGGTGGTGGCGCTGCAGCGCGGCCGCGATGTGTGAACGGTGTGGGCCTGCATCACCTCCAGCTGCCGGTAAAGCTCGTCGACGATCTCAATGAAGAACATCCGGCACCTTGGCGACAGCCGCAAGGCGACGCCGGCGACAACCGTGTCCAGCCTCGTGATGTCCTGGAGGGACTTGACGGCGGCTTCGGCTGCCTTGAACCGGTGCCGGCCGCGAAGTCGGAGCCGGCGTCAGGCGTTTGCGTGCTGCTCGGCGTAGGGCTGGATGCGGGCGAGCACGTCGCGCAGGCCGTCCTTGGCGATGGCGGTGTCGTAGCTGGCCTGGCCGCGCAGCCACCAGCCGTCGCTCAGGCCGAAGTAGCGGCACAGGCGAAGGTCGGTGTCGGCGGTGATGGCCCGCTTGCCGGCCACGATGTCGCCGATGCGTTGCGGCGGCACGCCGATGTCCTTGGCCAGGCGGTACTTGGTCAGGCCCAGGGGCCTGAGAAATTCTTCATCCAGCATTTCGCCGGGGGAGACGGGTGCAACGGTGCGCATGGTCTTCCTTGCTCAGTGGCAGTCGACGATCTCGACATCGGTGGGGCCGTCGGCCTTCCAGACAAAACACACCCGCCACTGGTCGTTGCTGCGGATGCTGTGCTGCCCCTTGCGGTCATTCTTCAAGGCCTCCAGGCCGTTGCCGGGCGGGGCCTTCAAGTCTTCAAGCACGAGCGCCCAGTCCAGCTGCGTCAGCTTGCGCAACGCGGGGCGTTCGATATTGACCCAGCGCTTCACGCGCCTGCCCTCGAAGAGGGCCTGTGTGTCTTTGCACTTGAAGCGCTTGATGGCCACGGCAGAAGCTTAACGAGGTGCGTTAATAACGTCAACCGTTACTAACCGGGGCAAGCGCGAGCGTGCAGCGCCTGGGCGCCGGAGTCAGGCCGAGTCCTGGTAGAGCGCGGCCTGCAGCTCGTGCACCGCTGTCTCGATGCCGCCGCCGGTACCTTCGTCCTGCGACTTGGCCAGCTGCAGGTTCCACCACAACGCGGACCTGCCGCCCCTCAGGTCACCGGCGCCGGGTTGAACAGCACCAGCGCGTTGTGCAGCTTCCAGTGTTCGGCCCAGGTCTTCTTGCGTCCGCTGGCCACGTCGAGCATGAAGTGGAAGAGCTCCCAGCCCACGTCCTCGATGCTGGCCGTGCCGTCGGCGATGCGGCCGGCGTTGATGTCCATCAGGTCGTGCCAGCGCCGCGCCAGGTCGCTGCGCGTGGCGACCTTGATCACCGGCACCGCGGCCAGGCCGTAGGGCGTGCCACGGCCGGTGGTGAAGACGTGCAGGTTCATGCCGGCGGCCAGCTGCAGCGTGCCGCAGATGAAGTCGCTGGCGGGCGTGGCGGCGAAGGTCAGGCCGCGCGTCTTGAGCTTCTCGCCCGGCGACAGCACGCCCGAGATCGGCGCCGTGCCCGACTTGACGATCGAGCCCATCGCCTTCTCGACGATGTTGCTCAGGCCCCCGGCCTTGTTGCCCGGCGTGGTGTTCGCGCTGCGGTCGGCACTGCCGCGCTGCAGGTAGGCGTCGTACCAGGCCATCTCGCGGATCATGGCCAACGCCACCTCGGGCGTGCTGGCGCGCGAAGTGAGCTGATCGATGCCGTCGCGCACCTCGGTCACTTCCGAGAACAACACGCTGGCGCCGGCACGCACCAGCAGGTCGGTGCAGAAGCCGACCGCGGGGTTGGCGGTGACGCCGGAGAAGGCGTCACTGCCGCCGCACTGCACACCCACCACCAGTTCGCTGGCTGGCATCGTGGCGCGCCGGCGCGCGTTCAGGCGCTGCAGGTGCGGCTCGGCCTGGCGCACGATGGCGTCGACCATGGCCATGAAACCGACGTGCGCCTCGTCCTGCAGGCAGACCACGTCGAGTGCGCCGCCGCTGGCGCGGGTGTCGAGTGCGCCGCCGCTGGCGCGGGTGTCGAGTGCGCCGCCGCTGGCGGCGCGGGCGCCGAGCGCCGCGGCCGGCAGGCGTTCGTCGACGAGGGCAAAACTGCGGAAACTGCCAGGAGGCAGCAGGCGTTCGGGCTGCAGCTTCTCGCAGCCCAGGCTGACGACCATCACCTCGCCGCCGAAGTTCGGGTTCAGGCTGATGTTGCGCAGCGTGCGGATGGGCACCTCGGCATCAGGTGCATCGATGGCGACACCGCAGCCGTAGCCGTGCTCCAGCGCCACCACGTCGTCGACGTTCGGGTAGCGCGGCAACAGCTCGGCCTTGATGCGCTGCACGGCAAAGGCCGTGACCCCCGCCACGCACTGCACGGTCTGCGTGAGGGCCAGGATATTGCGGGTGCCGACGCTGCCGTCGGCGTTGCGGTAGCCCTCGAAGGTGTGGCCTTCCAGCGGCGGCAGCGTGGCCGCTTTCACGGTGGCGATGGGCAGACCTTCGAGCCCGCGCGCCGCGGGCATCTTGAGCAGGCGTTCGTGCACCCAGCTGCCGGCCGGAATGGGTTGCAGCGCGGCGCCGATGGTGATGCCGTAGCGGCGCACCGGCGCACCGGCGGCGATGTCGACCAGCGCCACCTTGTGGCCTTGCGGCACGCGGTCGCGCAGCCGCAGTCCGCCGACGAGTACGCAGCCCGCGGCCAGGCCGCCGTCGTTGGCGACGATGGCCACGTTGTCGTCCGCGTGCATGCGGAGGGTCAGCGGCGGCGGGGTGTCGTCCATCGAGGCACTTGCTGTGGGCCGGGCCGCTCAGACGGCGGCCGCTTTGGCCAAGGCGTGGTGAGCCATCAGCATCAGTAACCGCTGCCGGCAGCGGGTGTCACCACGCCGGCGCGCATCTTCGCCATCACCTGCTGCGCACCGGCGGCCATCAGGCGCGCGTCGGAACTGACGGTGACGAACTGGAAGCCCTTGGCAATGCGCTTCAGCGCCGCCTCGGTGCTGCCGTTGTGGATGCCGGCCACCACGCCGTGCGCCTGGGCGCGCGCCAGGATGTGGTCCACCGCCTCGGCAGCCTTGGGGTCGAGCTCGTCGAAGGCGGGTGTGCAGCCCAGCGCCAGCGAAAGGTCCGAGGGCCCGATGTAGATCGCGTCCAGGCCTTCGACCGACAGGATGTCGTCGAGGTTGTCGAGCGCCGCGGCGGTTTCGATCATCGCGAAGGTGACGATGGTGTCGTTGGCATGCTGCGGGTAGTCGGGCCCGCCGTAGAGCATCGCGCGCACCGGCCCGAAGCTGCGTGTGCCCTGCGGCGCGTAGTGCGTGTAGGCCACCAGCCTCTGCGCGTCCTCGCGGGTGTTGACCATCGGGCAGATGACGGCGTAGGCGCCGGCATCCAGCGCTTTCATCAGGATGCCGGGCTCGAGCCAGGGCACACGCACGACGGGCACCGTGTTCGTGGTGCTGATGGCCTGCAGCATGGGGACCATCGCCTGGTAGTCGACCATGCCATGCTGCAGGTCGATGGTCAGCGTGTCCCAGCCCTGGTGGGCCATGGTCTCGGCCGAGAAGCTGTTGGGGACGGTCAGCCAGCCGTTGACGGCGGCGCCACCGGTGTTCCAGATCTCGCGCAGGTGGTTTGCTCTCATGGGGGGCTCTCGTTCAGGCCGCGGGCGCCGCGGAGACCGGCTGGCCCGTGGCGAAGAAGCTGTGCAGGTTGTCGAAGACGCGGTCGGCCATGGCCTGGCGCGTCTGGTGCGTGGCGCTGGCGACGTGCGGCAGCAGCACCACGTTGTCCAGCACCATCAACGCGGCAGGCACCTGCGGTTCGTTCTCGAACACGTCCAGGCCGGCGCCGGCGATGCGGCGCTGCTGCAAGGCCAGCACCAGCGCCGCTTCGTCGACCACCGAGCCGCGAGCCACGTTGACCAGGTAGCCCTCGGGCCCCAGTGCGTCCAGCACCGCGGCGTTGATCAGGTGGCGCGTGGCGGCACCGCCGGCAGTGATGACCACCAGGAAGTCGGCCCAGCGCGCCAGTTCGAGCAGCTGCGCCTCGTGGCGCCAGGGCACGTCGGCCACCGGCCGGCGTGCGTGGTAACGCACGTCCATCTCGAAACCGGTCGAGCGCTGCGCGATGGCGCGACCGATGCGCCCCATGCCGACCAGCCCCAGCCGCGCGCCGCTGACCTTGCGCCCCAGCGGAAACGTTCCCTTGAGCCATTCGCCGCGGCGCACGAAGCGGTCGGCGGCATTGAAGCCCCGCGCCACGTCGATGAGCAGGCCGAAGGCAGTGTCGGCGACGCAGTCGTTCAGCACGTCGGGTGTGTAGCCGACCACTATGCCAAGTGCCTGCGCCGCCGCGACGTCGATCTTGTCGAGGCCGACGCCGAAGCTGGAGATCACCCGCAGCGACGGCAGGGCCGCGATCAGCGCGGCGTCGGCGCCGACGGCGGCCGAAGTCGCCAGGCCGACGAAGTCTGCGCCGTGCGCGGCCAGGAAGGCCGCTCTGTCGGCTTGTTCAGACAGCGTCGTCAGGTCGTAGGCCGCGGCCAGCCGCGCCTGCAGGGCGGCCGGCAGGCGCCCGGCGTTCAGCAGCTTCATCGTGGTTGCACTCAGTCGACCTTCACCCCACCCTGCGCCACCACGGCGGCCCAGTGCTTGCGCTCACGTTCGAAGAAGCTGGTGAACTCGGCCGGCGTCATGGTGCTGACCTCGGCGCCCTGCGATACCAGGCGTTCCTGCACCTCGGGCAGACGGATGATGCGTGTCAGCTCGACGGCCAGGCGCGCCAACACTTCGGGCGGCATCGAGGCGGGCACCAGCACACCCTGCCAGGTGCCCGACTCGAAACCCTTCACGCCCTGTTCGGCGATGGTCGGCACGTTGGGCAGCAGGGGCACACGCGTGGCCTTGGACACGCCCAGCACCTTCAGCTTGCCCGACTGCACGTGCGGCAGCGTGGCCAGCATGCCGTTCATCAGCACCTGGGTCTGCCCGGCCACGGTGTCGCCGATGGCCTGCGAGCCGCCTTTGTAGGGGATGTAGACCCAGTTGGCCTTGGTGGCTTTCTCGATGGCCACGCCGGCCACGTGCGGCGCGCTGCCGATGGCGGTGACAGCGAAGTTCAGCGTCTGCTTGTGCGACAGCGCCACCAGCTCCTGCAGGTTGTTGGCGGGCACCGAAGGGTGCACCACCAGCAGGTGCGGCGAGTAGGCCAGCATGGTCACGCCGCGCAGGTCTTTCGACGGATCGAAGGGCAGCTTGCTGTAGACCGACGCGGTGATGGCCAGCGCGCCCGTGTCGCACAGCAGCAGCGTGTGGCCGTCGTTGGACTTGGCGACGAAGTCGGTGCCGGTGTTGCCGTTGGCGCCGGCCTTGTTCTCGACGATCACCGTCTGCTTCAGCGCCTCGGACAGCGGCTGGCTGATGGCGCGCGCGATGATGTCCGACGACCCCCCCGGCGGGTAGGGCACAACGATGCGGATGGGCTTGCTGGGCCAGCTCTGGGCCTGCACCACGGTGCTGGCGGCCAGGGCGATGGCGGCCAGCAGCAGCTGGCGGCGGGGGGTCTTTGTCATGGCGATCTCCTCGGGGGTGGTGCAGGCGGGGTGGTGCAGGCGGCGTGGTGCAGGCGGCGTGGTGCAGGCGGCGTGGCGGGCTGTGCTTCAGTCGACCGAGATCTTGCGGTCGCGGATGATCTGCGCGTAACGCTTGCGGTCGGCCTCGATCATCTCGGCGAACTGCGCCGGCGTGTTGGCGCGTGGCACGCCACCCAGTTCGGTGAGGCGGCCCTTGACCTCGTCGGACGCGATGATCTCGCGCACGTCGGCCGAGATCTTCTCGACGATCTCGCGTGGCGTGGCCGCCGGCGCCAGCAGGCCGATCCAGCTGATGGAATTGAAGCCCGGTACGGTACCCTCGGCCAGCGCGGGCACGTCGGGCAACGCGCTGACGCGCTTGCTGCTGGTGACCGCCAGCGCTCGCAGCTTGCCGGCCTTGATGTGGCCGCTGGCCTCCAACACCGTCATGAACGACAGCTGCACATGGCCGGCCAGCAGGTCCGACACCGCCGGGCCGCCGCCACGGTAGGGCACGTGCACGATGAAGGTGTGGGTCGCCAGCTTGAACATCTCGGCCGCCAGGTGCGGCGCGCCGCCGGCGCCCGAGCTGCTGTAGCTCAGCTGGCCGGGCTGGCTGCGTGCCAGCACCACGAACTCCTGCGCCGTCTTCGCCGGCACGGCGGGGTTGACCATCATCGCCAGCGGCAGCTCGGCCACCAGCGAGATCGGCGCAAAGGCCTTGTCGGGGTCGTAGGGCAGCTTGGCGTAGAGCGCGGGGTTGATGGCCTGGGTGCCGATGTTGCCCATCAGGATGGTGTAGCCGTCGGGCTTGGCCTTGGCCACGAGGTCGGCGCCGATCTGCCCGGCCGCGCCACCCTTGTTTTCCACCACCACCTGCTGGCCCCACTTGGCGGACAGCTTCTGCGCGACGAGGCGGGCGCCGGTGTCGGTGCCGCCGCCGGGCGGAAAGGGCACGACCAGCGTGACGGGCCGGTTCGGGAAGCCGGCCTGGGCGAAGGCGCTGCCGGCAAAGGCCAGCAAGGTGGTGGCAAGAAGACGCTTGAACATGGGCGGGCTTTCAGGGGCGGTTCGGCGGGTGGGGGGACGGTGGCGGGCTCAACGGTCCAGCGCGGGCCGCTTCGGGTCGAAGGTCCAGCCTGGCACGAGGTACTGCATGGCCATGGCGTCGTCGCGTGCGCCCAGGCCGTGCTGCAGGTAGAGCTGGTGGGCCTTCTCGACTTCTGCCATGTCGAGCTCGACGCCCAGCCCCGGCGCCTTCGGCACTTGCACGTGGCCGCCGACGATCTGCAGCGGCGCGGTCGTCAGGCGCTGGCCGTCCTGCCAGATCCAGTGGGTGTCGATGGCCGTCACCTTGCCCGGCGCCGCGGCGCCGACGTGCGTGAACATCGCCAGCGAAACGTCGAAGTGGTTGTTCGAATGTGAACCCCAGGTCAGGCCCCAGTCGCGGCAGGTCTGCGCCACGCGAACCGAGCCGGCCATGGTCCAGAAGTGCGGGTCGGCCAGCGGAATGTCGACACTCTGCAGCGCCAGCGCGTGGCTGAGCTGGCGCCAGTCGGTGGCGATCATGTTGGTGGCCGTGGGCAGGCCGGTGGCGCGCCGGAACTCGGCCATCACCTCGCGGCCCGAAAAGCCGTCCTCGGCGCCGCAGGGGTCTTCGGCGTAGGCCACTACGCCGTGCAGGTCGCGCATCAGGCGCACGGCGTCCAGCAGCCGCCAGCCGCCGTTGGGGTCGAGTGTCACGCGCGCCTGCGGGAAACGTTCATGCAGCGCGCGCACGGCGACAACCTCGTCTTCACCGCACAGCACGCCGCCCTTGAGCTTGAAGTCGTTGAAGCCGTAGCGTTCACGCGCGGCCTCGGCCAGGCGCACGACGGCCTCGGGCGTCATCGCGGTTTCGTGGCGCAGGCGGCACCAGGCGTCGGTGTTGCCGGGGTCGGCGACGTAGGGCAGGTCGGTCTGCGTGCGGTCGCCGACGAAAAAGAGGTAGCCGAGCATCTCGACCGCGTCGCGCTGCTGGCCTTCGCCCAGCAGCGCCGCCACCGGCACGCCCAGGTGCTGGCCCAGCAGGTCGAGCAGCGCACATTCGATGGCCGTGACGGCGTGGATGGTGGTGCGCAGGTCGAAGGTCTGCTGGCCGCGGCCGCCGCTGTCGCGGTCGGCGAAGGCCTGCTGCACCTGCTGCAGCAGCCGCTGCTGTGCGCCCAGCGGCTGGCCGATGACGAGCGCGGCGCTGTCGTGCAGCGTCTGGCGGATCTTCTCGCCGCCGGGCACCTCGCCCACACCGGTGCGGCCCGCGCTGTCCTGCAGGATCAGCAGGTTGCGCGTGAAGAACGGGCCATGCGCACCGCTCAGGTTCAGCAGCATGCTGTCGCGGCCGGCAACCGGAATCACGCGCAGCGCCGTGATCACCGGGGTGGAAAGAACGCTCATCCCGGCGAGCCCCTCGACGCTCAATCCGCCGTGATCTTTCCGAGCTCGATCACCTTCTTCCAGCGCGCGAATTCGGCGGCCTGGAAGGCCGTGAACTGCGCCGGCGTGCTGGCCACGATCTCGAAGCCCAGGTCGAGCAGCTTGGCCTTGACCACGGGGTCGTTGAGGCCGGCCACCAGCGCCTCGTACAGCCTGGCCTTGATGTCGGCCGGCAGCCCCTTGGGCGCGGCAAACGCCTGCCACGAGTAGACGTTGACACCCTTCACGCCGGCCTCTTCCATCGTCGGCACGTCGGGCAGCAGCGGCGAGCGCTTTTCGCTGGTGATGGCCAGCGCACGCAGCTTGCCGGCCTTGATGTTGGGCAGGCCGGTGTTGATGTTCATGAAGGTGGCGTCGACCTGTGCGCCCAGCAGGTCGCTCATCGCCGGCGCGCCGCCCTTGTAGGGGATGTGCAGGCCGCTGGTGCCCGTCTGCTGCCAGAACAGTTCGGCCGTGAGGTGGTCGCTGGAACCGTTGCCCGACGAAGCGAAGCTCATCTTGCCCGGGTTGGCACGGTGGTAGTTGATGACGTCGGCCAGCGACTTGTGCGGCGAAGAGGCCGGCACCGCCAGCACGTTGGGCGCCTGGACGGCGACGCTGATGTAGTCGAAGTCGTTCAGCGCGTCGTAGGGCACGTTCTTGAGCAGGTGGGGCGCGATGACGTAGGGCCCGAGCGAGGCCACCAGCAGCGTGTAGCCGTCGGGCGCCGCACGCTTGACCTGGGCCGCGCCCACCGTGCCGGTGGCGCCGGCCTTGTTCTCGACGATGAAGTTGCCGCCCAGCTTTTCCTGCAGCTTCGGGCCCAGCGTGCGCGCGATGAGGTCGGTGGACCCCCCCGGCGGGAAGGGCACCAGCAAGGTCACGGGCTTGGACGGCCAGGCCTGGGCCAGCGCGCCGGTGGCGGCCAGGGCGAGCGCCAGCGTGCTCAACAGCTTCTTCATGTCGGGGTGTCCTTTCGAGGGGCGGCGGTGAACCTGCGCCGGGTGCAACGAAGCTGCCGGGAACTTCGAAGGTGGAGCTGACAAGTGAAACTGCATGGTAGCGCTACCTTTGGCGGCCTGCAAGCAGCCGGCAACGCGTGGAAACCCTGGTCAGGCGCTTTGCCGCTCGACGATCGAAAAGCCGATGTCGATCACGCGTTCGGCGACCTCGCGACCCTCGGCGCGCTCGACGATGAACTGCGCCGCCTGGCGGCCGATGGCCGCGCCCTTGATGTGCACGGTGGTGAGTGCGGGGTCGACGTCGGCGGCGAACTCCAGGTCGCCGAAGCCGACCACCGCCAGCCTGCCCGGTACCGGCAGACCGCGCACCCGGGCCTCGGTCAGCACGCCCAGCGCCAGCAGGTCGGAACTGCAGAACACCGCGTCGATCTCGGGCGCGTTGCCCAGCAATGCAGACAGGCCTTCGCGCCCGCGCCGCAGTGTCGTCGGCGCCGCCACGAGCACCACCGTCACCGCGGGCAGGCCCAGCGCCTGCGCCGCCGCGACGAAGGCGTCGGAACGGCGCTGCGCGCGTTCGTCGTCACCGGCCACCACGCCGAGACGGCGGCGGCCCCGGCCGTGCAGGAAAGCGGCCACAGCGCGGCCCACCTCCACGTGCGAGAAGCCGACCAGCATGTCGATGGGCGTGGGCGTGAGGTCCCAGGTCTCGACCACCGGGATGCCGCAGGCCAGCAGCCGGCGCCGGCCTTCGGTGGAGTGCAGGATGCCGGTGAGCACGATGCCGTCGGGCCGGCGGCCGATGATGGCCTCGAGCAGCGCGTCCTCGCGTGAGCCGGCGTAACCCGACTGGCCCAGCATCAGCTGGTAACCGCGCTCGGCCAGCGCCTCGGTCAGCGACTGCACGGTCTCCAGGAACACTGGCCCGGCGATGGTGGGCACCACCGCCGCCACCAGCCGGCTGCGCGCCGAAGCCAACCCACCGGCCAGCCGGTTGGGCACGTAGCCCGTGCGCGCAACGGCGTCGGCAACCTTCTGCCGCACCTCTTCCGAGACTCGGGCCGGCGTGTTCAGCGCCCGCGACGCGGTGATCGGGGCGACGCCGGCCAGCCGGGCCACGTCGTGCAGCGTGACGGCGCCGCTGCCACGGCGGGCGCGTCGCAGCGATGGGGGTGCGGAGGCCATA
>Ga0105047_10001854_pt1 | contig 37983 bp, 32 predicted proteins | sample MAT04_FD_78384 | JGI IMG/M metagenome (GOLD analysis project Ga0105047, IMG submission 78384) | Freshwater microbial communities from Lake Fryxell liftoff mats and glacier meltwater in Antarctica - MAT-04 (megahit assembly) | ecosystem: Environmental > Aquatic > Freshwater > Ice > Liftoff...
CCGTTTCTTCCGGCGTTTTGCCGCGGAAAAGACGCTGTCCGGTGAGCATCTCGTGCAGCACGACGCCCGCGCCGAAGATGTCGGAGCGCTGGTCCATGCGCAGGCCGTCGACCTGCTCGGGCGACATGTACCCGAACTTGCCGTGCAGGTTCTGCGGGGCCTTGAGCTCGTTCTCCTCGGTGATCACGCGCGCGATGCCGAAGTCGGTGAGCTTGACCTCGCCCTCGTACGAGATGAGCACGTTCTGCGGCGAGATATCGCGGTGGATGAGGCCGAGGGGCTGGCCGTCGTCGTCGGTGAGGCGGTGCGCGTAGTCGAGGCCGGTGAGCAGCTCGATCGCGGCACACAAGCTGACGCCCAGCGGGAGCCGCTCCTTCCTCCGGTACGTGTTGGAGAGCAGCGCCGAGAGGTCGCGGCCGCGGACGTACTCCATCGCGATGTAGACCTGGCCGTCGATCTCGCCGAGGTCGAGGACCTGCACGACGTTGAAGTGCTGCAGGCGCGCCGCCAGCTTCGCCTCGTGGATCAACATCCGCGCGAAAGAAGGATGGCGCGAGTAGCGAGGGAGGATCTTCTTGAGCGCGACGTGCTTCTCGAAACCGGAATACCCGGTCATTTTCGCGAGAAAAATCTCGGCCATCCCGCCGTCACCGATGCGCTCGAGGACGATGTAATTGCCGAAGCGCTGTGGGAGATCCGGCGGGGCCAAACCATCTCCTGTCTGCACGAAAACGCCTGGCTTTGCTAGACACACACACCGTGACGCCAGCGGACTTTCACGCTAGTAGGGCTCGATGCGGCGTGTGGGATTGATCGCTCTGGCCTTCGTCGCGTGCTCCAGCGACCCCATCGCGCCCGATGGCGGAACGCCGATGCCGCAGGACGACGCGAGCGAGATCGCCGACGTCGACAGCCCTGACGTGCGCCGGTTCCGTCCCGACATCGCCTTCTTCGCAGTGCACGACGGCGGCGCGCCACAGTCGTGCACCGAGACCTGTGATTGCCCTCAGGGCCTGGGCTGCATCGACAACGTCTGCACCACCGCCGGGATCGGCCCGATCTATTGCTGCAGCGAGCCCGGCTGCCCCGTCGGCGCCGCCTGCCTCGGGCCCAACGATCGTCCCAGCCAGTGCCCGACCGCGCCCGACGCGGGGCCCGACGCCGGCCCGCGCGACATCGGCGCGGGGGCGATCGGCGCCGGGTGCGAGTCAGATCTCGAGTGCAATCAGGCGATGGGCTTTTCGTGCTGGGAGCAGTTCGACGCCCCTTTCCTGTGGGGTGGTTACTGCACGCTCGACGACTGCTTCCCCGCCTGTCCCACCGGCTCGGAGTGCATCAACTTCACGGGCGGCGCCGCGGTCGCGGGCTGCATGGCGAGCTGCGGGCGCGACGAGGATTGCCGCGCGGACGCGTACTGCTTGGCGGTGCCCGGCACGATGCTCCGCATCTGCTATCCGGACTGCCGCGACGACGTGTTCGACTGCGCGCCGAGAAACGGCGCCCAGTTCTGCTCGCGCACGAGCGGGCGCTGTGAGGCGACGCCGATGCAGACCGCGGGCGTTCGCGTCGGCGCGGCGTGCACCGACAACACCACGTGCGGCCCGGGCCAGGTGTGCCTCTCCGAGATCGCCTGGGGGACCGCCGGCGGGATGTGCTCGAAGGTCTGCTCCGGCTTGGTGGAAGCGATGCCCTGCGGCGCCGGCGAGACGTGCCAGGACTTCGTCGGCATCGGCCTGTGCTTCCAGGACTGCGCGAGCGGCCTCTGCCCTGATCGCGCGAACGCCATTTGCACCTCGCTCGATCCGGCGTGGCTCGCGCCGAGCTGTGTGCCGCTGTGACGACGCCCAAGAGGAAGCTCCTCCACATCGTCGATGGGTCGGGCTACATCTTCCGCGCGTACTTCGCGATCCGCGGGATCAGCTCGCCGACCGGTGAGGCGGTCAACGCCGTCTACGGCTTCGCGCAGATGCTGATCAAGGCGCTGGCCGACGAGCGGCCCGATCACATCGCGCTCACGTTCGATACGGGGAAGCCGTCGTTCCGATCGGAGATCTACCCGCCTTACAAGGCCAACCGGCCGCCGCCGCCGGTCGATCTGCCGCCGCAGATCCCGCGCATCTACGAGGTCGCGGATACGTTCAAGATCAAGACGTACGTCGTCGAAGGCTTCGAGGCCGACGACGTGATCGCGACGTTGACGCGCACGGCGATCGAGCACGACTACGACGTCCGCATCATCACCGCCGACAAGGACATGATGCAGCTGGTCACCGATCGCGTGACGCTGTTCGATCCGATGAAGGAGAAGCGATCGGGGCGCGAGGACGTCATCGAGCGCTTCGGCGTGCCGCCCGAGCGGGTGGTCGACGTTATGGCGCTGGCCGGCGACTCCACCGACAACGTGCCCGGCGTGCGCGGCGTCGGCGAGAAGACCGCGGGGAAGCTGATCGCGGCGCATGGCTCGCTCGAAGGCGTGATCGCTGCGGCGATCGCTGGCGCGATCAAGGGCAAGGTCGGCGAGACGATCGCGAATTCGGTGCAGAACATCGAGTTATCGAAGCGCCTGGTTTCGCTCGACGCTCACGTGCCGCTCGGCCTCGACAGCATGGAGGCCCTCAAGTACGGCGGGCCGGACTATCGCGCGCAGCTCAAGCTCTTCGAGTCCCTCGATTTCAAGCGCCTCCTGCCGCGGCTGATCCCGGAAGAAGCGCCCGCGCCGGTGCGCGTGGAGGAGGTCGGGCCGCAGGCGTACCAGGCGGTGATCGATCGCGCGTCGCTCGATGCGATGGTGGCCGACCTCGCAGCCGCGGATCGCGTGGCGATCTCGGTGGAGGCCGCGAGCGGGCACCTGCGCGACGCGGAGGTGTTCGGCGTCGCGCTCGCGGGCAAGGCGGGGAGCGCGTACTACGTGCCGTTCACGCACAGCTATCTCGGCGCGCCGAAGCAGCTCACGCCGTCGGACGTCGCGGCGGCGCTCGCGCCCGTGCTCGGTGACGCGAAGAAGCCGAAGGTTGGCATCAACATCAAGCTCGCGTGGGGCTGGGCGGCGCGGCACGGCGTCGATCTCCGCGGCATCGCGGGCGATGGCGAGATCGCCAGCTACCTGCTCGATCCCGACGACGGCCCGCACGACGCCGACAAGGTCGCGACGCGGTTCCTCGGCCACACGCTGGCCGTGCGCGATGCGGTGATGGGGAAGGGCAAGAGCAAGCGCGTGTTCGGCGAGCTGACGGTCGAGGAGGCGCTCCCGCTCGCCGCCGAGCTCGCGGATGTCGCGTGGCGCGCGTCGGCGCGGTGGAACAAGACGCTGACCGACGCCGACCTCGCGGCGATGAACGCCGATCTCGAGCTCCCGCTGGTCTCGGTGCTCGGCCGCCTGGAGATGGCCGGCGTGCGCATCGACGTGCCCGCGCTATCGGCGATGGGCGGCGTGTTCGAGGCCGAGCTCGCGCGCCTCGAAAAGGCTTGTTTCGAAGCGGCGGGGCAGGAGGTGAACCTCGGCTCGCCGAAGCAGCTGCAGAAGGTGCTGTTCGAGGATCTCGGCCTGCGCATCACCAAGCGCACCAAGACCGGGCCCTCGACCGACGCCTCCGCGCTGGAGGCGATCGCCGACGATCACCCGCTGCCGCAGGCGATCCTCGACTACCGGCAGATCCAGAAGCTCAAAAGTACCTACGTCGATGCGCTGCCGCGCCTCGTGTCGCCGACGACGGGGCGGGTGCACACGATCTTGAACCAGGCGGTGGCGGCGACCGGACGGCTCTCGTCGACCGAGCCGAACCTGCAGAACATCCCGGTGCGCAACGATCTCGGCCGGAAGCTGCGCCAGGCCTTCGTGCCGGAGCCGGGGTACTCGCTGATCTCGGTCGACTACTCGCAGATCGAGCTGCGCGTCCTGGCCCACATCTCGAAGGATCCGGTGCTCACCGACGCGTTCGTGCGCGGGATCGACGTGCACCGTCGCACCGCGAGCGCGCTGTTCGACGTCGAGGTCGCGAACGTCTCGGCGGAGCAGCGCGCGCAGGCGAAGACGGTGAACTTCGCCGTGCTGTACGGGCAGGGGCCGGTCGCGCTCGCGCGCAACCTCGGCATCGCGCGGCGCGACGGGCAGAAGTTCATCGACCAGTACTTCGAGCGCCAGCCGGGCGTGAAGAAGTATATCGAAGAGACGCTGGTCTCGGCGCGCGAGAAGGGCTTCGTGCTCACGCTGCTCGGGCGGCGCAGGCGGGTGGCCGATCTCCAGTCGCAGAACCGCGGCATCCGCATGGCAGCGGAGCGCATCGCCGTGAACACGCCGATCCAGGGGACCGCCGCCGATCTCATCAAGCTCGCCATGCTGCGCGTCGACGCGCGCCTGCTGGACGAGCCGAAGCTCGGCGCGCGGCTGATTCTCCAGGTGCACGACGAGCTGCTGCTGGAGGCGCCCGTCGATCGCGCGCCCGAGGTCGCGGCGCTGGTAAAGCGAGAGATGGAGCGGGCTTATCCCCTCGAGGTGCCCTTGGTCGCGGATGTCCACTGGGGCGCTAACTGGGATGAGGCACATTAATGGGGTCCTGAAGTTGGACGCAGCGTCCAAGATCGAATATCGCCCACCGATGAAATTCGGATTTCTCCTGATCGCCCTCCTCAGCACCGCCGCTTGTGGGGGCTCCAGCAAGACCGGCAGCTGCGCCAGCATCTGCGCCAAGGGCGTCGCCAGGATGTGCCCGAACCCGGGTCCCAACCAGGCGGACTGCGAGACGTCCTGCAACAGCCAGAAGACCAAGTGCGACGCCGCCTCGATGTCGTCGCAGTACCAGGCCTATCTCGACTGCATCGAGTCGAACGATATGACCTGCGGCGAGACGACGATGTCGCCGACCTCGCCGGACTGCGTCAGCGAAGGCCTCGCGATCTTCAGCTGCGCGCTCTGATCCAGCGCACGCAGCTGGGCGATCGGCGTGCGCCTCGATCATGCTCGATGACTTCGACGGTCCGGGCAGCGTCGCGCGCGGCCAGTTCTCGTTCAGCCGCTGCTTAGCTGTGATAGCGCGTCTTCTGTCGAAGCCGCCTCAACCCAGGTCGAGTCCGCGTTCGTCTTCCGCGTGACAATGTACATCGCCATCGCTCACCTGCGCCGATCGAGCGGTGTACGTCGACGCGCACCGTGCGCGCCGAGATCGTCAGTCACTTGGACAGCACCACTCCGCCATCGAAGATGGCCTTGATGACCTTGACGCTGATCTTCGCCGTCCCGTCGTCGGCGGCCTTCCACAGGACGTCGTACGGCTCGCCCGCGATGAACTGGTTGTCGTCGAAGACCCAGCACGTATCGTTGCGTTGCTACTCGCCTGGCGCGACAACGACCTCGTTTTCGTGAACGCGCTGAAAGACCACCTTGCCGAAGACGTTTCGGATCTCGGTCTTCGTGACGGCGCCGATGAGGCGTGTGGCGGTGTTGTTCTGAAAGTGCAGGCAGAGCCGAACCCGCTTGCCCGTGTATCGCTCTTCCTCGTGGATGAGGCTCGTGTCCCATACTGTCACTGCCACGTTCGCTGACTTGAACGACTTCACCGGCTTCGTGCTGCTCGTCGGCGTTGGCGTATCTTCCACCGGCTCGGGGGCTCCTGGCGGTCGATAGCTCGACGGCGCGAAGATCTGAACATCATGTCTCAGTACGAGGGAAGCCGCGGATCCTTCACCGACGGCGAGACGAAGTGACAAGAAGGACGGGTCGTGCAGCCATAGCGCGAACGCGTGATCGAGGCCCGTACCGGACGGCTCAGCCTTGCCGAAACGCGAGTCCATCACACGCTTGACCTGGTCGAAGGTTTCGACTGTGGACGCCGCCTCCGGAAAACCTATGACCACCTGCCAGAGCCGGTCGGACGCGAAAGCCAAGCTGACCTTCGCAGCGCCGAACAACGGCATCCTCGCGCAGCTTCACCGCGCCATCGGCGAGCCTCACGAATTCGGGAGACACAACTTCTGCCGAGGGACGGAGCTTCGTCAGTTCGCCAACCGACATTCCGAACCGAAGGCCCTGAAGTCCAAACGGGGTTGTCGTGGACGTTGCGATCGGGATGCTTGCGAGCAGCGGAGCGATCAACATCGCGATCACGTGGCCCTCCACGTGGCGACGACGCCGCTCATAGATATTTCCCGACGAACAGTGCCCGCTTCAGCTACCGAACGCGTCATCGCCATCATCGCCGTCCTCCACCGCTCCGCGGCCTTCGCGGCCGCCGTGGCCCGCCGTCCCTTCCATGTCTTTTCACGGCTTGAAGCACCAACCGCGTCGTACGGCGGCGTCACGCAGCGTGCTCGCGAGAAGCTCCTGCCGTGACCGCGAGAGTCCGCGGAAGTCGACAAAGCTATGCGCGTCGTCGAGATCCTCCGGGTCGTAGAAGGCTTTGGTGTCCGCTCGCTGAACCTCTCCGATGGCAACCGCTTGAACGCCAAACGACACAAGCTGACGCACGATCGTGTGACGCCGGTAAGCCTCCTCAGGGTCACACTTCTGGCTCCAAGAAACGGAGAGGCAGTCGACATCCTTCTTCGCTACTCGAAAGGCTGCAGACGAAACGTTGCCGCTGTTGATGAACGCCGGATGGATCTGCCGCCAGAGCATGTCGGTGGTTGTGGCGATCTCTTGCTCGCTCACGGTGCGCTCCTGGCAAACGGGCTGAACCTCCCGATGAACGTAACGGCATCCTCCATGTTCTGCGGACTCAGGAGACTTGTGGCGTATTCTTCGACCTGCTGAGTCTCGACGTTCGTCGCATAGAACTCCATCGCACCCGTCGCAAGGTCGATGTACGCCCCAACACCCCACTCTCCGAACGGCCATTCGAGTCGAACGGTGCCATCGGGCATGGGGTAGATGAATGGCCGCGGGAGGGTGAAGATGTCGACGAGTTCGCGGGCGTAATGGCCTAATCGCTGCATCGCTGTCGGCGAGTAGGCGGTTCCGTCACCGTCGAACCAACCGTTCTCGAGCTGGCTGAGCGTCGCTAACTGCTCCTCAAGCCCGGGGGCGCCGTTCATTGACGCGATCGCGATGTCATCGACCACCTGAATCCTCAACGCATCGCCCTCCTTGTTGTATTCGACGCTCCCCCATAGCGCGATGCGCATTGTCCGGTACATGCGGGCTGCCGTAAGGACCCGCTCTTCGACCGAGTCAGTCCAGCTTCCCGTCAATGCTCCACCGTCGTGCGTCAATGTGAACGTTTTGGTGGTGGAGTTAACGGCCGTGACGACGCCTTCGAGCAGCGCAAAGTCCTCGTAGGACTCATCGACGACAAGCAGCAGCTTGCGTCGTGATTGTCGATCTAGTCTGGCGGTCGGGCCCGTTCGTCCTGATGGCCCGCGTAAGTCCAGGGCTTCATCGGGACGAAGAGATCGGCCGAACATCTTCAGCTTCTGTTTGAGTCGCCTCGGCAATTCGAACGACGGGGCGTCGCCCCGAACTAGCGCGTGCAGGGTCTCGCGCGCTTCGTCGAAGATGTCCGACTCGGTGCCGGGCATTCTGTCGTCGGTCGGCGCTCGCTTGAGGACGGCAACACCACTCCCCCGCTCGACCTGAGTGAGCGAGAGCCCCAGCTTTTCGGGAAGCCCAGCGGGACGACGGGACCGGTGAGGGTGGCGCGCGAGGAACATCGCTGTGGCCATCTCGACGATGAGATCCGCGTAGACCGTGATCTCGGACAATGAGTCGACCGGAAGACGGCCGCCATCGAAGCGCGGACCGACAAACGTCGGCCTGGCGAACGAGTCGCCGTCGTCTGGCGTGCTCATCGCGGCAACGTGGTGTCGAATGCCACGAAGGTCAAGTTCGGGACCATACTGCGGTGGCTACCCGATCGAATAGGATCGCGTTGGCGCTGCGAGCTATCGTGCGCGGGACTTCGTCGTGCCTTTGGCCCTTAGGCGAGCCTTGGCTTTCGCCTGAGCAAGCTCGACCTTATCCAATCCGCCGCCAAGGCGGTGAGGCCGCGGTCGATCGCTGCCTTCAACAGGCTCGATCGGGTGAGCTTCATCGCCTGCCACTCGGACCGCGCGGACAGCCGAGCGGTGAGGGTGTCGGCGCGTTCGAGCAGCTCGGCCGGCAATCGAAGGTTCGTGGGTGGGGGTGGCGCGGTCATGGTTCCCTCCTGCAGATCGCCCGCACGCCATGCGCGGGTTCGAGTGGCATCGATGGCGCCGGACTTCACGAGCGCGCGCAGCCGCGCCTCAGCGGCCCTCACCCTCGCGAGGTCAACGGGTCGCTTCATGCGACCATGGCCTTGACGGTCTCCGCGTGCCAAGCGCGCCCGGAGCGCGGCAGGCAACCGCCCGCGGTCAACCGGGCTCCGATCGCGCGGAGCGAGAGGCCAGCGGCGCGGAGCTCGCGGGCGATGGCGATGGCCTTCTGCTCGGCGTCCTCGGCGACCAGCACTCGGCCCTGGAGGCGCCGACCGTAGGGCGCTTGGCCGCCGGTGTACTCGCCGCGCGCGGCCATGTGCTGCATCGCCGTCGAGGTGCGCTCACCGATCGCCTCGCGCTCCCACTGCGCCACTGAGCCGAGCACATTCAGCACGAGTCGCCCCGCCGCGGTCCTCGTGTCGATCGACTCCGACACTGACAAGAGTGCCCAGCCCTCGCGCTGGCAACGCTCGACCATGGAGCCGAGGTCACCCACGGATCGCGTCAGCCGATCGAGCTTCACCACCAAGAGCGCGTCGGCCTCGCCCGCCGCGAGCATGTTTAGCGCACGGTCAGAGCCCCGTCGCTTTCGCCACCGCGGCCACCAGATCCTCCTCGGTGATCGTGTTGTAGCGGCGGAGCATGTCGAGCGTCTTGTGGCCGGTGATGCGCTGGATTGTGAGCACGTCAACGCCAGCTCGGCGGAGTCGCGTGGCCGCCGTGTGCCGCGCGTCGTGAAGCCGGATGTTCTCGATCTCGAGCTCGCGAGCCAGGCGCGTGAAGAGCGGCGAGAGGGACGAGCTCCTGACCTTGAACAGCGCCCCTCCACCGACAGGGCGAGCCTCCTCCGTGAGCGCGTCGAGCACGGCGACCGGCAGCGGAACGATCCGCGCCTCCTTCGTCTTCGTGTCTTTCGACTTCAGCCGCGCCACGCCAGCCTTGATGTCGACCTGCTCCCACTGCAACGACGTAATCTCGCCGAGCCGCATCCCGGTCCAGTACGCGAAGATGATCGCGAGGCGCAGCGCGGGCGGCGCGGCCTCGCGGAGCTGTTCGTATTCCTTCGCGGTCCAGAGGCGGTCCCGCTCGTTGAGCTCGTCCAGCATCTCCACGCCACTCGTCGGATCGAGCGTGCGCTGGCGGAGGCTCTTCTCCGCGTAGCGCAGCGCCGACCGGAGCAGCGCGAGGTGCCGATTCACCGTCGCCGGTGCCATCAGCTTCCTGTGCTTCGGGTCCTTCGCCTTTGCCTCGTCGGAGATGCGCCGCGTGTCCTCCTTGCCGAGAGCGTCGCGAAACTCGATCACGTCCTCGGTGAGGATCGCCGCGATGTTCCTGTCCGGGCCGAAGAACTCTTCGATGCGCCCCCATCGCTGCTTGTCGTGCCGCAGGCTGCGCTTACCGCTCGAGCGCTCGAGCCACTTTTCGCCGAGGTCCTTCACCGTGAGGCCTGACTTCCGCTTCTCCGGGAAGTGCTTCCCCTCGTGGACCTCCGCCTTGATCTTGTGGAGCAGCGCCTCGGCGATCTTGCGGCTCTCGGTCTCGGCGGAGCGCCGGATCTGGCGGCCACCGATCGAGTAGCGCAGCCACTACACGTCGCCGCGTCGGTACAGACCTGCTGTGCTGGCCATGTGCTAGACCCCCGTCCGAAGCGTGTGTCCGGTGACGCTCGGTGCGCAGCACAATGCTAGCACATCTGGGTGGTCGTCTGGTCCTGAGTGCTTGGGCCCTGTGGGGATCGAACCCACGACCTTGGGATTAAAAGTCCCCTGCTCTACCAACTGAGCTAAGAGCCCCGACGCGCAGATTTCCGACGGGCTCCTCTCGCGGTCAAGTGATAAGGCGGGGAGATGAGGCGGGTCGCGTTTCTGGCAGTGCTGGCCGCGTGCTCTTCGCCGGCCGCGAAACCAGCGCCCGACGCCACGTCGGCGGTTGCCCCGGTGGCCACCAGCACCGAAACCCTCCAGCAGCAGCGCGCGCCCACGTTCGTCACGTCGAGCGCCCTCGCCGAGAAGATGGACGCCGCGCGCGCCCAGCTCGAGGGCTTCGTGCGCGAGCCGACCTCCGATCCCGCGACGCCCTGGGCGCTCGCGCACGGGCTGCTCGCGTTCGGGCCCGATCTGGTCGCCAGCGACGGTCGAAAGGCGATCGACGCGATCGTCGGTGACGCCGCCGAGGTGGTCATCGGCGCCGACAAGAAGCAGAAGGTCCGCTTCCCGCCCAGGACCAAGAGCGGCGGCATCGTGGATGCGCACAGCAACCTGATGGTGAAGAAGATGATCGAGTCGGGCGTGCCGTGGGACCGCGAGTTCACGGTGAAGCCCATCGGCAAGGTCACGCTCGAGCGCCTAGCGCGCGACGCGGTCGACGGCTTCAGGGCGCCCAACGACGAGAAGACCTGGGCGGATGCGCCGTGGACGGTGATCGTCGCGCTTCGCCTGGCAAAGCACGAAAAGAAGCTCGATCCGGCGGTGGAGCGGCAGCTCAAGGGCCTCGCGCTCGAGACGCTCGCGCAGCTCGAGAGCCAGCAGGACTTCCTCGATGTGCTCCTCCAGAAGCAGCGTCCGGATCTGGTCGAGAAGAAGAAGCAGAAGATCTACGCGCATCCGTGCGGGGGCCTGCACTTCGTCCAGGCCGCGCTCTACTCGGCGTGGTTCATCGGCGACGCTTCGGCGTACGCGAAGGCGCGCCACCAGCTGGAAATCGTGATGTTCCGCTGGATGGCGGAGCGCGAGATCTACAGGAAGACCGCCCTCGCGCAGCCGCAGTACGCGCTGCTGATCCGCACCCAGGAGCTCAAGTTCTACGGCCACATTCTGGAGGTGTTCGCGCTCGCGAAGGAGCTGGGCATCGTCGCCGCGGAGCCCGAGCTCCTGGTTCCGCTGGGCGGGGTGGCGCAGGATCTCATCCGCACGATCGAAGTCCTGGCCCCGGCCTACGGCCACCTCGGCGAGCTGAAGGCAGGCGCGCCGCAGACCTATCTCGACCTGGTCGGGGACGGGGACCATGCGGTGCATGGCCTACGCGAGGGAGTTGTGGCATTCTTCCGGCCCCAATGAACCTGGGAGTCGTCCGATGAAGCGCCAGATTCGCGTGGTCGCCGCTCAGATCGAGCGGGACGGGAAGTATCTCATCACCCAGCGAAAGCCTTCGAGCTCGCTCCCGCTCCTCTGGGAGTTCCCGGGCGGCCGCGTCGAGGACGGCGAGACCGACGAGAACGCGCTGCGACGTGAGCTGGCCGAAGAGATGAAGATCGACGTCGAGGTCGGTGACCCTTCGGTGGCCGTGACCCACGAGTACTCCGCGTACGTGATCGACTTCCGCGTCTACCGCTGCACGATGCAGACGACCGACGACAAGATCGAGAAGCTCGGCATCCACGACTTCCGCTGGGTGAAGCCCAGCGAGCTCGACGACTACGAGTTCCCGGGCGCCGATCAGGCGACGGTCGACGCTCTGCTCAACCTCAAGACGCCGGGATAGCCAGGAAGAACGACGTACCCTTACCGGGCACGCTCTCGTACGCGATCGTCCCGCGGTGCTCTTCCGCGATGCGCTTGACCATCGCCAGGCCGAGGCCGGTTCCGCCTGCTTTTCCGCCGGTGACGAAGGGCTGGAACATCCGCCCCTCGATGTCCTTCGAGACGCCGCCGCCGGTGTCGCTGAACGAGAACACCAGATCGGTGCCCTTCTTCGCGACGGTGACGGTGAACTTGCCGCCGCCCGGCATCGCCTCGCGGGCGTTGCGCGCGATGTTGTGGAACACGCGCAAGAGCTTGGTCTCGTCGAAGCGCGCGGCCCCCTTGGTGCCGATCTTCACCTCGAGCGCGACGCCGGTGCCCTCGAACTCGCGGCGCAAGTAGTCCTGCATCTCGGCCATGAAGCGCTCGACGTAGACCTTGCGGATGAGGACCGATCGCTCGCCGCGCGCGAACGCCAGGAGGTCGCGGGTCATCGCCGACATCATGTCGATCTGCTTCACCACGCTGCGCGCGTAGCGCTCGCGCTCGTCGGGATCGTCCGACGCCGACATCAGCTCGGTGTAGCCGCTGATCAGCGTCATCGGCGTGCGCAGATCGTGGACCACGCCCGACAGCATGCGGCCGATGGTGGTCAGCCGCTCCGCGCGGTCTTTTTCGCTGCGCTCGCGCTCGGCGGCGATGGCGCGACCGGCCTGCGAGGCGACGATCGCCAGCGCCAGCGCGTCGCTGTGCGAGAACGGCGTGCGGCCGTGGCGATTCAAGAGCTCGAGGACGCCGATGGTGCCCGCGTTTTTGGTGATGATCGGCGTGGCGAGCGCGCGGCGCACGGCCACCTTGCCGCGGCGGATGCTGGGCGTCTCGTTACACAGGATCGGCTGGCCGCCGAGCATCGCCTCGCTGAGCAGCGGATCGTTGGTGGTGGGCACGTAGCCCTTGAGGCGCGCCGGGCTCAGGCCGCTGGTGGCCGAGACCACGAGATCGTTCCCGCGATCGTCGAGCAAATACAGGATCGCGCCGCGCGCGCTCATGTTGGCGCAGGCGGTGGCGAGGATCGCCTCGAGCATCGGGCCGATCGCCTGGGCCTGCGAGATCGCGCGCTCGGTCTCGATGAGGAGCATCAGCTCGGCGCGCGCCCGCTCGAGCGCCGCGTTTCTCTCGATGGCCTCGCCGTAGAGGCGGCTGACCTCGAGGCCCACGCCGATCTCGGAGGCGATCGCCTCGAGCAGGCGCTCGTCGGTGGGATCGAAGTTGCCGTTGCGCTTGTTGAGGACCTGGATGACGCCGATGATCTGGTCGCCCCGCGGTCGTCGCACCGGCCACACCAGCATGCAGCGGGTCTTGTAGCCGCTCTTCTTGTCGTACTCGGGGTTGAAGCGGGGGTCGTCGTAGGCGTTCTTGATGTGCAGCGGCTCGCCGCGCGCCGCGACCCAGCCGGCCAGACCCACCCCGATCGGGAGCCGGATCTCGCGGAGCTCCTGGCCCTCGAGGACCTTCGAGACCAGCTCGTCGGTGTCGCGGTCGAGCAAGAACAGGGTCGACCGGTCGGCCTCCAGGATCTGGGTGGTGCGGGCCACGATCTCGAACAGCAGCGGGTCCAGCGCCAGGTTGGAGCCCAGGGCCCGCCCGATCTGCTTCATCGCGTCGACCCGGCGCTCCGAGCGCTCGAGCTCGCTCCTCAGGTCGGCGACCTCGTCCTCCAGCTCCCGGACACGGTTGGTGAGATCGGCCTGGGTCGGGACAGGCAGGGGCGAAGGTGTACGCGCTTTCGACGTACGCCCTTCTCGCACCAACCTGCGGTCGATATGCACGCCGGGACCGTACCGTACCAAAGCGACGATCGCCAACCCGCTGGGCTGCCGTGAGCCCACCCACCGTCTCGTATCGAGGCGGTGTCGAGGAGTTCGCCGAGCGGCCGATGTCTGGTTCATGCAGCTCGCATCGATCCCTCCTCCCGTCGGCCCGCCCATCGACGCGTCGCGGCTCGACGAGGCCTCGGGTGGCGACCCCGAGTTCGTCGCCGAGATCCTCGACCTCTATGTCGGCGATGCCGAGATGAACTTGACCAACCTGCTCGCCGCCGTTGGCGCGTCCAAGGTCGACCAGATCATCAGCCTCTCGCACGTCATCAAGGGCTCGAGCGCCAACGTCGGCGCCACGACCATGCAGGCCCTGGCCAACAAGATGGAAGCGATGGCCCGCGTCGGTGACCTCAGCAAGATGGACGGTCTGGCAAAACGCCTCATTGTAGAGCTCGAGCGCGTTCGGACGTACTGCCGAAGCTGAGGCTGGGCCGTAACTTCGTGGGCACACGACCCATGGCGATCGCCGTCCCTCGTCTTCATCCGCGCCCGCCCGACCGAGGGCGAGTGCTGGGACTCCACGATGAGCGGGTCGCTGCGCTACCTGTTCGACAAGGTGGCCTGAGCCGCCTGGAGCTGGCGGATCGTCGCGGTCAGCTGATCGGCGTCCACCGGCTTCACCAGGTGTATCTGGAATCCGGCCTTCGAGGTGCGCGCGCGATCGGCCGCGCTATCCGAGCCGCTCAGCACGATGCGGATCGCCGGCAGGTTGCTCGCGCCCTCGAGCACGCTCTCGCCGCTGCCATCGGGCAGCGAGAGATCGCACACCAGAGCGTCGATCCCGCCTTCCTGCAGGCGCGCACGGGCGCTCGCCACGTCGCAGGCGCAGACCACCTCGAACCCGCGGCGGGGGAGGGCCATGGTGAGGAACTCCAGGCCGTCCTCGTCGTCATCCACGAGCAAGATCTTCATGGGAACCTCAGCTCGATCCGCACCGGATCGTACGACCAAGTCGCCGTTGCGCCCCCGATCGCGTGCTCGACGATCGACCGGGCTAGCTGCACGTCGGCGTCAGTCGCCGAGACCCGCCCGTCCGATTCGGCCAGGATGGAGCCTGCGCTCACCCGCACCAGCGCGTGCTTCGCCCCCGACTTGGTGGCGATCGCGACGATCTCGGTGATCGCCACCGCGAGGAACGCCTCGTCGCCGCGCACTTCCACGGTGGCGATGTCGCGTTCGACGGTCACGCCGCGGCGCGCGAGGGTGGCGGTGGTGGCGAGCGCTCTTTCGGCCAACGCGTGGAGGGCGACCGGGCCCTCCTGAGCGGGCCTCTTGAGCATCTCCGCGAGGGCTGCGCTGCGATCGGCGGCGATCTTGAGCCGGGCCAGGCCGCGGCGCGCGATCTTGAGCATCGGCTCGACCTCGGCGAGGGACTGGGCCTTTCCGATCTCGTCGAGAGCGCCACCAACGACCGACTGGACCCCGCGCGCGTCGTGCGCGAGCCGTTCCAGGGCGAGCGGCGCGGGCACCGTCAAGCGTTCTTCCTCGGCTCGGCGGGATGGCCTTCGTAGACGGCGAGCTTCCGGTAGAGGGTGCGGCGATCGAAGCCCAGGAGCTCCGCGGCGCGCGACTTGTTGCCGTTCACCAGCGCGAGCACGCGCAGCACGTAGCGGCGCTCGAGCTCGTCCATGGTGACGATCTCGGCGGGCTCGTCGACGGCGACCATGAAGCGATCGGCGCGGTATGCCTGCACCTTCTCCGGGAGGTCGTCGACGGTGACCTGGTCGAAGCGAGCGAGCGCCACCGCGCGCTCCATCGAGTTCTCGAGCTCGCGCACGTTGCCGGGCCAGTTGTAGCCGGTGAGCTTCTCCGCCACGCCCGGGGAGATGCTGGTGACGCTCTTGCCGCTGCGCTCGGCGAACTTGCGCAGGAAGTGCTGCGAGAGCTTGAGCACGTCCGAGCCGCGCTCGCGCAGCGGCGGCAGATCGAGCTTCACGACGTTGATGCGGTAGTAGAGGTCCTCGCGGAACCGCCGCTCGAACACCTCGGTCTCGAGATCGCGGTTGGTCGCGGCGACCAGTCGGGCGTCGAACGGCGTCTCGGTGTTCGAGCCGACCGGACGAACCTTGCGCTCCTGGAGCGCGCGCAAGAGCTTGGGCTGCACCTCGATCGGCATCTCGCCGATCTCGTCGAGGAACAGCGTGCCGCCCTTGGCCTCCACGAACAGACCGGTGCGGGCCACCTTGGCGTCGGTGAACGCGCCGCGGGCGTGGCCGAAGAGCTCGCTTTCGAGGAGGTTGGCGGGGACCGCGGCGCAGTTGATCGCGACGAACGGGCCGGTCCGGCCGCTGTGCTCGTGGATCGCGCGGGCGACCAGCTCCTTGCCGGTGCCGGTCTCGCCGTGAACGAGGACCGAAGCGTCGCTCGGCGCCACGCGGGCGATGAGATCGTAGACGCGGCGCATCGAAGGGCTGTCGCCGACGATGTCCGCGCGGCCGCTTCCGCCGGCGGTGCGCTGCAGGCGGCGGAGCTCGTCGCGCAGGGCGCGGTGCTTGAGCGCGCGGGCGATCGAGAGGCCGAGCAAGGTGACGTCGACCGGCTTGACCACGAAGTCGTAGGCGCCGGCGCGCATCGCGGAGACCGCGGCCTCCATGCTGCCCTGGCCGGTGATGACGATGACCGGGACATCGGGGCGCGCACCGAGGAGGCGCTCGCAGAGCTCGAGGCCGTTCATCTCGGACATCCCGAGATCGGTCAGGACGATGTCCAGCTCTTCCTCGGCGGCCAGCGCGAGCGCGTCGCGCGGCGAGCTGCGCCACATCACGGTGTGGCCCAGCCGGGTGAGGCCCACCTCGAGGAGCTCGCAGGCCGCCTCGTCATCGTCGACCACCAGGATGCGCCCTGCCATATGCGGGGGGGACGCTAGCACGCGCGATTCGGCCGTACAGCATCTGTTCTGCACAGCCGTTGGCCAGGGGCGGGCTTTCGTGTTTGCTCGACTGGGGAGCCGCCGTGGTTTCGAAGAGCATACGGCTGAGGATCGCCCTCGGTTTCGGCCTGATGTTGGCCCTGCTCTTGGTGGTGAGCTGGACGAACCGCGGGAGCATCCAGGCCTACGAAAAGAACGCCAACCTGGTGGACCAGTCGAACCAGGTCCACGGCGCGCTGGCGAGCTTCCTCGCCGCCCTGGCGGACGCCGAGTCTGGCCAGAGCCGCTACCTGTTGACCACGGACGAGCGCCAGCTCGAGCGGAACGCCGTCGCGGTGACCCAGATCCGGGCCCGGCAGAGCGAGCTGAGCCGCCTGATCGAAGACGCCGAGCAGCGGATCCGCCTCGCCGAGCTGGAGCGGCTGACCGATCTGCGCCTGGTCGAGATGCAGGCGGTCATCGATCTGAGTCGCACGAAGGATGTGCAGGCCGCGATGTCCCGTATCGGCGAGGGTCGCGGGACGGCGGCGATGAACGCGATCCGATTGCTGGCGGAGAAGATGCTGCGCGAGGAGCGCTTCCGCCTGGAGGAGCGCCAGGCCCGGGCCCTCGAATCGCGCGCGTTCATCCTGCGGGTCGGCTGGCTGACGACGCTGGGCGGGCTGATCATGGTCATCGCGGCGGGCACGCTCTTGACCCGAAGCATCACCCGCCCGCTCGAAGAGCTGTCGAAGAGCACCGAGCGGATCGGCGCGGGCGACTTCGAGCACCGCGCTCAGCTCCAGGGCCAGGACGAGCTGGCGGCGCTGGCGATGGCGTTCAACCGGATGGCCGAGCAGCTGGCGCTCGCCCGCGCGCGATCGGCCCGCGTCGACTGGGCGAAGAACGAATCGGCGCGCATCGCCGAGCTGATGCAGGGCCACCCGACGGTGGAGGCGCTCGGCGAGACTTTGCTGCCGGATCTCGCGCGGACGGTCGAGGCCAGCCACGCGGTCCTCTACGTCCGTGACGCCATGATGTTTCGTCGCGTCGCCGCTTACGGCAGCGGCGAGGAGGCGCCGGTCGAGCTGACCGGCCTCGCCCAGCAGGTCTCTCGCACGGGAAAAGAAGTGTGGATGAGGCCCGCGCCCGCCGGGATGCGCCTCAAGACGTCGCTCGCGGAGGGCCCGCTCGGCGAGCTGGTGATCCTCCCGGCGCGCTTCGACGAGGTCACCTGGGGGGTGATCGAGCTGGCCTCGCCGCAGGCGCTCGACGAGCAGAGCCGCACCGTCCTGCGGCGCGCGGCGCAGTTCCTGGCGATCGTGCTGCGCTCGCTCGACGGCAACGAGCGGCTGCGCGTGCTGCTCGAGGAGGCTCGCCTGTTGAACCGCGACCTCGTGTCGCAGCAGAGCGAGCTGGAGGCTTCCGGTCGCCGCCTGGAATCGCAGCAGGACGAGCTGCAGAAGCTCAACGAACAGCTCGAGGAGAAGGCTCGCCTGCTCTCCGCCCGCAACAGCGAGCTCGAGAAGAAGAACGAGCAGCTCGAGCACGCCCGGGCCGAGGTCGAGTCGAAGGCGGTGCAGCTGGCGCGCAGCACCCGCTTCAAGTCGGAGTTCCTGGCCAACGTGTCGCACGAGCTGCGGACGCCGCTGAACAGCCAGCTGATCCTCGCGCGCCTGCTCGAAGAGAACCCGGAGCACAACCTCACCGCCAAGCAGATGGAGTACGTCTCGACGATCCTGAAGAGCGGGCGCGAGCTCTTGCGCCTCATCAACGACGTGCTGGATCTCTCGAAGATCGAGGCCGGGAGGATGAACGTGGTCAGCGAGCCGGTCAACGTCGAGAGCCTGGTGCGCGAGCTGGAGCGCACGTTCCGCGATCTGCCGCGCCACCCGGGCGTCGCGCTCTCGTTCGAGATCGAGTCGACGGCGCCGCGGGAGATCGTCACCGATCCGCACCGGCTGCGGCAGATCCTGGCCAACCTTCTGGGCAACGCGATCAAGTTCACCCACGCCGGCAGCGTGCTCTTGCGCGTGGCGGCCCCGATGCCCGGCGCCAAGCTGCACTCGCCGCACCTCGTGGGCGCGACGCGGATGATCGGGTTCTGGGTCGCCGACACCGGGATCGGCATCTCGCCTAACGAGCAGGCCGCGGTGTTCGAGGCGTTCCGCCAGGGTGACGGCAGCACCAGCCGCACGTACGGCGGCACCGGGCTCGGTCTCTCGATCAGCCGCGAGCTGGCCACGCTGCTCGGCGGCGAGATCCAGCTGAAGAGCGCGCCCGGGGTGGGCAGCACCTTCAGCGTCATTTTGCCGGATCGAATCGGCGAGTCGTCCCCGCCGTGGGCGCGGAGCTCGATCGATGCGCCGACGCTGGAGCGTACGATGAGCGAGGTCCCGGTCGCGCGCGACGTGACGGTGATCGCGCCCGCGCCGATCTCCGACCGTCCGCGCACGCTCGCGAGGACCCGGCTCACCAACATGGTCGTGCTGGTGATCGACGCCGACGTGCGCAGCGTCTTCGGGATCACCGCGACGCTCGAGCGCGCCGGGCTCATCGTGCTCTACGCCGAGGATGGCGCGAGCGGGCTCTCCCAGCTCGCGAGCGCCGGCGTGGTGCTGATCGATCTCGGCTTGCCCGACGTCGATGGCATCGAGGCGATCCAGCAGATCCGCCAGCGTCATCCGCTGCTCCCGCTGGTCGCGATGGCCGGCGACACGAGCCAGCGCGAGCGGGCGATCGCGGCCGGCGCGATCGAGCTTCTGGCGAAGCCAATCGACGTCGAGCAGGTGCTGTCGTTGCTCGACGACGCAGCAGCCTCAGCGGATCAAGTTGCGTAGCGTGGTGCGCAGATCTTCGGCTTCGAGCGGCTTCACGAGGTGCGCGTCGAAGCCGGCGGCGAGCGCGCGCTCGCGATCCTCGGTCGAGGCATAGGCGGTCAGCGCGAGCAGCGGCAGGTGGGTTCCGGCAGCCTCGTTCGCGCGGATCTCGCGGGCGAACGAGTAGCCGTCGCGCTCGGGCAAGCCGACGTCGGACACCACGGCGTCGAACGTCTGGCTCTGCATCGCGGCGATCGCCTCGGCGACCGACGACGTGGTCTTCACCTTCGCGCCGAACTTGAGGAGCAGCGTCTCGATCAGCTTCCGTCCGTCGGCGTCGTCCTCGAGGAGCAGGATGCTCAGCCCGGCGAGCGTCGCGCGCGTGGCGTCGGGCACCGGCGGGATCGACGGAGCGGGGATCTCGCTCAGCGGCAAGCGCACCGTGAACGTCGCGCCTTTGCCGAGCTCGCTCTCCGCGACGATCGTGCCGCTGTGCTGCTCGACGACGTGGCGCGCGATCGCGAGGCCCAGCCCGAGCCCGCCGTGGCGGCGCACGCTCGAGCCGTCGGCCTGGCGAAAACGCTCGAAGATGTGCGGCAAGAAGGCTGGATCGATGCCCACGCCGTCGTCCTTCACGCTGATCACGACGTCGGTCCCGTCGCGCCGGGTGTGGATCTCGATCGAGCCGCGGTCCTTGGTGAACTTCAGCGCGTTCGAGAGGAGGTTGCCGAACACCTGGTGGAAGCGCGCGCGATCGCCGTTCACCGCCAGCTGGCGCGTCGGCGCGACGAAGCGGAGGACGACCTTCTTCTTGGTCGCGAGCGGTCGCACGCCCTCGACCGCCATCTCCAGAACCTCGCCGACGTCGAGCGGCTGCATGTCGAGCGAGAGCTTGCCGCTCACGATGCGCGACACGTCGAGGAGATCGGCGACCATCTGGACCTGCATGCGCGCGTTGCGCTCGATCACCTCGAGCGCGCGCGCGACGCCATCACCTTCGACCTCGCCGGCGCGCAGCAGCTTCACCCAGCCGAGCACCGCGTTCAGCGGCGTGCGCAGCTCGTGCGAGAGCGTGGCGAGGAACTCGTCCTTCGATCGGTTGGCGTCGGCCAGGCGGGTGCGCTCGGTCTGCGCCTCGCGATAGAGCAGCGAGGCGTCGAGCGCCGCGGCGATGCGCGCGGTGAGATCGGCGATCATGGTCGTCTCGAGCTCCGCGCCCAGCTCCCCGCTCGAGGCGATCAGGCCGAGCAGCTTGCCGCGCGCGCGCAGCGCTCGCACGTGGTACTCCGAATCGCCGACGACCAGCACGCGCGAAGGTGACTCGACGGCGGCGCGCCACAGCGATTCGATCGTGCCCTGTTCGATCTCGCCGTCGACCCCGGACTTGCCGGCGACCCGCTGCCGGCCGTCGTCGATCACGATCAAGCACTTCCGGCCGAAGCGCGGGCAGATCGCGGTCATCGCCGCGTCGATCACGTGCTCGAGCTCGACCGCCTGCGCGAGCGCCGCGCTCAGGCTCGCCAGCAGCCGCACCGAGGTCTCGGCTCTGCGTCGCACGTCGATGTCGGTCGCGGTCCCGATCCACTGCTGCACGGTGCCGTGCTCGTCGCGCACCGGTGAGACGCGCACCTGATACCAGCGATGCTCGCCGCTCTGCGACGGCCCGAGCCGGTAATCGCCGGTCCACTCCACTTCCATGCGGCGGCCGGCGTTCGATTGATGGACGAATGGGTCGAGATCTTCGGGGTGCAGGATCCGCGCGTAGGTGTCGCGGTCGCCGGCCGTGATGGGCCGCCCGAGCATCGACCACTGGCTGTTGGTGTAGTCGATGACGCCTTCGCCGTTGGTGGTCCAGACGACGAGCGGAACGGTGTCGGCGAGCTCGCGGTAGCGGCGCTCCTCGCGGCGGCGCAGCGCTTCGACCTCGGCCTCGCGCAGCAGCTCGGCTTGCCGGATGACCTCCGCGCGCGCCTGCGCGAGCTGAACGAAGACCGCGACCTTCGCCCGCAGCACCTCGGGATCGACCGGCTTTCGCAGATAGTCGGCCGCTCCGAGGCCGTAGCCGCGGGTGACGAAGTGCTGCTCGTGGCTGATCGCGGTGAGGAAGACGATCGGCACTTCGCGGGTGCGCTCGCGCTGACGGATCAGCGCGGCGGTCTCGAAGCCGTCGATCTCCGGCATCTGCACGTCGAGGATCACGAGCGCGAACTCGCCGCGCAGGAGCGCCTTGAGCGCTTCTTTTCCCGAGCTGGCGGTGACGATGTCGGCGGGGACGCGCTCGAGGGCCGCGCAGAGCGCCACGATGTTTTCCGGTTGGTCGTCGACCGCGAGGATTCGCGGTCGAGCGCCGACCGGCGGAGTGGGGAGCTGCGACGGCGCCATCGAGACGCAGCGACCGTAGCAGAAGTGCGGCTTCATTTTTCAGGACTTAGAGCGAGGCAAGGAGCCGCTCACGGATCGCAGTGCGATCAGCTCAGTTCTTCTTGTCGCCACTTTTCGGGATCATCCCTTCACCCGCGGCGCGATCCATCGCGCGCTTGTCGTTCTCGGTCTTCTTGCGCTCGGCCTCGCGCTGGCCGTTGTCGCCGCCCTGCTTGCCCTTGCTCTGATCGCCCTTCTGCTTGCTGCGCGCGTTGGCCTGCATGCCTTCTTCGCCGTTCTTCGCCGTCTTCTCCGCAGCGCGCAGCTCGTCACCCTCGTCGCCCTCGAGCGCCTCGGCGGCGTCCTTGCCGAGCGCCTCGGGATCGTTGTTGGCGAGGAACTCTTCGGTGCGCTGGTTGTAATCGCGCGTCCCGCTGTAGCTGCCCTCGCCCTCGAGCGCGGGCGGCGTGATGGCGGGGTTCTTTTCGGGGATGTCGTTGTTTCGCATGGTCACCCAGAGAGCAGACGCCGTGCCAGGCGCTCGCTCGGTGCCAGCGTCGCCTAGCGCGAGACCGTGTGCGGGACAGCTTGGTGCTGAGGCGCCATATCGACACAAGGATCGCTGCACCCGCTCAGGAGGCCGAGCGCGAGCGAAGTCACCGTTGTTGCGAAGAGAGTGCGCAGGAGCAGCTTCGAGGCGACGCTCATGGTGCGATCTACCAGAGCAGAACGCATGCCAATGATTCAGCGCTTGTGGGCGATGCGCGTGGCGGCGAGGACGAGGAGCACCGAGACGAGCATCGCGGTCGCGACGCCGCCCAGATCGAAGGTGTCGTCGACGGCGCGCCGATCATCGACCCAAATACCATCCACATCACCACGCCGATGAATGACACGCGCCTCCGCCTCGTACGACGGCGAGCGCGTTCCCTTGGGGGGTTGGGGACGCGCTCGCCGCTGGTTGAGAGATCCAAAAGTCCGAATTCAAAAGCCGTTGCTCGCGGGGAGGAGCCTCCTCTCCTCGCGACTCGCCCGCCGCTACCCGCAGCATTCGTGCCGTCGCGGCACCCCGCGTCTGTCGCCGGATGTCCGTGGCGGACTGCCCCAACGCGCCGCCGCGTCACGCACGAAGTGGGCGTGGATCGCAGCTCGACCCTTCAACGCGAAGCGGCACAGGGGCTGCACTCGGTACCCTCGCCCATGAACTGGACGAAGTATTTCGAACCTCAACTACAAGCAGGAGAAGAAGACATGAGCTCAATCTACGATACCCTCCACTCCACCGCTGGCCGTGCCGGCAAGCAGTTTCGCTCGATGCGTCCGATGGTCGCTGACGCGTCCAGCGATCTCATCGACGGTTTGCTCACCCGGTCTGGCCTCCAGCGGAAGACCACGTTCGCGGATCGCGCGCTCCTGATCGGCGCGGGCGCTCTGGCGGGCGGCATCCTGGCGCTTCTGTTCGCGCCGACCTCGGGCAAGGAGCTGCGCCAGAAGCTGGCCGGCGGAATCGGCGACGGCACGGCCGCGCTCAAGGAGAAGGCTTCGGACCTGACCGACGGCGCCTCGCAGCTGATCGGACGCATCCAGGAGTCGGCCGAGGGCGCGATGGAGAGCGGAAAGAAGATGGCGGACGAGGCGATCTCGACCGCGTCGTCAAACCGCTCCGCCCCCAACGGCCACCGCCGCACGGACTCGATTCGCTAGGCTGAGCCATGTGGATCTCGACACCTTCGCGCGGCTACGCGCCCCGATTGCCCCGGCACACGGCGGTGCTGGTGGCCCCGCGAGAAGTGTCGATCCCATTGCTCCGCCTGCGTGAGCAACCCCCCAAACCGGCGCGCGGGTCGGTGCGCAACGCGCATCGCCGCCGCCGGCACGGGGTGGTGTCACGCGCGCGATGACAGGCGTGAATCGCCCGGGTAGATTCGTGCGATGTCCGACGCTCTCGAGCGGATCGTCTCGGCCACCGAGACTCAGCTCGACATCCTCGAGGACGCTGCCCGGCGTCCCAACGTCGATCTCACCAAGCTCTCGCAGCAATCGCTCGAGCTGTTGATTCTCGCGATCGCTTCCGCCGCCGCGACCGACAAACGTTTCATCCGGCTCGCCGAGCGGGTCGATCGCTGGCGCTCGCGCGGCGCGGACGTGCACCACCACCTGATCGAGCTCTCCGCCGACTGGCGCTGCCCGGCCTGCAAGTCCGACGTCGCGCGCGAGGCGGCGATCGACGGCGTGAAGGTCGGCCTCCCGCGGGTCGAGCTGATCTGCGCCAACTGTGGCAAGAAGAGCCGCCTCAACGCCAAGGGTCAGGTCGCCTTCGAGCGCATCTTCGGCCCGCTGCTCTCGCCCGACTGGAACCCGACGCTCAACGGGTTCAAATGGAACGAGCGATGAAGATCTCCTCGCTCTTCGGATCGTCTCCCCCCCTCGTGCACAGCACCCCGCAGCAGCCGTCCGCGGTGTCCCCCAAGCTGGGCGTGCCGATGTCCGACGCGGCGGTGCTGCGGAAGCTGGGCGTCGACAGCGCGACCAAGGGCTCCGAGATCATCGACGTCCTCGGCCCGACGCAGCTCGCCGAGGTGCAGCTCGCGCCGGTCCCGGGCCGCATCGTCTACTTCAACCCGGAGCTCGCGCGCCTGCTCGGCTTCGACGTCCCCCCGAACAACGAGCTCACTCCGGAGCTGGAAAAGCAGCTGATCGCCGCGCTCTCGTACAAGGTGAAGTCGCCCGACGATCCGCTCACCAAGGACGCGACCGGGGCGATGCTCACCGGCTACGCCGACAAGTACGGCGGCTTCGGGTTGGGCTACAACAAGGGCGCCGGCCGCGCGGCGTTCCTCCCCAAGTACAACGCCAACATCAAGGGCGTCGGCGTGACCCCCCTCGTGAGCCAGCAGACCGGCTTCGATCACAAGCACGGCGGCGCGCCGATGGTGGAGGGATTCCTCGAGGCGATCTGGGGCGAGGTCAACACCAACCTCTTCGCCCACGGATCGACGCGCATCCTCGCGGTGATCGACAACGGTGATCACACCAAGTGGAAGGACGGCGGGCAGGAGCGGCGCGCGCTGATCGTGCGGCTCGGGGATCAAGTGCGGCCGGGACACCTGCTCGATCCCACGGCGCCGAAGGACAAGCTGGTCCAGATCTTCCAGCGCGCCGCCGAGCTCAACGGCACGATGTTCGTGCAGGCGGACGGGAAGCCAGATCTCAGCGCGTCGATGGAAGGGATCGTCGATCGCCACGCGCGCACCGCCGCCGAGCAGTTCCGCTGGCGCGTCATGCACGGCGCGCTGAGCCCGTCGAACATGGAGATCGACGGCACGCAGCTCGATCTGGGGACGATCCAGACGCAGCCCCGCACCGCGCCGATCAAGACGCTCGAGCACATCGACGATCCCACCTGGGCCTTCGGATCGGAGCACAAGGCGCGATCGAACCAGCTGCAGATCTTCTGGGACACGCTGGTCGCCTCGCTGAACAAGGCCGATCGCAAGCTGCTCACGCCGACGCCGAAGCTCGATCTCTCGACCCGGATGGACGTCTCGTACCAGGGCGCGCTCGAGGTGCAGATGCTCTCCGCCGCGGGCCTCAAGGAAGAGCTGGCGGAGCGGCTGCAGAAGACGAATCCGAAGCTGGTCTCCGACTACACGCGCTTGCTCGTGGAGATGGCGGCGCTGCGCAACGAGGGCTCGATCAACGCGTCGCGGGACGTCGTGCGTGACGTGGCGGTGCTCGACGTGTTCAACCTGCTGCGCGAGCTGCCGTCGCAGTCGTCCCCGACGCTGGCGCAGGCGATGGAGGCGCTGCGGCCGATCTATCGCGGCGGCGCTTCGGTGGAGAAGGTCGCGAAGCAGAAGGCCGAGTCGATGACGAAGAAGCTCATCGAGCTCTACGGCCAGGTGATGACCAAGGCCGAGGCGCACATCGACGGGATCTACGACGACGCGGCCGGCATGAAGCGCTCGATCGCCGCGCGCGCCCGCTTCGAGAACGAGCCGATCGATCGCCTCTATCGCGGCTCGCTCACCGACACGCTGAAGGGCGCGATCGCGAAGTACGAGGCCAACGGCGATCGCGGCGTGTTCAAGGAGGTGGTCGACAAGACCATCAGCGCGTCGTTGCGCGACGTCGACGGGCTCCTCGCGCAGGGCACCACCAAGAAGATCGCAGGCGGCATCGACATCGAGCGCCGCACCATCGATGGGATCGATCACGCCGTGCGCGCGTACGAAGACGGGCGGCGCCGGCTGATGGTCGAGATTCCGCTCGGCGAAACAGGCTTCGCGCTCGACAGCATGCCGGGCCGGCCGCAGCTCACCGAGCAGCAGGCGAGCAACCTGCGCTACCGCTTCACTACCGACGACTGGAAGACCACCCAGGAAGCGCCCGCGGCGATCACCAAGGACGAGGACGGGAAGCGCGTGGTGCGCTTCGAGATCCCGATGCTGCGCTCCGAGGTCGGCCGCCTGGAGGGCGTGTTCTACGCTGCGGCGAGCGGCGATTACTGGGTGAAGGACGGATCGTCGAACTTCCGCGGATACGCTTTCGCGGTGCCCGACGCGCAAGAGCTGAAGCGCATCACCGGCTGAGAGCTTCCCCAACCCGGGAGATCATGCGACGGTGACAGACCGTTCACCCATGCTCGCCGACGAAAAATCAAGCAACCCGGAGCGCAAGCAGACCGACGAGAGCCTGCGCGCCGAACGCGAGAAGGCCGATCTCGCGCTGAGTGAGAAGCTCGACGCCATCGACGAGGACGCCGACGCGGTCATCAACCTCGCGCGGGCGCGAGCCGATGAGGTGCTCGCAGCAGCGCGGGCCAAGACGGATCGGCAACCGATCGCGATGCAGGGGGTACCGCCCGCCACCAAGCTCATCGCCGACGAGAGACGGGTGGCCGATCGCGCGCTCGAAGAGGAGCGCGCCGAGGCCGACGCGACCGTCCGGGAGGAGCGCGAGGAGCACGTCGCCCTGCTCGCGAGCGAGCGCAGGGAGACCGACCAGGACCTGGAAGAAGAGCGCGCGCGCTCGGACGACGCGCTGGCGACGCGCGACCAGTTCATGGGCATCGTCAGCCACGATCTGCGGAACTTGCTCAACGTGGTGGTGGGCTTCGCGGGGATCATCGAAAGAGCGGTCGTTCAGCCAGATCGCGTCGATGAGGTGGTGATGCACGCCCGGCGCATCCAGCGCGCGGGGGGGCGGATGAACCGCCTCATCGGTGACCTGGTCGACGTGGCCAGCATCGAAGCGGGCAAGCTCGCGGTGACGCGTGAGGTGGGCGACCCCACGCAGGTCGTCAGCGAGGCGGTCGACACCATGCACGCGCACGCCGTCGCCCACGGGCTCACGCTGGTGGCGCAGATCGCGGCCGCGCCGCTGCAAGTTGCCTTTGATTCGGCGCGGATTCTCCAGGTGCTCACCAACTTGATCAGCAACGCGATCAAGTTCACGCTGGCCAAAGGGAGCGTCGTCGTGCGCGTCGAGCGGGTCGGTAACGACGTGCTCTTCGCCGTCGAAGACTCCGGCATGGGGATCGCCGCCGAGCACCTGGACTCGATCTTCGTGCGCTTTTCTCAGGTCAAGAAGGACGACCGCCGAGGGCTGGGCCTGGGCCTCTTCATCTCGAAGTGCATCGTGCAGGGCCACGGCGGAACGATCTGGGCGGAGAGCAACCTGGGCCGCGGGACCACCTTCCGCTTCACGCTGCCGATCCAGTCTTGAGTCAGATCAGATCGAGCTGCCGGATACGTCGCCGGCCGTGGTGCTCGGTGATCGTGTTCGGAGGCAGGCCCGCGCGCAGGATCTTCACCGCGACCGAGGGCAGCCCGAGCGTCGACAGCGCGTCGATGGGGACCGCACGGAACGGCGCTTCCTCCAGCGTGCCGCTGTAGACCTCGATCTCGAGATCGCGGTGCGTGAGCGCGGCGGTCACCTTCCGCGATCCCGGGCCCCACTTCGCGCCCTCGATCTTCGGCTTCTTCGGCGCGGCGTCGGAGAAGAACAGGGGCGGCGTCCAAAGATCCGCGAACAGGCCTTCGCTCGGGCGCTGCTCGAGCCACACCCGGCCGTCGGATGTCGTGAGAACCGCCGCGGCGAGGGCGACGCGAACACGCGCCGCGCGCTTCTTTGGTGGTGGAATGCGGTCCACCGATCCCTGGCGGCGAGCGACGCAGTGCTTCGTGACGGGGCAAGCACCGCAGGCGGGCGAGCGCGGGGTGCAGAGGGTCGCGCCGAGCTCCATCACCGCCTGGGTCCAGTCCCCCGAGTCCCCCGATCCCGCCGCCGCAAGCGCTGCCGCGGCCGCGTGGACCGCCTTACCGGGCTCGCCGCGGGTGACGTCGCCCTCGATCCCGTGCACGCGGGCAAGCACCCGGATGACGTTCCCGTCGACCGCCGGGACGGCCTGGCCGTAGGCGATCGAGGCCACCGCGCCCGCCGTGTAGCGACCGAAGCCAGGCAGGGCCTCCAGGGCTTCGGCGGTCTGAGGGAGGACGCCGGAGTGCTCGGCGACCACCATTTTCGCGGCATCCAGCATCAGCTTCGCGCGGCGGTAGTAGCCGAGGCCGGACCAGGCGGCGCGGACGGCCTCGGGATCGGCCTGAGCCAGATCGGCCACCGTCGGCCAGCGATCGAGGAACCGCTTATAGTATGGGATGACCGTGTCGACCCGCGTCTGCTGGAGCATGACCTCCGAGATCCAGATGCCGTAGGCGTCCCGGCGGCGCCGCCAGGGCAGATCACGCTGGTTCTTGCGGTACCACCCGAGCAACGCCACCCTAACGAGCGTCCGAGGCACGGTCGGGGACTAGCACGGACTCCCGGAGTCGGATACCAAGGGGACGGTCGCGCCGCCGCCGGCGCTCCGCAGAGAGAACAGCGTGTTTCGAGCCGATCGCTACCGAGCACCGGGGGTACAGCCTCGATGAGCGCCACCCTCGTGATGCAGGAGGAAGAGTTCCGTCAGATGAACCTCGCCTGCGAAAAGCTGGTGCGGGAGGCCAACGTTCGCGTGGTCTTCGTCATCGACAAGAACGGCCAGCTGATGGCTTCGGGAGGGGAGGCGGATCGACTCGATTCGACCTCGCTCGCGTCGCTGGTGGCCGGTGAGTACGCCGCGACCAACGGGATCGCGAACCTGATCGGCGAGAAGGACTTCACGGTCCTGTTCCACGAAGGCGTGAACGACAGCCTTCACATCTCACTGGTGTCGTCGCGGGCGATCCTGGTGGTCATCTTCGACAAGCGCTCCAGCCTTGGTCTGGTGCGGCTGCGCGTCAAAAAGGTCGCAGAGGAGATCGGCAGAATTCTCGATATTTTGGTCACGCGATCGAATACTCCCGGTGCGGGCAAGACGCCGATGACCGAGATCACCGACGAAGACATCGACAACTTGTTCGCGGACTGAGGCTATTCGTGTCGTTCATCAACTACTCAACTCGCGAGATCAACTGCAAGATCGTCTATTACGGTCCCGGATTGTGCGGGAAGACGACGAACCTCAAGTACATCTTCAACAAGACCAGCCCGAAGGTTAAGGGCCGCATGATCTCGCTCGCGACCGAGACCGAGCGGACGCTCTACTTCGACTTCCTCCCGCTCTCGCTCGGCGAGATTCGCGGATTCAAGACGCGCTTCCATCTCTACACGGTGCCCGGCCAGGTCTTCTACGACGCGAGCCGCAAACTGATCTTGAAGGCCGTAGACGGCGTCGTGTTCGTCGGCGACTCGCAGATCGAGCGCATGGAAGCGAACCAGGAGTCGATCGAGAACCTCGGCACCAACCTCAAAGAGCAGAACTACGACATCAACACGATCCCGCTGGTGATGCAGTGGAACAAGCGCGACCTCCCGAACGCCGCGCCGGTCGAAGAGATGTCGAAGCTGCTCAACACGCTCCAGCGTCCCGAGTTCCTCGCCACGGCGACCAACGGGATGGGCGTCTTCGACACGCTGAAGGCGATCGCCAAGATCGTGCTGCAGGATCTCAAGAAAGGCGCCGGCGGCTGAAGATCTGCACCAAGTGCGGGTCCTGCTACGACGAGGGCTTCGATCTCTGCGCCCTCGATGGCGGCGTCCTCACAGCCACGTTTTCCGGCTCCCGAACGTTCGCTGATCGCTATCGCCTCGAAGCGCGCATCGACTCCGGCTCGATGGGCACCGTCTTCCGTGCGACCCACGCGGGCGTCGGATCGACCGTCGCGCTGAAGATCATCAACCCCGAGTGGTCCGGCAACGCGGTCATCGAGGCCCGTTTTCGCCGCGAAGCGCAGGCCCTCGGCCAGATCAAGCACCCCAACGCTGTGCTGGTGATGGACTTCGGCGTCGACGAGCGCGGGATGCTCTTCCTCGTCACCGAGTTCTTGCGTGGTGAGTCGCTCGCGCAGCGGCTGATCACGCGCAAGCAGCTCTCGCTGGAAGAGACCGAGCGCATCGTCTCGCCGCTCTGCGAGGCGGTCGAAGAGGCGCACCGCGTCGGCGTCGTCCACCGCGACATCAAGGCGTCGAACGTCTTCCTCGAGCGCCTGCGCGACGGCAACGAGATCGTGAAGGTGCTCGACTTCGGCATCGCGAAGCTGATCGAGACCAACGACTCCGAGCCGGGCGTTCTCGAGTTCGAGGATCATACGGCGCCGCTGGCCGACCTCGATCTGAACGTCACGCAGAACACGGAAGATTCGACGCTCCCCGATCTGATGCTCGAGCCGCCGTCGCTCGGGCTGCCGGTCGTCTTCACGCCGAAGTCGGTGGCGACGCCGTTTCCTCCGGTCGAGGGGCTCACGCTGCAGGGCCGCGTGATCGGCACGATCACGTACATGGCGCCGGAGCAGCTCACCGGCGATCGCGTATCACCGGCCACCGACGTCTACGCGATCGCGACGCTGGTCTTCCGGCTGCTGGCCGGGAAGCTGCCGTTCGACGGCGTCGACCGCTACATCGTGATGAAGAAGATGGAGGGCTCGCGGCCGTCTCTGCGCGACGCGGGCGTGGACGTGCCGCTCGAGCTCGATCGCTTCCTCCAGACGGCCTTCGCGCGCTCGCCGCAGGATCGCCCGGCCTCGGTGCTGGAGCTCTCGCACGCGGTGCGCGAGGCGGCCATGCGATCGAAGAAGAAGACCACCGACGAGCTCTTCATCGTGGCGAGGGTGGTGGAGTTCGCGCGCGCGCTCGAGGATCTGGCGCTCGCGCTGGTGGAGGCCGGCGCGATCGACACCTACGAGACCGTGCGCGATCGCATCCTCGCGCTCGACGGCCCGATGTCGAAGCTCCGCGTGATCGCGCCGCTCGCGGAGCGCACCGTGGCGCCGCGCGATCGCGACGCGTTCGCGGCCTCGCTGGTCGCGCTCGACGACGCCGCGAAACACACCGCCAAGGCGCTGCGCGGCCTCTCGGCGCGCTTCGACTATCTCGCCACGCTGGGCCTGCGCCTGCTGAAGTCGGCGCACGAGATCTCGCGCGCGCTCCACGGATCGCTCGCGGCGATCCAGCGCCCGGCCACGACGCCGGTCCACGACGCACCGGAGCTCTTCGAGGATCCCGACACGAGCGGCGGCGAGACGCTGGAAGAGTGCGTGGCGCTCCTCATGGCCAAGGACGCGCTGGTGAGCGAGGAGGGGCTCGAGCGCTTCCTCAGCCATCACCTGGAGACGGCGATCGGCCGGCTGTCGGCGCAGACCGAGGAGCTGCTGGTCGATCACGTGCTGGCCGGCTTGTGGCGTCACGCCGACGAGCTCTTGCTCCGCGATCTGTACCCCGCGGCGAGCGGCGGCTTCCGGCTCTTCCCGTTCCTCGCGAAGCTCGCGCACCGGCCGGGCGCCGAGACGTTCGCCACCGTGGGCCGGGTGTTCAAGCGCCCCAACCCCGATCTCTCGCACCTCGCGCCCGCGGCCCGCCCGATGCTGTGGCGATGCCTGGTGATGTCGCCGCTCCCCGAGCTGCGCTCCGACGCGCTCTCGCGCGCCAAGTCCGGCGAGCTGTGGACGATCATCGCGTTCCCGCGCACGCCGCTCCGGGTCGAGCGGATGATCTTCGATCGCATCCGCGAGGACGCCGCGCCGGAGTACCTGCAGGTGTTCTTCCTCTGCGTGCGCGACGCGATCCTCGCCGCCGCGCGCCGCGTGACCAGCGAGGTGCACGGCGACTTGCTCGAGGCTTTCGCCTTGATCTCGAGCTTCTTTGCGCTCCCCAGCTTCCACGAGGACTTCGTGTTCGAGCCCCTCGTCGAGCTGGAAGCCGAGCTGCGCAAGACCGCCGAGGCGATCGGCATCGAGCTCGGCAGCGAGTACGAAGAGGCGTTCGGCGCCTTCAAGGACAAGGGCGCGAGCAGCGCGTCCCCCATCGACGCGCTCAACGACGTCCCGCTCCCCATCCAGCGGAAGCTCGCGCGCGAAGGCCACTTCACCAACTACTTCGTCTGCCACCCCAACGAGCGCGTCGCGCTGGAGACCGTCCGCCACATCCTCAAGCGCGAGGACATCTTCACGCTGCTGAAGATGCCGAAGATCCACCGCGCAGTCCTGGTCCAGCTGGTGAAGGAGGAGCGCTTCTTCCGGAAGGAAGAGGCCCGCATTGCGCTCCTCCAGAACCCCAAAACGCCGGCGTTCGTAGCGCGAAAGTACGTCCCGTTCCTGACCCGCGCGCAGGTGAAGCAGCTCGCCGCGAACAAGGCGATCGGGACCGAAGTGCGGCACCTCGCCGCGCAGTATCTGAAGAAGCTCCCGAGCTCGCCGGGCTGAGGATCCGAAAAGGAAGGCCGATTTGCGCGTTGGCGTCCGCTTGGCGTCATCTGCGCGAGATCTTTTCGCGCAAAGGACGCGGAGACGGACGCGAAGGACGCGAACGGTTGGCGCTCTTTGCGTCCGCTTGGCGTCATCTGCGCGAGATCTTTTCGCGCAAAGGACACGGAGACGGACGCGAAGGACGCGAACCGGTTGGCGCTCTTTGCGTCCGCTTGGCGTCATCTGCGCGAGATCTTTTCGCGCAAAGGACACGGAGACGGACGCGAAGGACGCGAACGGACTTTTTCTCCAGATCCGGATCGAGCCAGGATATCGCGGTGGACTCCCACTACGGGCTCTATCGCGTTCTCTTCGTGCTCGCCCTGATCCCCTTCGCAGGACAGGTCCTCCTGACCATCTCACGCTGGAAGAGGCTTCCGTCGAAGCCGGACGCGGTCGCGTTGCTCGGCGTCATGTCCGTGGCCTACGGCCTGCTGTCGATGATCGCCTTCGCGTGACGAAGATTGATTCTGGATCCGAGAAAGAACGACCGATCTGCGTCGTTGGCGTCCGCTTGGCGTCATCTGCGCGAAATCGTTTTCGCGCGAAGGACGTGGCGCCGGGCTGAGGATCAGCTGGAGATGATCCGCTGGATCGTCTCTTCCGCGCGGGTCTCGATCTTCTGCTCGATCAGCTGCCGGATCTCGCTGTTCTCCTTCAAGAACTGCTGCAGATCGCCAGCCTCGATCTTGAGGAGCTCGCAGTCCGCGACCGCGCGAACGCTCGCCGTGCGGGGCTCGCCCTTGAGCGCTGCGACTTCGCCGAACACCTCGCCCGGTCCGAGCGTCGCCAGCTCGATCTTCGGCAAGCCGCCGTTCCCGCCGCTGTAGACCTCCACCTTGCCGTGGCGCAACGCATAGAACGCGTCGGAGTGCTCGCCTTCGCGCAGGATCATCGCGCCGGCCTTCACCTGTTGATAGCCGAAGTACGCCGCGAGGCGCTTGCGCTCGCGCACCGCGAGGTGCCCGAACAGGGCAGACCGCGCGAGCAACGACTCGGCGATGCGCTCCTTGTAGAAGGCCTTGAGCTCGTCGGCGATCTGGCCGTGATCCTCGATCACCTGCGAGAGCGAATCGCGCGCGACCTCGAGCGCGATCACCGGCTCCATCGCTTCGACGCTGGCGTTGCGCGGCTCGCCGCTGAAGAACGCCTGCTCACCGAAGCAGTCGCCGTCGGCGAGTGACGTGAGGTAGACGCGGCGGCCCTCGTAGTTGTTGGTCGACACCACGACGCGGCCGCGGCCGATGAAGAAGAAGGTCCGCTGGGTCTCGCCCTCGGAGATGATCTTGGTGCCGGCCGGGTACTCGCGCCGCTTCAGCGCCATCACCAGGCGCACCAGCTGCGGCCCTTCCAGCGCCGAGAAGATCGGGGCGGGCGAGTAGATCTGCGCCTCCTCGATCTGGCTCTTGGTCTGCTCGCGCGCGCGAAACAGGCCCTCGTACTCGGTGAACACCGCGGTGTTGTCTTCCTTGTCGACGATCGCCTTGAACAGCTCGGTGTCCGACAGCGAGTGCAGGGAAGGGAGCCGCTCGATCTCCGCGACGGTGCGCTCGCTCGCGCCGGTCACCTCGATCAGCTTCGTCGCGATCGTGGCCGCCTGCACCAGCAGCCCGACCTGCGCGAACTTCGCCATCGCGACCTTGTACGCGCCGAGCGCGCGATCGCTCTGGCCGGCCGCTTCGTACGCCTGGCCGATGTCGTAGAGCACCCAGAGGTTGGGGTTCGAGCTGAAGACCTTCTTGAGCTCGAGGACGTCCGGCGGCGGCATCATCTTGCTCGGCGAAGTCATCTCGAACGCGAGGATCATCTCGTCGCTCACCGACAGCGATCGCGTGCGCTTGGGCGCGGTGCCTTCGGTGCTGGTGGGCGCGACCTCGACCGGTGCCGGCGGGATCGTGTCGGTGGCGAGCTCGGCGACCACCTCGGAGACGCGGTAATCGTCGACGGTCGGATAGTTCTCGCGGAGGATCGTCGACAGCGTCTCGGCGGCTTTTCGCGCCGACTCGGGGCGCTTGGTCGAGTCGCGCTCGAGGAGCTGCATCGTCAGCGCGTCGAGCGCCGGCGGCACGTGCGTGTTCGTGGCCGAGGGCGGGAGGATCGGCTCCTTGGTCACCGCGTCGAGCGTCTCTTCCTCGGTGCTGCGCGAGAAGAGCCGCTGCCCGGTGAGCAGCTCGTGCAGCATCACGCCCGCGCTCCAGATGTCGGTGGCCGGCGTCAGCGCTTCGCCGCGCGACTGCTCGGGGGACATATAGGCCGACTTGCCCATCACCTGGCCGCCCTCGGTCGCCGCCATGATGTTGATCGCCTTGGCGATGCCGAAGTCGGACAGCTTCACCTGGCCGTCGAACGAGATGAGGACGTTGTGCGGGCTGACGTCGCGGTGGATCACCGAGACCCCGCGCCCCTTCTTGTTTCCGTGCGCGTGCGCGAGCCCCTCGAGGACCTCGCGCACGACATACGCGGCGACGCCGACCGGCAGCGCCGCGCCCTTCGCCCGGGCGCGCTTGGCGAGCGTCGCGGCGTCGAGCCCGTCGACGAACTCCATCGCGATGAAGTAGTCGCCGTCGACCTCGCCGAAGTCGAAGATCTGGACGATGTTGGGGTGGTTCAGCAGCACCGAGAGCTTGGCTTCCTCGATGAAGAGAGAGACCAGCTCGGGTTGTCCGCCAAACCGTGGGTGCAGCCGCTTCAGCGCGACCTGCTTCTCGAAACCGCCGATCGAGGAGGATCGACCCAGCCAGACTTCGGCCATTCCGCCGGAAGCGATGCGCGAGATGAGCTCGTATTTTCCGTAGACCTGGCGGGCCATGGCCGCGTGTTTGTATCCCAGGTTAGGTCGGGGGGCTACGTTGGCCCTCGATCTATAGGCTAAGCTCCCCGCCGATGAGACGCCTTTTTTGGGGACTCGGGCTGGGTCTGGCGCTGGCCTCGTGCGGCGGATCTGCAGCCGAAGACGCCGACGGGGATGGCTTCGCGGACGGGGTGTACGCGCCGAACAACGTCACGGTCGTGACCCCCGTGAAGCCGACCGGGCACGTGGCCGGCGTGGTCCTCGATTTCACTACGGGTCTGCCGCTCCCCGGGGCGCAGGTCGCGCTGACCGGCGGCGGCCAGGCGCTCCTCGGCACGACCGACGGGCAGGGCGCCTTCGTGTTCGGGCCCATCCCGTCGACGCGTTACGCAGTGCGGGTCACGGTCGGCGGCTACTCCGACGCGCTGGTCACGGCGGTCGAGATCCCGTCCGCAGCGGGGCAGTTTCCGGTCGAGAACGCCTCGGTGTTCGTAGGTCCGATCGGCCTCATGCCCACCGGCGGCGAGCTCGCGATCCAGCTGGTCTCCGATCGCGGCGTCCCCGTGTCGGGCGCGCAGGTGATGGTCGAGACGGCCGCCCGCTACTATCTCGATGGCTCCGCCCGCGGGTCCGTCGTGGGGCGCGGTGAGACCGACGCCGCGGGCCGCGTGACGATCACTGCGCTCCCCGACGTGCGCGCTCTGCCGCCGCGGCTGGCCGATCAGTCGGGCCTGGTCGTGCAGATCGAGCCGGCCGATCTCGACGGCGACATGATCCCGGACCTGCGCGGGAAGACCGTCGCGCTCGGCGGCGCCGAGATCCGCGCCTCGGCCCGGCCGTTCACCATCGTCCTCGACGGCGATGATCCGGGCGCGTTCACGATCATCGCCAGCTCCATTCCCCGCCTGCGCGGGCCCTCGAACACCCCTTCGATCGTCGATCCGACCGCCCCCATCCGCGTCGTGTTCAGCCGCCCGATCGATCGCGACGCGCTCGCCGTCGATCTCCGCGACGAGACCGGCGAAGTCCCGGTCGCCGTCGCGACCTCGCTCGGCGCGCTCGGGAGCACGCTGGAGATCACGCCGATGAACCCGCTCGCCAACGGCCAGGAGTACAACCTCGCGCTCCGCGTGCGCAGCGCCCCCGGCCTCACCCCCGCGACGCTGGAGGCCACCGCGCCCTTCTTCGTGCGCGCCGACTCCGCGCAGGGCCTCACCGCCGTCGGCAACTTCGTCGACAGCAACGGCGACACCGTCTGGGGAAGCGGCGACGTCCTGCGCGTCATCATCTCCCGTCCGATCGGCAAGCCGAGCGGCGGATTCAGCGCCTCTTTGTGGGTGAACATCGACCTCAATGGCAGCGGCGTGACCGGGGACGGGCCCGGCGAGCTCCCGCCGATGGGCGCTTATCCCGCCGCGATCCCGGTCGCCGCGCGCGAGCCGCTCCCCGCGAACGGCGCTGGTGCTTCGGGCTACACGCGGGTGCTCGACGAGATCCCGATGTCGCTGGTCATCCCGCGCATGGCCGCCGAGGGCCCGGTGCAGTTCGAGGTCCGCTTCGAGGCAGGCGCGACCGACGCCGAAGGCCGCACGCCACCCACGCGCATCACCGGCGTCGCCACCTTGGTCAGTCGGTGACTATTTGGGCCAGTTCGAAGGGTGAACCACCAGCGTGGCGTCGGGGCGAAACGGCGTCACGAGGAACGTCTCGCTGCCCTCGACCGCTTTCGGGACGATCTTGCAGGCCTTGTAGCGGCCCTCCGACTTGTCCTCGCCGGGGAACTTGGTGAAGAACACGACCAGCCGGGCCTGTGACTTGTCCTCCACGCGCACCAGCGTGCAGGGCGCCGCCCACGCACCCAGGGGAGCGAAGATGCCGAGCACCACGACGATCACGAGCCGCATTGCGCTTTTGATCTTAGCACTCATTCCTGCGCTCGCGTCGGCCGATTCCGAGCGCGCGCCCTACCACAACCCCCGGGGCGCCATCGTGATGAACCTGATGCTCGGCATCGGCGTCGGCAGCACTCAAACCACCGTGGCGGTCGGCGCTGGCGTCGGCTACGCGGTGATCACCGGCGTGCTGCCCGGCGTGCGCGGAACCGTGATCATCAACGAAGACCGGGTCGCGGGCGAGCTCGCCACGACCCTCACGCTCACCCCGCCGATCACGTTCTTCGTGACCCCTTTTGCGTACGGTGAGCTCGGTCGTCGCTTCGACATCAGCGGCGCGTGGATGGTGGCGGGCGGCCCGGGCGTCTACGTCGGCGATCCGCGCGACACGTTCGTCTTGCAGGTAGGCTGGATCTTTCGGCGCTACTTCTTCGAGAACGATCTGGAGCTGGATGGTAGTGGCCCGCTCGTCTCGATCGCTGTGCGTTTCTGATCGAGGTTACTTCCAGCTGAACCAGTTGCGGTTGTTCTTGAGCCAGTCGGTCGGGCGGTTGCGCTGCGACTGCGGTACCACCAGCGAGCCGACGTAATCGGCGCTCGCGTACACCTTCTCGATCGAGGCGGACACGTCGGCCAGGTCCTGCTCCGACACGATGCCGTTGCTGGTCGCCTTGTAGAACTGCACCGTCACGCGGATCGGGAAGCGGGTGTCGCGCTGGATGCGCAGGCCGTTCACCTCGGCGAAGCGACCCATCTCCTCACCGTGGCCGAGCACCGCCTGCTCGACGTCCGAGCGCTCGCCGCGGGCCGACTTCGAAGGCGCCGCCATCTCGGCGACCGCACCGGCCATCGGCGCGGACGGCGACGGCGCATCTTCGTAGCTCATGGTGCGGCGAACCTGGCGCTGAACGAGCGGGATCTGCACCAGCATCATCATGTCCGCGCCTTCCTCCATCGCGCCCTTGTCCGCGCCCTGCTCGCCCTGGC
>Ga0105047_10001858_pt1 | contig 37967 bp, 37 predicted proteins | sample MAT04_FD_78384 | JGI IMG/M metagenome (GOLD analysis project Ga0105047, IMG submission 78384) | Freshwater microbial communities from Lake Fryxell liftoff mats and glacier meltwater in Antarctica - MAT-04 (megahit assembly) | ecosystem: Environmental > Aquatic > Freshwater > Ice > Liftoff...
TCGATACTCCATTGCATAAGCCACGCGCCGACCTCCTTGTCAAAGGGGAGCAGTGTAACTCCTTTGCTAGGCTGGCGCTACGCGCTTTTGAAAATTGCTCTAGTCGGCCAATCAATCTTCGTTGGTTTTGTCGTCCCCGGCGGGTTGTGGACTTTCCGGTTTGGGTTCGATGGATCGCTTCAAGTCACGCACTTCTCGCGAGGTCAATTCTCTAAACTGTCCGACCGCAAGCCCCTTGACGGACAGTGGGCCCATCCGCGTGCGGGTAAGGTCGCGCACCTTGTGTCCAATCTGCGCGAGCGTCCTTCGCACCTGACGGTTGCGCCCTTCTCGGATCGTGATCTCCAGCACGGTTTTTCCGCCTGATCGACTGACGATTTTTGCGTGAGTCTTGCCCGTGCGAAAACCCTTGTTCGATTTGCGATCCACCAGCCAAATACCGTCTCGCATGCGCGCGATCGTTTCGGGTGTCACGAACCCATCAACGACGGCTGTGTACGTCTTGACAACGCCGTATCGTGGATGGGTCAGTTGATTTGTCAGTTCGCCATCATTGGTGAGAAGCAGCAGGCCCTTTGATTCAGAATCAAGCCGACCCACCGGATAAACCCGCGCCGGCAAGTCAGCGGGCAGGAGATCGATCGCGCGTTTCTGCTCACCCTGCGCGACGTTTGTGCTGAAAACGCCCTTCGGTTTATTCATGACAAAGTAGAAGCGCTTCTCGACACGCGGCGTGCCCAGCTTGACCGGCTCATCGTCAACGCTGATCTTGTCCACCCCCGGCGTGATAAGGATCGGCAATGACGTACGCACCTTGCCGTTGACGGTGACGCGCCCCTGCAAAATCATCTCCTCAATGTTTCGCCGTGATGCCACCCCCGCATTGGCGAGAATTTTTTGGATGCGTTCTTTCATGGATCATTCCCGCCATAGGCAAGCTGGCATGCTTCCCCCGCGAACCCAATCATAGACGCTGTCGATCGCATTGAGAACATAGTCCAGCGAGTATTGCCGATCGATGAGGTCACGCCCAGTGCGCCCCATTTGCTGCCGCGTCGTGTCCTCGATGTTCATTGCCGACTCGATCGAGCCGCCTATCGACTCGCACGTTGGATCGGCAATCCAGCCACATCCTTCTGCAACAATATCTGTCCACGGGGTGGCTCGTGTGGTGACAGTTGGCGTCGCATGCGCCAGCGCTTCGGCGACGGTGTTTCCAAAGTTCTCCGAAAAGCTTGGAAGAACATAGAACTCCGCGTGAGAGTACAGCCAAGATCTTTGCGATTCATCGACCGCACCTATCCACACCACTCGGTCGTTCAGGCCGAGCGATGCAATCCGTTGGCGACAAGAGGCGACGTAGTCCGGCATCCCCATTCCCGCAATCGCCAACTGCCAGTCTGGATAGCGCGACTGCATGGCCCCCCAGGTATCCAGTAGCAAGTCGATTCCCTTGTTTGCATGAACTCTGGCAAGGTATAGAAAAAATGGCCGATCGTCTAATTCCGGCCACCCCGACTTGGATTCGTTGCACTTCACCACTTCTGCGATCCGGCGCATGTCGACACCCACCGGAATAATGGCGATCGGTGTTCTAAATCCCAATTGCCGCAGGTAAGTGGCTTCCTGCTCAGAATTCAAGTGCAGGCAACCGGCCTGTTCAATTTGCCGATCTTGAAAGCAGCGGCGCGCGATCCACTTGCGTAGCCACTTTTGGTTCAGTGCCCGCGGCTCATATGTGCCGGCCAGCTCGAGAATGAACGGCTTTCCAGAACGCTGCGCCATCGCAGCTGCATACTCTGTTGCCAGCAACCACGCACCGTGAAGGTGAAAAATATCCGGTACGGCGGCAGCCTGCATCGCGCGACGCATCGCGCGCGACGCCCCCAGCTTGGCAGGGAACCCCACCGGATGAATCACCGTGGTGATCGGCGAGGGAAGGCGCACCGCTGGGCTTGTACCGGCATAGCCCTCAAGTGACCACAGCGAAACTTCATGCCCGCGGGCCGCCTGACCGATGCAATAGTTTGTCGTCGAGTGAGTTGGCCCGCCATGTTCCGGAGAAAATATCCCCTGGACGTGCATCACGCGCATAAAAACTCCCTTGGAGGATTGAGCCGCTTACATCCTGTTCGTGAACGTCACTTCCAGCCACACGCAATCTGCAGTCGTCCTGATAATTGGATTCTCCATCGTTGCCGGCAGCAGGACGGTTTCGCCTCGCGCAATTGTCGTCACCTCAGGGGAACCCCCGCAGCGCACATCGGCCGAGCCTTCGAGCATCATCCAGATGACCGGCTGGTTGTAGGGGATTGGTGCCTCGATTCCGTCGGTCATACGAACTTTCTCGATGATGAAATAATCGCTCGTGACCAGCCGGGTGACGGTTGTGTGAATGCCACCGACATGGCTACGCTTCTGTATTGCCTCGGGCTTCCCGCTGAAGTCGATGCAATCGAGCGCTTGATCGACATGCAACGTGCGCGTCTTGCCGGTGCTCGGGTCGACACGATCAAAATCGTACACCCGAAACGTTGTATCGCTCGGTGTCTGCACCTCGGCAGCGAGGATGCCCGCGCCCAACGCGTGCACGGTGCCGCTGGGCAGGTAGTGACAATCGCCGACCTTAACGGCAATCGACTTGATGGTTTGCTCGACGTTGCCTTCCGTGATCGCTCGCTGCAGTGCTTCCCTCGTCACCCCGGCGTTTAGACCTTTCAAAATGCGTGCCGACGGATCGTTGTGGACGACATACCACGCCTCGTTTTTCAGATGGGCATCGGGATGGGCGGCTGCGTATTCTTCATCGGGATGCACCTGAACTGACAAATCTTCCCGCGCATCCAGATATTTAATCAACAAGGGAAACTGCCCATTTGGACCGACCGCAGCGACGCTACCGAGCAGGTCGCGGCCGAAGCGCTCGATCGCCTCATGGAGCGACACCCCTTCCAGCGGTCCGTTGGCGATACGCGCGCTCACCCACTTTGTTGATTGATCGACGACACCGGGTGGGAAATCGTAGATTTCCCAGCTTTCACCGATGGACTTTCCGGCAGGCAGGGCCTTTCCCAGCACGGTTTCGATTTTTCGCCCGCCCCACATCTTTTCGACGTAGCGGGGATGGAATTTTAAAGGATAAAGTTTCATGTGGATGCCCCGAACCGGTTGTTAGTTTGGAACGTCCCTCGATAATACGTCGCCCGGCTGAACGTACAACCGGGGTCGCTTTCATCACCGCTTTTTGAGATTCACAAGCATGCTCGACGACGGACAAGTCAAGACCTTCGTGATCGATACCAATGTCCTGCTTCACAACCCCAATGCCATCTTCCTCTTTGCTGACAATGAAGTGGTGATCCCCTTTGACGTCATAGAAGAACTGGACAAGTTCAAAGCTGGCACCGACGACCTCGGGCGCAATGCCCGGACGGCCATCCGTCATTTGGATAGGTTGCGATTGCAGGGCAGCCTGTCTCAGGGGATCGATCTCAAAGAAACTGGCGGACGTGTGCAAGTGATTCTCGAAGAGGACCAAAAACTATGCCCCGGCCTGACCCTCAACACACCCGACAACCGTATCATCTGCTGCGCTGCAGGTCTGCGCAGTCAGGGAAAGCGCGTTGTTTTTATCTCCAAGGATATCAACGCGCGCATCAAGTCCGATGCTCTGGGCTTGGTGACTGAAGACTTTGAAGCACAGAAAGTTGATTTCGAAAAGCTCTATACCGGCTGGCGCGAAATCAAGGTGTCAGGCAAGCTCATCGATCGACTTTATTCCGATAAGCAGACCAAGCTGGATCTGCCTGAACTAATGACCAACGAGTTTGTGCTCATGCGCGACGAACTCGACGACAGTCACACTGCCTTGACCCGCGCCAAATCCGATGGAACTCTCGCGCCAGTGAAGCATCGTCGTGGGCCGGTGTTTGGCATCATTCCGAGAAACCTTCAGCAGACGATGGCGCTTGAGCTTTTGTTGGATGATTCAATCAAACTGGTGTCGCTGATCGGGTCGGCCGGCACGGGAAAGACGCTCGTCGCGATCGCAGCGGGCATGACCAAGGTGCTGAATGAGCAGGTGTATCAGAAGCTGTTGTGCGCTCGCCCGATCATGCCGCTCGGTCGGGATATTGGATATCTGCCCGGTGACAAGGACGAGAAGCTGACGGCGTGGATGCAACCGATCTTCGACAACATGGGATACCTGTTGTCCAATCGTCTGGGACATGAAGGCGAACACAAACAGCACGCCACGCTGTCGAGCGTTGAACAACGCATCCAGCAGCTTTTGCAATCCGGACAGGTTGTGCTGGAGCCCCTCACCTACATCCGCGGGCGAAGCATCCCGCATCAGTTCATGATTGTGGACGAGTCGCAAAACCTCACACCCCACGAGGTGAAGACGATCGCCTCACGCGTCGGCGAAGGCACCAAACTGGTGCTGACCGGCGACGCAACGCAGATCGACAATCCGTATCTCGACTCGTCGTCAAACGGCTTGAGTTATCTGGTCGAGCGTATGAAGGGAAAGAGCATTGTCGGCCACATCACGCTGGCGAAAAGTGAGCGATCCGAACTGGCAAGTTTGGTGACGGCAGAGTTGTGATCATCCCCCACGATCAGCTCAACCCCGAAACGCTTGACGCGTTGATCGAAGAGTTCATCACACGCGAAGGGGCGGTGCATGGACAATTTGATTCTTCACTTGCCAGTCAGATCGCTCGAGTAAAACGATTGCTGCAAGCGCGTGAAGCGGTCATTCAATACGATGAAGCCGACGAGACGTGCACTATCGTCGCAAGTCAGCGCGAGGGATTGAAGGACAAGCGAGAGACTTAGAGTTTCTCGATCTGCCAGTATTCCAGTTCCAGCGGAGTAGGTCTGCCGAAGATCGTGGTGATGATACGGACCATGCCCTTGTCGGGGATGATTTCGTCGACTTCGCCTTCAAAGTTCTGGAACGCGCCGTTAATAACCTTGATCTTGTCGCCCTTCTTATATTCCGTCTTGATCGACGCTTCGTCTTCGACCTTCTCGGCAGCTTCAAGCATCTTGCCCTGGTCTTTGGGGGTCATCGGTGACGGCTTGCCGTTGGAGCCGATGAAATCGCCGACACCTTCTGTCTCCTTGATCATGAACCAGACTTTGTCGGGAATGCGACCATCCTTATCGAGTTCGAGTTCGACAAAGACATAGCCCGGATAGAGCTTGCGGGCGGACTCCCGCTTTACCCCGCCTTTCATGGAGCGCACGCGCTCGGTGGGGACGTAGATTCTGCCGACAAGCGTTTCAAGGCCTTCAATCTTGACCTTGCGCGCGAGCTTCTCGCGGACCTGATCTTCTTTATTGCTGGCAACGCGAAGGACGAAAAAATTCATAGTGTGTAGTCGACAGTCTTTGGTCGGCAGTCAGCAGGGAAGAAGAGGTGCGAACCCGCCTGTTCTTTTCTGCTGACGGCCGACTGGAGACTGCGGACTCTTTCCTAAAATGGCTTCTGATAAAGCACGTTCATCAGATAAAACGCGTATCCAAAAATGATGTCCATCGCGAAGAGTAAAAATGCGATGAGGAACATGAAACCGATGACGACCTTGGTCGACCCGATCAGTTCTTTGCGACTGGTCCAGTTGACCTTGCGCATCTCGCTGTCGGTGGCGATTAGGAAGTCGGCATTCTTTGGCTTGTTGGTCAGAAGATGGATGAGGATGGCCCCACCCACCAGGACGGCGGCGCCGGTGGCGATGGCGATCGTCTGCGCCAACGATGCCGCCCGGATTTGTGCATCGACGTTCACGCGCGCGATGCGCTCGACTTCCGCTACCGATGCGCCGGCCGGGACAACCTGTGCGGTATAGAGGAGAGACCCAAGCCAGACCTGAAGGTTTACATAAAAGAAGTGGGCGGTCAGAATAACAATCAACCCGACGGCGATCCACGTTCCCCAACGCGTCCACTTTCCCTGTCCTTTTTTATAGATCGAAAAAAACCCACCCGACCCAGAGCCCGTCGCTGCTGGTTTGGAAGGAGGCGCGTTGCCACCCTTGGCCGGGACGATCTGGGTGTCGGGGGCGTCGTCGGTATCGGTGCTGGAGGCTTCGGTTTTATCTGTCACTGAGGACATTATACGTCCATTCGACGGCAGGGGCCTGGGGTGGAAAGTCCTGATGGGCCAGTTGGCAAGTCCAGACCTGGCGATCAACCGCAACAGCACGCCGGGTAGGAATCGAACCTACAACCTGCCGCTTTGGAGACGGCTGCTCTGCCAATTGAGCTACCGGCGTAATGAGAAGTTGACAGTTGCCATTTGGTAGTTGTCAGAAAGGCGATCCCTGATCGAAGCAGTTTCTGGCAACTAACACACAACAACGGCCAACTCCCGTCATCACTTCCGCTTCACCTTGTGCAGCGTGTGCTTGCGTAGGCGTTTGGAGAACTTCTTGACTTCAACTTTTTGCGCCCCACCCGCCACCTTGATTTCGGTGCGGTAGTTCAGGTCGCCGGTCTCGGTGCATTGCAACCAGACCATTTCGCGATTTTCTTTTGCCATGATGCGTAGTTGCCAGTTACCCGCTGCCGGTTGCCAGAAAAGTCTCACTTGAGCGAAAACTTTTCTGGCAACCGACAACGAATAACGAGCGATCCTTACTTACGATGGCCGGCCGCTAAAGCTAATTCGCCAAATAAGCCTGTAAACCCGGCGTTTCTGGCAACTAACACATAACGACTGGCAACTCTTTATTCCAAAATCTTCGTCACCACGCCCGAGCCGACGGTTTTGCCGCCTTCACGGATGGCGAAGCGGAGCTTTTCTTCCATCGCGATCGGGGCTTGGAGTTCGACCTCGATCGTCACGTTGTCGCCGGGCATGCACATTTCCGCGCCACCGAGCAGCTTGGCCGCTCCGGTCACGTCAGTTGTACGGAAGTAGAACTGCGGGCGATAGCCGGTGAAGAACGGCGTGTGTCGGCCGCCTTCTTCCTTCGTCAGGATGTACACTTCGCCCGTGAACTTCTTGTGCGGGGTAATCGACTTCGGAGCGGCAATAACCTGCCCGCGTTCGATGTCATCTTTTTCAACACCACGCAGGAGCACGCCCACGTTGTCGCCGGCGATGGCGTTGTCGAGCGTCTTCTGGAACTGCTCGATACCCGTCACAACCGACGGCTTATTCGGCTTGATTCCGACGATCTCGACCGCATCACCGACCTTGGCCGAGCCACGCTCGACACGGCCGGTGGCAACTGTACCACGGCCCTTGATGCTGAAGACGTCTTCGACAGGCATCAAGAACGGTTTATCGACTTCACGCTGCGGAATCGGAACCCATGCATCGAGCGTCTTGACGAGCTCATCGATGGGCGCGTTGGCAGCCGCGTCAGAGGGGTTGTCCAAGGCGGGCTTACTGCTGCCCTTGATGATCGGCGTATCGTCGCCGGGGAAACCGTACTTCGTGAGCAATTCACGCACTTCCATCTCGACGAGTTCGAGCAATTCCTTGTCGTCGACCAGATCAATCTTGTTGAGGAACACGACGATCTTGGGCACGCCGACCTGACGAGCCAGCAGGATGTGCTCGCGCGTCTGGGGCATGGGTCCGTCGGCAGCGCTGACCACCAAGATCGCGCCGTCCATCTGGGCAGCGCCGGTGATCATATTCTTGATGTAGTCGGCGTGGCCGGGACAGTCGACGTGGGCATAGTGACGCTGTTCTGATTCATATTCCACGTGGGCGGCAGCGATGGTCACCGTCTTGGTGGCGTCGCGGTCGATCCCACCCTTGGCTATGTCCTTGTACGACTTGGCAGTCGTACCATACTTCACCTGCGACCGGGCAGCGAGGGCTGCGGTCAGGGTGGTCTTACCATGGTCGATGTGACCGATGGTTCCGACGTTTACATGCGGCTTTTTGCGTTCAAATACGGCCTTTGCCATGACAGATCTCCGAAATAACTGACTACAGTCCAGGCGGGTGTCGAATCCGCCAATCAATCTGAAAAACCGACACTTGCCCGCGGGCTTGAGGCGTAGGCAGTAGGCGGAAGGCAGGGGTGGTTGCCAGTTGCCAGTTGTTAGTTGTCAGTGCAGAAAAGATCGTTTTCCGAACTGGCATCCAACAGCTGGCAACTGGCAACTCTCACTGCCATCGGCCCTCTGCCTACATCCCGCGTGCAGATGTCGCCAAAGCTACCACAGGGGTTTGAACCCTGGACCTCCACCTTACCAAGGTGGCGCTCTACCAACTGAGCTATGGCAGCAATCGCCACGTTGCGACGCACGACCGGTCGCAACACCCCGGTGGCCCGTTTGCACGTTCAGTTTGGATGAGACCAAACCCTGCGCGCAGCGGGAGCCTAGAGGGGGAGGGAGTATAAATCGCCTGCCGTTAAAGTCAACGCGCTGTTGCCGTATGTTGATGGGTATGCTTAATGTCGATCCTTGTCTCAGGGACGAATCACCCGTCGGCGCCATTTTCCAGACGCTTAACTCACCGCCCGATCCACTTCGTCAAATGGCGCCACCCCGTCTGCCACCATCTGATATCCGACATCGTTCAATCGCTGAAAGCTGTCCCCCATGGCCGCGACGATGTCTCCCATGGTTGGATTTTTCAAGATGACATCTTTTAGGCGTGGGTTATTGGAAAGCAGTTCGAAAATGCATTGTCGACCGGCATAACCCGTTCCCAGACATTTTACACATCCGCGCGGCTCGAAGATTTTTGTGATGCCCGCGTGCTTCGCGCCCATTTTCGCGACCTGCTCGGGGGTGGGTTTGATTGGGCGCTTACAGAACTGGCAAAGCCTTCGCACCAACCTTTGCGATAGCACAACATGCAAGCCCTGCGCGATCATGTAAGGCTCGATCCCCAGGTCAAGCAATCGGAAAACCGTGCCCACCGTATCACGCGAGTGGACCGTTGAGAAAACCAGGTGCCCCGTGATGGCTGCCTGCATGGCGATACGGGCGGTCTCGGGGTCGCGAATCTCACCGACGAGAATCACATCGGGGTCCTGTCGGAGCACACTCCGAAGAAGCGCGCCGAACGTGTTGCCCTGATCGTCCTTCACTGGCAATTGGGTCACGCCTTCAAGCTGAATCTCGACCGGATCTTCGATTGTGACAACGTTACGTTGATCCGTATCTATGTCACGAATGAGCGAATAGAGCGTCGTGGTCTTTCCGCTGCCCGTCGGTCCGCAGACGAGAACCATGCCGGCTTCCTGCTCTATGGCGTCTCGCAGCTTGCTGGTCATGGCGACGGGGAGGTTGAGATCCTTGATATGTGCGGGTGCGTTGGCAGCATCGAGGATTCGGATGACCAGTTTTTGCCCGTACAGCGCCGGGGCAAAGCTCACACGAAAGTCGACGCGCCTTCCGAGCAATCGCGCGGAAAAATTTCCCTCTTGAACGATGTTGCGTTGCGCAATATCGATGTCAGTAAGAATCTTCGCAACTGCACAGAGCTTGACCCCCATTTCCTTGGTCATGCGGCAGGCATCGACCATGTTCCCGTCGACGCGCACGCGCACAGTGTAATTTTCGTTCTTTGGTTCGACGTGAATGTCCGATGCCTTCGTCCGAAAGCAGATCGCCATGATCATCCGCCAGAGAGTTAGTGATTCAGCCTCGTCGCCTTTCTTGACTTTCGCCCGTTCCTCCTCGTCGCGGGCCGGATGCGCGACGATTCCGCGGGCGTTGTAAAATGCGATATCGTACGGATCGACCGATTGATCCTGGAGTGAGCTGAGGAGGATCGTCAGTCTGCCGATGGCGTCGGTCTCATCGGTCTGCACGGGCAGGGGCGCGTCGTCGTTACGCCCGCCGGCCATGCGAATAGGACCGTCTTCGTCATCGCGGCGCTGCACCGGTCGCTTGGGTGCGGTGGCCGGGTCCATCCCGGGGATGACGATACGCATGATGGTCTTCCCAATGGTGATGACATCGCCGGGGAGGATGAGGGCATTTTTGACGAGTTGCCCGTTCACCTTCACGCCATTGCGTGAGTCCAGATCGCGCAGCCGAAACCCCTCGGTGACGCGCTCAATCACTGCGTGCAGTCGCGAGGCCATGTCATCAACCAACACAAGTTTGTTGCTTGAATGCCTGCCAATACTGAGCGGCTCCTTGCCAAATGGGATCGCACTTCGGCCGGTCGGCGTGCGGGCTTCGAGATATGGACCTTCATGATCGACGTTGCTGGGCACTGGTTGGATTCCTGTCGCTAGAGTGAACACATCTTAGCGAGACGATATCCCCCCGGTCTAGCGATTCGGTAGGAAGTGCGTAGAATGCTCGCATGGCGAAAGAGAAAAAAGCATCTGCAACAAAGCCCGCGACCACCAAACCGAGCAAGTCTAAATCCAAGGACGCGACTGCACCGGTAGCCGGTCCCTCATCGATCGACACAGACCTCGCTGCGCGCAACGCTGCGGCTATGGTGGGACGGGGCGGCGGCGCGACCGACGCCAACCCGTCCGACAAATCGCGACCGGAATCGGCAGCGTTCAAACAATTGAAGGAATCTTTCGGTAAGCCGGTCATGGGGACAGGCACGTCAGGTGTATTCGGCCAAGCTAATTCTCAGAAAAAATCCGGACCGACCGGCGGGCCCCTGAAGCAAACGGGTCGCAATCAAACATTCGGCGCGGATGCCAGTCGCGCGTTCGTCCCCCGTCGAACGGGCGGCGGGTGAGCGAGTGCTAGATGTCGATCGAGCCGACGGACGGGCAATTTTAGCCGCCGCAACATCGTGGAAATCAGATCGACTGAATCAGTTGCAGTTCCACGATCTGCCGCGGATCGAAGTCGATTCGGCGTTCGAAGGTTCCCGATAGTCCTGTCCGATCCATCGCGATAATCCAGCCCTCTTCAACAATCAACTCATCGATTACCCGTCCCCCCACCAGCTTCACCCGACAGACAGCTGAGTATTTGCGACGCGGAACCCCCTGCTCAATCAGATATTTCCGCCATTCTTCAGGCAGCACCTTGGCTAGTCGATTGCGCGATGGGGTTTTGGAGTGCATGGGCGTTAGCTCGAAGATATATTTCAAGCACTATGTCGTCCAACCGCCTGGAACGTCGGCCCACTCTTCAAGTGCTCAAGTTAATTCCTGCTCGTTCGAGTGAGCCGTCTTAAGATTTACTACATTCCACACGACGTATCCATCGCCTCGTTCACTTCATCGGCGGCCCGCTCGTCTGGCCATACGCCGGGACGTTCTGATCGATACCATCGCTCCAGCACCGCCTGCCAGTCGCGTAGGCTGTGCACATTGATGAAGTCCGATTTCACCTCAGCTGCCTGCGGATGAAATCGGCTGTACTTGATTCCCATTTTTCGCATGCGTCGACCGGCCAATTGTTCGCCATGCACCTGCATCGCGAGTTCAAAATGCTCGGTCAATGCTTCACGCTGCGCGGAGAGTTTAGGCGGATCAATCGAAATGTTTGCGTTCCCCATCCGCCTGCGCGCGTTGTCAAAAATCCACGGATTGCCAATCGCCCCGCGGGCAATCCACACAATGTCGACACCCGTCTCCCGATACATGCGCACCGCATCGTCATGCGTGAAAACATCCCCGCTGCCGATGATCGTTCGCTTTGGGTAGCGTGACTTGATGGTCCGCAGAATGTCCCACGTCGCCCGGCCTTGATATTTTTGCTCGACAGTCCGCGCGTGCACGCGCGCAGCTGCGCATCCGTGTTGCCAGACCGTATCGAGCAGCTCCCACAACATGTCGCGCGATTCAGCGGAGTCGTCAAATGACTTTCGCAAGCTCACGGTGAGCGTCGCCTCGTCCCCGACCGCGTCGCGCACCGCCCGCAAGATTGCGCGCCCGCGCTCCACATCGCGCAACATGTGCCCCCCTCGCGCTTTGTTCTTAATCTTTTTCACCGGACAGGCAAAGTTCAAATCGATGACGTCATAGCCCGCGTCGTGCAACAACCGCGCCGCCTGCGCCATCGTCTCCGGTTCTGACCCAATCAACTGCCCGGCGACCGGATGATCCTCGTCGTTGATGTCCAGAGACTTGCGAAGCCCCTCCCCGCCATTGCAAAGAATCACATCCAGCAGCGCCTCCGTCACCGCATACGGGCACCCTCGCCGCCTCGCGACAAGCCGCATTGCGCGATCAGAATAGCCCGCCAGGCCAGCCTGCATAAACGGATACGAAAGCTGAATAGGACCGATGGTCATCAGTTGAAATTGATCGTCGAGTGTTGAATGTCGAGCGGTCGAGAGATCGTCCGCAGCGGGATCAAACCTGGTTCTTACCGCATCGACAAGCCACGTTCGCAATCGCGATTCACGCGTGCGCTGCCCCGCCCTCGTTCGCTCGCTGCTCGAGTAGATCCTCCACCATCGCCGCTTTTTCAAGCATGTCGAGCGTGCGGGGCTCCTTGGTGGGTTGCTCCTGCCAGAATGAAATCTTGCCGCTCCTGTCGATCACAACCGTCCCGCGTTTCGAACAATTGTACGGCTCTTCGCCCATGAATAAGTCGTACGCCTTTGATGCCTTGCGATTGACATCCGCCAGCAGGTCGTAGGGTATGTTGAATTGCTTGCGAAAGGCCGCGTGACAGAACGGGCTGTCGGTGCTTACGCCGAAGACCACTGTCTCGGCATTGGGTCCGTTGAGCTTGTCGTAGGCGGGCCCGAAGGTGCAATGCTCTTCGGTGCAGATGGGCGAAAAGTCCATCGGATAAAAGAGCAGCATGACATTCTTCTTCCCGCGATAGTCCGAAAGCTTGACCTTGTTCTTGTCCTGATTAAGCAGTTCAAAGTCGGGGGCAGTGTCGCCAATTTTCATCGGTCATCTCCTGTTGAATCGGCTTATTTAACCACATATGAACGCGGATGAACACGGATAGACAGGAGAAACCACAGATAGACTCAGAGAAGTCAGCTGTAAACTACCTATTGAGGTCCGCAAAATCGACATGCGAGTATGACTTCACCGCCGACGGGCAAGGGCACGGAGATCATGGCAACACGGAACACCAAATTCCCCAACCCTAATTCATTTGTGGCCTATTTGTCCGCCATCTGTATTCATCCATGTGTATCTGTGGTCCAATACTCGCGTGAAATTCGGTCGGATCAAACGGCAGCATTCTCGCGTCGGGGGGCTTGATGCGATTCTTGATCGCATCGTCAAGCAGTGTCCGCACGTCAGTCGGATTGTTCCGGGACGCATCAAGGTGCGCCGCGGGCACACACCCCCAAGTTTTAAAATTCAATATCCGACCCCTGCCGGGCTGAAATGTCAGTACAATGGGACCGGCACCGTGCAGGAGGTTTTTCTGATTTGTTCGGATGAAGATGGTGCACGGGCGTGGCTGATCCAATCGGGACTCGCCGAGGTGAAACATGAGCCAGATCAATGATGCGGTCCGGGTGCTGCAGGCCGGCGGGTTGGTTGCATTCCCGACCGAGACGGTCTACGGGCTGGGCGCTGACGCGCGATCGGCGCCGGCAGTCCGGCGCATTTTTGAAGTCAAAGGTCGGCCGGCCACCAACCCGCTCATCGTCCATGTCCTAGATGAGAAGATGGCCCAGCAGTACGTCCTATGGAATCATCTGGCGGGCGAGCTTGCCCGAGCGTTTTGGCCGGGACCACTGACCCTCGTCCTGCTTAAAGGCAAGTCCATCCCGGGGGAAGTCTCTGCCCACCGATATTCGGTTGGGGTGCGGGCACCCGATCATCCAATTGCGACTGAACTGCTCCAAAAGTTTGCCGGACCTATCGCAGCGCCCAGTGCAAATCGATCGAACCGCATCAGCCCGACGACCGCCGCCCACGTGCGCGAGGAGTTCGGCGAGGATGTGGAAATTATTCTGGATGGCGGGCCCGCGCGGGTGGGGATCGAGTCGACCGTTCTCGATCTGACATGCGAGTTGCCGCGCATCCTGCGTCCCGGTGCAGTCACGCGTGAGCAGCTTGAAGAAGTCGCCGGCACTGTCGAGATGCGACCGATCACGGTCGACGCGTCGTTAGCTGCAGAGAGTCCCGGGCAGCAGGCGCGACATTATTCGCCTCTCTCACCGGCCTATCGTGGCGGGCGAGTGGAGATCGAAGAGATGTTGCGTCAGCCTCATCCGCAAGGCAGGCGCGTTGCGATCCTCTTTGCGGGCGAGGCCGTCGATGCGTCGGTCGAAGAGCCGGTGCTGGAACTTCCTCGCGATCCGAGCGGCTATGCACAATCGCTTTACTCGACACTTCGAAAAGCCGACGCCATGCGACCCGCATGCATCCTGATCGAGCTCCCCCCCGAGCAACCCGCTTGGGCCGCCGTGCGCGATCGCGTGATGCGTGCGACGTTGCCGTGGGCCGGGGAGTGAGATATGTCAATCGATTTTTCCCCGCCCATCAGGGTACACGTGGCAAATCTGTGATCGACGGCGGAGCGACGGGGGCGCGACCCTGGAGCATATCGGCCTTGGCCTTGGTTTCGGCGACGTCGCGATGCAATTTCTCGGTTTTGCTGCGCTCGCGGGCCATGCGCATCTGGCTGAACGTCGACAACGTCGTTCGTACGAGTAACGTAAACAGCACGCCCGCAGCGAACGTGAAGCCGACCAGGTAGAGCGTCGGGAACTCCATATTCTCGTTGAAAAAATACCAGAACTTCGACTGCAGCGCGCTGTTCTTGAATACGAAGATCAGGATGTAAATAAACAGGATCGACAGCAGCGCCAGTTTGATTCTCAACCATGTCTTGGACATCACACGTCTCCGGAAAAACTACTGCACGCGTCCCATCCATTGATTCACGATAAATACCAGCCCTTCGCCCCCGCGCGAGAAGTAATCAGCGATCGGGCAGTAGGTCAGCATCACAAACGCGGTCGCGAGGCTCAGGTACGGGCCGTAGGGTAGTTGCCTGCGACCCGTCAATAGCGTGTAGACGGCCATAAGGATACCGAAAAACGGCGCGAGGAAAAACGCGATCACCGATCCCCCCGCGCCGATGACCGCACCCACGCCAGCCATCAGGTGAACATCGCCGAGGCCCATCGCCTCTTTTCCGAATACGTATGACCCAGCGATGCGCGTGAGCCAAACAGTGAACCCGCCTATAAGGAGACCCCACACCGCACCAGCCAATCCCGTGATCCAATAGGTGCCTGCAAACGTCGCAACAAACGCGTGAGCTGCCGGCACACCCAGAACAACCGCGCCGGCTATGCACGCCGCCGTCATCGGGGGCAGCAGGAAGAGCATCTCCTTGCGAATCTCCGCACGAATCTCCCGCGGGGTGAAATCGATGGGGGGCGATGGAAGTGCGGTATCGTTGAGTGGTCCATCGGCGGATTGACGGGCCAGACTCTCTTTCTCGTGCTCCATCAAAGGCCCCCCATCCGCGAAACTCAGTGGAAGGACCTTTTTCTTCAATAGCACAATGCTCACCAAAAGCCCGACCGCGCCTGCAGCACTCATTGCCAACACCAGCGGCGATGCGTTGAGCGCACCGGGAAGCGTCGGACGATCAAAAATTGTATGAACCGCAACCCCCACGCCCACCGCCCACCACGGGATACCAATCGGGATAATGAACAGTTCCCCGTCGATTAAACTGGCTGCCAGGAGGCTTGCCAGGAGATAAAGGTACAACCCGAAGATCGGCCACATCACGTCGATGGTCAAAGGCGCGACAGTCGCCACCTCACGCTGAAATCGGTCGACCCCGCCAACGAGCAGCGGCTGATCGGCGCAGGGGCCGATGTTGTAGACAAAGAACATCACGTAATAAAACACGAAGAGCAATCCGGTGATGGCTTCGATGATCGGATAGCGCGCAGAAATAGTTGCCGCGCAGTAGCGACATTTTCCGCGAAGAAAAAGCCATCCCACAACAGGGATGTTGTCCCGCCAAGCCAGTTTATGACCACATTTCGGGCAGCGTGAAGGAGGATGTGACAGGGATTCGCCACGTGGCAAGCGCCAGACCACGACATTCAGGAAGCTGCCCACGCAGGCCCCCAAGGCGAACAAGAAACAGATATATAACGCGTGGGGCATCAGCATGATCGATCAAAAGTCAGAGCATCTTGACGATGTGCACAACCGCATCGTCCACCGAAAGGTGCGTGACCTCCAGTTCGCACGTCATCACTTCCCGATAGATCGGCTCGCGCGCCTTCAACGTCGCAACGATCTCCTCCAACCCCCCGCCCGCGGTCGTCAATGCCGGCCGCGAATGTGCTGTGCTTGCATCGCCTTGTATTCGCGCATGCAGCACCGAGGGGTCACAGCGGAGGTAGATCACCTTGTTCGTACCCGATCGGATCGACTTGCGATTCTCCTCGCGAAGCACAGCGCCGCCTCCCAATGCGATCACATGGTCGTCCAGATGACAGGCCTCGCGCAGGACGTCGCTTTCCAGGTCGCGGAAATGCGCTTCGCCGGACGACTCCCAGATCTCACGGATCGACTTGCCGGCTTTTCGAACGATCAACTCGTCAGTATCCACAAAGCTTTGCCATAACCGGTCGGCCAGCCTGCGCCCGATGGTGCTCTTTCCGCTGCCACGATAACCGATGAGAAGGATGCTCACGCTTCCTCTGATTATCGGCATCCCGCACGGTTTGTCATGGAGAAGACATTCATCCGAGCCATTTAACCGACGTCAGATGGTGACACTTTCATTTCATCAGGCGGGTGACACCGTAACTGCGTTACGACGCGCCCCTGTCATCGGGGTTGAAGGTCGACTCATCACCCGTATCATGTGCCCGGTTTCGCGACATACGGGTTCACGACTTTTCAGGATTAAATATGAGCGCTCACGGGAATGCGGTGATCGGACAATCAGGCGGGCCGACCTCGGTCATCAATCAGTCGTTGGTCGGGGTGATAACGGAAGTGCGCAAAAGCGGGCACATTAACAAGCTTCTTGGTGCGCGACATGGCGTCAGGGGGATCGTCGACGAGAACTTTGTCGACCTGAAGTCCGTCCCTGACGAATTGCTCGAACTCATCGCCAACACCCCGGCTGCTGCTTTGGGGTCGACGCGCGACAAGCCGGATCAGGCCTATTGCGAGAAAATCTTCAAAAGCTTTGCGAAGAACCACGTGCGATATTTCTTCTATATCGGTGGAAACGACTCTGCCGACACCGCCCGCATCGTGCAGGAACTGGCCGCTGCGGAAAAATATGAACTACACGTCTTTCATATTCCCAAGACGATCGATAACGACCTGCGCGTGCACGACCACACCCCGGGCTACGGGAGCGCCGCCAAGTGGGTGGCTGCCGCCATCATGGGGGACAACTTCGACAACAAATCGCTGCCGGGCATCAAGGTGGACATCATCATGGGTCGGCACGCAGGTTTTCTGACGGCAGCCTCGGTGCTTGCCCGTCAGCATCCCGAGGATGGTCCGCATCTGATCTATGTGCCGGAAGTCCCGATGAGCCAGGAGCAGTTCCTAAGCGACATCGATCGCGTCTACAAGAAGCATGGTCGATGCCTGATCGCCGCCAGCGAAGGGATATCACAACCGGGCGGAAAGACATGGGCGGAGGCGATGTCATCCAACATCGACCGCGATTCGCACGGGAACATCCAGCTGTCGGGGACGGGAGCGCTGGGAGATTTCCTTGGCGCGCTAATCACAAAAAACCTGCAAGCACCGGGCGGAAAAAAACTGCGCGTGCGGGCCGACACGTTCGGCTATCTGCAAAGAAGCTTCCCCGGTTTCACCAGCGAGGTCGACGCCCGCGAAGCAAGATGGGTCGGACAGAAGGCTGTGCAGCTCAGCGCCGACCCGAAAAATGTTGAGGGATCGGTCGCCATGATCCGCAAACCCGGCACCACGTACGATATCGATTTGACGTTCACCAGTATCAAAAATGTTGCCCGCGAGACTAAGCATCTGGATGCAACTTATGTAGAAAACGGCAACAACATTACTCAGAAATTCATTGACTATGTAACACCCCTCGTCGGCGACCTGCCGCGGGTGGGATCACTTGATGGTTTTTGATGGTTCAAGAGGAGGCAATCACGTCCGTGGATTGATGCGAATTCAGGGCTGAAGGAGATATCGGCGGTCGATCAGCTTGTCTTGGGCAGAAACTTCGTTCGCGTCGTTCACCTGACTTATAGCGTCCCCTTCGTACTGGGCACCTGATCGGCGGCGCGCGCGTCGACTGTGACGGCCTGGCGTAACGCTTTGGCGGTTGCCTTGAAGATGGCCTCAGCGACGTGGTGATTATTCGCGCCGTACGGCACGGTCACGTGATAATTACACATTGCGCTGGTAGCGAAGGCTTTCAAAAACTCGTTGACTAGTTCGACCGGGAAAATGCCGATCGTCTCGCCGGGGAAGTTCACGTTCCAGACAAACGCAGGCCGGCCACTCAGGTCAATCGCGACCTGCGCGAGCGACTCATCCATGGGGACAATCGCCCAGCCGTAGCGATAGATGCCCTTCTTATCGTCGAGCGCTTGCACGATGGCCTGCCCGAGCACAATACCCACATCTTCAACCGTATGGTGGGCATCGACATGCAGATCACCCTCAGCCGTCACATTCAGATCGATCAGACTGTGACGCCCAAGAAGATCAAGCATGTGATCAAAAAAGCCCACGCCCGTCGATGCAGAGACCTTGCCCGTACCGTCAAGATTGATCGACAGTTGAATCTTGGTCTCGCGCGTCTGACGTGATATTTCCGCAATTCGGTCGGCCATGATGGTTTATCGGATATCGGGTTAGATGGTCTGAAGGTTGGGCATGGCGGAGTATGAGTACTCCTTTACAGAGATCGGACGAATCGCTTCCCGGTCCACATCGATCGTCACGTTCTCCCCCACTCCCGCGTCTACCGGTTCGTCGGGAACAAAATCATGTCGTCGAAATACGCCTTGATTGTCATATCATCCATTCTATGCGGCCTTCTCGGCGACGTGGAGATTTTTCAGCCCACCGAGGAGGGCGTTGTTTTCCTGGGCCGTGCCGATGGTGATGCGGATTTTGTCATTCAGGCCGGGCTTATCGAAGTATCGAACAAGAATGCCCTGCTTTTTCAATCCGAGGTACGCCTCGCGAGCGTGACCACCCGGAACATTCACAAGAATAAAGTTTGCCTGGCTCGGTATCACATCCCAGCCCATCCCATTCAGTTCGTCCGACATGCGTGATCGCTCGGCCCGGACATGCTCCCAGCTTTTCCGCGCGTGCTCCTGATCCAGGATGGCTGCGGTCGCGGCCGCGACGGAGATGGCGTCGCAGTTATAGCTGTCCTTGACCTTCATCATTTCGTCGATCACGTCCTTTTGCGCGATTGCAAAACCAAATCTCAACCCCGCCAGCGCGTAGGCCTTGCTGAGCGATCGCGATACGACGACGTTTCGATGTTCCTTCACTAGTGCGACACAGTGATCGTCGGCAAAATCGACGTACGCTTCGTCCACGAGAACCAGTCCGGAAAACTTCCCCGCGAGCGCTCCAATGGTCGCCGGCGGAATGAAAGTCCCCGTCGGCGCGTTGGGGTTCGCCAGATAAATCGCGTGTGCCTTTGTCGCGAGCAACGCATCTACTGGCAGAGCGTAATTTTTTTCCCAGGGCACGGGAACGGCCTCGGCATCGTCAAGCTTTGCCAGAACGGGATACAGCGAATACGTCGGATCGGGGTAGGCGAGTCTTCCGCCCGGCCCGATGAACGTTCGCGTGGCGATGGTCAGAATATCGTCAGAACCGTTCCCTGCGATGATGTTATCCGGCGTGACATCAAACAACTTGGCAGCCGCTTCGCGAAACTCGTCAGCCGTGGGGTTGGGATAGCGGCGCAACGCCTCGGGTTCAATCTCACGAATCGCCTGCAGAACGCGCGGGCTGGGCCCGAATGGATTCTCGTTGGTGTTGAGCTTCACAACGCGCTCACCCAGCCCCGGCTGTTCGCCAGGCGTGTAACCAACCATGCCGCGAATGGTGGAGCGAATAAATGGAGGAGCCATAAGCAGAGTGTATCAAACGACACCCGTCGTGACACGAGTTTTGCCTTCAGAAAAATGTGCTCGCCTCACGCGCCACTCCCGTGCATCGCAACGAGCGCGTTCATCGCGGGCACGCCTGCGTCGGATCGCACGGCTATGAAATTGCCCCAGCTATTGGGGTCCGCAATCAACGCGGGACACGATGCGATCCTCCGCCAGCGATGTCCGCTGCCGTACCGTTCCAACGGGTACCATTCGGACATCCACACTGCGTAACCTTGGGCAACCAAAAAATCACCGAGCGTGCGATAATCAAATCCCAGCCCGCGTGTCTTGACCTCGTCGAACTCGCACAGGACAACTTCCGGCTTCAACCTGTCCCACGGGAATCCGCGAATCACGCGGTAGTCGTTTCCCTCGGTATCGACCTTCAGATAGTCCAGCGCGGCCAGGTCCAGGTCCGCCAGCACGCTGCTCAGCGTGACGATATTGATGCGCGTCGTCTCCTGATGTGATGCACGAAAGGGAATAAGCGACGAAATGCCCGTTGATTCATCGGATGTAAAAAAGGGCACATCGCTTCTGGCCACATCACCCACGCCCTGCGTATAGAGCGTGAACCGCGGATCGTTCATGTATTTTTGCAACTTCGGGAGCTTCGCTGGATCGGGCTCAAACGCCACAACGCGCCAGCCAGCCCTGAGGTACTCGCGAAAGCTCGTCCCGAACTGCGCGCCCACATCGATCATCGTCCCCACGCGCGGATGCTGGAGAAAGTATTGCCAGATCAATTCGGCTTCGCCAAATTCGAGACTCAGGGGCATGGCAAACTCCTAGGAACAAATCACCGCTTTTCAAAATTACCGTTTACTTCGGCAGCGCGCGTCATTGCTCGGGTAGCGGTGCCCAAAACGCGCAGGTATTCTAAACGCTATGCACCCTTCAGGCGACGGTCGCGCGTTTGAGCCATACCTTAAACGGCTGACGGTCGGGACAGTCTCGTTCGATTTTTTCTTCGCGACCAGCCAGGCACGTGACTGGTACGACCCGATCAAACCATATGCCCTTGTTGAATACGAATGGGCGCTAAAGCACATCCCGCTTCAAAATCAACGCATCGTCGATGGGGGCGCGCACCATGGGCAATACTCCGTATTATTCGGACTGGGTGCCCGCGGGACGAGTCACATTGCCTCGGTGGATGCGGTGGAATCAAACTGCGCGATCACGCGCGTCAACCTTGCGATCAACGGGCTGCAGGCCGACATCATCCGGTCAGCCATTAGCCAGGTGGACGGGCACATTCAGTTCAGCAACGAATCCAACGGTCACATTCTCGCGACAGGCGGGCAAACCGTACCGAGCCGCCGACTGGTTAGCGTGCTGCCCGACGCAACCATCGTAAAGCTGGACGTCGAGGGAGCAGAGTTCTGGATCATCCCCGACTCTATCGACGCCCTGCCGGCTGTGCATAGCTGGATTGTCGAGATCCATCCAACAGCAAAGCGCCAGCCCTCGGCGATTACCGCGCTCTTCCAGTCTCGGGGATATACATTGCACTGGGTTAACCGCGCGCGATGCGTGGTCGAGCCTTATTCGGATGACGCGGACTGGTCGACGCACTCGACGATCTTTGCACGACGCGTCTAGAGCCTACACGGCCAGTGGGTCAATCTCTTGAAAATCAGCTTCATCATTCTCACGCACAACCGTCGGGATGATTTGTTGCGCACGCTCGATCATCTGATGCGCAACCCGCCCGCTGCGATTGGCGGGTGGGAATGCGTGGTCGTCGACAACGCGTCAACCGACGACACATCGTCTGCAGTGTCGGCGAAGTTTCCGGAGATGAAGCTGGTCGTCCGATCGAAGAATGTAGGAAGCGTCGCGCGGAACGCGGGCGTTGCGCGGTCGGCAGGCGAGTACCTGGTATTTCTCGATGACGACAGCTACCCGCTGGGCGACACGGTTCAGCGGTCGGTTGAATATCTCGACGCGCACCCTGCTGTCGCGCTGGTGGGCGGGCGTGTGTTTCTGCCCGATGGACAAGAGGATGCGTCCGCCCTCCCGATCATCATGCCCGCGTGCGCGCTGTGCGTTCGACGTCTTGCGTTTGAGGCGGTCGGCGGATTCTGTAAGGACTTTTTCCGACAGGCTGAAGAATACGATCTGATCTTCAAACTTCTGCATGCTGGATGGGATGTGCAGCGCTTTGAAGACCTGCACTATCGACACGAAAAAGTCCCGCGTAGTCGCAGTTCAGAACTTATCCTTTCGATGGATTTACAAAATAATTTGTTATTGCTCAGTCGTTACGTCCCCCTGCCGTGGCGCGGATGGCTGGAGGCCGATTGGTTGCAGCGGTACAGCGCTTTGCTGAATCACGCGGGATTTTCCGGTCGAATAGGTGCAATCGTCGACGAAGCTCAACGCATAATCGCCGACGAGGCCGGGGCGTCGCAGCGCGTGCTGTCCGACGATTTGATCGAGCGCATATTCATGTTCGATGAGCAACATCGAAGCGTGCACTCCTGGGCCGCGGCGCTCAGGATCCGCAAAGTGGTCATCGCGGACTATTCAAAAAATGTCCACGCGACCTGGCGGGCGGCCCGCCTGGCGGGTCTCGAAGTCGTCGCGATTGCAGACAGCCATCCTGCGTATGCCGAGTTGTGCTATCGAGGGATTCCGATTGTGCCGGATGACGTAGCGCTGGCTCGAGGTGCGCAGGGAATCGTCGTTTCCACCATTAACCCAGCCCAGGTCGAGCGTCGAGCAATTGCTCTGCGTCGCGCGCAACTTCCCGTCCTGACGTTGTGGCAGGGAAAAGATCTCCCGCCCTCCCACGCGTTAATGTCAATCACTAATGTTTAGTACGGCTACAAAATATCCGGGTTTTTCTAAGACACACCGCCGCCCCTAACGTCAGACCTGACACACGTGTCTGCCTAATCGAGGACTTCGCGCTATGAATGTTCACACACCTGCAACGCTGGAACCACTCGAACCCCGCCGCCTGTTTTCCGTTTCGCTGACGGACGAGGGGATGCTGGTTATCACGGGGCGCAACAGTGCCGATCGCATCACCGTTGACCTGGAAGATGACGAGACGCTGCGCGCGCGGATTAGGAACAAATTTTTTACCTTCGACCTGGAAGAGGTCACCAGCCTGCGCATCCAAGGTAAAGGCGGAAACGATCGCATCACCGTCTCCCCGGACGTCAGCCTTGCAATGTATGTGGATGGCGGGAGCGGGAACGACCGCATCGTCGGTGGTGCGGGCGACGACTATCTGGTGGGAGGGCGCGGCGCGGACGACATCACCGGCGGCGAGGGAGATGATCAGATCTTTGGCAATGCCGGGAACGATCTGCTCGACGGACGCGCGGGCGATGATCTGCTCTTCGGCGGGGACGGACACGACCGTATCTACGGTGGAGACGGGAAGGACGAACTCTCCGGCGCGAACGGGAATGATCGCCTTTTTGGTGGATATGACGACGACTATATTGATGGCAGCCACGGGAACGACACGATCGTCGGCGATGCGGGCAATGACACGCTGCTGGGTGGCGGGGACGACGATGACTTGTTTGGATCGGACGGGGACGACGACATCTCCGGCGGCGATGACAACGACTACATCGAAGGCAACGCCGGTGATGACCTGCTGGAGGGCAACGAGGACGAAGACACGATCATCGCCGGTCGAGGCGCCGACCGCATTTATGGTGACGACGGCGACGATGATCTGTATGCAGACGACGGCGAATCCGACGACATCAACGGCGGATCAGGCGACGACAACCTCTTCGGCGACTATCACCGCGACGTCTTCTCCGCGGGCACAGGCATCGACCGCTTCTTTGATGAATATGGTGATGAGTTTTGAAGACGCGCGATGTTGTGCGTCATTCAACACGCGTAGTTGCCAAGTTTCGCCGCGGGGCTTGCCCGGCGGCGAAACCTTGCCGGGTCGCTTCGTAGTTAAGCGAGATATATTTTGCGAAAGCCTTAATCTGACTTCCGCTTACGCGTGGCGACGCCTGACGGAACAGGAAGATCCAATTTGTCAGCAGCGGCAATGGGGGGATCGGACTGTATTTCCGTGGCGTCGTTTTGTTGGGTTGGTCGGATCGATTTTTCATCCATCGCTTCCAACTTATCCAGCTGACGAATCGCCTCGTGGAGGGGTTCAGCAGCGCCCGCAAGGGGCTTGAGCAGTTCGCGGAGGCCCTGCCTGAAGAAAGCCCTGCGATCGACACGTGGTTCATCGGACATAGGCGGTTGCTATCGACGAAGGGTGATCTGCTTCTGTGTGACGATGGGGCGACGCGTCAATGAATCGGTGAACGTCACTCTGACCGTAACATCCGAATTCGTCGGCGAATCAGAGAGCGGGCAGGGTAGGACGTAGCAATTCAAAAGCCCCTGACCGTTCCAAAGTCGCGATGCATCGGTGGAAGGAAACCGCCAACTGCCCAGCCGCGTTTCCTTCGATGACAGATCGAATAGCTCGACCTCGAATGCACCCGCAGCCTTTAATACGTCACCCGCAGCGTCGGTCGGCGCGATGTAGACTTTTACACCACTCACCGCAGCGGCTCCATCCTGCCATGCCGCCCAGCCAGTCAGGCGACCGAACTTGAGTGCATGCGTCGTGAAGAGCTCGTCAATCTGCGCATCGGCAAGCGCCGGCTTCGTCGACGCCGTCTCCAACACCGTAATCGTACGCTGATTATCAGTCTGACTGGCCTCCAGCGCGGTCATCCTTTCGCGCAGCTGGGCATTCTCCTTCCGCAGCACAATGTTGGCTGCGTCCGGCTTTGTGCAACCAGCGGGCACGCAGGCAGCCAGCACTGAAATAGCGAAGAATTTCCGCATGGGCGTCGACTCAATCCTTGTCCGACTCGATATCCGTGCGCTTGCGTGGTTCCATCTCGGGCAATCGCGTGAGGATTTGATCGGCACAACCGTATTCAACGGCCTCTTCAGCGAACAGCCATTTGTTGCGATCGAAATCCCGCTTAATCTGCTCCGTGGATTTTCCGGTGAAGTCGCCCATCAGTTTGTACAACCGATCGCGAAGGCGAAGCATGTGTGCGGCTTCGATGCCCAGATCGGTTGCGGGGCCTTGCATCACCCCACCAATCAGGGGCTGATGAAGCATCACCTGACTGTTGGAAAGTACGCTTCGCTTTCCCTTCGATCCCGCCGCCAGAAGGAAAGACCCCATCGAAGCAGCCATCCCGATGCAGGTGGTGGCGACGTCGCAGCGCAGGTACTTCATGGTGTCCATGATGCCGAACCCAGCTGACACGCTTCCGCCGGGGGAGTTGATGTAGAACTGGATGTCGGTCTTGGGATCATCATTGGAGAGAAAAAGCATCTGCGCGATGATCGCATTGGCTGAGTCGTCGGTGACAGGTCCGCCGAGGAGAATGATGCGATCCTTCAGCAGTCGGGAGTAAATGTCATAGGCACGTTCGCCGCGCCCGGATTTTTCGATCACGATGGGGATGAGTGTGTTAGATGTCATGAGTGCTTCATGGTCGATTGTTAATTTGCGAATCGATAATGCGAAGTTGCCAGTACGTTCAGGAGTCACCAGCGAATTTTTAGGCCAACCTATTTGCTGGCAACGGTCAACTGGCAACAGGTAAATCGACTCACTTCGGCTTATTTCCATCCGCGGCCTGGGCGGCGACGGCGGCGGTGCTGCTTTCGCCGATCACCTCGTCACATAGGCCGTATGCGACTGCCGACGGGGCATCGAAGAACCGGTCGCGCTCCGAGTCCTCGCGCACACGGTCCGCGGGCTGACCCGTGCAGTGTGCCATGATGTTGATGAGCGTGTCCTTGGTCTTGAGGATTTCCTCGGCCTGGATTTCGATGTCTGCAGCCTGTCCATAGACCCCACCGAAGGGTTGATGGATCATGACCTTGGCATGTGGAAGGATGAATCGCTTGCCCTTCTTTCCCGCCATGAAGACGACCGCCCCGCCGCTCTCGGCGCGACCGATGCAGTATGTGGCAATATCGCAGGTGAGAAAACGCATGATGTCGTACATCGCCAGCGTGTCGTCGACGACCCCGCCCGGCGAGTTGATGTAGAAGTTGATGTCGGCATCGCGCTTGACCGACTGCAGGTAGAGCATCTGCATGATGACGCGCGAGGCTGTGACGTGGTTGATTTCCCCAACCAGAAATACGACGCGATTTTCAAGGAGCATCTCCTCGAGCGTCATCTCGCGATATCGGTTGTATCCCCCACCGCCGCCTGACGGTCCGGGTGAAGCAACAGGTTGTGAAATAGGACCTCGTCCGGGGACGATGGTCGGTTGGGTCAACAGGTTAGCAAGGTACTCCGCAGCCGCCGGCCGCAGTTCGCCCTTCCGTGGATCGAGATTGGACATTCATTTCCTCTGTATGTTTCGACGCACGGCGATGGTATGCGCGTCACCTACAAGCGTCAACGCAACGCGAACGTCCGGATAAATCGGAGCGTGGCACCGCCGATGGCGCGAGGAAGCACGTATGGATGGAAGAGAACGCTGGGCGGACGGCGATGGGAAGTCCCTGGCACGTGCAACCCGCCTGGTGTGAACGAAGCACGAGAAACTGGCACGTGACACATTGAAGGACAGCGGCGACCAAGTCGGCGTGATTAGCGCATCACCCACACCTGCGCATCTTCGTTCACTTCGTCTTCCCCGGGATACACTTCATCGCCGCGGATGAAGAAGTTCAGTTGGAGGGTTTTGCGGAGGACGAGAAGGTCTTTGATGTCTTTACCAAGCAATTCTTCTCCCTTGGCGACTTTCACGTATTCATCCCCCTGCTTTTGGAGGATGACGTTTTCACCTGAGAGGTTTCCAACGAAGATGGAGAATCGCCCGAGTTCCGCGGAGGGTTCGCGCCAGATGGCGACGCCTTCCTTGGCATTTTCCTCACCGATGAGGATTCGCCCGGACACCTTGTTTGCAGGTTCAAGAAAGGTGTTTTTCTCGCGACCCTTGATCGCATCAAACACCACATGCGAGATGTTGTTGTCAGATCGAAGGACCTGGCCGTCTTCGGTGAGCATCTCAAAGAACGGGAGAAAAGTCTGTTCTTCTCCACCATTGTTGGTAACGGTGTAGGTCATGTACCAGAACGCCTGCGGAACATCCTGCCCGGGCACACGCACGCTGATGCGCTGCGGGAGCTTCGACTGGAAATCCAATTGCCAACCGGTGGGGTAAACGCTTGGTTCGGGGTACGAAGCGTTGACGAACGGGCTGGTGACAAGCACTGCCAGCAGCATGACCGACATAAACGGGCGCGTCATAGGTGTGAATCTCCGCATTAGTCGTGGCGGTCACAGAAGTTGCGGTTGCCTATCGGTCCGCAGCGTGTATCTTTACGAGTGGTGTCGATTCTGTCAAACTTTTCCTTGCGGAACAGCCCCCCACCGGGACCGGTGGTCTGTCGCCCGGCGCGCGCGGACGAACACTCCGCCGGCATGCGCCTGATCCTCGCGGAGGGTCGCACGCCTGCGTCGGACGAAAAGGTGATCGACTTCCTGCGAATGGCTATCGAGCGCAAGATCGACCTCACACGCATGTGCGTCGCCGAAGCGAATGGGCAACTGCTCTGGGCTATTTTACCCGTCTACAGTCCCGGTCGAACCGCTTTGCTCCTGGCCCCGCGCGAAGCGCCAGACGGTCATCGTGAATCCGCAGCCCGCGAGTTGATTGCATACACCCTGAAAAAGCTCGCCAGCACGGGCGTGCAGCTGGGGCAAGTCCTCCTCGACCCCGCCGACCGGACAGCGAGGCGGTTGTTCGTTGCAAGTGGATTCGAGCAGCTGGCCGAGCTGGTCTACCTGCAACGCCTGGTGCGATCGACCTGGGAGTATCCAGCACTTGCCAACGGTCGGTTGTGGCTGCACTACAATCAGAGTACGCACGCTGTCTTCGGGCAGACCATTCTCCAGAGCTATATCCACAGTCTGGATTGTCCCGCGCTCAATGGCAAGCGGCACATCGACGATATCCTGGCTGGTCACCTCGCAGCCGGTGAGCACGACCCCAGCCTCTGGTTTGCCCTGGTGGAAAACGACGCACCGCTGGGTGTGTTGATCCTCAGCCATGCTGTGCAAACCGATTCGATGGAGCTTGTCTATCTCGGTGTTCCACACTTGGCGCGGGGACAGGGCATTGGAAACCTCTTGATGCAACAAGCGCTCGCGACCGTGGCAGATAGAAATGTGTCACGCCTGACGCTTGCAGTCGACTCGCGTAACACGCCGGGCCTGCAACTTTACCATCGACATGGGATGCACCGGGTGGCCAATCGGTTTGCATTGCTGCGCGACGTGACACGTCTGACGCGCTGAAACGCCCGTAGAATTGGGCATATCAGTATTGATACGCGGGTCTCAGGGGACCGGATGTGGGTGCAATGGGACAGGTCGGCAGGATAAAAAGAAAAACTTTTCTATCCACGTCTTGTCCACGCATCCGATAATTTCGTGCATGGCGCGTTGATAACAACTTTTTTTCGAGGGCATCGCCCGAAGTTTCCGATGGGCTTAGCGTTGTGGATGGAAAATCCCATAAAAACGAACTTGCCAGCGTAGTCTCACAAGACTACTCTGCGATTCGCCAAAGATGATTTGGATCGAGTAAGCGCCGCGCTAACAGCCATCCAGCCTGCCCCGGATTTCACGGGTGTTTCAAAGGTTGGATCTGGTCAGGGTAACGGTTGAACCGGAACCCAGCGAGAGGCGACGACAGTATCACACCGCACGGACGCGTTTCACGGACGATTTTTTTAATAGGCAGGACGCCTCATACGGTTCGCCACGAGGAATGCTGCGTCGTTTTTTAGGAAAGCGACGCTTGGCGAATAGGAGCCATCTGCGCCCCTTGTCCTCCAATTGGAGGGAGTCGGCAGGGACAGGCACAGAGACAATCGCGATCACGCCCGCTTCACCGGGGACCGGGCGGTTGATGGCGATCGAATGAGTCGTACCACGACGTTGGCGTTTTCCAGCCTTGGGATTCGCTTCGTCGTCGGGATCGGAAGGAGCACTCCGTGAGCTGCATTGGCACACACGATCCACAATTGACACGATTAGCCGACGCCATTGCCGAGCGCGTCGGACCGCAACGCTTTCATGTATGGTTTAATAACTCCACCAAGCTCGATCTGAAGCAGGATAGCTTGGAAATTGCCGTCCCCAACGACTTCATCAGCGAATGGATCGGGACGCACTTCAGCCGCCCCATTCAGGAGGCTGCCACCGAAGTGCTGGGCGGCCCGCTCGCGGTGAAGTTTCTGGTCGTACCGCAGTTGTTCGAGGCGGGCTTGAATGCTGCCAACAGCGCGTCGGTCTCGCAGATGGGCAAGAAGTCGGTCAAAACGACCATACCGGGGAAGAACGTATCGGTTACACATTCCAAAGGCCAAACCATCGGTGCCGTGGCCGCAACGCTTCCGATGATGCGCGTGTCGCCGGCCCCTAAGAGCGCCGACCAGTCGGACCGTGAGATGGTCTCTGGATTTTCAACGCGTTTGCGCCTTCGCCACGATGTAAGCACCTTCGTCATCGGGCAAAGCAACCAACTTGCACTCAATGCTGCGCTGTATGTCTCTGAGTTCCCCGGTGCACAATACAATCCGCTGTTCATTCATGGCGGATGTGGTTTGGGTAAAACGCACCTGCTCCAGGGGCTTTGCAAAAAGTTCATCGACCATCATCCGACCAAGCGTTGGATGTACATGACCGGCGAAGAGTTCACCAACGAGTTTCTCTCAGCCCTGCGCGTCAACAAGCTAGATACCTTTCGCCGCAAGATGCGTGACCTCGATCTTCTGGTGATCGATGACGTTCATTTCCTCGGTGGAAAAAAGGCGACACAGGAAGAGTTTCTGCATACGTTCAATGCGATCGAAGCCATGGGCAAGCAGGTGGTGATGGCCTCCGATGCCCATCCGAAAATGATCGAGGAGTTCGGCGAATCGCTTATCAACCGGTTTGTCAGCGGGATGGTCGTTCGGATCGATCCGCCCAACTTCGGAATGCGCTGCCAGCTTTTGCGAGCGATGTCAGATCGTCTGAATCTCGATCTGTGCGAAGAGGTGGTCGGTTGGATCGCCAAGCGCGTCACCCAAAACGTCCGCGAACTTGAAGGGGCCGTCACCCGGATGGCCGCGCACCGTTCGTTGACGCACCGCCCCGCCACCGTGCAAACGGCCATGGAGGCGCTGGGTGATCTGGATCGGCAGATGATTCAGCCGGTGCGCCCCGAAAATGTCCTGACAGCTGTGTGCCAGTATTTCGCACTTGAGCACAAGGACCTGATGTCGGGTCGTCGTCAACGCACGGTGAGCCTCGCTCGGAGCGTCGCGATGTTTCTCGTCCGGAAGACTGCAAAGTTGAGCTTCCCCGAGATCGGCACGCGCATGGGCAAGCGAAATCACAGCACCGTGATCAGCGCCTGCCGCCGCATCGAACGCGCCGTGGCGAAGAACGAGAACCTCTCATGGTCAAGTAATATCGGTGAGCGTGAGGAAGAGGCCTCAGAGTTGGTCCAACGATTGGAAGAATTTAGCCGCGCGATGGGTTGAAGCGCGATCTCGCCGCAACACCGAGTTTCGCCGCTGGGCTTGGCCCGCGCTTTCACAACGCAAAGCGGTAAAGCCACCGACGGTTGACCGAGTGCAACATCAGACGTGCCACAGGCGCTATGGAAGCGCGGGCCAAGCCCCGCGGCGAAACGGGGAACGATTCCCCGTCGCGTTTGTGTCAACCCACCAAGGTGCAGATCACGGTTCTCCTACGCGGGCGCGTGTCGAAATCGAGAAGCACCACCTGTTGCCACTCGCCTGTCATCAGCTTGCCGTCGGCGTACGGGATACTCACGCTCGGGCCGATCAGGGCTGCGCGGACGTGGGCGTGCCCGTTGTCGTCATTCCATGTTGCCTCGTGAGCATAGAACGCGTCGTCGGGAACTAGTTTCTGCAGCAGATTGGGAAGGTCGTGCTTCACCAGCCCCGGCTCAAACTCCACAGTTGTGATGGCTGCCGTCGATCCCACGACAAAGCAATGCAATACACCGTCCCCGCCGATGGGCCTGAGGCGCGCAGCAAGCTCCCCGTTGAGGTTGATGATTTCACTTCCGCCGTTGGTTGCGATTTCCAGGATGAAGCGTCTCATTCTTTTAGATATCCGTTCTGAATGTATTCACTCAACCGGTACTGCAGCGTCCGCCGACTGATTCCCAGTTCTGCGGCCGTCGTCGTGCGATTACCGTTGTGACGTTCAAGCGTAGCCAGGATGTGTCGGCGTTCCAGCGTCTGAAGGGAGGTCGCCGCTTCGGGTGACTCGTCGGGTGTCAGCAATTCTGCATCCGACCCGCCAAAGTCTGCCCGTCGCAGCCATCGTCGACAGCGGTCAAAGGATTGCTCCAACTCGCCCAGCGGACAGGGCTTGGTGAGAAAATCGGTCACATCCAGATGAATCGCCTGCCGTGCTGCATTAAGGTCACCGAAACCCGTTAGCACGATCACGCGCATCCGCGAGTCGCGCCGACGCAGTTGTTCGAACAGCTCAATGCCGCTCATGCCTGGTAGATTGAGATCCAGGATCGCGATGTCCGGCAGCTCCGACGCGGTCAGTTTAATCGCCTCCTCGCCAGACCGCGCTTGCCAGATGACGGCATCCGACGCTGCAATCGTCCTGGCGATGATCTCGCGCAGGCGAGGTTCATCTTCCACGATAAGCACCCGCAATGGTCCCGGATATTGTCGATCGCGAGCGGTCAACGTTGCTCCTGAAATCGAGGGAGACCAACCTGAAACGTGCTCCCCTGCCGTAGCCCCGGGCTGGTCGCATCAATGCTGCCGCCGTGGTCGAGCACGATCGAATGCGTGATCGACAGACCCAGTCCCACTCCGCGTCGACCGTCCGACGCATCGGCCTGCATGAATGGCTCGAACAAGTGCGAAAGGGCCGACGCACTGAGCCCGCGTCCCGAATCGCTCACTGTCAGCACGACTGTGTCGCGTTCCGTCGCCACATTGACCGTCACCCATCCGTCGGCAGGGGCGACCGCCTCCATGGCATTGATCACGAGATTCAAAATCACCTGCTTCATCTCCCCCGCATTCGCGAAAATTTCCAAGTCATCACCCGCAGTGCCTTCGCGCGCCAATCGTATCCGCTCAAACTTCGAAAGCCCTGACACCATGTCGACCACCTCGTCGGCGATATCCGCAAGATTGACCCGCTCGCGTGTCGCTTGCGCCCGGGACAGGCTGAGCAACTGCTGGATGATTCCCTTGCACCGGAAGGACTCATTGATGACGATCTTTAAAGATTTGGCAAGCTCGATCGGGTCGACGTTGCCCTGTTCGACCGCGCGAAGCGACAATTCAGCGTGTCCCGACATGATGCCAAGCGGATTGCTGATTTCATGGGCAACGCCGGCGGCCAGGTAACCCACACCAGCGAGGCGCTCGGATCGAACAAGCTCGCGACTCTTGACGGCGACCCGCTCCTCCAAGTCTGCATAATTTGCCTGAAGCTGACCCGCCATCCGGTTGAAGTCACCCGCGAGATCAGCGAACTCCTGCGGGCGCGGGATCTGTGCCCGGGCCTGCAGATTTCCACTCGACAAAAGATGAGCCGCCCGCGATATCTCTCCCAGCGGGCGTGTGACAGCACGATACAGAAATCGCGTCACGACAATCGATCCGATCAGCGCGATCGCGCAGAGCGCGACACCAGCCAGCAAGACCCATCGGCGGGTCCGCTCACCGCTTTGTTGTTCACGCAGGATCGACGCACGGATCAGCGACGACAACGCCGCCACCTTGCCAAGGGCATCGTCCAGAATCGCATCGCGCTCCCACCCCGTGTGCGATGCACCCGCCTGACGCGCCAGAGCCAGCAGGTCCTGAAACGGTTGTATCGTGATGCGATCCGTTGCAGGCAGGTTGCCATGATCCAAAAACGTCTTCAACGCCAACGCGGCGCGACGCGATTCAGCACGGCTTGCATCCTCGTCATCCAGTCGCTTGGCCGCTTCAAAACGGGCGCCCGATTCGTACAGCACACGCAGCGCATCGTGCCCGCTCAAGGCGACATCAAAGTTTTGCTTCACTGCCGTCGGTCCCCACACCGCCGCCGTTCCCAGCACCAACATCGCCAGCAGCAGCATGGCAATCTGCACAGCGAGCGTTTGCTTGAGCGTCTTCATGCTGGTCGCGCCTCGCGAATCATTGTAGAAGATATCAGCAATGGAAGCGCTCGCTGCACATGATCTCACGTCGCTCGAGCAAAACCTTAATGCCGCAGGCTTCCCCGTATCACACGCGCGCAAAATTTTGCGATATTTTTACGATCACGCCGGTACACGTCTCCCCGATTATCCAAACCTCGGGCGGCGTTTGATTGATCGCATCGCAACGGATTTCGTCCATCGCTCATCGCACGTGGCGCAAAGTCACACGTCTGCCGACGGGACCACCAAGTTGCGCATCGGATTGGCCGACGACAAAAGCGTCGAAGCCGTTCTCATGCCCGGCCCGCGCGACGACCGGGCAGCCGGGTGCGTGTCGTCTCAGGTGGGATGTGCGATGGGCTGCGATTTCTGCGCCTCCACGCGAAATGGTCTGTCGCGCAATCTGCAGACACATGAAATCGTTGAGCAATTTTTGCATCTGAAGGAGCTCGCTGCCCGCTCCAGCCGACGGCTGCAAACTCTCGTGTTTATGGGTATGGGCGAGCCGTTGAACAACCTCGACAACGTCATCCCAGCTATCCGTCGCATCGCCCACCCGGACATGGGTTCCCTCGGCTGGCGACACATCACCGTGTCGACCGTCGGCATTGTCCCCGGGATCGAAAAGCTGATCGATGCCGATCTCAACATCCACCTGGCGGTGTCGCTTCACGCGCCGGATGACGAGACGCGCTCGCGACTCATCCCCGTGAACCGCCGATGGCCGGTGCGCGAGATCGTCGACGCGTCCCGAAAGTTCTACGAGCGCACGGACCGCATACCCACGATCGAATACACCCTGCTTGCCGACATCAACGACAGCGACGCGCAGGCACACCTGCTGGCCAATGTGCTTGATGGGCTGCGCGCCCACGTGAATCTCATCCCGTACAACGCCATCGGTGCGGGCGTCAGTGGGACCGTGTACGCCCGTCCGTCTACGGATCGGATGATGAGTTTTCTGACCATCCTTCGGTCGCATGGCGTCGTCGCGCACTTCCGAAAGACGCGCGGCGACGATGTGGCAGCGGCCTGCGGACAGTTGGCGGGGGTATAGGCTATAATGGGCTTGTGCTTGTGCTTGAGACATTTCTGGTTCGATCTTCCCTGCATCCTGACCTGCGCCCGCACGTGCATGCTGTCATGAGCCAGTTGCCCGATGGGGTGCTGAACGATCTTCTCACCGACCCGGCCTTCACCCTTTGTGATTACGATGCCACGCCCGGACTTCTCGCGAGCATCCCGATCAATATTGGGATTCGGAATCCCGCCCGCGCGATCGCGCTAAAGCAAAGTCTTGGGCGTCGTGAAGCAAGTTTCATCCGCTGGGTGATCGCGCATGAGCTGGCCCACGCACACCTCCGCAACGCCGGTCGCTGGCAAGGCGACGACCCCGAAATCGCCGCCGACATGCTCGCCGTCGCCTGGGGCTTTCCGCGGCCGGGGACGGCAAGGTATACTCTTTAATGGGAGCCTCCGCATGAAAATCCTCACCGATGAGATGTGGCGCGAATATCAGGATCAGGGATATCTCAAACTCGGCAAGCTGCTGTCGGCGGGAGATCTGCAGGCGCTGACCGCGCGCATCGATCAGATCATGATGGGCGAGGCTGAACTCGATTATTCACGCATACTCATGCAGTTGGACAGCGACACTGGCAAGTACGAAGATGCCGGGGTGATGTCGCGCGGACACAAGGGGCCGACGCTGAATTATCGCAAAATCCAGGACCTCGAATACGACGCGCTCTTCCTGGCGTTCATGCAGCGGCCGATTTTTAAGGAAATCTGCGATCGCGTGTACGGTCCATCCACCCCCATCGCTGCCTTCCGGGCAATGTTCATGAACAAGCCCGCCGGCAAGGGGACGTTTCTCCCGTGGCATCAGGATCGGTGGGCATCGCTGGATCGCGATCCGCTCGTCACCATCTGGACAGCGCTTGATCCTGCGACAAAGGATAATGGATGTGTGCAGATTGTCCCGGGTAGTCACAAGCGCGGACTGATCAACGCGTCGCACCCGTCGGGATTTTTGCAACTGGAGCAGGCAAAAAAGGAAGCCACTCCCGAGAAGATCAAGTACCTGGAACTCGCGGCCGGCGAAGTCGCCTTGCTCCACAATTGGCTATTGCACGCCAGCGACGTGAACAAAACCGCCCACCCCCGCCGCGCGTTCAGTGTCTGCTACATGGATGCCCGCACGACGACCACCCCACCCGAGCCCTTCAACACCATCTTCGGCAAAGGCGCCCTGCGGCTCGCAACCCAATCCCCCCAGCCGATCGGTTGACAACATGCCCCGCCGATCTACAATCGCCCCCCCAACCGGTCTCCCCGCACGCGAGATTTCAGCGGGATAAACCGGGCTCGTAGCTCAGTTGGTTAGAGCGCGTCCCTGATAAGGACGAGGTCGGCAGTTCGAATCTGCCCGGGCCCATTGAAGTAAAACCTGCCAAACGTGTGACTTGCGTACTTGTACGCGTGGGACAGAGCGGCTCTGAGGGTCAAGAATATCCCGATCCCTACCCGGATTTCGCGGCTGATCGGAGCCGCTACGACAGAGCACGACAGCCCCCTTTACACCTTCGTCAACGAGATCGACGAGATCAATGCATCGCCCAAAACACCGGCGAAGCTTAGGTCGATCTTTCCGTCGATGACGTTTACGCTGAACGCCCTGCTGACGGCTTTCTTCCCCGCGCCGGCGGCGGCGACGATGTCGAAGTTGCTCAGGATTTGATTCCCTTCTGCGAACACGTTGAACTTGCGCTGACCTGCAGAGGTGTAGAAACTTTCTGCGAAATTGAGCGTCATGGTGTAACTCCCATTGACCACAGTTTTCGAGAAATTGAAATTACTTCCGAACCTTCGGGTGTAATACAGGAAATCATCAGTGGTGTTATCCACTGCATAAGCGCTGGTGCTGGTGATTCCCCCTGTGAAACCGGTGTCGGCGTCGAAGAATTTGCCATCGGAGGTCGTAAACCCGGTTCCGCCGGCGTTGACCCTTAGAACAGTTGGCGCGGTGACGGTACCCAGACTATTCAGATACAGTCTGTAAGCGCCGATTGCGCTCCCATTTACATCCCCCGTGCCTGTGGTCGCACTGTAAGTCTTATTCGGAGCAAGAGAGACACCCACATAATACGTACCGGCGGCATTGAAGGTGTACTCGACGTAGCTGAAGTTGCCGAGAGTCTCACCCGGTCCTGTCCCGTTGTCGTTGCTGGTTAACTGAGTACCGGAGGAATTGAACACACGGAGGAATGTATTCAGATTGCTCCCGTTTCTGGAATCGACATCAAACCCGACCTTCTGACCGGCAGTTACTGTAAGCTTGATCAGGTCAACATCATCCAGTGGATCCATGTTGAAATCAGCGAACTGACCAAGGGATTTGATGTTGGCCGTACGGTTGATGACTTCGGAGATCGTATCGTCCGGATCGCCGACGGGTGTCCCACCAAAGTTCGCGGTGAGGGTGTAGTTGGTTTCACCATTGATCCCTTTGACCAGTACGAAATACTTTCCTGCGGTCAAGGATTTGATGATGGTCTCGTTGGGGGAGTTCAGGGCATCACTCGCGCCCACGTTTTCACCAGCATCAATGATCCCGTTATTGTTGAGGTCTTTATAGAGCGTCAGGGACAGGTCTTCGCCCGACACACCCGTGGTTTTGAGTGTGCCCGTATAGGTCGACGGAAGCACGAAGCTATAGAAGTCATTCACATCACTACCCGGACCGAAATCCTGGCTGATGTTATCTTGGAACGTTTGCGTGGAGGGATTGGTTCCGGAGATCGCAGCCATCAACCGCGCCTGCCCTGGCGTGTCCCCGGCATAGTCGGCGAGGATCTGACCGTAATAGTCGAACTGCCCACCACTTCCACTGAGGGCCAAATAATACGTCCCTGCCGAGAGCTGGATTGTGGCGCTGCCGGATCCGTTGACCAGGCTTTCACCACTGTCCAAAACCTGGTTATTGTTAGAGTCCTTCACAATTTGGACATAAGGAACACCCGATCCACGAGACAACACCTGGTTGGTAAAGGCATTGACCGACACCCTGGCGGTGGCAGAGAGAGTGAACTTATAGAAGTCCGAGTTATCTCCACCCGGTGAAAGACCAAACCCACCCTTGAAGGTGGTTCGTCCGACGAGCGTATTGAAGTTCTGCGCCTTGGTCATGTTCTGGTATGTCGGTGCTCCCCCGGTTGGTTTGTCCAGGTCAGAGTTCAGATCGAGTTGATAACCGGTGTAGGCTCCGTTTTGCTTGACCCCGACGTAATATGTGCCGGGATTGAGGGCTGCCAGATGCAGTTCGTCGTTCCCGGATACATTGGAGCTGGACGTAATTTCATTCGATTGGATGAATCCATCACCACTACTGTCCTGAGCGATAAAGAGATTTGCATCAAACGTCGGCTGGGTGAAGAAGCTGGGGATATTCAGGTACACATCCAGCGGGGTGGTCTTGGTGACATTGAACTTATAAAGGTCCAGTTCATCCTGATAGGTCGGTAGGAAGGGAGCCCCGACCATGTCATATTCTTCACGAGACGTGTTGGTAATGTCGCCCAGTTGGCGGGCGGTGGCGGTGGTGTCACCTGCGTAGTCGGAGGTGATACGGAGCTGGTAATTGCCCGAACCGGCGGACTGCACCAATTTGACGTAATAGGTTCCGGTGTTGAGCGTGAAGCGGTCCAGATTAAGTCCTCCGTCACCAGCTGAGCCGTTGGCGA
>Ga0105047_10001859_pt1 | contig 37957 bp, 25 predicted proteins | sample MAT04_FD_78384 | JGI IMG/M metagenome (GOLD analysis project Ga0105047, IMG submission 78384) | Freshwater microbial communities from Lake Fryxell liftoff mats and glacier meltwater in Antarctica - MAT-04 (megahit assembly) | ecosystem: Environmental > Aquatic > Freshwater > Ice > Liftoff...
ACGGAAGCAGGCATGGATCTGATCCCGTTGGACGGCGGCGCGCCGGCAAGCTCGCCTGCGGCAACGGAGACTCCGCCATCCGCATCGACGTCGCTGTTCTCCATCGAGAGTCGGCTGCGCTCCTTGGGGGGCGCCTCTGCGACGGATCCAGCGGCCGGCGCACCCCGGCCTTCGGACACAGGCGACAGTAATATAGGTCTGGCGCCAGTCGACGATTTTCCGACGCCGGCCGCCAAAGCACCGCCCCCCAAGCCACCGGCGCCGGTGCGCTCCGTGGAAGAAGAGCCGGACGAAAACTTCGCGCTGGCGCCGCTCGACGAGGCCGTGGCCAGGCCAACGGTGGCGGCAGCGACGGTAAGCGCCGCGAAAGAGGACGCTAGCGCGGCGAAAAATGGCGATTCCGCAACCTCGGACAGCAAGTCCGATCTGCGGATCTCCGTGGTCTGCGATGGTTGCGGCGCGCGGATGCGAGTGCCGCCAACTGCCGCCGGCCGTCAGTTGGGATGCCCTCGCTGCAAAAAGAAACTACGCGTCCCAGACGCGCCAGAATCCGTGCAGTCCGCTGCGTCCGCAAAAGGCGGCCGCGGTGCGCGCGCGTCTTCGGCGGCGGTCTCCGATTCGTCATCGCGCGAGCTCGATATCGGCGCGCTCGACGAGATCGAGGCCTCGGCCCCGGCCGAGAGCGCGGCGGCTCCTCTGCGACCAACCGGCAGCAAGAGCGTGTCCAAGTTCAAACCTATCGGCGCTTCCAAGGGGGGAACGCTGCTGGGCATGCCGCCGATGGCGGTCTACGGCGGAGTCGCCGGGCTGGTTCTTTTGATCGCTGGTCTGGTGACCGTTTATGTCGCCACCAAACCAGACCAGGGCAGCGCGCCCAAGCCGGCAGCGGTCGCCCAAACATCTGGAGGAACTGCCGCGCCGCAACCCAGCGCGACACAGCCTCCGCAAGCGAATGGCGGCGCGCCGGCGGCGCCAACGCCAGGCGCGCCTTCGGCGACAAACCCGCCCGTCACGATGCCCAATCCCGCGCCTGGCGCAACGGTTCCGGCCACAACGGCGCCTGCTGCAGCCGCTCCCACGGGTGAGCGCGTCGAATGGCGCGACAAGATTCCGGTGGTTCGTTTAACGACGGGCAAGCACAAGTTCGAGCGCGAGGCGGCCGACGCCGGAACAGCAAGTGACGTGGCGCTATTGGAAGTCCCTCCCGGCGAGTTGCCGAAGCCGACGCCCGAAGAGATCAAGCTCGCGTTAAAGGCAGTCAGCGACGCGCGGCAGGTTCAGGAAGAGATCCTCAAAACGGCCAAACAAATGATCGACCTTGCCAAGACCAGGGAACTTGCCCCGCAGTGGGCCGAACTGACGTCGCAGGGCTTGGAGCAAGTCCGCCAGGACATCCGATTGACGGGCGTGGACCTTACGAGCGCGGATATTCAAGCCCGCATGGGCGCGCGAGTGGCCGAGGAGTCGTCGGTCATGCAAACGCACGCAGAGTATGATCGCCTCGCCACGATTCCCGGCGCCATCAGCGTGTTGCAAGCGGCTCTACGGCAGAAGGCCGCTACCGATCCCACCGGCGCGCTGGCCGCCACGCTAGAATAGTCGGATCTCATGACGCCGATCGGCGGTGGCGCCAGGTTGCTACTTTCGGTGACGAGACCTCTCTTTCAAGGAATGCGAATGTTGCCATCGGCCGCGTGGGCGTGTCTCCTCTGCGTTTGTGTGGTTCCAACGTGTCTGGCTGCCCCCTCGGAACGAGTCATTAGCGCGCCGGGCGAGACACCCGCAATTAAGCCGGCCGCTGTTGCACCCGCCGCCGTGGATCCGCTCCCTTCGTGGAACGATGGCCCACGCAAACGCGCCATCCTGGAGTTTGTTTCGCGCGTTACCAAGTTGGATGGTCCGGACTACGTCTCGCCGCCAGAGCGGATTGCCACGTTCGACCATGACGGCACGTTATGGTGCGAGCAACCCCTCTACACCCAAGTCTTCTTCATGCTCGACCGCGCCAAGGAGATGGCACGCGATCATCCCGAATGGAAAACACAACAACCATTCAAGGCGATCCTGGAAGACGATCGGGCGAAACTCTCGCAACTGACCGAAAAAGACCTGGTGGCCGTCGTCGTGGCCACGCACGCCAATCTCACCTCGGTGGAATTCGAGAAGATCGCCACGCATTGGCTGGACACGGCGCGGCATCCTCGCTTCAAACGTCCCTACACCAGCCTGGTCTACCAGCCGATGCTGGAGCTGCTGGCCTACTTGAGGGCGAATGAGTTCAAGACGTTCATCGTGTCCGGGGGCGGAATTGATTTCATGCGCCCGATCACGCAGAAGCTCTACGGAATCCCAATGGAGCAAGTTGTCGGCAGTAGCGTTAAGACTCGCTTTGAACTCCGCGACAATCAACCGGCGCTCATCCGTTTGCCCGAGGTGAACTTCATCGACGACCGCGCCGGCAAGCCCGTCGGCATTGGGCAACAGATCGGCCGCCGCCCGATCGCGGCGTTCGGCAATTCGGACGGCGACCTGGAGATGTTGCAATGGACCACGATCGCCGAAGGTCCAAGGCTCGGTATGATCGTGCATCACACCGACGCCGTGCGAGAGTACGCCTACGATCGCAACAGCGCAGTTGGCCAGCTCAACGTCGCCTGGGATCAGGCTAAGGAGCGTGGATGGCATCTGATTGACATGAAGGGAGACTGGAAGGTTGTATTTCCAGAAGCTCCGCCAGAAAAGTAGTCGACCGAAAAAGTATCGCCCGAAAAACGACCGCTCGAAAAATCGCCCAACGCAAAATAACGATCCACTATGACCGACATCTACGACTTTCAGGTCAAAACGATCGATGGCCAGACGCAGCCGCTGGCGGAATATCGAGGGCAGGCGCTGCTGGTGGTCAATGTCGCCAGTCATTGCGGGTTTACGCCGCAATACACAGGGCTCGAGGCCCTGTACCGCCGCCATCGCGACCAAGGCTTTGCGGTGCTGGGATTCCCTTGCGATCAGTTTCTCAATCAAGAGCCAGGCGACGAGTCTGAGATCAAGAACTTCTGTTCGCTCAAGTACGACGTCACCTTCCCGCTCTTCGCCAAGGTAAAGGTCAACGGCGGCAACACCGCGCCCCTGTACGATTATCTGAAATCGGCCCGCCGCGGCTTGTTTTGGACGCGATCCATCAAGTGGAACTTCACCAAGTTCCTGATCGACCGCGCCGGCCACGTAGTCCGCCGCTACTCGCCACGCGCAAAGCCGGAACAGATCGAACAAGATCTGGCAAAACTACTGGCCGACGGCGATTGATCGCCCAGCTACTGCGCCAATAGCCCTTCGACCTCTTCCGCCGTCAGCGATAAATTCGTTTGCGGACCATTGTCTGCCACGATCTTTCGGGCGATTAGTTGATTCGTCGGGCCTAACACGCTGAAGTGGTCCGCGTTCCGAATCGGCAAGCAGTGCACCAGCGGATTTGTCGAAGCACGCTGAATCATCTCTAGTGCTTGCTGATTGCCATCCTGGATCCCTTCGAGGATGAAGGTCGGGCGTTTGATCGATGTCAGCCAACGGACCGGGTCTCGCAATTCCGCCTCACGCGGATTGGTAAAATCGAACGGTAGCATCTCGGTTCCATACAACGCGACGACCGCCGCGGGGCCAAACGAAAAGACGGCGCGAAAACAGTCTGTCGACTCGGCCGCTAACAACGCGAGCGTTCCGCCCGTGCTGTGTCCTCCCAGATAAATACGATTGGGATCGATGTAGGGCTGGCTGGCCAGATACGCGGCGGCCGCCAGGATGTCATCCACTTCGCCAAAAAAACCTTCACGCACGCCGGGATTAACGTTGCCGCCGCGCAGCGAGGCGAACATCATGACAATCCCGGCCTGGCGATAGGCCCCGGCAGTCTGGTCATTGCTGGCCGGCGCGGCGGTCCACACTTCATCGATCGTGTTGCAATCGCCGCCGGTGATCCACAGTATCGCCGGATGTCGCGCGCCATCCATTGGATCCGGCGTCAGGTACGCGGCCAGTTCGCCGGCGGGAGATCGATACTGAACGGTTCGAAACAGCGTCGCCGGCGGCTGGGCGACCGGACGCTGGGCGCTTTCGCGGCGGGTCAGCTTCGTCTGAAATCCTGCCCTCGCATCGGTTAGCCAAATCGCGCCCTCCGGTTGCGGCCCGCCGCCAGTGAGCGGCGCCGGCGGAGTGACAATCGCTGGCAGTTCACTACTCGGTTGCGAATCCCCCTGTCCGCAGCCGGAGAAGGCAAGCATGCAGAGTAAGGCCAGGCAATGGATTTTCGTGTTCATCGTCGCCCCTTGGAACATGTTGACGGAATCCAAACAGAATCTCAGGCAATGGGTAGCGAACTATTCGCTCTCGATAACTCGTCGTGTAACTCTTGTACTCGCCGCGTCTCCGCATGGCTAGCGCCGCTGCCGAGCGTTCCCTCGAAATGACAGGAAGCGAACGACGGACAGGCCGCCTCGTATTCTGCAATCCAGACGTTTCGGATTTCCATGCGCTCAGGGGCAACGGGCCAGACGCCGGGCTGCGGACGCATGTGACGCGCGACGCCAACACGCCACGGTTTGGGACTGACGCGGGCCCGAAAGCACTGCTGATTGAGGCACATCTGGACGTAGACCGGGTCCGCCCCTAGCGCATGAAAACAATCGCAGACGGCCGGATCGTTGGGGTCGAACGTCTGCTGCATCGCCAACAACCGCAACCCAGCCGGCGTGCGATACACTCGCAAACTCCAATTCGGATTCTGTTCAATAAACTTTTCAACGCGGCGTCGCGCGGACGCCTCAGCGCCGCCACGCCAAGCGCTCAGGAATAAATGAAACAAGATTGCAACGAGACGTGTCACGACAAACGCAGCCGCGGCAATCGCCAGAAAAACTGGCACGGACTTCATGAGCCAGGCCGCTATCACGGCCATCAATAGCAACGGCCCAAGGATCATCCACATCAGTCCCGGACCGGGCGAGTTCTCGAAGTCAACGTCGACAAACAGCACGTTGGGCGTGTTAAGGCAGAGCGCGCCGTAAGAGTTGCGTGTGATGATCGTCTCGCCATGCCGGCTGATGATTTCTTCGCGGATCGGCACGCCCTGGGCGCCGTTGTACGGAACTCTAGGCTCACTGCGCAGGTTGGACTTGAACGCCAGCACGCGCTCCAGGCCTTCGGCGGCCCGTAGATCAGCCATGGCCTGCGCGTCTTCCGGACTATCGTCCGACCAGCCAAAGCGGCGCACGGTGACCTGCCGCCCTCGCGCGCGATGTTGCAGTCGCTTTTCGGCCCAGTATTGGGGAACAATCATAAGAACGACTCTGTCGCCTTGAATTCTCGCGAGTCCATCGCCACGCCGCCGCAATCTTTTGAACCATTCTGCCCAAGCGCGCCGCCGTCGGCAATCACCGCGACTCGATGCACCACCGGCGGCTCACGCCGGACCACTAAAGATTTGCCGTGTCGGGCGGCGATGGGCGTTGGCCACCTCCCTTGCCTGCCCCGGGCGGTTCTACCCACCTTGCCTCCGGCGCGCGTCTCGGGTTAAAACTGCCGGTCTCTTGTGCTGTCGCGCGCAGCTGGCAGTGTGCTGGCGCGCCAGACTCGGGAATGCCTGTCGCGCCGGTTCGCTGCTCAAGGAAATTCAGATGGCCAAAGCTCCTCAGACTGCAATTACCCCCACCCGCGCGGACGATTATTCCGAGTGGTACCAGCAAGTGGTCCGCGCCGCGGATCTGGCGGAAAATTCCGCGGTCCGGGGTTGTATGGTCATTAAGCCGTGGGGCTATGCGCTGTGGGAGAACATGCAGCGCGTGCTCGACCGGATGTTCAAAGAGACGGGGCATCAGAACGCCTACTTTCCGCTCTTCATTCCGCTCAGCTATCTGGAAAAAGAAGCGCAGCACGTCGAAGGCTTTGCCAAGGAATGTGCCGTGGTCACGCACCACCGGCTCGAGGCTGGCCCCGACGGCCGCCTGGTCCCCACCGGCAAGCTGGAAGAACCGCTGGTCGTGCGGCCCACCAGCGAGACGATCATTGGCGCGACCTACGCCAAGTGGGTGCAGTCGTATCGCGATCTGCCGATCTTGATCAACCAGTGGGCCAACGTCGTTCGCTGGGAGATGCGCACGCGTCTCTTTCTGCGCACCGCGGAATTCCTCTGGCAAGAGGGACACACCGCGCACGCCACCAGCGAAGAAGCCGTGGAAGAAACTCGCAAGATGCTCGGCGTCTACCGGACGTTCGCCCAAGACTACATGGCCATGCCTGTGATCTGTGGCGAAAAAACGCCGGGCGAGCGCTTCCCCGGAGCGGTGGATACCTACAGTATCGAAGCGATGATGCAGGATCGCAAAGCGCTCCAGGCAGGGACCTCGCACTTTCTCGGGCAGAACTTTGCCAAGGCGCAAGAGATCAAATACCTCTCGGCCGCCGGGCGCGAAGAGTTCGCCTGGACTACGTCGTGGGGCGTTTCGACCCGGCTGGTTGGCGCGCTGGTCATGACGCATTCCGACGACGACGGTCTGATCCTGCCGCCGCGTTTGGCGCCACAACACGTGGTGCTGCTGCCGATGTATCGCAACGAGGAAGAACGCGGTCCGGCGATTGAGTATTGCCAGAAGTTGCGCGCGGAACTGATTGCCCAGCGATATGACGACGAGCCAATCCGCGTGCTGCTGGATGATCGGGACATTCCGCGCGTCGATAAGAAATGGCAGCACGTCAAGCGCGGCGTGCCGATCTTGATCGAGGTGGGTCCGCGCGACATCGCCGGCGACACGCTGATGCCCAAGAGTCGATTCGAGTCGACCGGCGAAAAGAAGCCAGCCATCGCGCGCAGCGAGTTTGTCGCGAATGTCGCCCAGATTCTAGCGGCGGGGCAAAAGACGCTCTACGAGCGCGCCCTGGCGCTCCGCGCGGACAATAGTCGCACGATCGATAACCTGGAAGACTTCAAGGCGTACTTCACCCCCAAGAACGCCGAGACGCCCGAGATCCATGGCGGCTTTGCCACGAGCCACTTTGTCGAGACGCCCGAGACCGCCGAGATTCTGACCGCGCTCAAGGTCACCATCCGCTGCGTTCCGCTGGCGGACGAGCCAGGCTTCGAAGAACAGGTCCCCGGCAAGTGTCTCTTCACCGGCCAGCCGACCACGCAACGGGCGATCTTTGCCAAGGCGTATTAACAGACCAAGTGTGGCGCCTGGCTTTTTCTTCGCAAAACTGTGATGGCCGATTTTCGGCCTAACCCGCTACAATGCGCGAGAGACGCCCGAGTCCAACATTGGATTGCCGTGCGGCGTCACGTTCGCTCCCATTTGCATCCACTCTCGCCACCCATATATTTCCGGAGGCGCGTTATGAAATCTTTGCTACCTGTTTCTGCGGTTCGCTTGTCTGGTCTGTGCCTGGCCGCGCTGGCGGCAGGCGCTATTCTGCTGGATTCGCCGGCGCGTGGCGAAGATTGGCCGCAATGGCGCGGACCCCGCCGCGATGGGATTTCTCGCGAGACCGGACTGCTCCAGCAGTGGCCTGAAGACGGCCCCAAGCTCCTCTGGCAGGCCAGGGACCTGGGCGAGGGCTACAGTACTCCGGCCGTGATCGGTAAGCGGATCTATTTGATCAGTAACCGAGGTATGGAGGATGAGTTCGTTCAGGTCCTGGACGCCGCGGACGGCAAACAGATTTGGCAAACGCACCTGGGCAAGGTAGGCGTGAATCGCGGACCGCAATATCCGGGCGCCCGCGGCACGCCCACGGTCGATGGCGACCTGCTCTATGCGATTGGATCCGACGGTGACCTGGCCTGCCTGGAGACGGAGTCCGGCAAGGTCAAGTGGCACAAAAGCATGCGGGACGACTTCGGCGGCAAGCCGGGAGCTTGGTCTTACGCGGAGTCTCCCCTGGTCGATGGCAACGCGGTGATCTGCACGCCCGGCGGCGCCGACGCCACGATGGTGGCGCTCGATAAAAAGACGGGCGAAGTGATCTGGAAAGCGCCACTCGAAGACGCCGATGAGGCTGGCTACGCCTCGGCGATTGTCGTCGTGACCGGCGGAGTAAAACAATACGTGCAATTTCTGCAAAAGGGACTCGTAGGGATCGAGGCCAAGAGCGGCAAGCTCCTGTGGCGCTACGATCGCACGGCCAAGGGGAGCCCTGCCAACATTCCCACCCCCGTCGCGCAGGGCAACTTTGTCTATAGCGCCGCGGGGCGCAGCGGCGGCGGACTGGTGGAGCTAAAGGCGGACAAGGACAGCGTGACCGCAGAGCAGGTTTACTTTTTACCCAAGTTGCCAACTGCCATTGGCGGGTCGGTGGAGCTTGATGGATTTCTGTACGGAACCAACAGCCAGGGTCTGGTCTGCGCCGATTTTAAGACGGGCGAATCCAAATGGCAGGACCGAGGCGTCGGCGCCGGTGGCGTGCTCTTGGCCGATGGCAAGCTCTACATCCACGGCGAGAACGGCGACCTGGCTCTGGTCGACGCCAAGTCAGACGCCTATGCCGAGCGCGGCCGCTTCACTCCGCCCGATCAGCCGGACCGCGGCAAATCCAAAGCCTGGGCGTATCCAGTGATCGCAGGAGGCAAGCTCTACGTTCACGACTGGGGAACGCTGTGGTGCTACGACATCACGGACCCGGCCAAATAACGCGCTGGCAGTAATTGGGCGCGGCCGACGACGCAATCGCAATGAGGACCAACCGATGGGTATCGTCAATGAGTTTCTGGCGTTCATCAAACGCGGAAACGTGATCGATCTGGCGGTGGGCGTGATCATTGGCACTGCCTTTGGCAAGATCGTCTCATCGCTGGTAAAAGATATCCTGATGCCGCCGATCGGCTACCTGGTCGGCGGCGTCAAGTTTACGGACCTGGCAATTGAGCTGCCGACGCCCAAAGAGCCGGTGACCATCAACTACGGCAATTTCCTGCAGGCGACGTTTGATTTTTTGATCATCGCCTTCTGCGTCTTCATGTTGATTAAAGTGATCAACGCGGTGCAGCGCAAAGAAGACAAAAAGCCGGCCGAGCCGACACTGCAAGAGAAGCTGCTGACCGAAATCCGCGATCTACTGAAGAGCCGGGCCTGATTTTCTGGGCCCGATTATCCTTGGCAGTCCGGCCGCGGCGCCTTCCAAGTAACTTAGCAGACCGCCTGACTTGCCCCGCGTGCTTGTTGCTCCCCGCGCGGCGGTGCTGTACAAGAAAAGTACGGCGCTCGGGCGACCGGCCCCTCCTCTCGGCAAGCGAGTCTCTCCATGGTGCTGACGGAAGTTTTTCTGAAGATTGCGCTTTACGGCGCCGAGTGGGTGATGTGGCTGCTGGTTGGCCTCAGCGTCCTCAGCCTGGCGATCATCGTCGAGCGGCTGATCTATTTTTCTTCCCGCAGAGTCAACGCCGACCGGCTGGCCACGGATCTGACGCGTCTGCTGCGCGAAGGGGATGTCAAGCAGGCCTTCGAACTAGTCAAACATTCCAAGGCGATCGAATGCGTGGTGGTCGCTACCGGACTGGCCGCGGCGCATCGTGGTCCACAAGCGGCGGCCGAGGCGATGCTGGCTGCGCGACTGCGCGAGCGATTGCGGATGGAGACGTTTCTTTCCATCCTGGGCACCATCGGAAACAACGCGCCGTTTGTTGGACTGCTGGGGACGGTGCTGGGGATCATTCAGGCCGCGCACGAGATGGCTGCCGCGCAAGCCGCCAAACAGGCCGCCGCCAGCGCCGTGATGGGGGGCGTGTTCGAAGCGCTGGTGGCCACGGCCGTGGGCCTGGTCGTTGCGATTCCGGCCGTGGTGGCCTACAACTTTTTCCTGCGGCGCGTCCGCACTCGCAGCGCGCAGGCGGACTCGCTCGCGCATCTGGTGTTGTCGTTGTTCAAGACCACCGGCGCGTTACCGCAACCACCCGCCAAGACGCAGAAACCGGCGGAGGTTTGACCATGGCCGGCGGCGCCTCGGAATATACCGACGACGAAGACGCGATGATCACGGCGATCAACGTGACGCCCCTGGTAGACGTCGTGCTGGTGCTGTTGATCGTGTTCATGATTACCATTCCCACGATCGTCGCCAGCGATATTCTCAACGAGCGCGAGCTCAGCATCCGCTTGCCCAGGGCCAGCGACGCCCTCCCACTGACGGCGCGCGTGAATGATCTGGTGGTCAATATCGAGGCCTCGGGCCGCTACATGGTGGGCGGAGAACCCAAGACCGAAGACGAGCTTAAGACGCTGCTGCGTCAGGCCGAGGCAGATAATCCTGGCCGTGTGAACGTAGTGATCCGCGCAGACCGAGTCTGCCACTGGCAGTACGTGGTCGACGTGATGAACCTGTGCAAGGCGATGAAGATCAGCAGCTATAGCGCCACGACGATGGAATGACGCGCTGGGAGCGGGGCGCGCGTTGGCCGATTGCATTAAGTCCCGAGAGGGACGGCCTAAGTTAGCCTGGCACGCAGTGCCAGGAAACAGGCCAGCATCATCCTGTCGTGAGTCCCGAATGGGACAACCTAATGGCAGCCCGCACAATGATTGCCCTGAATCTCGTCGATCCGGAAAATGAACTCGCCAGCCGCTGCGGAGTTTTAGGTCGTCCCGGTGGGGACTCTGACGACGATTACTCTTGGATTGCAAACCCGGGGCTGCGCCGGCTAAATCGCCGGCTGACCCCGGGCTAGAGTTAGTTCGTCCCGCTGGGACTTAAGACGTTCGCCATCAATTTGCTGCAATATGGAGTCTCTGGCTCGGAGTGCGCAAGAGGCTACTCGTCGTTAATCGCATTGAGCGTAGATTCGATTCTTTGAAAATGTCTGATCGTATGCCACAACCTTGCCCGCAGATCGATGAGCGCAAGACGGAACTCGTCCTCTGAAAATCTCCCACTGACAATCCCATCAAAAATGGGAAGCAATATATTGATGTCTTCCCAACTCTCAATAAAGTCAGTCACCAAAAGACAATGTTTTTCGGGTCGAAAGTCGACGAGATGGCCATAGTTGGCCTGTATAGCGTTAGACATCTCCGTAAAATCCATATCCCACCCAATCGAATCGAGAGAAAGACAATAAGAGCTAGCGGACGAGTTAGCCCTCAACATCAATGACGGCGAGATCAGTTCTTCGCCCACACGGTCCCAGGATATCGCTCCCTGAGGACTTGCGTTGCTTTCGACGCGTCTTCCGGGTGGCCCGTTTCGTTGAAGAGCTTGGCCAGGTTGAACAGTGCCTCGGCGTGTAGTTCGCGATTCTGAAAATAGAGCAGATCGACGTGCAGGAAGGCGTCGCGAGCGTCTTTGACAGAATCGGCCTTTTGCTTGTAGCAATTCCCCAGCGCCAGATACGCGCGGGCGTTCAACTCATTGTCTTCCGGCGAAGCCGCTTCGATCACTTGCTGCACCAGCTTGATCCCTTCGTCCACTTGCTCCGTGTTCGCCAAGCAGATCGCCTTGCCTAGTTCGGCGGCCAGCTTCTGCGTTGCTGCGGGGCCTTGGGGGCCATCGCCGGCCAGCTTGATAACTGCCTCGAAGGCGATCAACGCTTCGGGGAACTTTTTCTGCGCTGCCAGCACGCGGCCTTTCGCGACTCCGCCGCGCATCTTGTAGTCCGGCCACGGCGCGCGTTCGACGTGGGCGTACTGCTCATACGCCAGGTCAAACCGGCCAAACGCGGCGAACAGGTCTCCCAGGATTTCCGCCGCTTGCAGGTAGTGATAGTTCTGCGTTGATTCATTCACAAACTGCCGCATCAGGCCCCCGGCCTTGCCAATATCACCGCCGCCGGCCAGCGCGATCCGCGACCGGCACAGAGCCGTGTAGAACTTCACGTCGCGCTGAACTTCTTCGCGCGGAAGCTGCATCGTGGCGATTTTATCGAGCGTGTTGAGCGCGTTCTCGTAGTTGCCGTTCCCGATATGCGTGCGAACCTGCCGCATTTCGGCTGGCTCGCCGGCGAACATGATCGTTTCGATCTCGTTGACCGGAATCACGCGATGCTGCCCCGCCGCCATGTTGAGCGAGATCTCGGTCGAGCTCATCTTGCTGATAGTGCCAACGGCGCTGCCGCTGGGCTTCAGGCGAATCGTATCATCGTCCGCCGCCTGCGCGTGGCGCGCGGCGAGCAGGAACAAAGTCAGCGTCAGGACAGTTACCGTTGCGCGCATCGGAGTCACTCCAACTTTGGAGAACGTGAGTTACTTGCTTTTTCCGCCAGCGGCGGTCTGTTTTGGATTGTCAACACGTCTGGAGGCGGGGAGTCCAGTGGGCTCCCTGCCGGAAGCCTGCTGGATCAACTTCATCAAGTCGTTGTACTTCTTGAACCACTCCCCTTCGGCGATGTCCGGGTGGAGCCGCGCGGTGAGGCTGATGGTTCCGGCAGCGCCGTCGAGCGTGGCCGTTTTTTCCTTCCCCTTTTGTGTTTGGCCCAACAGCAGGCGACACTTGGCCGCGTTGTACTGGGCCTCGTAGAAGATGTCGCGGAAGCGGGGCTCACGCTGCGTCTTTGCAGCCAATCCGTTCCAACCCATCACCACGTTGGCGTCATCTCCCAACACGCCCGCAGAACCGGCCGCTACGCCCCGGCCACCGCTGATGGCAATGTTGTAAAAGCGAGGGTCGTCCTTGCCCCAGGATTGATACGTGTAGGCCGCTTCTTTTTGCACATCGAGCAGCAGCGGCTTGATCTTCAGCACGTCAATCAACATGGTCAGCGCTTCTTTTTGCTTGCCACTGTTGCGCAAACTCTTAGCCAGGCGCGCCTTCACGGCCAGCGCCGCGTCAGGGCCAGCAATCGAAGAGTCTGCTTCCAGCAACTTGAGCAGCCGCTCGTCCGTGCTGGCCGCTTTTTCGAAATAGCCTACGACGTCCGGAGGGAGCGAGTCCTCGCTATCGTGCCCAGCGCCCAGTCTAGTGAACGTCTCCGCAACCCAGTTGAGCGAGCTGAACGTGTTTCCTTCTTTCTTCGACGCGATCCGATCCAGGAACATCTCGAAGCCCTTCGAGACCTTGGCCAGGTCGTCGGTGCGGCGTTCCATGCGGAGCAGTTTGACTTGCTCTTCCAGCTCGTACCCGAGCGAACGATAGATACTGATCAACGTTTGATTCGCCCTGGCGACGTCCTCCTGCGGGATGCTCTTCTCCAGAGCGTCCATCACCTGCTCAGCCTTGTCTAACTGCTGCGTCAGCACGAACGCCCGCAGCGCCGCTTTGTTAGTCTCGGCGGCAAACGTCCCTTGCGAGGCGATTCCGTCTCCGGCGGTAACCAATGTCAGCGGGCCAATCTGCGGATCCTCAAGCAGCGCCACAGCCTTGGGGCCCTGGTTGGTCTCGATGTAAATCTGCGCGAGCGACAATGCGCCGGTGACGATGGCGTGGCTGACGCCGCCGCCACTCTTGCGCGTCCGCTCGACACCTTGCTCCAACATTTTCTGCGCATCGAGGCGAAGCTTATCGAGATCCGCCTGTTGTGGCCGTTCTCCCTCAGGCAGGCGCTGTGCGGTCAATGCCTTGATCCATAATGCCTGGCCGGCCTTGAGCTCGGCCTCGCCACGTTTCGACGAGTCCTCGGGGATCTTTGCCAGATAGGCCAGCATTTGCTCCATGTTTTGCTCGCCGGTGGCGACGACCATCAGCGTCATCCAGGCGTCGTCCGCGTCGGGCTCGCCAGCCCAGCGTCGGGCGACAAAATCGGCCAGCGCCTCCATCCGCCGCTTCTCGCTGGCGCGGTCCGCGGCAGTTGCCGTCGTGTATTGCTGCATCAGCGACAGCAGTGCGATCTTGGCGCCTTGCCGCGCCCCAGGCGTGGTTGGATAACGCTTGGCCAGAAAATCTCCCAGCACGGCCGCCTCGAGATAATCGGCCGAGTGGTATGCCAGATAGCATAAGTAGAGGCGGACGGCGTTTAGATCATCGACCGTCGTCGTCGGAGCCGCCAACTCCAGCGCGCGGCGGAATAGCAATCGGGCTTTTTCGCGCGCGTCCTTTGCCTCTTGTTCGTATGTCGGAACGTTGGCCAATTCTTCGGCCGACGCAGCGAGTTTGACCTGCTCCTGACGCGCCTCGAAGACGCTCAGCGCGTCCTTCCCCTGGTCGAAAGCCTCGGCGAACGTGGTGACCGGGACGTCTTCGCCGTCTTCAATCCCGGCTAACTCTTGGAAGAGCGTTTTGGCGTCGTCCTGGAATTCACCCGCTGCGGTCGATGCTTCTTTGGCTTGCTTGCGGGCTTCGGCCAAGGCTTTACGCTTCTCGCCTTCTTCACCTTTCAGTGTCGTCTCCGCCTGGTGTTTTAACGCCACCGCCAGAAAGTAGCGGACCGCCAGGCCGCTAGGGCTGCGGGTCTCGGCGGCGCGGACGTTCTTGAGCCAATCCGTGGCGGCCTGGACGGCTTCCTCGTATTTCTTTTCCTTCTCGTTGGTCCAGGCTTGCATCGCCAATTGCAGCGCAAAGGCTTTTAGCGGAGCCAACTCTAGGATGTCGTCAGAGTATTGCAGCAGCTCGGATAGGGAAGCGAGCGCCTTTTGGGTGTCGCCCAATTCCAGATAGCAGCGTCCTTCGTACGTTTGGCACGTCAGCCGAAAGATCGGAAAATTGGTTGCCTTTTTTGTCAGTTCCTTGAACTTGCCGGCCGCTTCCTGGAGCTGCTTCTTCGAGTCGGCCGAACCTGCAGGGTAGGCCTTGGACGCTTCGTAACGAGCCTGCGCCGTCGAAAGGAGCGCGCGAAATAGATCGTCGCGGGTTTGATTGCGCTGCGCCTTTTGCTCTGCGCTCAGGTTCTCGCCTGGCTTGGGCAGTTCCTTCCAAAAGGCGGAGATCTTTTCTTCCGAGGCGTCGAAGACCTTCTGCGCTTCGGCAAATAGCTCTTGCGCTTCCTTGAGAAGCGTCTCTTTCTGGGCGGCGTTTTTCGGTTGCGCGACGCGCGCCACAATCGCGCGGGCTCGCTCGACCAATACATTACCCAGTTGGCCCTCGGCCGTTGCGGCCAGCATCGGATCGCTGGCCGTCTTGATGAACTCGTCGAGCTTGTCGCGAGCAGCGTCCAGGAGCTTGGCCTTTTGGGCAGGGTCGCGCTCTGCCGTCGACGCCATGACCAGCGTGACCCCTTCTTCGTACGGGATCCGCCTTTTGTATTCTTCCGGCGTCTTGGGGTTGCTCTTCAGCTTGGCGAGTTGCTCGAGCGCAATTTCGTAATGGCCGCGCTCGCGGAGCGCGTCGATAAACTGCCTGCTGTCTTCGGTGGCCTGCGCCACAGTCGCGCAAAGCAACGCAGTCGTCAGAATGACGAATCGCACGTAGCCGCTAAATCCTACCAATGTCATGTCTGCCTGCGCCGTCACTGTGACAAAGCGGACAACAACTCTCGCATGGGATCGGCCGGCGATCGGCGAGCCAATGGGAGCTGACAGTTCCGTGGAAATTGACTTGAAGTGTGTCGCCGATTTTGCCGCCGGCCATGAGACCACGCGGCGCCCCCCGCCTCAGACTTCGGACCCGTTCCTATCCTGCCCCTAAAAACCAGCTAATTCCAGGGTATAGACTGGGGCGCCGAGAGGCAAGCAAACTGAGCGCCACGGCGACGACGAAAAGGGCCCACGCCACGCGGAGGCGAAAGATTCGCCAAATTCCCTACGACAGGACCGCCGAATACCGAGGCAGAATCAGAAAACGGGCGGAGGTTGACCGGCGAGAGAATCCAGAACTGTAGACGCTTGCGCTCGCCTCGCTCGATCCGCCGGCAGGACGAAGACCAGACAGAACACTAATCCACGCTAATCTTCGCTAATCAAGAATTTGGATTAGTGGAGATTAGCGTTTATTAGTGTTCTTTTGATCCCCCCGCGGCCGTCTCCTTGCCCTGGCGTTCTCGCCGCGTTAGTTCTGACTGACGCCGCCGTCGCGGTCTTCTTTGTTGAGCAGACGCCGCAGATAGCGAGCGCGCTCGATGTTGCGGTCGGCCGTTTCGAGCTCGCCGCCGGTGATTTTTTGGAGATGGGCTGGCTGCGTGTAAATAAACAGCTTGTTGACCGTGGGAATCTCCAGGTCGTCAATCAATCCCAGGTTGACGCCCATCCGCACGCTGGAGAGGAGGTGCATCGTCTCCTCGGAACTAATTGTCTGCGCGGTGCGGAGGATACCGTACGCGCGGCTGACCCGATCGTGCAAATTCTCGTGGCTCTCGCGGACCAGAAAGTCGCGCGCTTTGCGCTCGTAGTCAATGATCGTGGGGACAACGTCTCCCACTTGCTTGACCAGGTCCGTCTCGGCCCGCCCGAGCGTGATCTGGTTGCTGATCTGATAGAAGTCTCCCATCGCCTGCGAGCCCTCGCCGTATAGTCCGCGCACGGCCAGGCTGATTTTTTGCAGCGAACGGAAGAGCTTGTCGATCTGCCGCGTAATCACTAGCGCCGGCAGATGGAGCATGACACTGACCCGCATGCCAGTGCCGACGTTCGTCGGACAGGCCGTCAGGTAGCCCAGCTTGTCGTTAAAGGCGTAGGTCACGCGCGATTCGACGGCGTCGTCAATACGGTTGATCGTGTCCCAAGCCTGGCTCAGATTCAGGCCGCTTTGGATGACCTGGAGCCGCAGATGATCTTCTTCATTGATCATCAGGCTGACTTGTTCGTTTTCGTCGATGAGCACGCCGCGGGCGCCTTGCGCGTCGGCGTGTTCTCGGCTGATCAGTTGGCGCTCGACCAGGAACTGCCGGTCCAGGATCGCCAGCTTGTTGACGTCTAGATACGTCATGTCGCCGACGTCTTTGATCGCCAGGATGCGCTCGCGCAGCACCCGTTCGATCTCGCTACGGTCCGCCGGATTAGCCCGGTTGATAAACGGAAAATCAGCCAGGTTGCGAGCCAGGCGGATGCGGCAGCTCATGACGATATCGGCCTCGGGGCCTGCGCCCCGGAGCCATTCGCCGCTCGTTCTTGCCAGGCTGGAGAAATCCACGATGTTCGCGTTCCCAACGATCTTGACTGTGTTTGATCTAGTTCGTGCTCGAACTAGTTGCCGTTTCATCTAGTTCGTGATCGAACTAGTTGGTGTTTCATCTAGTTCGTGCTCGAACTAGTTGGTGTTTTGACCGACTCTTGTGCAATCGTCTCTGCTCTAACCGGCCGCACTGTAACCGAATGTCCTCAACCGGGCAGCGTCCGCAGCGGAACCCTTTCATCCGGTTAAGCGGGACTCAAGGGGTTCCCAAGGGTAACCGACACGGGCCGTTGATGCAGCCCTAGGGTACCTGCTCGATCTGGCGGATTTCGTCCCGCAATTGCGAGGCGCGCTCGTAATCCTCGGAGTTGATTGCGTCCTTCATCTCCCGACGCAGGCGGATCAGGTCCGTTTGCCGGTCCGTATTGGGGGGGGAGTGCTGCGGTCGCTTGCCGACGTGCTGTGTCTCGCCATGAATGTTCATGATCAGCGGTTCTAGTTCCTTGGCAAAGCAGACGTAGTCGTGAGGGCAGCCAAGGCGCCCCTCTTTGCGGAACTCAAAGAACGTGATGCCGCAGATCGGACAGGCTTGCTGATCCAAACGGGCCAGTTCTTCCGCAGTCTGGCCGACGGCCAATTGCTGGGCCAATGCGCCGGCAATCGACGGCGCCTGGGGTTGCTCCGTCTCGGACTCAGTCAAATAGGAGCGCGCGTGATGCTCGCAGAGATGGAGCTCCTGCGGCTTGCCACCGGCGAGCTCAGTAATATGAAAGGTGGCCGGTTTATCACACCGCTGACATTTCATCCGACGGTCCTGACGCTCCAGGCAAATGACCGCAAGCCGCGATGGGCTCGCCTGCCCGCAATCACTTGCCGCCAAGCAGTTTAGAACAATGTAGCCAATGCCCAAGGGATTCTATCAGTACCCCCAAGAGTGTCAATCCCGAGGGGCGGCGCCCCCCCCATTCTCACGCGTGTGCAAGTGGACTGAAAGCGCCCTTTCCAATCGTCCGAGCGCCGCGCGGCGAACATTCCAGGCTTGCTACTGTCTCTCAGCCGAAGCGATCGAGGCGACAGCGTTTGTCGCCACGCGCGTTCAAAGACGTCGAAGGCGAGATGGACAATCGATGGACAAGGTGTCCGTCCGGCGAGTTATCTCGGCAGATCGGCGGTCCTTTAAGGCTGTCCGACGCGTCGTTCCACGTTCCGCAGGCTTCGATTGTGAACATTTTTGCCCGCTGTTAAGCTTGGGCCTCGCTTACTTATTTCCCACTGCCACGGCTGCCTGACTCCATGCGTCACCACCCAGATCTCGATGCGTTTTGTCGTTTGGCCGACGGGGCTGGCATGGCGCCCGTGTATCGACGCCTGGTGAGCGATGCGCTCACGCCGGTCACCGCCTTTTGCCGCGTCGACTCAGGGGGCTGCGGCTGTCTGTTCGAAAGCGTGGTCGGGGGCGAGCGCGTGGGGCGTTACAGCTTTGTCGCTGGCGGCCCCTTTCAGTTGATCGAAGCCCGAGGGCCACAGGTCACGCTGACCACGTTCGATGGCCCGGCGCCCCAGATCGAAACGTTCGAATCCGACGACCCGCTGGAAGTCCTCAAGCTCCAGATCAACCGCTGGCACGCGGCCACGCTACCGGAGCTACCACCGTTTTGCGGTGGCGCCGTCGGCTATGCAGGCTATGACACCGTCCGCTACGTCGAGAACCTGCCGGACGCCCCCCTCGACGATCGAGGGCTGCCCGATATGGCATTTGCATTCTTTGACCACATGGTGGTCTTCGACAACATCACCAAGACGATGACCGTGGTCGCGCTCGCCCGGCTGAGCGATCCGGCTTCTCCCAAAGGGCGCGGCCGCGCAGACCTGGAAGCCGCTTACAAGGACGCCTGCGCCCGTGTCGACGCGTTGGTGACGCAGCTCTCGACGCCGACCGAAGAGCTGCGGCCCGCCGATATCGATCCGCGCGGTGATTCCGGTCAGCGCTTTGAATCGAACTTCACCCGCGAAGGCTTTGAGAACGCCGTCCGCAAATCGCAAGAGTACATCCGCGCGGGCGACATCTTTCAGGTCGTGCTCAGTCAGCGACTCAAGACCGAGATCACCGCGCCGCCGCTCGAGGTCTATCGCACGCTGCGCGTGGTGAACCCTAGCCCCTTCATGTTTCTGCTGCGGCTGCCGCAAGTGACTTTGGTTGGCAGCTCGCCGGAGATCCTGGTGCGCGTGCTGGATGGCGAAGTCACGGTTCGCCCGCTGGCTGGCACCCGTCGCCGCGGCGCGACGGAAGAAGAAGACCGCCGCCTGGGAGAAGAACTGCTGGCCGATCCCAAGGAACGGGCGGAGCACGTGATGCTGGTCGATCTGGGGCGGAACGACGTCGGCCGCGTCGCCAGCTACGGCACCGTTCAGCTTTCGGACGTGATGACCATCGAGCGCTACAGCCACGTAATGCACATCACGTCCAACGTGACGGGCCAACTGGCGCCGGGGCGTGACGCGTTCGACGCGATGCGCGCCTGCCTGCCGGCCGGCACCGTATCCGGCGCGCCCAAGGTGCGCGCGATGCAGATCATCGACGAGCTAGAGCCACATCGCCGCGGGCCGTACGCCGGCGCGGTCGGCTATTTCGATTTCAACGGCAACATGGACACCTGCATCGCGCTGCGCACGATCGTGATCCAGGGAACCACCGCCTACATCCAAGCCGGCGCCGGCCTGGTGGCGGACAGCATCCCCTCGGAAGAATACGACGAAACACTCAACAAAGCCCGCGGCCTGCTCAAGGCAATCGAAATCACCGAACAACGGATGCGCGAGAGTTGACGGATTCCACGGAAGAGGATTCAGGAATGAACAAGAACACTAATCGACGCTAATCTTCGCTAATCAGAGCAAGACGGATTAGTGGTTATTAGTGTTGATTAGTGTTCCTTCTATCTTTTCTCTTTGTTCATCGCGAATGTCAGAAACTCCACGGACGGTCAGATGGCGATGAGCGAAGAGAAGTCTTGGTCTTCCTGTCTTCTGCTTGTCGCCCTCTCTCAGTTAGCTACCTGGATTTAGGAAAAGCAAGAACACTAATCCACGCTAATCTTCGCTAATTATGAGAAGACGGATTCGTAGTGATAAGCGTTGACTCGTGAACCTGTTATCTCTTCTCTTTGTCCGTCGTGGACGTCAGAAGCTCCACAGACCAGCAGCGTATTTCCTCTCCGGTTCCGTAACGCGAGTTGAGCCATGAGTCCGCTCTCTGAGGATGCGCGTTTGCGCGCGGCGATCCGCCGCGCGGATGCGATCTTGCCTGGCCGGCCCGCGCCGGACGGAAAACGCGATCCGCGCTGGCAGGCAATCAACCGCGTTGCCAACTTCATTGAAACGGACCCGGTTCCGGTCTGCGAGTTCGCGCTGCGCTGGGCGCGCCGACCTGGGATAGATCTCGGACGGGCGCTATATTGCTGTCTGTTCGAAGAATTACTGGCACATCGTTTTGACGTTGCCTGGCCAATGATTCGCAAAGCGTCGTTCGCAAATCGCCGCGTCGCCCACTTCTTTGATCACTACTCGCCGTACTTCCTGTTTGGACAGGCCCAACTGCCGCGCAACATCCTGCGAATGAAGCGTCTAGCGCGCGAGCTGCGGAAATTCTACGGCGAAAGTTAACCGGCAAAGGATCGCCCATTCGACCGGCTAAACCTTTTACGGGGACACAGACTCGCTGCGTGCAAAACTCTTCACGCCTGTGTTTTAGAACGCTAATCTACGCTAATATGAGGACAGAGTAGAATTAGTAGCGACTCGCGTTCGTTCGCGTTCCCAGTCGTGGTCCGGGATGCCGGGAGCATTCGGCAGACCTCGTCTTACCTCATTCTTTACCAACCTTGCCATGACCGCGCCGGACGTCGTTCTGTACACCCGAGTTGGTTGCCATCTGTGCGATGATGCGCTTGCGCTCCTCAGGCGGCATGGGCTGACGCCGCGCGAAGTTGACGTGGACCAGGATCCCGAGCTGCGCGCCCGGTTTGACACCTGCGTGCCCGTGGTCGAAATCGACGGCCGCGTGCGCTTCCGCGGCCGAGTGGATGAGCTACTATTGCACCGGTTGCGGCTGAACCACGACGAGTAATTCGCAAAGGCGCCAGGAACACTGCCAGAACACGAATCCCCGCTAATATTCGCTAGTAAGAGGCGGCGGATTAGTGGAGATTAGCGCTGATTAGTGTTCTGTCCCTGCGTAGCGGCATGGCGTGTCCGACGCCATCCTTCCCAGCCTGACGGCAGAGCGTCAATCACCGTTACTCGGCCAGCGCCGGGTAGTCCGTGTAGCCGCGCTCGCCGCCGGTGTAGAACGTGGCGGAGTCCGGCGCGTTCAATTCCGCTGCGCGGCGGAAGCGCTCCGGCAGGTCCGGGTTCGCCAGGAACAACACGCCAAACGCAATCGCGTCGGCGTCGCCGGCGGCCAGCGCCTGTTGCGCCCGGTCGAGCGTGTAGCCGGCGTTGGCGATCAATACACCGTGGAACAGCGGCTGGAAAAAACTCACCGGCACGGCCTCTCCGCCATGCCGGATGTCACCGTCCGTCCCTTCGACGACGTGCAAATACGCCAGGTCCATCGCGCCGAGTCGTTCCGCCAGATATCCAAACGTGGCGCGAGGGTTGGAATCGCGCATGTCGTTAAACGTGCCAGCCGGCGAGATCCGCACGCCAACGCGGTCCGCGCCCCAAACGTCGATCAATGCCGCGGTCGCCTCGAGATGAAACCTCGCGCGGTTTTCGATTCTTCCGCCGTAAGCGTCGGTCCGGCGGTTAACGCCGTCACGCAGAAACTGATCTGGCAGATAACCGTTGGCGCCGTGCAGTTCCACGCCATCGAAGCCGGCCGCAAGCGCGTTGCGCGCCGCCTGCCGATAGTCCTCGATCACGCCGGCAATTTCAGCAAGCTCCAGCGGACGAGGCGTAGGGTAAGGCTGCATCCCATCGGGCGTGGGAATATTTCCGCGAATCGCCACCGCCGAGGACGACACCGGCAGCACTCTCCCCGGTTGATACGCCGGATGCGAAGAACGGCCGACGTGCCAAAGCTGCGCAAAGATCCTTCCGCCGGCGGCGTGCACCGCGTCTGTCACCAACCGCCAACCGGCGACTTGCTCCGCGGTGTACATGCCCGGCGTGCCGGGATATCCGATCCCCTGCGGCGAGATCTGCGTCGCCTCGCTGATAATCAACCCAGCCGAAGCGCGCTGCGCATAGTACGTGGCGTTGAGCGCAGTAGGCGCTAGCCCATCGCCGGCCCGGCAGCGTGTCAGCGGCGCCATCACCATTCGATTGGGTAGAGTATTGCGTCCGAGCTTTAGCGGTGCGAAAAGATCCATGAATTCCTGAGAATTGCGCGTGACTTGTTTCGTGTGGTTTATGGTCCGCGTGCGTTATTGAGCGCCCGCCAACTGCCCGGCTTTGATCACGCCCCCTTGCATCACGGCGATGAATCGCGCGCGATCTTCCAGCAAGCGGATATCCGCCAGAACATCGCCGTCAACAACCAGCACATCGGCCAGCTTCCCAGCAGCCAGCGTGCCGAATTCGTCCGCGCGACCCATGATCTGCGCGCCACTCTGCGTCGCGCAATGCAACGCTTCCAATGGCGTAAACCCGACGTAGTTCACAAAAAAGCTGATCTCCTTGGCATAGTCACCGTGCGGATTCCAGGCGAAGCCATAATCGCCCCCCAGGCCCAACGTTCCGCCCGACTTCAGAATCCGCCGCGCGCTTTCGGCCCCACCGTCGAGCGTTTCTTGGTGCCCGTCGATCACCGCTTGCGATAGGCCGAACTCCGGCCCGCGCTCGATGCTGGCCCACTCGAATTGCAGCGCTGGCACCACTGGCGTCTTGCGGGCCAGCAACATCTCAAGTGATTCGTCATCCAAGAACGTCGCGTGCTCCAGCGTGTCGTACCCGGCGCGGAGCGCGTTCTTGATTCCTTCGGTGGCGCGGCAATGGCCGGTGACCTTCAGCCCGTGATTGTGAGCTTCGGCCACTACGGCGTCCATTTCTTCGAACGTCATGCAGAGCGTGTGATGGTCGTTAGTGTCCGGCGCGGCGGCGTCGCCGGTGGGATACGTCTTGACCCATTCGACGCCATCCTTGACCAGCTTGCGTACGGCGGCGCGGCCTTCGTGCGGACCATTGATCAACAGCACCAGCCCATCCATGCCGATCTTGCGAAAGTCAGGGTTCCAATCCATCAACCCTCCGGCGCCGCAGATCTCGCGACCGCTGGCCGCCAGCCGAGGGCCGACAATCAGATCCTCTTCGATCCCTTTCTTCAACCAGACGTCAATATTGAACAAGCTGCCGCCACTGCGGGCCGACGTGTAACCGCACTCTAGCGCCAACCGGGCATTGGCCGCCGCCAACAGCGTGACGTATTCGACCGGATACTTGATATCCAGATCTTGCAACTCGGCCACGTTGAAATACGTGGGATGGTAATGCGCTTCGACCAATCCTGGCAAAATCGTGCCGCCGCGAGCGTCGATCCGCGTTGCGCCTGGCGCCACCGGCGGTGCGCCGGCCGCGCGGCCTGCATACTCGATCCGGCCATCTTTGATCGTAACTTGCGCGTTGGGTACGGCAGGCGCGCCGGTTCCATCGACCATCTGCCCATGCTCAATCACAATCACGCCGGAGTGCATTTTCATAAATGGGATGACCTGAGCGGTTCGTGTGCGGCGGTTTGCGGGGGTGGTTTACGTAGGCGTTCTATTTTGCAGGCGAGACGGACTGAAGAAAATCTTCGACCAATTGCAACGTCTCACTGGGCTTGAGCGAATGAATCAAGTGGCCGACGCCTGAGACCTTTTGTAGTTTGCAGTTTTTGAGCGCTCCGGCGACCTCGGCCGCGGACGCGTCTCCCAGCATGCTGCCCATCAACTTTTGGCCTTGCAAGAGCAGCGTTGGACAGTGAACGCGCGCGAGCAGTGCCTGCAGATCATAACCATCGAGCCAGGTTCCTTCGACCAGGGACGTCATCGTGCACGGATCAAGCTGCCGCAGACAACTCGCCAGAAATCGCAGCGCGCTCTCGTCACGCAAGTCTCCCAAGCGCACTCGCTGCGAATGCTCCGGCGCGGATAGATCCACTTCCGCCAGCTCCCGGGCAAGCTCGACCACACTCCTGGTAGCGCCGGCCAACTGGCCAAACGCCGCGAACATATTGCGATACGCCGTGTTGCGAATCGACGGACCGAGCGTCTCGAACGGCGGATCTTCGAGCACTAGCGCCTGCACGCGATCCGGGCGCTCGGCGCCAGCGGCCAGCGCCACCATCGCGCCGAGCGAATGTCCGAACACAACGATCGATCCCGCGGAGAGCGAATCAATCACCGCGACGGCGTCGCGCACATAATCGACCACGCGATACACGCCCGGCGCGCGGCCGGACTGACCATGCCCTCTGAAGTCCAGCGCGTAAACCTGCCAGCGCGCCGAGAGCGCTGGGAGCAACAGATCCCAATCCTGCCAGCGGCGCGAAACCCCATGCAGTAGCACCAGCGGCGGCCCCGCCGCCGGCCCCACCGCCACATTCAGGGTGACATCTCCGGCCGAAATCTCGATCTCGTTGAAAATATGCGTCGACAAGGGGCGCCTGCTGCGAAAGATGGAAACTGCTCAAAGAAACCCAACCGGGGCGTCGCCTTCAACACAGGAGGAGACAGAACGCTAATCTACGCTAAACGACACTAATTTCTACGAATTCGTCTTCTCCTGATTAGCGTAGATTAGTGCGGATTAGTGTTCTTTCCCCTCTTCTCCGTTCCTAGCCGAAGAATCAATCGCCAGCGCCCAGCGGAACCCGGTCGCCGCGGTCATTCCGGTGGTCAAAGCTCCTTGACGGCGCCGCGCAAGGCTGTCGAGAATAGCGGCAACGCTGTGCCGCACAATATCGCCCGCCGCTGCCCTGATTGTGTCTCGCCGCCCTGGCAGTTTAGCAGCCTGTTGTTTTGCTCGACAGTCTGTCTGTTGCTGAGGCTGCCCGCCGCTCAGGTTTGCAATCCCTTGAGGTCGCCCACCCGATGATTCGCCCGATGATCTGCCCCCGCATCGCACGTCTGTTTGCATCACTCTTCGCGATCATGCTGCTGACTTCCGTGCCGCTCGCGCGTGTTCACGCTGCGGACGCCAAGCCCAAAAAAGTTGTCCTGATCGCAGGGACCAAGAGCCACGGCCCTGGCCACCATGAGTACGAGCAAGGCGCAAGGCTGCTGGCCTATTGCCTGGAGCACTCGCCCAACGGACCGAAGCTAAACGTCGAGGTCCACACAGACGGTTGGCCCAAGGACGAAAAAACGCTCGACGACGCCGACACCATTCTGTTGTTCTGCGATGGATCCGACCACGACGAGCGCGCCCACCCCATCTTGCATGGCGATCGGCTGGCAAAACTCGGCCGGTTGATGAAGCAAGGCCGGGGGCTGGTCGCGCTGCACTACACGATCTTCGTGCCGAACGAAAAAGGAGGACAACAATTTCTGGAATGGCTTGGCGGCTACTTCGATTATCAAAGTGGTCCGGCCGCGAATGGCTGGTTCTCCAAGATCGCCACGCACGCCACGCGCCCGACGGCCGGCGCCCCGGATCATCCAATCTGCAGAGGGCTGACGCCGTTCGATCTCAATGAAGAGTACTACTACAACCTCCGCTTTCGACCCGACGACAAACGCCTGACGCCGATCTTGCTGACAGACATCCCCGGCGAGGCCAAACCGCAAGTGGTTGCGTACGCCGTGGAGCGCGCGGATGGCGGCCGCGGATTTGGTTTCTCCGGCGGACACTTTCATTCCAATTGGCAAGTCCCCAACTTCCGCAAAATGGTCCTCAACGCCATCGTCTGGAGCGCAGGTCTGGACGTCCCGGCAGGCGGCGTGGAATCCACAACTCCCGAAGCAGCCCGCGAGGCAGATACCAAACCGATCCGCGCGCTGATCGTCACTGGCGAGCATCACCCGGCCCATCTATGGCGAGACACCACGCCTGCTTTGCAAGAAGCACTCTCCGCGCAAGATCCGCGGTTCAAAGTCACCGTCTCCGATGATCCAGAGGTCTTGGCGAAGCCGGAGCTCAAGGATTACGACCTGGTGCTGCTGAATTACTGCAATTGGGAAAAGCCGGGCTTGAGCGAGGCCGCCAAAGAGAACTTCGTAAAGTACCTGCAAGCCGGCGGTGGGCTGGAGATCATCCATTTCAGCAACGGCGCGTTCCATTTTTCGCTCCCCAAGGCCGAGAAATCCGACTGGCCGGAGTACCACACCAAAATCTGCCGGCGCGTTTGGGACCACACGCCCGGCATGAGCGGCCACGACGCGCACGGCCGGTTCACCGTCGACATCAAGGACGCTCAGCACGAAATCACGCGTGGCCTGAAGCCGTTCGAAACGATCGATGAACTCTACTTCCATCAGCAAGGGAAAGAGCCCATCCAAGTCCTGGCCACCGCGCACAGCAAGGTAACCAATCAAGACGAGCCGATGGCGTTTGTCTACGAATACGGACAAGGCCGCGTCTTTCAAACCGTCCTGGGACATGACGCCGGCGCCATCCGCAACCCGAGTGTCGCCGAAATGATCCATCGCGCCGCAGTCTGGGTAGCGCGGCGCGATCAGCGCGATCTGACCGCGCAAGTAAAGGTCGATGCAACGAAACCCGCCGCCGCGGAGCCGATGATTCCGGCGCCACCGATCGCCGCGGGACGTTTTACTACGTCGCTGGATGGCGCCAAACAGCGCGCAGCGGCGCCTGCGCGGGACGAATATCAGAAGCCACCGCTAACGGTCGAATGTTGGGCCCGCCTGCGCGGTAAGACCAGCTTCAATCTGCTGGTGGCCAACGGACCGAAAGAATCCAGCAATCACTGGGAGATTTACACCACGCCGGCCGACGGCAAGTTTCACGCCTATCTCCCCGGCGTGAACCCCAGCGTGATTGATTCCGGCAAACCGGTCGTCGACGACCACTGGCACTTCTTGTCGATGACGTATGACGGTCAACGCGTCAAGCTCTACGTCGATGGCCGACTGGCCAGCGACACCGCAGTCCTCGCCGCCCCCGAAGCGCCGGTGGCCGGCCCGCTATGGTTCGCCAGTTATCCGCCCGGTGGACTTGGATGCGACGGCCGCGTGGCCGAGGTCCGCGTGTCCAGCGGCATTCGCGCCTTTGCGGCGCCCCCACCGGGCGACATGGCGGCCGACGCGCAGACGATTGGCCTCTGGCGCTTCGATCGCGATGAGAAGGGCGCTTTCGCGGATCTCTCAACGCTAAAGAATAATGCCAAGGTCGAAGCGGCCGCCGCGCCGCCGCCGGCCGTATCGCAAGTGCAGGTCCCCGCCGCCGGGAAAATGGATCTCTCCACGACGGATCCAACGCTCGAAGTCACGCTGCTCGATCGGGACGACAAAGAATCGTTTCTGGGCGTCAAAGCCGATAGCGCCGGCCGGCTGTTTGTAGGCGGCCGCGAGGCATTGTTCGTCTATGAACCCGACGCCCAGGGCGGATACGCTCCGCGCCGCGAGCTGTTTCGCTTTCCGGCCGACTCTTGGGTGTTCGACATCGAGATCCGCGGCGATGACCTGTACGCAATGACGACGAGCGCCCTCTATATCTTGCCGGGCGCGCGAGTGAAGCGAGAAGGCATCCAGGCGAAACGCCTGATCTGGGGAATTCCGGTTGACGTCCACATCAGTTACCACTCGCTAGCGTGGGGGCCGGAAGGGGACCTCTATTTTCTCTCAGGCGATCCACTGCTGAACTACGGTGACTACAACCGCGCGGACCACTGGGGACACTGGACCGTATTCAGCCAGCCTGAAGGAACAAAGACCGAGTACACTGGCGTGGGCGGCGTCTTTCGCTGCCGGCCCGACGGTAGCCATTTTGAAGTCGTCGCCAGCGGCACGCGCGGCAGTGGCGGCATGGCGTTTGACCACGACTGGAACCTGTTCACCAACGACAATGATCACGAGAGTCTGCCGCAGCGCTACGTGCCGGCGCGGTTGCTCTACGTGGCGCCAGGCGTGGACTTCGCCTGGCCCCGCGGTTGGATGGCCGAAAAATCACCCGATCGTTCGGACCTGCTTGAGACCATGTTCACCGGCATGGGTCGCGAAGTCCCCGTCGGCCAGGCGTATTACGACGAAGACTATCTCCCGGCTGAGTATCGCCACAATCTACTGGTAGCCGAATGGGGCCGCATGATCCTCGCCCGCTATTCGCTGCAACCACGTGGCGCGAGCTTTGTCGCCGAGGAGAAGCTGCTGCTGCAAGGTCGCACGCACGCGCGGCCGGTTGGCGTCTGCGTGGGGCGCGGCGGAAGAGTCTTTAGCACCGTGGCCTACATGGCGCACAACGAAGGCTCGCCCGTCTACCCTAGCGATCTGGTGATGGTCTCGCGCAAGGACGACGCACCGACGCATCCGTTCGATGCGTACGAATCAACCACCGCGCCGGCGGACGCGCTGTGGAAAGAGCTCAGCAATGCCTCCTGGAGCCGCCGCGCAACAGCGCATCAAGAAATCCTCCGGCGCGGCGGCGATCTGTTGATCGAGGCCAGCAAGCGACTCGCCACAATCGCCCCGACAGATCCAGCGGCCAAACATCTGGTCTGGCTGGCAGCGTCCGGCGGCGCCGCCACGGTGGGACCGCAGTTGATCGCAATCGCCGCGGACGCCAAGTCTCCGCTGCAAGTCCAAGCGCTCCGGGCGCTCGGCGAATACGCGCAGCTCGGCGCGTCGGCCGAAGTCTTCAATCGCGCGCTCACGTCGGACCAGGCGCAGTTGCAGATGGCCGCGCTCACGGCCTGGCAGCGGCGCACAGGCGAATTGCCGCCAGCGATCACCGAAGCCGCCCGCAGCCGCGACACGTATCTGCGGCAAGTTGCCACGCGGATGATCGCCCGGCGCAAGAGCGTCGCGCAGATCGGCGAACTCTGCGGCGCTTCGGACCCGGCAACGCGACTGGCCGGCGTCCTGGCCGCCGGCGTCCGCCTGACCGTGCCGCCGGTAACCGGCGCGCTCCCGCCTGAGTTGAACATCAACTACACCAGCGGCAACGCGCAGTTCGAGATTCAATACGTCGGCGAAAAAGTCGACCTCCGCAAGCTAGGGCGCGCTGGCAGCTTTACGATGGCCGAGTGGTGGAAGCAATGTCCTCGCACGCCGGAGCAGACGGAACTCTTCGAAATGTTGAAGCGCCGCCTGGCCGACGAAGATTCCGCCGTCCGTTTGCAAGCCGCCTATTATTTGTGGCTGCTGGCGGATCCGACGATCGAAAGTCAGGTGGCGAGCGTGGCAACCGCCGCGGACGAAGCCCGCCTGGCCGCGCTCCCCATGAAGACCATCGACCGCGTCTGGTTGGTCGGTCCCTTCGGCGCGCCCGAAGGTGCTGCTGGCGCGCCGCACGCCTCGCCCGAGAATGGCGCGATCGACCTCGCCGCCAAATATCAGGTCGCCCGCGAGCCCGTTCGTTGGGAAGAAGTCGCCGCGGAGAAGGGCGTTTATCCGTTGGCCACGCCCGCAGGCTCGTCGGCGGTTACCTATTATGGGTATTACCGCTTGCAAAGCACTGTGTCGCAGCGCGCGCGGCTTGTCGTCACTTCGGGCGGAGCGATTAAAGTCTGGCAGAACGGCGCAGCGATTTACGAAAACGCCGTCGTCGCCGGCGGCAACCGCTTTGCCAACGTCTTGCTCTTGGACTTACAGCCTGGCAGCAATGACCTGTTGATCCGCGCGCACGATCTCAGGCAGACATCCAATCAGCCCTTGTCGTTGGAGCTATCGTATAGCGACCTCCCCACGGTCATCGCCACGCTTCCCGAGAAGCTCGGCCTCGGCACGTTGGCGGAGCGTCTCAAGCAAGGCGCCGGCGGCGATCAGAATAAAATCGCCGACGAATTCCTGGCCGTCGATTGGGCGCAAGCGGCGGCCACTGGCGACGCCGCGCGCGGCCGAAAGCTCTTCGGAGCAGACGCGCTGGGCTGCGTGAAGTGCCACGCCATTGTGCCCGGTCAATCGGGCGGAGGCGGGCCGAGCCTGGTCGACGCAAAAAAGCGTTTCACCACGGCCCACCTCGTCGAATCGGTCCTGCTGCCCAGCAAGCAGATTGCGCCCGTCTTCCGCGGGGCGCGCGTGGCCACGGACGAAGGGCAGGTCTACACCGGCCTGATCGTCAACGAGACTGCGGATCGGCTGGAACTAATGCTCCCAGACGCCACGCATAAAACGCTGGCCAAGGCCGATATCGAAGTCCGCGAGCCGATCGATATCTCGCCTATGCCCAGCGGTCTGGTCAAAACTCCGGCGGAGCTGCGCGACCTATTGGCGTATTTAATGAGCGAAAAACCGCTCGCGCCATGACGCCCGCATGCGGCTGCCCTCACTCCGGGGCGCCGCTTCAGGCCGTTCGACTCCCTCGACGGAAGCGAGATCGTCCATCACAATATCGGGCGTTGCTCTACGCCTGGGCGTTCGATCGCCCCTCAGGCGGCAAAGAGTTGGGTTCGATCTTTCCCGGAGTGGACTTGTGGCCGATGACTGTTTGATCTTGGGCGCTGGCGTCGTCGGGCTATCATTGGCGTACGAGTTGGCCGGCGCAGGACTCAAGGTCCGGATCGTCGACCGCCAGGCGCCAGGCAAAGAAGCATCGTGGGCAGGCGCCGGCATTCTGCCCCCGGCGAATTTTCGCGATCCACAAACGTCTGACGACCGTCTCGCGCTCCTCTGTCACGAACTCCACCCGCGCTGGTCCGCGCAACTACGCGAAGAGACCGGCATCGATAATGAGCTGCGCCGCACCGGCGGACTTCACCTGGCGACGGACAAGGCCGAAGGGGACATCCTCCGCTGGCAAGCGCGCACCTGGATCGAGCAAGGATTGAGTGTCGAGGACGCCACCGCGTCCAACATCCTGACAGAGCTAGAACCCGCGCTGCGCGGTAGCCCCTTACAAGAAAAACTAAACGCCGCGGTTTTTCTCCCGGACGAATCGCAACTGCGCAATCCGCGCCATCTGAAAGCGCTCCTCGCCGCCTGCACCCAGCGCGGCGTAACCATCACTGCGGACTGCGCGGTCGAAGACTTCATGGTGTCGTCAGGCAAGATCGTCAGCGTTCGCACCGCCAGCGGCGATCTGAGCGCCGGCGTCATCTGCCTGACCGGCGGACCTTGGACGCAAAATCTGCTGTCGCGCCTTGGCGTGGAAGTTGCGCTGCGACCGATCCGCGGACAGATCGCGCTGCTGAACACCAGCCCGGGGACTCTGCGCAGAATTGTGAACATCGGCCCGCGCTACCTTGTTCCGCGCGCCGATGGCCGCGTGCTGGTTGGGTCGACCGAAGAGGACGTTGGCTTTGAAAAACGGAACACCGCCGAGGCGATTGCCGAGTTGATGCGGTTTGCCATCTCGCTCGCGCCGGTGCTGGCGCCGGCAACGATGGAGATGTGTTGGGCAGGGCTGCGTCCCACCACGCCGGATGGCCGTCCGTATTTGGGCCGCGTGCCCGGCCTGGAGAACGCGTACGTGGCCGCCGGCCATTTTCGCAGCGGTTTGCAGCTTTCACCCGGAACGGCCGTATTGATGCGGCAGTTGATCTTAACCGGGTCCCCCCAGATTGACCTTGAGCCCTACCGAGTTGATCGCGCTTGATTCCAGCCCGGATTTGCATTATTCACGCCGTCCATGGAGGGAGGCAGCGACCCGTTTTCGTAACTTTGCTGAGCGTTTTCTGTTGAACCAGGACCTTGATTGATGGCTGTTGATACGCCGGCGACGATCGCCGTGATTGGCGCTGGACCCATCGGGCTGGAGGCCGCGCTCTACGCCCGCTTCCTGGGCTACGACGCGCAAGTAATCGAACAAGGCCGCGTCGCGGAGCAACTGCTGCGCTGGGGAGACATCCGCTTTGAGACGCCGTGGAAGCTCAACGCCTCGCCGCTCGGCCTGGCGGCGCTCCGCGCGCAAGACACGGCCTGGGTTCCGCCCGCCGACGAAGACCTGTTGACCGCGGCAGAGCTTGCGGCCGTGTATTATTTGCCGCTGGCCGCCACGGACTTGCTGGTGGATCGCGTCCGCGTTGAGACCGAAGTCACCGCCATCCAGCGTCCGCCCCTTGCGCCAGGCGAAGTTCTGGAAGAAGACGACGTGCAAGGCTTCAAGCTCTTGCTCCACAGCGCGGCCGGCGCGCAAGAGATTGAAGCGGACATCGTGATCGACGCCTCAGGGCTGCTCATCCACGACACAGAAAAAGCCAGGACCGAGGATAAGGATCGCCTGGCGTTTGATTTCGATCGGCTCTTGCACAAAGGCTTGAAGCTGGGCGCCGCGTCGGGAGAATCCGTCATGGGCGATCCGCGCGATCCGCGCCGCCTGCTCACCGCCGAGCCGGACTTTTATATCCTGGGCTCCAAGAGTGGCGGCGCCGGGTGGGGCTTTCCGATCATTGAAGGCCTGCGACAGATTCGCGATCTGTTCACCATCATCGGCGATCGCCCGACATTGGACCTTTACGATTCGCCCGCCACCTGGAAATAATCCCGGACCGCCGCAATCCGCAGGCGTGCTCCTGTTCGGTCTTACGTAAGAATGGGCGAGGGGCGACCAACGGAAGCCCCGGAACGCGGCAAGCCAGACTTACCGCACAGTCCGTTTTTTGACTCGGTATAAAAAAAGCCCCACGCCCGAGGCGTCCATGACGCGTTCCACGTCCAAGTCCCCCGTTGCAGAACGGGTTAAATATTTCACGGAGTCCGTCATTCGCGGCATGACCCGCCTGGCCGTGCAACACGGCGCGGTCAACCTGGGGCAGGGCATGCCTGACTTCGATCCGCCGCAGGAGATCATCGAGGCCGCCTGCAAGGCCATCCGCGACGGCGCCAATCAATACGCCATCACCTGGGGCGCGCCGGCACTGCGTCAGGCCATCGCTCGCAAAGCGCAGGCATTTAATGGAATTGAATGCGACGCCGACGCCCACATCACAGTTTGCTGTGGCGCGACGGAATGCATGATGGCGTCGATGCTGGCCCTGGTGGATCAAGGGGACGAAGTTGTCATCTTCCAGCCCTACTATGAGAACTACGCGCCCGACGCGCTGCTCAGCGGCGCCAAACCAGTCTGGGTAACGCTCCATCCGCCCCACTGGACGTTCGATCCGACGGAGCTGCGGGCCGCGTTCTCGCCGCGGACCAAGGCGATTATCGTCAACACGCCCAACAACCCCACGGGCCGCGTCTTCACACGCGCAGAGCTCACGCAGATTGCGGAGTTGTGCCAGGAGTTCGACGCGTACGCGTTCTCGGACGAGATCTACGAGTACATTCGCTACGTCGACGCGCCTCACATCAGCATCGCCACGCTCCCCGGCATGGCCGATCGCACCGTGACCATCAGTGGGCTATCCAAGACGTACAGCATCACCGGCTGGCGGCTGGGCTACTGCATTGCGCCGGCCGTGGCGACAGACGCCATCCGCAAAGCGCACGACTTTTTAACCGTCGGCGCGCCCCATCCGCTGCAACTGGCCGGCGCCGTGGCGCTTGCGCTACCGCAAACCTACTACGACACGTTGCAAAGCAACTACCAGCGCCGACGAGACATTCTGTTGGGCTATCTGCGCGATGCCGGCTTTGCCTTCGAATCGCCCGAGGGCGCGTATTACGTGATGACGGACATCGCCGAACTCGACCCAACGCGCACAGACACGGAGTTCGTCCGCTGGATGATCGAAAACGTCGGCGTCTCGGCCGTGCCCGGCAGCAGCTTCTACTCCCCGCGAGAACGTGGCCACACCAAAGTCCGCTTCATGTGGGCCAAACGGGATGAAACATTGCACGCGGCGGGCGAGCGATTGCTAACCGTCCGCGATAAACTGGCCGGAGGGTGACCAACCTAGATCCGCTTGCGGATTTTCCAAACCGAAGATTCACAGAACGCTAATCAGCGCTAATCTCCACTAATCTTTTTATTAGCGAGGATTAGCGGAGATTAGCGTTCTGTCATCTGGGCGCAGTTTTGAGAAGCCCGAACCAACGACACGTCGCTCACCTCCATCCCCTCGCGTTCCATGAAACAACTCCTACTTTCGATTGCGGCCTTTGTCATTACCTCTCTCGCCGCGGTCAGCGCTGCGGAGCCCAAGCCCAACATTGTGTTCATCTACGCCGATGACTGGGGCTGGGGCGATCTGTCATGTCATGGGCATCCGTGGTTGAAGACGCCGCATCTGGATCGACTGGCGCGCGAGGGGACGGACTTCCAACAGTTCAACGTGCTCAATCCCGTCTGCTCGCCGAGTCGCGTGGCGGCCATGACCGGTCGCTATCCTGCCCGGTATGGCGTCAACGATATCTTCAGCGGCAGCGGCCGCAATCCGGAGATGCCGGACTGGCTGGACGCCAAGGCCCCCACGACGGCGCGCTACCTGAAAGCAGCCGGCTATCGCACGGCGCATTTTGGCAAGTGGCACATGACCGTGGATGGTCTGCCCGACGCGCCGCAAATGGCCGACTACGGTTTTGACGAGTCGGCCGTCTATCACGGCCCAGGCCCGACGATCAAGCATCACGCCATCGCCGATCGCGCGGCGCAATTCATCGAGGCCAACAAGGATCGCCCCTTCTTTCTCGATGTGTGGATCCACGAAAGCCACACCAGCCACGATCCCACGCCAGAATCTCTGGACAAATGGAAACACCTCGATGCGCAGCAGCAGGTGTACGCCGCCGTGATCACCGACGGTGACAATCAGGTGGGCAAGGTCCTCGCCGCGCTCGAGAAAGCCGGCGTCGCCCAGAATACGCTGATTGTTTTTTCCAGCGACAACGGACCGGAGAGCACCGGTGGCGCCTCGGCCAAAGGTTCGCCAGGCAAGCTCGGCACGTACTACAGCGTCGGCGAGACCGGCGGCCTCCGCGGTCGCAAGCGCAGCATCTTCGAAGGGGGCGTGCGCGTGCCGTTCATCGTCCGCTGGCCAGGACACACTCCGGCCGGCGTGAAGAACGACACCACCGTTGTCACCGCCGTCGACCTGCTGCCCACTTTCTGCGCCGCCGCAGGCGTAACGCCACCTGCCGACGCCCACGGCGATGGCGAGAATCTGATCGCCGCATTGAATGGCGAGAGCGTCATCCGCAAGCGCCCCGTCTTCTGGCTACACAAAGGCAAGGCGACTGAGCCTAACTGGTGGCCAAGGCTGGCCGTGCGCGATGGGGATTGGAAACTGCTGATGACTTACGGCGCGGAGCGCGTGGAACTACACAATCTGAAATCGGATCGCGCGGAAGCCGTCAGCAAAGATCAGGCAAAAGACCATCCGGAGATCGTCGCCCGGCTCTCCAAGCTGGCCCTCGACTGGCACGCCACGCTTCCGACCAAGGCAGACCCCACTTGCGTCAGCCAGGCGAGCCAAGACAAACCCAAAAAACGCGCTAAGAAAGCGAAACTGGCTGCAAAGCCTGCTAAGAAAGCCGGCGCGGATCGCAACATCCCGTTTGACCGCTGGAACAAAAACCAGGATGGCTTCCTTACGCTCGACGAATACAAGCTCGGCCTGAAGCAGGGAAAGAACCTCGAAGCACGCTTCAAGAACTTCGACAAAAACGGCGATGGCAAAGTAACCCGGGAAGAATTCGTTGGGCCGGTGAAGCAATAAACGCCAACGTGCAACAAGACATTTCCTCCAGGCTAACCATCAGGCAGTTTCGCTCGCGCGGTCTTGTTTTACTTCATATCGCAGCTCAACCATTCCCTCGCCCATCTGTTGCACAGAGACCAGTCGCAATGTCGGGCTGAGCACTCTACGCGGGAACAGCGGCTTCCCCTTGCCGAGCGTGGCCGAACCGACTTGGATGATCAGCTCGTCCAGCAGACCGGCGTCATGGAACTGGCCCGCCAGATCTCCTCCGCCAGCGATCCAGATGTTCTTGCCGCCGGCGGCCGCTCGCATGTCCGCATGGGCGACACGCACATCCCCTTGAACGAAGTGGATATCGGCGCCGTCGATCGCTACCAGCTTGCGACTGGTGAAAACCCAGGTCGGCTGAGTGTAGGGCCACGCAGAGCCGACCTCGGCAATCACCTTGTCGGCGTTGCTCAGCAGCCACCCATACGTTGTGGACCCCATAGCCAAGGCGCCCACCTCGGCAATGAACTCCGGATAACTGGACTCATTCGGATCGCCCAGCGGAAACAGCCAATCGAGCGAGTCCGTTTCCGTCGCAATAAAGCCGTCAAGGCTGGTCGCCGTGAAATACTGCGTTTTCATGCGTCCACCTGACCACAAGATCGTCACCAAGGCAACAATTCCGTTGCCGACATTGTATCCGCTCGCGGGTCTACTGTTAGCGTTGCGCCGCGGCAGGCGAACGTTGCAAAACAATATCGCACGCCCGTCCAGGCCCGAAACGTCATCTTCGGATTCGATGCGCGCTGAGTGCTGCGAACGATCAATCGCACATTTGCATTTCGCATGATCGCGTTCCAAAAAGCCCCAGCGGGGCGACATAAGGTAGCCCAGCGGCAAGCCGGCAAGGCCGGCGCAGCCCCGGGTAGGCGACGCCCGCGCATGCGACGTAGTGCATAAGGCGCCGCGGATGTCGTCCAAAGGACGCTACGACGATTCATCGCGCTGGGCATGACCTGGGGCGGCGCTGCGCTCTGCCCCAGGCTAGCTTGGATCGCCCCGACTGGGGCTTTCAGAATGCGCGCACGCAAGCGCGCAAGCACTCGAGCGCGCAACCGTGCACTTTAGCGCCGTCGGGCGTCCGCTGTGAGGCGTAGCACGATCTGTCGTGCCAACGCCGGTCGAAATTCAGATTGCGGGCCTAAGACGAAGAGATTTCAGGAACACGGAACTACGATAATCGACACGAATCAGAAGAAGAATTATCAGTGGAGATTAGCGTAAATTAGCGTTCTTTCACTCTGCTCCCTCTGGAACCAGCTGGCGGTCTCCCTCGGCCAAGAACCGTCCCTCTTTCAGAAATCGCAGCGTGCGCTCGCCTACCGTGGGGCTGGCCGTTAGTAGGGCGTGGTGCATGTCGACGATGCAAAAATCCTTCGCGCCGGCCAGGCGCGTTTCGGCAACGCGGACGGTGCCGTCGTCGTCCCCTTCCAAGAATGGGTTGAGGCCCATGGCGTTCCCTTTGCCACCGGCGATCACGCCAAACTCGCAACTCGGAGTCGCCAACCGCGGCGCCAGTTCTTCCCAACGTCTGCCCAACTGCTGGGCCGAGAGGCCAAGCGTGTTATCGAAGATCGCGTTGCCGCCCAGCACCACGGCCAGGCGCGCGCCGTGATTCGGTGGGCCGATCATCACCACGCGCTGGATCCGCGGATCGAGTTCCTGACCTGCCGCCTCGCAATCCGCCATGTAATAGCGAATGACCAGGTTGCCTAGGCTGTGGCCGACGAAGTTAATCTCCTCGGCCTGATCTAACGAAGCGACGAGCGCGGCCAAGGCCTGCGCGTGTTCGGCGACGGGCGCCCTGGTGCTGGCGTATGTCAATGAGATCGCGTTGTACTCGCCGCCACGCTCCACGTGCCAGGCGAGCGGCGACATCATCAAACGGTTGCCGATCAGACCGTGGACCAACACCACGACCTTGCCGCGGAGTGGTTCCAGCGAGCGTTCTTTTTTGAGTTCCTCGAGCCGTTTGAGGCAGACGTCAAAACTCCCCCAGGCGTGCCGCAGATCGTGTGGGTCGAGCAGTCGGCGATGATTGGTCACCACGTTGCGTTGGATCCGCCAACGGCCAAAGTAGTGCTCGTCCTCCCAAAACTGATTGCCGCCAAGCGTAGGCGATAAGACATTCGGCCCTTCGATCTGAAACGACGTCGGCAGCACCGTCCGTGGCGCAGACGACGCAGGCGATCGCGGCGTCACCGTCGGCTCTTCTGCGCTTGCCGCTCGCGCGCCCACACAAGCGTCCACAGCGCACGCCAAAAACACCGCAGCAAGCAAAAC
>Ga0105047_10001860_pt1 | contig 37943 bp, 28 predicted proteins | sample MAT04_FD_78384 | JGI IMG/M metagenome (GOLD analysis project Ga0105047, IMG submission 78384) | Freshwater microbial communities from Lake Fryxell liftoff mats and glacier meltwater in Antarctica - MAT-04 (megahit assembly) | ecosystem: Environmental > Aquatic > Freshwater > Ice > Liftoff...
CACCGAGCAGCAACTTTGCCCCGCGTTGTAGAACGCGCCCTCGGCCAGCGCGCGCGCGACCGCAGCGACCCCGACAATGTCGTCGCACACATACACCGGGTCCTTGCCGCCGAGTTCCAGCTGCAGCTTCACCATGCGTCCCGCCACGGCCCGCGCAATCTTCCGGCCCGTCGGATAAGACCCGGTGAAAAAAATCCCGTCGACCGGCTGGCGCACCAGCGCCGTGCCCACCTCTCCGCCGCCCACCAGCGGGGCAAAGATTTCCGCGGGCACCCCGCTCGCCTGCAGCAACCGCGCGATCGCGAGTCCCGTCAGGGTGGCAAATTCGGACGGCTTGTAGAGCACGGCGTTGCCCGCGAGCAGCGCGGGCACGAAGACATTGCTCCCCACGAAATAGGGATAATTCCAGGCCGAGATATTCGCGATAACCCCCAGCGGCTCCTGGCTGATGCGTTCCGTGAGCTTGACCCCGTCGGCGCCTGTTTCCTTCAGCACCACTTCAGCGCGCAGCGCGCCGGGCGCGGCCGACAGGAAAAAATCGATCCGGCTTAACACTCCCTTGAGCTCATTGCGCGCTTGGGTGATCGGTTTGCCCATTTCCGTGGTGAGCGTGACCGCCAGGGATTCGGCTTCCCTGACCAACGCCGCGCGGAACCGGGCCAAGACGCCCAGCCTTTCGCGCAAGGGCCGGGCCGCCCAGGCGGGCTGGGCCGCGCGCGCGGCGGCATATTTCGCCCGGACGCTCCCGACGTCGTCCGCCGGCAGCGTGGTCACGACCCGGCCGGTCGCGGGATTGAGCACCTTCAGCTTCGTGGGAGAACGCGTGGACATGGCAAGGAAGGGCGCGGGTGGTCTTCACCCCGCCCGTTGACCATCGGCGTCCGCACCCGCGGCCGAGGCCTGGGCGTGCGCAGCGCGGTCACGGGCGAGCGCGCAGGCCGCCAGGAATTCCGCGCGCAACGGCGCCGCATCGAGGAGATCGCTCGGATCGGGACAGCCAAACTCCGGATGCCATTGCACCCCGACGAGATAATCCGGACCGATCCCCCGCACGCCTTCCACGAGATGATCCGGCTCGGACTGGGCTTCAACCACGAGGCCCGTACCCAGCGTTTTGATCGCCTGGTGGTGAATGGAATTGATCTGCACCCGGCGAGCCCCGCCATAGAGCGCGGCGAGTCGCGTGCCGGGCAGGATCGAGGCGTTGTGCACGTTGGCATCGTAATGCGCCTCATGCCGATGGTGGGCGGAAGCGGGCACCTGGGTGGCAAGGTCCTGATAAAGTGATCCGCCCAGCGCCACGTTGATCAACTGGCAGCCGCGACAGATCCCGAGCACGGGTTTGCGCTGCCGCCGAAACTCCCGCAGGAGTTCGAGCTCGTAAATATCGCGCGCCGGATCACCGGCCCACTCCGGCTGCAGCGGGGTTTCTCCATAGCTGCCGGGCGCCAGGTCCGAGCCGCCTTGGAGGACCAACCCGTCCAGCGCGTTCACATAGTGTTCCACCCGCACCCCCTCGGGCGCCCGGGCGGTGGCGGCCGTCCGGCGCGGAATCATCAGGACCACCGCACCCCCGGCCATCAACCAGTTGGCCGCGCTTTCCTCGGCATACTGGACATGCTTGGTCGGCAACACTGTCCGCGCCGGGTCGGGATACATGATGCGGGCGGTGAGGCCAATGCGAAGGGGCAGGGACATGGCCAGCGAACGCTAGAGGGCCTCGGCGAAGAATCGCTCGAAATCGGCGCGGGTGCAGGGTTTGGGATTGGTGCGGTGACAGGAGTCCGCCACCGCGACTTCCACGAGCTTGGGCAGGTGCTCGGGTTTAACGCCGACCGCCCCCAGCCGGGCGGGGATGCCGACCGTTTCCTTCAAGCCCTTCAGCCAGTTAACGAAAGCAGCCGCATCGTTGCCCGCGCCGCACACGCGCGCGAGTTCCGCGAATTTTTCCGGCGCGGCGTCCGCGTTGAACCGCATCACGTGGTCGAGCATGATCCCGTTGGCCAGGCCGTGATGGAGATCGCAGACCGCGCTGAGCGCATGGGCGCAGGAATGCACCGCGCCCAGGTCCTTCTGGAACGCGATCGCCCCCATCATCGAGCCCATCATCATGTCGGAGCGGGCGGCCAGGTTGCGGCCGTCCTTGACCACCAGCGGCAGCGCCCGCGCCACGATGCGCGCGCCCTCCAGCGCAATGCCGTCGCACAGGGGATGATAGGCCGGCGAGAGGTAGCTTTCGACGTTGTGCGTCAGGGCATCCATCCCCGTGGCCGCAGTGATCTTCACCGGCAGATCGAGCGTCAGCTCAGGATCGGCGAACACCGCGCGGGCCAGCAAGGCGGGCGAAAAGATGATCTTTTTGACATGGCTGGCTTCGTCGGAAATGACCGCCGAGCGTCCCACCTCCGAACCCGTCCCACTGGTCGTGGGCAGCGCCACGAAGTACGGCAGCGCCCGCGTGATCGGGCGCACCCGCGGATGATCCCACGCATACTCGAGCACCCCGCCCTCATGGACCGCCATCAGCGCCACCACCTTGGCCACATCCAGGGCCGCCCCGCCCCCGAGCCCCACCACGGCATCGGCGGAGTGCGCGCGATAGGCGGCGACCCCCGCCGCCACCTGGCTGGCCACGGGATTGCCGAACACATCGGGAAACACCGCCGGCGTGAGCCCGGCCCGTTGGAGCGCAGCCGACAACTCACCGGTGAGCGGGAGCGCCGCCACGCCGCGATCGGTGACAACTAACGGACGCTTCACGCCCGCGGCCTGGAGGTGCGCTCCGAGCAGACGGCGCGCGCCCGGGCCGAAATGAATCTGGGTCGGGAAGGAGAATTGATGCACAGCCATGGCGGGTGCCTAGATGCTTTCGAAGTAACGGCGCAGTTCCCAATCCGTGACGCCGTCGAGCCACTGGCGCCACTCCCACTCCCGCGTCCTCGCAAAATGGTCCACGAAATCGTCCCCCAGCCAGTCGCGGGCGATGGCCGAATCCTGAAAAATACGAGTCGTTTCAATTAGCGTCCGCGGCGCCGGCGCCACTTTCTCGGCGCCTTGGTTCATCCCGTGGACCGGCGGTGTGGTGAGTTTGAGCTTTCGCTCGACGCCCTCGAGGCCGGCCGCAATCACCGCGGCCATCGCCAGGTAGGGGTTCACGTCCGAGCCGGGGCAGCGAGTCTCCAGGCGCGTGGATTTGGGCGACCCGGAGATCACGCGGAAACTCACGGTCCGGTTGTCCACGGCCCACGTCGGCTTCACCGGCGCCCAAAAGCCGTCGACGAGCCGTTTGTAGCTGTTGATGGTGGGCCAGATCATCGGGCCGAACTCCATCATGCATGCAATCTGGCCCGCGAGGTAGCTCTCAAACACGGGGCTCATTGCATCGCGGCCCTTGGGGGCAAAAAACAGGTTCCGTCCGCTGCGCGGGTCGGCGAGGCTCTGATGGATATGGCCGCTGCAACCGGGGTAATCCTGGTGCCACTTGGCCATGAAGCTCGGCATGATGCCGAAGCGCGCCCCGATTTCCTTCGCGGCGGTTTTGAAGAGGATGGCGCGGTCCGCTGCTTCGAGCGCGTCGGAAAACGCGATGGCGACTTCCAGCACGCCCGGGCCGGTTTCCGTGTGCAGGCCTTCCACCGGCACGCCGAAGCGGGGCAGTTCCTCCATCAGCGCGCGGCAGAATCCCTGATTCTGGTTCAGCCGGACCATGGAATACCCGAACATGCCGGGGGTGATCGGTTCCGGCGCCGTGTGCTTTTTCGCCGCCCAGCTCTGCGGGGTCTCGGCAAAATTGAACCATTCGAATTCCATGCCGCACATGGGCTCCACCCCGAGTTTCCGGGCGCGCCGGAGCACGCGCTGCAGCACCTGGCGCGGGCACAGCGGGTGCGGACCCTCCGGGGCACGGCCGTCCACTCCCTTCCAAAAAAACTCGCCCAGAAAAAAGGGCACGTTGTCGTCCCACGGCACGTGCCGCTGGGTGCGGAGATCAAGGCGGGCCAGCGCATCCGGAAACCCGGTATGCCAGCCCGTCAGCCGGGCGTTGTCATAGCATTGGTCGGCGATATCCCAGCCAAACACCACATTGCAAAAACCGAGGCCGCCCTCCGGCGCGGCGGCCGCGGCGGCGAGGAATTTCTCCCGGTTGAGGTATTTTCCGCGCAGCACGCCGTCGATGTCCGCCACGGCGATTTTCACCCGCGCGGCCGGCTGGCGCCGGATTTGGGCGGCGACCCGGGCGAACGACGTTGCAGCGGAGGGGCGGGTGGCAGCCACGGCGGTTAAGGTGTTGCGTGAAGGGTGACCGTCCCCCGCCGCTGCTGGAGCGGGCGCGGACGGGTTAACCCTCCCACGGAGTCCATTAACCGCCTCGGGGTTCCCGGGCGCAAGCGGGGAATCCGGGGGCGCGCGGTCAGATAAATGAGCGGACGCGGGACGCAGGAGAGTGCCCAGGACAGGACTCGAACCTGCAAGCCTTGCGGCCAAGGCTTCCAAGACCGTCGTAATTGTCCATGCCACTACCCGGGCGTCGGGGGTATTTTCCGCATGTAGCAGGCTGATGTCCAATTGTCTGGGGCAAGTGGAGAAGCGGATTCAGTCGGAGCCGGCAGGGTCATCGTTCAGTCAGGTCCACGCGTCCAACTTCCCGGGGGAAGAAAGCGTCGTGCGATCGAGGCCCAGAAGTAAAGTCGGGTCATGGCCTTCGTTACGCGGATCTGATTGATGCGTACGGGGACGAATTGCAGAGCGGTGAAATCCAGTTCCGGCAGTTTGGCGGCAAAACGCTCCTTCCCGATTGGCGTAGGTCGGGCTTTACGCCCGATAGTCCCGCACGCGAGAGGATTTAACTGGTCTCTTGGCCCATCGGGGAACCTCATCTTCCATTACAGGACAGGAGACCTGTGCCACGGCGAACCGTGACGTCAGCCCCACTATATCCGGCAGATCAGGAGTTCGCGCTCGAACATCAGTTCCTTCGGCAGGTGCGAGTGGAGATCGAGGAAGAGCTCCTCGTGTCCGAGCACTTCCGCCCGCCACGCCGCGCGCTCGAAGGCCTGCAACTCCGCAAACTTTTCCGGCGGGAAATCCATCCCCTCCCAATCCAAGTCATCGTAACGCGGCATCCAGCCGATGGGGGTTTCCTTCGCCCGGCCACCACCCCGCGCGCGATCCACGATCCATTTGAGGATGCGCATGTTCTCCGAAAAGCCGGGCCACATGAACTTGCCGTCCTTGTCCTTGCGGAACCAGTTGACGTGAAAAATACGCGGCGTCTCGGTCAGCGTGCGCTGCATGTTCATCCAATGGCGGAGGTAATCCCCCATGTGATAGCCACAAAACGGGAGCATCGCCATCGGGTCGCGCCGGACCTTGCCCAGCGTGCCCGCCGCCGCCGCGGTCATTTCCGAACCCATGGTCGCGCCGACGTACACGCCGCTCGACCAGTTGAAGGCCTGGTACACGAGCGGCATCGTCGTAGCGCGCCGGCCGCCAAAAATGATCGCGCTGAGCGGCACGCCCGCGGGCTTTTCCCAGTTCGAGTCCATGGTCGGGCACTGCGAAGCGGGCGCGGTGAAGCGCGCGTTCGGGTGAGCCGCCTTCACGCCGTTTTTCCTGGCCAGCGCGGGCGTCCACTCCTGGCCCTGCCAGTCCAGCGCGTGGGCCGGCGGCTCCTTCGTCATGCCTTCCCACCAGACGCCGCCGTCGTCGGTCAGGGCGACATTCGTAAAGATCGTGTTCTTCGCGAGGGTCTTCATCGCGTTCGGGTTCGTGCTGTCGCCCGTGCCCGGCGCGACGCCAAAGAAGCCCGCCTCGGGATTGATCGCGTAGAGCCGGCCGTCCGCGCCGGGTTTGATCCAGGCAATGTCGTCGCCGACGGTCGTCACCTTCCAGCCCGCCTCGGTGAAATTCTTCGGCGGGATCAACATCGCGAAGTTGGTCTTGCCGCAGGCGCTCGGGAACGCGGCGGCCACATAGGTCTTTTCGCCCGCCGGGCTTTCGACGCCGAGGAGCAGCATGTGCTCCGCCATCCACCCTTCGTCACGCGCCATGGCGGACGCGATGCGGAGCGCGAAGCATTTCTTGCCGAGCAACGCGTTGCCGCCGTAGCCGGAACCGTAGGACCAAATTTCGCGGGTTTCGGGAAAATGCACGATGTACTTCTCCGGATTGCAGGGCCACGGGACGTCCCGCTGGCCGGGCTGGAGCGGGGCACCGAGGGAGTGCACGCACGGCACGACGCGCTTGTTTTCCTTGTCGATCGCGGCGAACACCGGCTGCCCGATGCGCGCCATGATCCGCATGTTGACCACGGCGTAGACCGAGTCCGTGAGCTGCACGCCGATCTGCGCCATAGGGGAATCAAGCGGGCCCATGCTGAAAGGCAGCACGTACATCGTCCGGCCTTTCATGCAGCCTGCGAACAGGCCGCGCAGGGTTTTTTTCATTTCGTAGGGATTGACCCAATTGTTCGTCGGGCCGGCGGCTGACTTGGACTGGCTGCAGATGAAGGTGCGATCCTCCACCCGGGCAACGTCACCTGCGTCGGAGCGCGCGAGATAGCAACCTGGCCATTTCTCTTGGTTCAGTTTGATGAACGTGCCGGCCTGCACCGTCTGCACGCACAACGCGTCATACTCGGTCTGCGAGCCGTCGACCCAATGGATGGAGTCGGGCTGGCACAGGGCTGCCATCTTTTTGACCCACCGGATGAGGTGGGGATTCTTGCTCAGGGCCTTGGCGTTTTTTTCATGGGGACAGGTCGGTGCCTCAGTAGACGATCTGCATGCGCGCAACCAGCCGCCCGCCGTCAGACGCCGATCCGGGGACGTGACCGTCAAGGTAGTTGACCATGAACTTGAGGTCATCGCCCTTGACGAAGTAGTTCAGCCCAACGGTAAACGTGCGGATCGTGTTCCCGCCCACGTCCACATCCGGGTCGAATTCCTCCTGACGGATCACGGCCTGCAGTTTGTGGGGTATCAGGAAATAGGTGCCGGTGACGTGCCAACCTTCGGCGGTGAAAGCGGCGATCGAGTTTGGCCGGAAGCGGCCGCTCAACCATTCGGTGGAGAGATCCCAGCGTCCGTGAATCCATTGGGCATCCACGCCCCGCATGGTCCGCCGGCCGGTGAAGCCATTTCCCGGCAAACCCAGGTCGGGTTTGGCCAGCCCCGCATCCTCGGTCCAGAGGCCGTCCACGCCGACGAGGACTTTGTCGGAATCGGTGGCGATGGGGGTGTAGATTAGGCGGAGGGACTTCTGAAACTTGCTGTTGTCGTTCGCGCTGACGTTGGACCCATTGCCGTTCGCCACGATCGCGAGGTAAGTAAGTCGCTTGCCGAACAGCTCCCCGGCCGCGCCAAAGGAAAGCTGACGGCCGTCAGTCAGCCGATCGCTGGATAGCGAGCGCTCAATGGTGTGAATCTTGCCGTCGCTGGCGAGAGCCTCGCTGCCGAAGGCCGGCTTGAGCTGCCCGAAGCGCAGGTTCAGGTACGGCAGCTTGTGCCAGTTGATAAAGATCTCGTTGGCGCGGGCGCTCAGGCCCGTGGCCGCGCTCAGGGAGTTGCCCTGCAGGTCGAGCTCCGCCTTGAAATCGAAGTCGGTCGCCACGTTGCCGGCGAGGTAGATGCGGGCGCGCCGGAAAAAGAAACGATCCTTGACGCCGTTCCACCGCGGGTCGGCGGCGCGGCCGAATTCGCCCTGGGCCTGCAGGAAACCGCCGACGGCGAGCCGGTCCTCATTCGCGCCCGGCCGCACTTCAACGGGCAGCACGCCATTCTTCCAGCCGAGTTCCTTTTTGAGCGAGACGTTTTCCGCGGCCAGCTGGTGGACCTGGTTTTCCAGCGCCTGCAGCCGCTCTTCGACCGAGGGAGTGCTTTGGGCCAAGAGCGGCGGGGACCAGCCCACCACCGACGCCAGAATCAGGAGTAAACCAACCGGGGTGTTCTTCACGGCGCGAGGCTAGCACCGCAACCTTGCCCGGAGATGAACGGCCCCTGAAATTCCCTTAAGCTGGACGCCCGCCCAGAGGCGTAGCTGCCAGCCGATGTAGCCGACAAACGTCGCGCGCGGCTCGGCGTGATTGTGCAATTCGCGGCCCGCCGACACCATGAACGACATCTGCTCGTTCACATCGACGACCAACCCGACATTCACAGTAAGGGCCGAACGGTCGAAGCTCGACTTGGCCGATCCCGCCAGTTCCACGGCCAGGTCGACCTTGTCGCTGAGCAGCCGGGTCACGGCAACGCCGTAAAACCAACTATCGCCGTCGTGATGGCATTCCCGCCCCAGCTGGAAATTCAAAATGACGCCGCCCAGGTCCCGCTCGATTTGGATGGGCAGCAGGAAGGCCGTGCCGGACTTCGCCAAACCGCGGGCATCAGACGAGGAGCCGGGGTTATTGAATTCCAGCTGGGGATAAATGGAAGCCGCCCAGCCTTTCTCGCCGGTGTCCAGGAAGCGCCATTTCACGCCGATGGCAGAGTTGCCAAAACCGGAAACCCTCTCCTCGTCCACGTTTTGGACGAGGTACGGAATCTCGTATTTCAACTGCCACGTCTCACCGATGCCGTAGTTCAGGTCGAGCAAGGGCGCCTCCGTGACGCGCTCGCCGGGGCGGTGGTCGGTGCTGAACCCGACATTGATTTCCCAATGGCCGTTGCCGGGCGTGCCGGGGTCGTCCGTGATCAGCGGCGGGCTGCCTACCGCCCACGCCGCGGAAACGCCACCGAGCGAAATGCCCAGACCCAAAAAAATGCGGGAAATGAAGGAGAAGTGCATAGAGGCCAATTTTGCGACGACGCAGCGGTTCAGAGTGCCGCCGCATCAAACAATTTCAGTCCGGCCTCATGGAGGCCACCGAAGGTAAAGCGATCGAAGAACAGCAGGCCGCCACGATCCCGGGCGCGGCCTGATCCTGCCCGACCTAGGGGAACGTTTTGTTCGCCGCCGGGAGGGCCAGAGTGAGCACAGAGCTCACGGCCGAACCGGGGTAAGAAGGTGCGGATGGTTTTCATGCGTCAGCGGGCGATAACCAGAACCTCCAAGCTGCCGGGGACAACCGGAGGCAGCGGGTTCGGGACCTTCGCCGTCGGCTCGGCCTTGGGACCAAACCGGCCGGTGGGGAGGAAGATCCGGCCAGTCTTCGGGTCGAGCGCAATCTGCTTGGCCCCCTCGCCGGTGGCGACCGTCTGGACCACCGAATAGTGGTCGGGGCTGTCCTGGTGCAGGACCGTCATCGTCTGGTCGGAGTTGGACGTGAAAATCTGGCGTGTGGTCGCATCGAAGACCACGCCGTCGGCGTCCTCGCCGATTTCCGGGATCGCAACCACCTCGCCCGTGTCACTGTCGAACACGACGAGCTTGCCGTTGCCGCAGGTCGAGAAGAGGCGATGGTGCGCCGGGTCGATGTCCAGGCCCGTGCCGCCCTCGCCCGGCGCCGCCGGCCAGGTCGCGATCAACTTCAGCGTGTGGGTGTCGAAGACCAGCACCGCGCTTTTTTCCTCATTGTTCACAAAGGCACGGCCCCGGCCGTCGAAGCAGATCTGCTCCAGCTTGCCGTCCGTGAGCGCCACGGTGCCGGTCACTTGCTCGGTGACTGGATCAATCACCGTGACGTTGCCGCTGCTCCCGTTCACGACGTAGATTTTCTTCGTGTCCGTCGCGTCGTACTGGATCGCGTCCGGATTGGTGCCGGTGGTCTTGATGGTGGAAAGGATTTTCAGGGTCCGCGGGTCAAACACGATGACCGCATTGTCGTTGCCACTCGTGGCGAAGCCGCGGTTGAGCCCCGCGATGATGACCACGCCATGCGCCCGGTTGGCCGGAGCGACCTGGCCGACGATCTTGCCGGTGTCGGCGTCGAGCACCTCGAACTTGGTGGAGTGAGCGACGTAAAGATAGCGCGTGGCGGGATCCACCCGCAGGTAATCCCAGCGCGAGGTGTCACCGCCGATGGGATAGCGGCCGGTGACGTGATAGTCGGCGGCGTCGGCGGCGATGGACAAGGCGGCAAGGCAGAGGAGGAAAGTCAGGAATCGTTTCATGGGAGCAAGGGTTGGGGCGAACAGGATGGAAGCAACGGCCGGCCAAAGTACCGGGATTAGCTGAAAACATCATGAACCCTGCCTGAAAATAAATTAGGGGAGATTCCGCTCGCGCCGTTCTGTCCGGTGCCGGTAAGGATAAGCTGGCAAAATACCCCGGTTGGTTCGCTGCCCCACCCCGTGAAAATTCTGATCGTTGAAGACGAGCGCCGCCTGGGCCAATTCATTCGGAAAGGCTTGTCGGAGCGCAGTTACACCGCCACTTGGGTGGCCTCGTGCCGCGAGGCGCGGGACGCGCTCTGTGAGACGGGCTATGACGTCATCATCCTTGACCTCGGCCTGCCGGACGGCGACGGATTGGCCCTCCTCAAGGAATGGCGCCAGAACGGCTTCAACGAACCCGTCCTCATCTTGAGCGCCCGTGACGCCGTACAGGACCGTGTTCGCGGCCTCGACCTTGGCGCTGACGACTACATGCCCAAGCCCTTTAGCTTGGAGGAGCTCCTCGCCCGGATCCGCTCGTTGCTGCGCCGCCAAGCCACGAGCAAGGAAACCGTGCTCGAACACCGTGGCGTGCGCATGGACCTGCTCGCCCGGATTGTGACGCACCAGGGCCAGCCGGTAGAATTCACCAGCCGGGAATTCGCCCTCCTCGAGGTCTTCCTGCAGAACGTCGGCCGCGTCCTCCCACGCACGCTCATCTGCGAGAAGATCTGGGAGTCGCACTACGATATCGATACGAATCTCCTGGACGTCTACATGAGCAAGCTGCGCATGAAACTCGAGGCCGACCCGGCCAATCCTCTCTTCAAGACCCTGCGGGGTGTCGGCTACCAGCTGTTATGAAATCGGTCGGCGTGCGGATCGCCTTCTGGTATATGGCAGCGTCGCTGCTGACGCTGGGCTGCTTCTTCCGCGTCGGTCGCTTCCTCCTGGAGCAGCACATGATTCATTCGCTCGACCTGGGCCTTGCGTCAGAGTTCGAACAGGTCAAGCGCCGCCTCGGCCCGGAAGCGGCGGACCTGGCACCCGCGCAGGTCGCTGAACGGCTCGCGCTGAATGCCTCGGTTCGATATCTCATCGAGGTGCACGGCGCGGACGGCCGGGTCACCTATCGTTCCCGCAACCTGAGCGACCGGGTCATCCCGGACAAGGCAATGCAGGGCCACTTGGTGTCGCTGGCACTAAAGCGTTTTTTTCAAAGCCTGAAGATGGGCTCGCCGCAGCAGTTGCCCGCGGACGGCCGCACCTACAACGCGATTGTGGGCGACTTGGGCGAGTTGCGCATCGCCGAATACAGCGCGGGCAATCTGATGATCCGGGTAGCCGTCCCCAAGGAGCAGGTCCGCAACCTGGTTGTCGCTTATCAGGAGGTGTTCTACGGCATGGTAATCCTAATGGTGATCGCCAGCAGCGTGATCGGGTTTGCCCTCAGCCGCATCCTGCTTCGGCCGTTGCGCCAGATCCAGGCGACCGCCATCCAAATCGGTTCCGACAACCTCGGCGAACGCATCCCGGTCTCCACCGTCGAGGACGAGATTTCCAACCTGGCCCGCCTGCTCAACCAGATGTTTGACCGCCTGGAATCATCCTTCAACCAGGTGCGGCGATTTGCAGCCGAGGCGTCGCACGAACTGAAGACCCCGCTTTCGCTCATGCGCCTGCAGACGGAGAAGCTGCTCACGGAGGGCGGCCTGACCCCGGCCCAGGAGGAATCGTTGCATGTCGTAGTCGAGGAAATCACGCGGCTGAACAAGATCATCGAGGAGCTGCTGTTTCTCTCCCGGGCGGAGGCGGCTGCCATCACGATTGTCCGGAAGCCCGTTGATCCACGCACTTACATCGAGAGTTTCGCCCAGGACGCCCAGGTGCTGGCGGACAGCCGGGACGTGAGACTCACCCATATGCACAGCGGCGATGGCCGAGTGGAGTTTGACCCCCGTTGGCTGCGCCAGGTGCTCCTTAACCTGCTGTCCAACGCCCTGAACTACACCCCCCCGGGCAAACGCGTCACAGTGACGTCCCAACTCATGCCCCACACCTGGCGCGTGGCCTTCGAGGACGAGGGGCCGGGCGTGCCTCCCGCGGAGCGCGAACGGATCTTCGAGCACTTTGTCCGGCTCGCCCACACGGCGCAGCACGACAAGGGCAGCGGTCTCGGCCTGGCCATCTGCCGCAGCATCATCATACTTCATCAGGGACGGATCTGGGCCGAGGACACGTCCACCGGCCCGGGACTGCGCGTCGTGTTTGAAATTCCGCTCACGGCGGCGACCTCCGCCGGGGCGGTCACCCCGCGGACAAGCTGAATCCTTGTCAGGAAATCCTTCAGGTTGGCCTAACGCTCGAGCCTCATGGTCCGGTGTGTCCGCCCCAGTTACGCTTTCGCCCGACCGTCAACTCCGCCAGGTTCCATCCCATACCCTCTCCCGCCCGTCTTCGTCGTTCCGAATTGTCCCTCTTGCTGCTGGCCGGTGCTTCCGGCTCCCTGCACGGCCGGCAGATGCCGACCAAGCCTACTCCCGCCGAAGCCGAACACCGGAAGCAAACCGGCCGCCTGTTGCCCGCCCGCGAGTTCCTCCAGCCCACGCTCGACGCCGGCTTGGCGGCGTAGCAGCCGAAGCATGATGCCGGGTTGACCGGCCATCTGAAAGGCGCGGCCTCGGACGTACTGGACGATCTGACGAAACGGTGGATCGCCGCGTTTCGGCAGCACTACCCCAAGGTGACCATCGACGTCCTGCCGCCCCTACGCGGACAGCCTCGGCGCCATCGAGCTCATCAAGGGCGACATCGATTTCGTGGCGGTCTCACGCGAGCTGAAGCCGGTCGACATCTCCGAGTTCCGCAAAAAATTCGGCTACGAGCCGTTCAGCGTGCCCATCGCCCCCGGCACGTGGCGGCCTTTTGGTTTTCTGGATGCCGTCGGTTTCTTCGTCCACCGGGACAATCCCCTCAAACAGCTGACCCGCGGCAGCTCGACGCCATTCTCTCAACCACGCAAAACCGCGGCGGCAAGCCCATGACGACCTAGGGCCAGCCCGGCCTTACGGGCGAGTGGGCGGACAAGCCCGTCCATGTCTGGGCTGTGAAACCTTGGAACGGCTTCGAGGAGTTCGTCCGCCAGCGCGCGCTTAACGTTGGCGACCGGCGCGGCGAATAATTCAGGTTGGAGAAATTGACGGGAAAAGGGGCCGTGGGGTCACCGAAAAAGCGCACGCTCCCCAGCGCTCTTGCGGGATGTGCAACCTAGGCGCGGGCCACGAGATCGTCGGCTGGAAACCAGGAAGCGCCGGCCGGCACGAGGAATTTATGCGCATCCACGCGGCGCTCGCTCGGGCCACGCCAAGTCAGCAAGACGCCGGCACCCGCCATGATGACCAGCAGGGATCCGAGCGTCAGTCCCGTCCAAAGATGGAGCGGAGCAGGATCTTGCGCACGGTCAGGTCCATGGGACAGATAGTCTGCGCGCAAGCAAAGCGGGAGTGGCCGTCAATGCGCCGCACCGGCAAGCGGGATGACCCCGAGTACCAGATTGGTAAGCAGCATCAGCATCGAGGTCGCCACGGTCCACTTGAGGGTGAATCTCTGGTGGTCGCCGAACTCGACCTTGGCCAGGCCAACCAGCAGATAGGTGGACGGCACGAGCGGGCTGAGCAGATGCACCGGCTGGCCGACCAGGGAGGCGCGGGCCATTTCGGCGGCGGTAATGCCATAGTGGGAGGCCGCCTCGGTCAGGATTGGCATCACACCGAAATAAAAGGCGTCATTGGAAAGAAAGAAAGTGAAGGGCATGCTGAGGATTCCGGTAATGACGGCGAGATACGGACCGAGGGCCGGGGGCACGATGGCCACCACGCTGCCGGCGATGGCGTCCACCATCTTTGTGCCCGAGAGAATGCCGGTGAATATACCGGCGGCAAAGATGACGGCGACCACCGCCAGGGCATTGCCGGCATTCGCCTCGATGCGCGCCTTTTGCTCGGCGAGGCTCGGGTAATTGATCACCAGCGCCAAAGCGAAGGCGATCAGGAACAAAACCGGCAGCGGCAGCAGGCCGGCGATCAGCGCCACCATCAAGGTGACGGTCAGGAGGGCATTTACCCACACCCGGTTGGGTCGGCGGATATCCGCCTCACCGGCCCCGTTGCCGGAAGCCCCCATGGAGGCATGCACATCATCCATCACCTCCTCGGAGAGAGTGCCAAGGCGCCGGCGTTCCCGCCGGCCGAGGATCCAAGCCACGAACAGCACCCACGCCGCCCCGACGATCATGGTGGGCACGAGCGGCGGGAAAACCTGGCCCATGTCGAGCTTGAGCGCGCTGGCCGCACGGGCGGTTGGTCCGCCCCAAGGCAGGATGTTCATCACCCCGCCCGCCTGCATGATCACACTCGCCAGGACGAGCCGGTCCATCTTGAGCCGCACGAAAAGCGGCAACATGGCAGTGGTAGTGATCAGGTAAGTGGTCGATCCGTCGCCGTCGAGTGAGACAAACAGCGCCAGGGCCGCGGTACCGACGACGATCTTGACGGGATCGCCGTGCACCAGGCGCACGACGAGGCGCACGACCGGGTCGAACAACCCGGCATCGATCATGATGCCGAAATAGAGGATGGCGAAGGTCAGCATCACGCCCGTGGGCGCGAGAGCCTTGATGCCGTCGAGCATCATCGGCCCGAGTTGGGGCCCGAAACCCGCCCCGACGCCGAAAACGATGGGCACCAAGACCAGCGCGGTCAGCACGGACATGCGCTTCGTCATGATCAAGGCCATGAAGACCAAAATCATCGCATAGGCCAAAATCGTCAGCCGGGAGGGGTCCATGGGGTGCGAAACCTTAGCCTCCTTAGGTTAACCGACTCTAAATCCGATCTGAAAGATAATTTAGGCGCCGCGCATTTCCGGCCGGTCCCGCCCGACTTGTGTGTCCTCGGGCGGCAACGGCGTCCAGGGGCGGCGGTACCCGCCAACCATGAGGATCAATTCCTGTCTCATGCGATGGGGCTTCGATCGGAAAGCCAGCCATGTCCGGACCAGCGGGAGTTTCGCGCCGAAACCGGCAGACTGGCATCGTGACCATGATCACCATGCAACGATTCCGGCTGGCTGGAATAGGCCCGAATCAGCTCGGCCGTGAGGTAGGGGATGGCCGCGAAAAGAGCGCAACCAGCAGCAGGATGAACACCGTCAGCGTGGCCAGGACGAACATCCCGGAGGTGGGCATGGCGAGCCATTTCAACGATTCCTTGGCCGCCCCGGTGCTGCCGAGGCCGGGCGCACGAAAGCCGGCCCACATCCAGTAGAGCGAGTAGCCGAGTCCGCCCGCGCCCAGCGCAAGACCGAGCAGGAGCGCCGGCACCCGTGGAATCCCGAGCAGGCCGATGGCGATCATGAGGGCAAACGCCGTGGTGCCCATGCTGCCGGCGTGCAGGTGGGCGCGTTTCATGTAGGTCCAGGAGTTGTCGAGCACGACCTTCATGGCGGCGTCATTCCCCTTGTAGATGGTTTCCCGCACCTCCATCGCCGACGACTTGAGCCGGTGCTTGATGGCGTCCTCGTTGAGGCCAAAAAAGATGCCCATGCCCTGGCCAAACATGATGGTCAGCAAGGCGAAGGTCAGGCCCACAAGGGCGGCGTGGAGACCGGGAGTGAGGCTTGAGGTATTCATGAGGGGTTTGGATAGGGGAATTCTGTCGGGATTTTTTGTGGGCGGTCAACGGACACCGTCGCGGCACCTGCACTTCGGATTTGTGCGGTTCCCTCGCATTGGGGCAGAGGATGGTCTTGCGCTCCGTAAACACCGCGATGCGACGACGAGATCCGCGTTTTGCGCCATCATCTCATTCACGAGCTTTTGCGCGTGGATGTGATTGTCGGTTGCCCTGCCCCATTTGGCGGGGTCGTCAGCCTTTGCGGCGGGTAGTTGGAGACAAAGAGCCAGCCCGGCAGCGCATAGCAGGCCAAGGCTGGCAGGAAGTGAATTGAGGTGAGGGTTCATGGGAATTTCCGGGGTCGGGACTGGAGGCGCGACAGGATAGCCCGGCCTCAGCTCCCACAATTGAACCGGCGCTAACCTACTGCCACTGAATGAATCTCCTATGAACGGAAACTGAAATACGCTTCAGTTTCAGCTGAGGCCCGGCCCCCCGGCTGGCCGAACTTGAGATAGCCACCGGTTCAGCTTGGATTCATGTCATCCTGCGAAGGTCATCGCGTTGTTCCCGTCCTCCCAAGCCTCGATCCCCACCTCGTCCCCATGAAATCCCTCCTCAAACTCGCGGCGTTCGTCGCGTTCGCCGCCACGACGCTGGCCAGCCAGGCCGCGTCGAAAAACTGGACCCCTCCAGACCACAAGCTCTACGCCCAGACGCTCTCCGAGCAGATCATGGCGAACCATCCGGAATTGCTCAGCATCACCTTTCACGGGGTTCCCCCCGGCCTCACCAAAATCTACACGATGTTCGCCGGTTCCTTCGTGGACCGCATCGGCAATGGGGATGATCCGGATGATGTTATGGTCATCGAGCTGGGCATCACGATCGTCGATCCCCGCTGGCACCGACCCAATGACACCGTCCGCAAGTTCGTCATGATGATGCCGCTGCGCGATGCCGCCGGCGAGAACATCGGGCTGCTCGTGGCCGCCTACAAGAATCCGGTCGCTAGCGGCAAGGGCGAGCGGGAGCATTTCCTGCAAGGCCTACAGCTGCGTGACGACCTGCAGAAGCAGATTCCCAGTTACGCGGCCCTGTTTGCCCCGGCCAAGTGACGCGCCGTCCGCGGACCACCACCAACCGGACAATTCCTCGCCCGCCACCGTTTCGCAGGTGGCGAAGCCTCAGACAAGTCCGCCAGACCCCGGGGGGACTTTTTTGCGGAGGAATCCCGCGTACCTCGCCTCGGAAAGCAGTACCGTCCCACACGTCCGGCCTCACGTTCGCGAGGGGGCCCATAGCAGGGGGTCGGGGTTTGGGGTTTGTGGTTCTTTGATCCGGCCAATCGAAGCCTGTCCCCAAGCCCCACCGACCCCTTCGCTCGCCTCATGAAACTCTGGGCGTATATCGCACACGGGAAGAAGGTTTGCGCTGAACCGATCCCGTTCGCAACGTCCGAGCGCGCCCGCGCCCGGGTGGTGGAATTGGCAGACACGCCAGACTTAGGATCTGGTGTCGCAAGACGTGCAGGTTCAAGTCCTGTCCCGGGCACCAAGGCGTGCGACGATCAATCCCTCGCAGCTCGGGGACGATCCAACCATTCGCGGGTTACTGGAAGATCAACCGGAACACTTCTGCGACTTTCCGGCACGCCTGCACCCGGCGGATCCGTGAAACTGTCCCGAGCTGGCGATCCAATTTGGCTTTGGAAATGAAGTAGATTCGCGAACAGTCGATCACCGTCGATCGATCGAAACCGTCTGCTTCGTCGCAGACGATTTCAAAAGGGCGGTTGCCGATGGCGGGGCGCTTCGTCGAACCAAAGAGCACGTTGATCGAAGCCCGATTGCCGTCCACGCACGACTCGTCATTGGACAGAATGATCAGCGGATGACCGTGCGGGTCTTGTTCGTCGCCCCGCGTCATCCATATTTCCCATTGCCGGCTCATTCGGGACGATCAGGACTTAGCTTCGCCAGCCGATTGGCCCGCTCGTATTCCGGCGGTGTCTCCAGCACGGTAAAGTAGCCGGCGGGCCGGTGCGGAATCGGCTCGGGCACGACGTACTCGCTGATTTGGACAAAACGCGTTCCACGTCGAATGATGACAGGTTCGCCTTTTTTCAGCACGCGGTCCATCAGCCGGCCGAGCTTGGGTTTCGCACTTGAGACAGTCAGGTAATCCATCGGTCCACTTTCGGTCTCAAAGTAGACCGTGTCAAGCTGCCGTCGGCGGATTCGCTCCTGACTCCAGTTTAGCGCCGGGTCAAAAAATGGGCGGGCTATCGTAGGTTTCGACGGATCCAATCGTCCATCTGCACCTTCTCGTGATACAGCGGGTCACTGCGGTCGTAGCCGATTTGTTTGCTGGTGAAATCATTGATCAGGTCCTCCGCGCCTTCCTTCACGACCTTGCCACCCGTGTCCGTGATCACCCACGTGAATTTCATCCGCAGCGGATAAATGGGTCGGATGATGCGCGTTTCCCGCGCCGTGGGATTGAGTTCCCCGGCCATATCAATGTCGGTGAACGTCATGGCCAGGGTTTGACCCACCGGAACCAGCTGGCCGGCCCAAATTTCCAAATGGCGTCGTAGGCCGTCCAGATAGGGTTGGCTGCTCGGGGCACCCAACTCGGATTTGAAGTCGGTGAATTTCTCTGGGTGGTCGTAATTGACCACCACCGTGCCATGGAAACCGGGGTTGGTCTGGCAGCCCGCCCAAGCCAGCGCCACGGCGGTGAGGAGGAACCCGGCAAGTCGTTTTTTCATGGGAGATCGGAGGACGGAGATGAGCTCGGGGAGGGGGAGATTCCAAAAATGCGACCTCTCCGGCAATCCATTATCTCCCCTGTCCGTGAAGGCAGGCGTCCGGCGTCCCCCATCGGCCTCGCCACGTCTGTCACGTTTCACCGGCCCGTCGCCTTTGCCATTCCCGCCTTCCGCCATTACATTGAACCGAGAGGCCCGCTTCAGGTCTCTGACCCACCCACCCAACCTTCCCCAATATGAAAAACTTCCTTTCTCTCCGCCTCGCTGCGATCGCCGCGGCGGCTTTCACCCTCGTTTTCGCAGCCGGTTGCAGCACGGCCAAGGTCCAGGACACTTGGACTGCGCCCGACGTCACCCAACTCAACTTCAAGAAAATCCTCGTAATTTCCGCGACGCAGGATGGCAGCGCCCGCCGGATCGCCGAGGATGCCGTGGCGGCCGCGTCCCCCGGGGTCGAGGTGGTGCCCAGTTACAGGGTCATCCCGGACGTTTCCGACCTGAAGAACTTGGACAAGGTCTCCGAAACCATTAACGCGGCCCACTTCGATGGCGTCGTGGTCATGCGCATGCTTTCATCCCGGGACAAGGTCACCGTCACCCAAGACCCGGGCTTCGCCGGCTACCCCGTGGGCTACCGCACGTTCCGCGGCTATTACGGCCGGTATGCTTTGGGCGGCTATGGCTACCGTTATGGCTATGGCCGCGACTTCGGCGCCACCACCACGGTGACCACCGACCGCATCACCCAGATCGAAACCAACATTTACGAAATGCCCGGCGGCAAGCTGGTCTGGTCAGCCACGACGGAAAGCACTTCCCCCGACAGCACCCAGCAGCTCGTGGATGATGTGGTAGCAGCGCTCAAGAAAGAGCTGATCAAGGACAAGCTCATCCCCGCGACCAAGAGCTGAGGTTCCCCGGCCGCCCCAAATCTGTTCGTCCTTTCGTTCTCCCGTCGTGTGGACGGGCCGGACCACACCCGTCCACGCCCCAAGCTTGATCGTCTAGGTCGCCTCGCCCAGCCGGTCGCCCATGCGGGCGTAAGTCTCCCGATGCAGAGCGCTCTGTTCGGCGATATCCCCGTCGAACCGGATCCTCCCTGCCTGAAACACTGTGATCACGCAGGAGCCGCCAAACGCGAACAGGCCCTTCTCCGCGCCCTTGATCGCGGGCCGGCCCGGCGGATGCGTCTGGCGGATCGCGCCGACATTCGTCGCGCCGACTTCCAGCATCGCCACGGTGCCGAACTGCGCCGACTCGATCAGGGTGAGCTCGCGCTTGTTCTGGATGAGATAACAGAGGCTCCGCCGCAGCGCGACCGGGCTCACCGAATAGAGCCAGCCGTTGATCAATCGCGGCTCACCCGGGGTGCCGTCGACGGGGAAATGGAACCGGTGGTAATCCACCGGACACAGCCGCGAGATTAGCAAGGATCCGCCCGCGAATTTCCCGGCCAGCGCCGGATCACCGAATAGCTCCGCGAGCGTGAACTTCGTGCCCTTCACATAAAACCCCTCCGCCGTGTCCACATTCGGAAACGCCAGGTGCCGCCCGTCCGCCGGAAACACCGCCACGTTTTCACCCGGCGCGATCGGACGCGCCTCCGGTTTCAGCGTGCGGTAAAAAAATTCGTTAAACGTCTTGTAGTCGAAGGCCGACTTCTCGAACTCATCCACGTCGACGTCATACTGGGCAATAAACGGGATGATGCGCAGCGCGCTCACGCGCTTGTTCATTTTCCAGCCATACCACTTCGAAAACCACGCCCGCCGCGCGAACAGCCAGACCGTCAGCCTTCCCGGCGCCGTCTCATACGCCCAGCGCAGCCACTTCTCGCCGTAGATCTGCTCCGTCGCGACGGTCTGCTTGTAGCGGTCGTAATAGCGGATGGGCTCAATCGGCATGCGAGGGCAAGGGTCGTGCAATGGCGCCGGAGCGCAAAGCAGAAAAATTCCCCATCCCGCGACGGCGGCTTCGCGGCCCAGCCTTTTGCGTTTTGTTTACGATGGGGATGCGGCGCCCCCGCCGCGTCCTGGATTCAAGAATCCCCCCGTGTCAGTGCACGCGCACCTACCCCACCTCCGGCCGTTCGCCTCCCAACCGATCATTTTTCTCACAGTGGTGACCCACCAGCGCCGACGATGTCTCGCTTGCCACTCTGCCTTCGAAATCCTCTCGATGATCTGGCAACGGTCCCCGAAGTTGAACGGCTGGGCGGTCGGTGACTACCTCCTCATGCCTGACCACGTCCATCTGCTTGCCAGACCCGCCTTTCAGGCCAAGTGCCTCGCCCAATGGATCGAAACTTGAAAATCCCTGAGTTCACGGCGTCTCAACCCGCAGCTCGGTCTCGAGCCGCCGCTCTGGCAGAGCGACTATTTCGACCGGTTCCTGCGCTCTGCGGACAACTATTCGGCAAAGTGGGACTACGTCGCGCTGAATCCGGTGCGGCAACGTCTCTGCGCTAGACCAGGCGACTGGCCGTGGAGAGGTCGACTGAACGAATTGAGGTTTTAAGCTCCAAACCCCGGGGCGAGGGCGCCCCAGCCCCATTGCCACCAGTGAGCTCTCAATGGGGATGGGGCGCCCCGCCGCGGCCTGGACTCAAGAATTGTGGGCGAGCAGAACTCCACCCTATTGTCACTTCACCGCCAGCATCGCATCGTTGTCCGTGAATTCCACGTCTCCGTTGCCCGCGGCGGGCTGATGATCCAGCGCGGCGCGCCACTCACTCGCCAGGTCCGCCGACGGCGTGGCCCAGAGGTCGCGGTGGAGGCGGCTCATCGAGTCGGAATCGAGCAGCAGCGCGAGCTTGTCGCGCGGCACAAGTGCCACCGGCCCGTCCCGTAGCAACCGGGTGCGCAGTTCCGCAAACCGCAGCTCGTTCGCCGGCGCCGGATTCTCCCGCGTGCGTAGCTGGGAAACGTGGATCGCGTTGATGCAGGGATCGGCCACGGCCTGCAGCAGTCCCCCATCCACGGCCGGCCAAGCAGCGGAGGCATCTGCCCGCGTGGCGAGCGTCAACTCCAGCCGGATCAGCTCCGGCGTCGGCGCACTTTCCTCGGGGGTGAGCAAAACTTTCGCGCGCTTCAGCGCCAGCCCGGGGGCGATGCGACCGGTGAAATACGATACCGGCGCCGACAAAACAAAGCCGGCCAGAATCGGTGACATCCACAGCGCGAGCGTCGGGTTGATCCACCAGGCCAGCGCCAGCCAGACGAGACCGAGCGCGGTTTGCCCTGCGTGGGTGGCCACACTTTCGCGCCAGTCGGATTGCCCATCGCGTCCGCGCCGCTGCGTCTTCCAGCCGACGCTGCGCCGGCAGAGCGTGAGCACCACGAACTTGGTGTGAAACAACATCAGCAAGGGTGCGAACAGCGTGAACAGCACGGTCTCCAAAAAAATTCCCGCCAACAACCGGCTCCATCCGCCAAACGCCGCGACTTCCGCCGGTTGGGAGCGCAAATCGAGCAGCGCGAGGATCTTGGGCAGAAAGAGCAGCCCAAGCGTCAGCCCCAGCAGCAGCACCGCTTCCGTGCCAAAGCGCCACTCCACGGTATCCGCAAAGCTGTCCACCGGCAGAGGCGTGAGACCCGTCGCCTTGAACCGCCAAGCGATCGCCGTCGAGAGCGCCAGGAACGCCAGCCAGAGCGGCGAGGCCAGATAGGATAGAATCCCGAGGGCAAAATGCAGCCGGCTCACGGCGTGCATTCCGGGCGCCACCACCAGCCGGGCGTGCTGGAGATTGCCCTGCAACCAGCGGCGGTCGCGCTGCGCGAAATCGATCAGGTTCGACGGGCACTCCTCAAAGCTGCCCTGCACGTCGGCGGCGAGCCACACCTGCCAGCCGGCGCGGCGCATGAGCGCGGCCTCCACGTAGTCATGGCTCATAATGCGCCCCCCAAACGGGCCGTCACCCGGCAGCTCGGGCAGCGAGCAGTGCTTGATGAAGGGCGCAATGCGGATGATCGCGTTGTGCCCCCAGTAATTCGCCTCGCTCAACTGCCAGTAGTTGATGCCCGCGGTGAACACCGGGCCATATAACCGGCTGGCGAACTGCTGCAGCCGCGCAAAAATCGTCTCGCCATTCACCAGCCGCGGCACGGCCTGGATCAGGCCCACGCCGGGGTTGCGCTCCATCATCCGCGCCAGCGCCACGATCGCCCCGCCCGTCATGATGCTGTCCGCATCGAGTACCACCATGTAGCGGTAATGGCTGCCCCAGCGGCGGCAAAAGTCCGCGATGTTGCCCGCCTTCTTGTTCGTGTTGACTCGCCGCTTGCGGTAAAAAAGCCGGTCGCTCGCGCCGAGTTCCTGCACGAGCGCGGCCCAGGCCACTTCCTCAGCGATCCAGCGGGTCGGATCATTGGAGTCACTGAGGATGAAAAAATCGAACTCCGGCAGCCGTCCGTCCGCTTCCAGCGATTCGTAAATTGCCTTTACCCCCGCCATCACGCGGCCGGCGTCCTCGTTGCAGATCGGCATGACCACCGCCGTGCGCACCGCCAGCGGCCCATCGTCCGCGGCCCAGTCCACGCTCGCCGCAATCCGGCACGAATCGCCGCCCTGCCGGCGCAGGATGAAACCCAGCAGCGCCTGCAACGCGCCCATCGCGAGCAGCCCGAACAACACCGTGAAGACGATCAGGTGCGCGAGTTTCCAGCCGTCGTAACCCGTCCGCAGGTGAAGATCAGCCATCAGCACCACGGCGGGCGCGGTGACCAGCAGCACCATGATGGCGGTGAAGATGCGACGCGTGCGGACCCGGCCGGGCTCAAGCTGCTGGGGATCAAAATTCAGGAGTTGCATCGACGTGCCGCTCAGCGGCCGCCGGCGGACATTGCGGCCCCCCATAGCGAGACTACCATCATCAGGCCGCTCACGATGCGCAGGAACGGCCAGCGGTAGGACCACTGCCACCGCAGCCGGCTGCCGGGCGGGGCTGCTTCCGCGATCAAACGCGGAGCCATATTGGTAAACTTGATTTCCGGCGCGCGCCCCGGATCCGCTTCGCGCATAAATCCGCTCAACTCGGCCGGCACGGTCTGGCCGCTCATGAAGTGACCCGGCCAGCGCGCCGGCACCTCGCCCATCACCAGGGCCACGCGGCCGCGCGTCAGCAGCGGCGCATGACCCGCCTCCCCGGCCGGCAACACCTGCGCAAACCACGCGACCATGCCGGCATCCAGCGTTTCCATCGCCAGCGCCATGGGCTCGGCACCCGGACGGACTCGCGTCCGGGCGATCGCAATGATGTCCGCCGTCAGCCGCGAGACCTGACGAGCATTGCCCAGACGATGGGCGCGCAGGTAGCGCGCGATGCGGTCCGCGGCGGCGGACCAGGCGGCATCGGCTTTAACAACAGGGGAAAGGACAGGAGCGGCTTTCATGATTTCCACGCATAGACCCATGTTTCGGTAATTGGTTTGGCCCCGGCGCGAAGTTGACACCGAACGACATTCGTCTGCCCTGGCGCCCCCGCCTCGGTCTCAATCGCCACCCGCCAGCCACCGATATGGGGATACGCGCTGATCGAGTGATGCCGCACGCTGCCACCCCCAATGACCTCGATTTGGGCGTCGAGCGTGGCAGCATCGCGGGCCGGAAATTTTTCATCGGTAAAATCCACCCAGAACAGCCGGCCGCGCGGCACGTTGGGCAAATCACCCTCGTGGGTGTTCACGACCCGGCCCAGCCCCTCCGCCGGGGGTTCGCCCAGCGACCAAACGATGCGGTAGTTGAATTTCACCGGCTGGCCGACAACGGGGCGCGTCGCCGGCACCCAGAAGGCCACGATATTGTCCCCGTATTCCGTGCCCGTCGACAGTTGCACCAGCCGCACCGATCCCTCGCCCCAGTCGCCGATCGGCTCGACCCACGCGGAGGGACGCTGCTCGTAATGCGCCTCGAGGTCCTCGTAACTCGTGATCCGGCGGTCGCGCTGCAGCAGGCCGAAGCGCGTGAGGTGGTGCACCGGCGTGATCGCCATCTCAGGGGCCGTGGGATTGTGCAGCGGCTGCCAGAGGTGCTCGCCCGCGGCGTCGTCCACCAAAAGCCCGTCGGAGTCATGGACTTCCTGCCGCATTTGGCCGGCGGGCCGCGCGGTATTTTCGCCATACCAGAACATGCTGGTAAGCGGGGCGATACCCGGAAGGCTGACTTCGCGGCGGAAAATCAACTCGGAGCGGACATCGATGATCGTCGCCTTGCCTGGCTGCACGATGAACTCATACGCGCCCGTGACACTCGGCCCCTTGAGCAACGCAAAAAGGGTGATCGACGTGTCGCCCGCGGCCGGCTTGCCCACCCAGAAATCAGTAAAACGTGGGAATTCCTCTTTTTGGTCCGTCAGCCCGGAGTTAATCGCGATCCCCCGGCTCGAGAGGCCGTAAACCTGACCCGCCCCGATCGCGCGGAAATAACTCACGCCCAAGAATGCGATCAATTCGTCGTAAATCTTGGGCCGGTTGAGGGGCGTGTGCACCCGGAAACCCGCATAACCCAGCGACGAGTGCAGGCTGCCTAGGTCCTTGGCGAGGTCGTAGCTGAAGAAATCCCGCATAAACGGAATTTCCTGCACATGCGTCGCGCTGAACTCGTGGATGGTAACCTTATCGCGGAACAACCCGCCCCGATGGAAAAACTGGAGCTGGAACGGCAAGCGATCGTTCCGCCACAGCGCCTGCAGCGGCCGGAAACGGATGTTTCGGTAGTCGTCATAAGTCAGCCCGCCCAGCCGGGCCGGCAGGCTGTCCTGCGCCGGCTGGTAGGGCGTTTTCACGTCCTCCGCCGCGAGCGACCGCACGTAGTCAAAATTGACCGTTACGGACTCGATCTCGGCGTGCAGTACCCCACCCGCCAAGCCGAGAAACACGGCCAGCCGAAGGGCAGAAAAGCTCATTTTGGTCGCAGAGGTCATGGTCGGTCGGGAAGACCACTGCTCCCCCCGCCCAGTTCCTGAATCCGCCGGATTTTTCGCGTCAAAGCGCCCGATTTTTTGGCCCATTCCTCCCTCAGACTAAGTAGGCTGATTTGGTCGTTTTTTTGGGAGGCATGCGGAACCATTCCACGTGGCGGGAAATAGTCGTAGGTTAAGTTCAAAGATGACCGGCATCTTGTCAGTTCGAAGCCCCGACACGCGAGATATTAGCAGGCATCGCGGCAGAAGGATCAGGCCGGTTTTCGTTAACCCTTCATTACCAACGCATCGTCTTTGACGGTGAACTTCACCCCGCTGCCTTCAGCGACCTCGCCGCTGATGAGCGCACGGGCGAGTTTCGTTTCTATGTTGCGCTGCAGGAAGCGTTTAAGCGGGCGCGCCCCGAAAACCGGGTCGTAGCCCTTCTCAGCGGCCCATTCCTTGGCCTTCGTTTCGAGCGTCACCGTGATCCGACGGTCGGCCAAGCGCTTGTTCAAGTCCGACAACAGGAGGTCCACGATACTCGTGATCTCGTCCAGCGTGAGCGGTTTAAACAGAATCGTTTCGTCAATGCGGTTAAGGAACTCCGGTCGGAACGCCTTGCGCAGCTCCGCCATGACGCTTTCGCGGACGCTTTCAGGGATCGTATCGCCGGTGACGCCCTCCAGTAAGAAGCGCGAACCGAGATTGGAGGTCATGATGATGACCGTGTTCTTGAAATCCACAGTGCGGCCCTGCGCGTCGGTGATGCGGCCGTCGTCGAGGACCTGCAACAGTACGTTGAAGACATCCGGGTGCGCCTTTTCGATTTCGTCGAAGAGGATCACGGCGTAGGGCTTGCGCCGCACCGCCTCGGTGAGCTGCCCGCCTTCGTCGTAGCCCACGTAGCCCGGGGGCGCGCCTATCATCCGCGCGACGCTGTGCTTCTCCATGTATTCGGACATGTCGATGCGCACCAGGGCGCTTTCGGTGTCGAACAGCGTCTCGGCCAAGGCCTTGGCGAGCTCGGTCTTGCCCACGCCCGTGGGTCCGAGGAACAGGAAACTTCCGACGGGGCGGCGCGGGTCCTTGATGCCGCTGCGGGCGCGCAGGATCGCCTCCGTCACCAGGGTGACGGCCTCGTGCTGGCCGATGACACGCTCATGCAGGACTTCCTCGAGGCGCAGGAGTTTTTCCTTCTCGCCTTCCACGAGCCGCGTGACGGGCACCCCGCTCCATTTGGAAACGACCTCGGCGATTTCCTCATCGGAAACCTCTTCTTTGAACAAAGTCGTGGTGTTGCCGGCCTTCTCGAGCTTCTTCAGTTCGGCCTCCATCTGGGGGAGTGTGCCATGGCGAATCTCGGCGACCTTGTTCAGGTCATAGGCGCGCTCGGCTTTTTCCATCTCGAGGCGCAGTTGCTCGATGGCCTCGCGGAGCTTCCGGGTCTTGTCCACCGATGCCTTTTCCTTTTCCCAGTGCAGCTTGATGCCCTTGGCCTTTTCGCGGGCCTCCGCAAGTTCCTTGCGCAGGGATTCGAGCCGGCGCTTGCTGGCGTCGTCCTTCTCCTTCGCGAGCGCCGTCTCCTCGATCTCGAGGCGGAGCACCTTGCGGGTCAGCTCGTCGAGCTCCTGCGGCATCGAGTCCATCTCCGTACGGATCATCGCGCAGGCCTCGTCAATCAGGTCGATGGCCTTGTCGGGCAGGAAACGGTCGGAAATGTAGCGGTTGGAAAGGATCACCGCGCTGACGAGCGCGTTGTCTTGGATGCGCACGCCGTGGTGCAGCTCGAAACGCTCCTTCAGGCCGCGCAGGATCGAGATTGCGTCCTCGACGGTCGGCTGGTCGACGAGCACGGGCTGGAAGCGGCGCTCGAGCGCGGCGTCCTTCTCGATGTGCTTCCGGTACTCGTCGAGCGTGGTCGCGCCGATGCAATGCAGTTCACCGCGGGCGAGCATGGGCTTCAGCAGATTGCCCGCGTCCATCGCGCCCTCGGACTTGCCGGCCCCCACGATGGTGTGCAGTTCGTCAATAAAGAGGATGATGCGCCCCTCGGCCTGCTTCACCTCGTTGAGCACAGCCTTCAGCCGCTCTTCGAACTCGCCCCGATACTTCGCGCCGGCCACCAGCGCGCCCATATCGAGCGAGAAAATGATCTTGTCCTTCAACCCCTCCGGGACATCGCCGCGCAGGATGCGCTGGGCGAGGCCCTCGACAATGGCGGTCTTGCCCACTCCGGGTTCGCCGATGAGGACGGGGTTGTTCTTCGTTTTGCGGGAAAGGATGCGGATGGTCCGGCGGATCTCCTCATCGCGGCCGATCACGGGATCCATCTTCCCCTTCCGCGCGAGCGCGACGAGATCGATGCCGTATTTCTCGAGCGCGGCGTAGGTCGCCTCGGGATTGTCGGTCGTCACGCGCTGGCTGCCGCGCATGTCCTTCAAGGCTTTCAGCAACGTGCCGCGGTCGAGCCCGAAGCTCTTGAAAAGTTTCTTCATCGCGTCCGGCTTGCCGACCTCCAGCAGACCGAGGAACAGGTGTTCCACGGAGACATACTCGTCCTTCAGTGATTTGGCCTCGTCCTCGGCCTTGGTCAGGACCTCGTTCATCGCCGACGTCACGTAAACCTTGGACGTGTCCACGTTACCCGAAACCTTCGGCAGGCGCTCCAATTCGCGGTCCACGGCCAGCTGCACGGCGCTGGGCGTGATGCTCATTTTGTCGAGCAGCCCCGGCACGATGCCGTTCTCCTGGCTGAGGAGCGCCGACAGCAAATGCCACGTGTCCACCTCGTTATGCGAGAGGCGGCGCGCCAGCGCCTGCGCGTCGGTGACGGCCTGGCGCGACATTTGGGTGAGTTTATTAGATTCCATGGGTGTCTATCCTTCGCATAAGCCGCGCCACCTACCCGCCAGGTTTTAGCCCCGCCTGAGGGTGCCGGCGGCCCAATTGTGTGCCATCTGCAGTGCCATCAGTCACAGTCCCGTGCCAACGTGGCTGGTTCCCTCCCACGCCCGACCAAGCGGGTTTGTAACCTATTGGGTTACAAACCCGATCAGGCCATCCCCAATGTTTGGCCCCGAAATGGCGCTCCTCTCGCCCCGCCCGCGCGCCTTTAGGCGCGAGGGAGATTGTGCCGCAGCCTACAAAATTCTTGTGCCATTTTGTGGCCAACCTTCCGCTGCCTTGGGTCTCGGACTTCGCGAGCCTTCGCGTTCTTTGCGGTAACGCGTCTCCGAGCCCAAAGGTGTCCCGTTTGGCGATTTGACCTCGGCCAAACCGCCACCCAGCCTGATCGCGTGAAGATTGTCGAAATCGAGACCCGCGTCTGCAACGCCCGGATGCGCAACTGGATCTTTGTGAAGGTCATCACTGACCAGCCCGGCCTCTTCGGCTGGGGTGAGGCCACCCTCGAGTGGCACACCCGCTCGGTGATCGGAGCCATCGAGGACCTGCGCGAGCTGCTCATCGGCGAAGACCCAACCCGGATCGAGCACCTCTGGCAGATGATGTATCGCCAGCATTTCTGGCACAGCAACGGCATCGTGCGCGGTACCGCCATGGCCGGCATCGACCTCGCGCTCTGGGACATCCTCGGCAAGAGCCTCAACGTCCCCTGCCACCAGCTGTGGGGCGGCCGCGTTCGCGACTACATCCGGCTCTATTGCCATCTCGGCGGCGGCAAGATGGAGGATTTTTACGAGACGCCGGTGGATGAGGCCAAACGCTTCGGCGATCTCGCGCGCCAGGCCGTCGCGGATGGCTTCACCGCCTTCAAATCCATGCCCGTCCCCGAGCAGGTCATGATCGAGGGCGTGCAGCCCGTGAAAAGCGCCGAGGCCTGCGTCGCCGCCATGCGCGAGGCGGTCGGTGACAACATTGACATCATGGTGGACTGCCACGCGCGTCCTTCACCGCGGATGGGCCTGCTCTTCGCGAAGGCCCTCGAGCCCTACAATCTCTACTTTTTCGAGGAGCCCTGCTGGCCCGAGCACATGGAGGGCATGGCGGAAATCCAGCGCGCGGTGAAAACGCCCATCGCCACCGGCGAACGCCTGACCTCGCTGCACGCCTTCAAGGAGCTCTTCGAACGCCGCGCCGCCAGCATCGTGCAACCGGACATCACGCATTGCGGCGGACTCAGCGAGGCGCGCCGCATTGCCACCATGGCCCATGCCCACGGCATCGCCATTGCGCCGCACAACCCGCAAGGCCCGGTCAGCACCGCCGCCTCGATCGAGTTCGGCCTCGCGACCCCCAACTACCTCATCTGTGAGGCGGTGCACCAGGATGTCCCGTGGCGCGACGAGATCGTCAGTTGGGGCTTCCGCGTCGAGAAAAAAGGCCGGTTGGTTTACCCCGGTTCGCGTCCCGGTCTCGGCGTCGAGATCAATGAGGCCGCCATCGCCCAGCATCCATTTGCGCAGGAACTCCCGCGCCGCAGTTTCGCCCGCGACGGCGCGGTCATTGATTGGTAACCATGGCCGCCCCACTCCACTCCTCCCCCGCAACGCTGCTGTCGCTGCCGGACCTCGCGGGCCAAGCGGTCGTTGTCACGGGCGCGTCCGCCGGCATCGGGCGGGCCACGGCCGAGGCGCTGCTGGCCAGCGGCGCGATCGTTTTCGGCATTGCCCGCTCGCCGCTGCCTTACCGCCATGAAAACCTGCACTCACTCCGGTGCGACTTGTCGAGTGCCTCGGCCATCACGGCGCTCTTCAAAAAAATCCGCGTCCTCACCCCGCACCTCGACGGCGTCGTCAACGTCGCGGGCATTGATCCCAAGATTCCCCTCGCCGAGGGGGACGAGCACAAGTGGCGGGAGATCGTGGATCTCAACCTGCGCGCCTACTACCTTGTGATCCGCGCCAGCGCGCCGCTCCTGCGCCAAGGGCGCGGGCGCGCCATCGTCAACGTCTCGTCCATCAACTACCGTTTGGGCGTGCCGAAGCGTTCGATCTACTCGGCGACGAAAGCGGGCATCCTCGGCCTCACGACCGGCCTCGCCCGCGAACTCGGCGCCGAGGGCATCCGGATCAACACGGTCACCCCCGGCTGGATCTTCACCGAGCGCCAGGTGGGCGAATACTTCGTCGGCGCGAAGGCCCGGAAACACCTCGCCTACCTCGCGGGCGTACAATCGCTCCCGCTGAAGATCTCCGCGGTCGATGTCGCCAACCACATTTTGTTCTACCTGAGCGCGACCAGCCGCGCCTCCACCGGACACAACTGCGTCGTGGACGGCGGCTGGCTGCTGGAGTGAGCGCCGTATCCATGCCGAACGATGCCTCAAGGTGGGCGGCGAGGTCCCACTCGCCGCATTCGACCGCCCCTTCGTCGCCAAGATCAGCTCCACCCACCTCGCTCACCTGAACCAGGAAATAGCCATGCCCGACGTCACCCTCCTCATCCCGTCCCACTGCGCCCTCGGCGAAAATCCGCTCTGGGACGAAGCCAAGCGCACTTTCTATTGGACCGACATCGAGGCCGGCGAAATTCACGCGTGGTCCGAGGCCACGGGCAAGACCCGGCGGGTTTACGCAGGGCCGTCGGTCGGCGGCTTCACCCTCGAGGCCGACGGCGCCCTCGCCCTTTTCCGCCTCAACGACATCACGCGCCTTGGCGATGACGGCCGCTGCACGCGCGTCATCCCGTTTGCCGATGACGGCTCGGAGCGGTTCAACGATGTCACCGCCGATCCCTTCGGCCGCGTCTTCGCCGGCACGATCGGGCGGACCAAAACTTCCGGCGGGGTGTTCCTCTACGAAGCCGACGGCAGCAGCCGCCTGCTCTTCCGCGGCACGGGCGTCTCGAACGGCATGGGTTTCTCGCCCGACCAGCGCACGTTCTATTGGACCTGCTCCACGACCAGCCGGATCTTTGCCTTCGATTACAACGCGGACTCCGGCGAAGTTTCGCGTCAGCGCGTCATCCACGAAGCGCCGCCCACCGCCGGCACGCCAGACGGGCTGGCCATGGAGACCACGGGCAGCTTCTGGTCCGCGCGCTGGGACGGCAGCCGCCTCGTGCATCACCAACCCGACGGCACCCCGGATGGCGAGATCGCGATTCCGACGCTGCGGCCCACGTCGTGCTGCTTTGGCGGGGCGAAGTTTGACCAGCTCTTTGTCACCAGTGCGCGCGGCGGCGATGAACCGCCGGAGAGCGTGGGCGGCGGCATCTTTCGCGTGACCGGCGCCGGCCAGGGCCGGGCGGTGTTTCGTTCGCGGCTTTTCTGCTAGAGTCGGCCGGGTTCAGACCGGCGTATCTGGCGAATTGCGTCGGGGCGCAGTCTTGCTGCACCCTCCGCGGAACGTGGCAGAGGGCGCAGCAAGACTGCGCCCCTACGTCGAAATGCCCCCAGCCATCCTACCAGCCCCGCTCGTCTACACGGCCTATGTGCCGCGTGCCGTCACGCAGCGCAGCGGAGTGCTCGACCCGCAAGCCTGCCTCACCGGCGGCGACACGCTGTTCACTCCCGGCGTCCAGCCGGCCAGCCTCGTGCTCGACTTTGGCGAGGAACTCGTCGGCGTGCTCGAGCTCACGGTCGAGGTCGAGGGTCCGACCACGGTTGAGCTCATTGAAGGCGAGGACCTCGAGGAAGCACTGCTGACGACCGATCCGTTTCCCCCCGACCACTGGTATCACCAGCCGCGTGATGTTCTGTCGCTGCCCCCCGGCGCCCAGACAGTGCGCAACCAGGGCCGGCGCGCATTTCGCTTCGTCAATGTCATCGTCCACGGCCCCGGACGCCTGCGGCTGACCCGCGCCCAGATGATACTCGAGCACGCGCGGGTCGCGGATCTCGGTTCGTTCACCTGCTCAGATGCGCTGCTGAATAACGCGTGGTCGATCAGCCGCCGCACCATCAAACTCTGCATGCAGGGTTTCTACGAGGACGGCATCAAGCGCGACGGGATGCTGTGGATCGGCGATTACCGCGTGGAGTTTTTGTGCGCGCATTATCTCTTCGGCGACGCCGCGCTCGCCCGCCGCAGCCTGAAAATGTTCGCCGAATGCCGTCACGAAAACGGCAGCCTCTCCGCCGTGGCGCTGCTCGCGGGCGGGCACATGTATCCGCGCGTCGGCTATTTAGGGGACCTGTCCAAACCCGGTTTCCTCCACCAGTGGGTGCTCGACAACTACTGCGCCGACTTCGTCTGCAGCGTCTGGGAATACGTGCTGCACACCGGCGACACTGCGCTCGCCACCGAGCTCGGCTCGGTGGTGCACGGCGTGCTGGGGTTTTTGGGCAAAGTGGACCTCGCCGTCACGAAGGGTGGCAAAACGTTCATCACCGACAACCAGCCCGATGACAAAGACTGGTGGGGCAGCCGCTCCGCCCTCGCCTACCAAATCGCCGCCGCCTTCGCCGACGGAGCGAAGATTGCTGATCTCCTCGGCGAAACCGCGCTCGCCGAATCGTATCGCCAGCAACACCGCGCCCGCCTCCCAAACGCCGCCGCCACGTTCGGCGATCCCGCCCGCGCCGCGTGCCGTGACGATTTTCCCGCGGACGCCTCGCGTAGCTGGCACGCGCACGCCGCCGCGCTCCTCGCCGACGCCGTCACGCCCGCCGAGTTGCGTGCCGTTTACCCGCTCCTGCAATCCGACGCCACCGTCCGCCGTCCGATGGCCGGCTTCATGGAATTTTACCTCCTCCAAGCCTGGCTCGACGCCGGCCTCACCCGCGAGGCGCTCGATGAGATGCGTTCCTACTACGGCCAGATGCTCCGCAGCGGGGCCACCACGACGTGGGAAATCGTGGACCGCCGTGAGCCCGGCATCGACCACATCGTCGCCGCCGGTCGCAGCCATTGCCACGGCTGGTCCGCCGGGCCCGCGTATTTGCTCCCGGCAAAAATCCTCGGCGTCACTCCCACCGCCCCCGGCTACCGCGAAGTCTCGATTCGTCCCGCCCTCGGCGACCTGGCTTGGGCGAAAGGCGACATCCCCACTCCCTACGGCCTCATCCACGTCAGTCTCACCGGCGCCACCTCCGGGGAAGTCACCCTTCCCGCCGGGACCACCGGCACACTGTACCTGCCCGGACGCAAACGCGTCTCACTGACCGGCGGACAAACGCACGCCTACAACTAGGCCACTCCTCCATGTCCGACTCACTCTGGATACTCTGCGTGCGGCTGGCGGGCAGCATTCATTTCGTCACGCTCGTGCTGGCGTCGCTCACGCCCATCCCGCCCGACTGGGAAGCGAACTTGGCGAAGCTGCCGCCGATACACCGGCGGTTTTCCATCGCCCAGAATTTTTCGATCGGCGCCACGATCGCAGCGCTCGGCCTGTTCTCGCTCATTTTCGCGCCGGAACTTGTCGGTGGCACCCCACTCGCCCGCGCGTTGTGCGGCGCCACCTCGCTGTTCTGGGGTGGACGTGCTCTGGTTCTGCCCTGGCTCGGAGTCCGGCCCACCCTTACCACGCCGCGCCTGCGGCTCGGCTACACGCTCCTGCTGATCGAATGCACGCTGTATGCCGCCGGCTACGGCTGGCTGGCGGTCCGCGTCAGGTGAAAAACTTCACCGCGCGGGCCGCGGAAACCCCAATTCGTGCAGGTAGACCCGAAAGATGGTGGACGCTACAGGACTCGAACCTGTGACCCCGTGCGTGTGAAGCACGTGCTCTAACCAACTGAGCTAAGCGTCCGACGTGAGGGCGAGAACGTGAACAGCCCCCGCGGGCGAATCAATCCCGTTTTCTGGGCCGCTGGCTTCCCAGGTGGGCCGGGCGCTCCGCGCGCGGCATCGTGAGTCGAACCTGCCGCGCGGCGGAGCGCACGGCCCACCTCAATCATCTTCGTTCCACTCTTCGCGATCTTTGCGGTTAAACTACTTCCGCGTCTTCACCGCCCGCTTCCGCTCCGGAAAGAGCGTGCGGCAGATCTCGCAGGTCGTGCCATCGCAACGATGTGCCGTGCAGTGCTCCCGGCCGTAGAAAATGATCCGCAGGTGCAGCGCGTTCCAATGCTCCCGCGGGAACAGCTGCTTCAGGTCCTTCTCGGTCTGCACCACGTTCCGGCCACTGCTCAGCTTCCAGCGCTGCGCCAGCCGGTGAATGTGCGTGTCCACCGGAAACGCCGGCACGCCGAACGCCTGCGCCATCACCACGCTCGCCGTCTTGTGCCCCACTCCCGGCAGGGCCTCGAGCGCGTCAAACGTGCGCGGCACCATGCCTCCATGTTGCTCCACCAGGATTTTCGACAACCCGGCAATTGCCTTCGCCTTTTGCGGCGACAATCCACACGGCCGGATGATGCGCTGTATTTCCGCCACCGGCATTTTCGCCATCACTTCCGGCGTATCGGCGAGCGCCCAGAGCCCGGGGGTGACCAGGTTGACGCGTTTGTCGGTGCATTGCGCCGACAGAAGCACCGCCACCAGCAGCGTGAACGGATCGCGGTGGTCGAGCGGCACCAGAGTCGCCGGATAAAGCTCTGCCAACCGCCGGTCGATGTAATCGGCGCGGGATTGGCGGGAGCTGAAGTCAGGAGCGGGAACTTTCAATGGGAGGGATGATTTTGAAGGGTGAAGCCATGAAGCGGGGAACATACCACGGATCCGATTCCTGGTTTCGTGGCTTCCCCCTTTAGCCAAAACAGCCGCGCTTTCCGTCTCGAAACAAACCCTTAATTGCCCCGCCGCCGGCCAAATCGCGGTTGCGCGACCTTCCCCCGCGCCTACCGTTGGCGGGATGCCGACGTCTCGTGACCTGCTCGCCCCTCTTGATACCTTTGCCCGCCGGCATACCGGCGACAATGCCGCCGACACCGCCGCGATGCTCAAGCTGCTGGGCTACAACTCGCTCGACGCCTTGGTCGACGCCGCCGTCCCACAGCACATCCGCCACGGCGGGCTCAATCTCCCCGCCGCCGCCGGCGAAAGCGCGGCCCTCGCCGAGCTGCGCGGACTGGCCACGCAGAACCAGGTTTTTCGCAGCCTGATCGGCATGGGTTACTCCGATACGTTCGTCCCCGGCGTCATCCAGCGTAACATCCTCGAAAACCCCGGCTGGTATACCGCCTACACGCCGTATCAGTCCGAAATTTCCCAGGGCCGGCTCGAGGCGTTGCTCAATTTTCAGACGCTCGTCTGCGACTTTACCGGACTCGAGATCGCCAACGCCTCCATGCTCGATGAGGGCACCGCCGCCGCCGAGGCGATGATGATGTGCCACCGGCTCAAGGACGGCGATGCCGCTGCCCACCGCAGCTTCTTCGTCGATGCCGCCTGCCATCCCCAGACGATCGATATCGTCAAAACCCGCGCCCAGCCGCTCGGGATCGTCGTCATGGTGGGCGACTGGCGGAGCTTTAAAGTCGAGGCCGGCTGCTTCGGCGTGCTCGTGCAATATCCCGACACGACCGGCAGCGTGCATGACTTCGCGGACTTCTTCGCCGCCGCCCACGCCGCGGGCGCTTTCACCATCGTCGCCACCGACCTGCTCGCGCTCACGCTGCTGCGCGCCCCCGGCGAGTTCGGCGCGGATGTCGCCGTCGGCTCCGCGCAGCGTTTCGGCGTGCCGCTCGGCTTCGGCGGGCCGCACGCCGGCTTTCTGGCCACCAAGGACGCCTTCAAACGCCAGATGCCCGGCCGTCTCGTCGGCGTCTCGAAGGACACCCAGGGCAATCCCGCCCTGCGCCTCGCGCTCGGCACGCGCGAGCAACACATCCGCCGCGACAAAGCCACGTCCAACATTTGCACCGCGCAGGTCCTGCTCGCCGTCATGGCGTCGATGTATGCCGTCTATCACGGTCCCGAGGGCCTGAAGAAAATCGCGCAACGCGTGAAGCTTATGACCGGCCTGCTTGCCAAGGGGCTCACCGCGCTCGGCGCGAAGGTAAATGCCGAGCCCGTCTTCGACACCCTCACCGTCAGCAACGTCGGCGCCGAACGCGTCCACGCCGCCGCCGAGGCCAAGAAGTTCAACCTCCGCCGTCGCGACACCTATTCCCTCGGCATCTCGCTCGACGAGACCACCACCGTCGAGGACGTGCAGCTGATCCTCGCTTTCTTTGGCGAGGCCAAGCTCGCGGCGCCCGAGAGCGTGGCCGTCGAATTTGCCGGCCCGCTCGCGCGCACCTCACCCTTTCTGACCGCCGCGGTTTTCCAGCGCTACCACACGGAGCACGAGATGCTGCGCTACATCCGCCGGCTCGAGGCGAAGGACCTCTCCCTCTGCCACTCGATGATCTCGCTCGGCTCGTGCACGATGAAGCTTAACGCCACCAGCGAGATGCTCCCCATCTCGTGGCCCGAGTTCAACCGCCTCCATCCTTTCGCGCCGATCGAGCAGACCCGCGGTTACCAGAAGCTCTTCCGTGACCTCGAGACCTGGCTCGCCGAGATCACCGGATTCGCCGCCGTCTCGCTCCAACCCAACGCCGGCTCGCAGGGCGAATATGCCGGCCTGCTCGTCATCCGCGCGTTCCACGAATCGCGCGGCGAGGGGAAGCGCCACGTCTGCCTGATCCCGACCAGCGCGCACGGCACCAATCCCGCCAGCGCCACGATGTGCGGCTTCAAGGTCGTGTCCGTCGCCTGCGACGCCCACGGCAACATCGATGTGGCCGACCTTAACGCCAAGGCCGCCGCGCACCGCGACGACCTCGCCGCGCTGATGGTCACCTATCCGTCCACGCACGGCGTGTTCGAGACGAGCATCAAGGACATCTGCGCCACGATCCACGCGAACGGCGGGCAGGTTTACATGGACGGCGCGAACATGAACGCCCAGGTCGGCTTGACCTCGCCCGGATACATCGGCGCCGACGTCTGCCATCTCAACCTCCACAAGACCTTCTGCATCCCGCACGGCGGCGGCGGCCCGGGCATGGGTCCGATCGGCGTCGCGGCGCATCTCGCGCCCTTCCTTCCCGGTCATATCTCCCCGATCTCCGATCTTCGAACTGCGAACTCCGCGCGGGTCGGCGCCGTTTCCGCCGCTCCCTACGGTTCCGCTTCCATCCTTACCATCTCGTGGATGTATATCCGCATGATGGGACCCGACGGCCTCACCGAGGCGACGAAGGTCGCGATCCTCAACGCCAACTACATCGCCAAGCGGCTCGAGGCTTGTTTCCCCGTGCTCTACCGCGGCGCCAACAACCTCGTCGCCCACGAGTGCATTCTCGAATTCCGCCCGTGGAAAAAGCACGGCCTCGAGGTGGAGGATGTCGCCAAGCGCCTGATCGACTATGGCTACCACGCCCCGACGATGTCCTTCCCTGTTCCCGGCACGCTCATGATCGAGCCGACCGAGAGCGAAGCGAAGTCCGAGCTCGACCGTTTCTGCGACGCCCTCATCGCGATCCACGGCGAAATGGCCGCGGTCGCGAGCGGCGAGTCCGACAAGGCGAACAACCCCCTGAAGCACGCGCCGCACACCGCCGCCGCCGTCTGCGCCACTGACTGGGATCATCCCTACACGCGCGAGACCGCCGCGTTCCCCGACGCCCACACCCGCGCCGCCAAGTTCTGGCCGGCCGTCGGCCGCGTGGACAACGTCTATGGCGACCGCAACCTCGTGTGCAGCTGCGTGGGGATGGAAGCCTTTGCAGA
>Ga0105047_10001862_pt1 | contig 37923 bp, 21 predicted proteins | sample MAT04_FD_78384 | JGI IMG/M metagenome (GOLD analysis project Ga0105047, IMG submission 78384) | Freshwater microbial communities from Lake Fryxell liftoff mats and glacier meltwater in Antarctica - MAT-04 (megahit assembly) | ecosystem: Environmental > Aquatic > Freshwater > Ice > Liftoff...
GTGTAAAACCAGCATCCTGAACAATATAATCTCACTTGTTCTGAAGGAAAAACCTGGAAATCTGATGGTTGTCAGTTATTGGGCATATTACTCAACCAAACCATGTTCAATGCCGTAATGTATCAGATCGGAATTGGATTTAAGGTTCATTTTCTGAAGTATGCGCATACGATATGTGCTTACAGTACTTTCGCTTAACGAAAGTGTTGCTGCTATTTCAACCACCGGTTTTCCTATGGCAAGCATGCAAAGGACTTCAAATTCACGATCGGACAATAATTCGTGTGGAACTTTTTCGGTAGGATTTTGCAGTTCTTCGGCAATCATATCAGCCAAAGCCGGAGTTATATATTTTCGTCCGGAATAAATAGTACGAACAGCAGAAACAATTTCTTCAGGAGCCATTTCCTTGGTGAGATAGCCGGAAGCTCCCGCTTTGATTGAACGCATAGCGAACCGTTCCTCAGGGTACATGCTAAGCATCAGTATTTTAACCAGTGGCTGAACTTGTTTCAGATCTTTTATCAGGTCGAGACCGCTTTTTCCCGGCATCGAAATATCTAATACTACCACGTCTATTTCGTTATCAAGCATCAGCCTGATAACTTCGGTTCCGTCTTTTGCCATTCCGGCTACAACCATATCGCTTTCGGTACCTATAATCCGGCTGAGTCCTTCGCGTACGATGGCATGATCATCAACAATCAATATTTTGATCATAATGCAATTTGTTAATTTAGTTGAATTTGTATAAAATTTATTCGTCAGTTTTCATTGCGGGAACTTCAATTGTAATCGTGGTGCCTTTCCCGGGTGCACCTTTGATGTTCATATGACCTGCCATAAGTATTGCTCTTTCGCGGATGCCCATGATGCCGAATGAATTTTTCTTGACCATATCAATATCTTTTATTCCAATTCCATCATCCTTAACTCTGAGTGTGATTTGATCATTTTCTTTTTTCAGAAAAACTACCACTTTCGAAGCAGCGGAATGCTTTGCAACATTAGCTAAAATTTCCTGAAAGATACGAAATAGTTCAGTGGTTTGTTTTTTATCTATATCAAACCTCTTCGGATATATAGTGAAGCCGACAGAAATACTGGTTCGTTTATTGAACTCGCTGCCATACCATTGCAATGCTTCTGCCAGTCCTACTTCATCCAGGATTTCGGGGCGTAAATCGGTAATAATTTTGCGCACCATACGTATGGTTCCATCTATAATGTTAGTCATGGACGCCAATATCTCGTGCATGTTTGCAAAATCTTTGCTTCTTTCGTCGCCCGGAAGCGTACGTTTGATATGCATCAAACCCATTTTTACTCCTGTAAGTGCCGATCCGAGTTCATCATGAATTTCGCGCGACAGAGCTGTCCTTTCTTCTTCACGAACAGTTACAATCCGCGAAGTAAGGGCATGAAGCTGTTTGTTAGCCTGTTCGAGTTTTACCTCTGATTTTTTGCGTTCACCAATTTCTGCAAGCAACTTGCTGTTAGTAATTTCGAGTTCATTCATTACTTCCACAGTATCGCCCATCATACTTAATGTAGCAATACGTGCTTTAACAAGTTCTTTGTTGGCTTGTGCCAGGTTGGCTGTTCTTTCGGCAACTCTTTTTTCGAGCGTACTTCTGGCTTCGCGCAGTTCATCCTCAAACACTTTGTATAGCGAAACATCAATAGCAATTAGCCCTATTTCGTTAGTGTTATCAGTTTCTGATAATGGACTAAGTGACAAATGCAGGTGAATATGCTGCCTGCTTCCTTCGGGCTGAAAAGTAATATTTTCACTATTGTCAGCTCTTGCAATGTTGTTCAGTAAGTTTTCAAATTTATTCTGCCATTCGGGTAAAATAAAATACCTGATATTCGAACCTATTATTTGCTCAACAGGAGTATTCATCAGCATTGCAAAGTGGTTGTTACAGTATTTGATTTTTCCCTGTTGGGTTAGCGTAAGCACACTTTCATTTAAATTATCGAAAAATATACGGGCGGAAGATTCGCTCAAAGCTGTAGCGAGAAAGTTGCCCGGACTCGTGCCTTTTGCAATAAGTGTATCCTCATGCATATTGCGGATTGCATTGAGCGTTGCCATTGAATCGGCCAGGCGCATTCGTAACTCTTCATTCTCCTTCAGAAGTTGTTCTTTATCCTGAACTTTATTATTCTTTGACATGAATGAACACTTTACAAAGTAAGAGCCGGTTTAATAAGGGAATACCGGTTTGTAGATTAGTTTACTGGTTTGTTGTGAGTTAAATAGCAGTGAAGCTGCATTTTTTATTTTGAGGATTCTTTCCCCGGCCTGTTTTCATTGCTAGTTATTCTGTTTTCGGAATTTATAATGATTTCGGTTTTATCATCTTTAAAATTAAAATCCTGTTTCAGAAAATCGAGATTATAAGGAGCCGCTAATCCTAACTGACCAGCCAGGCGGTTACAATGTTGTTTTAGTTCAATCATACGCATTTCTCTGCCTATTGCCAGGCGGTTAAAACGTGTAAGCTCTTCGTTTGAAGCAGCCAGTTCCTTAACTTTGAGTCGTATTTGTTCTTCCGAATGTTTGCGGCTGGTAATATCGTGCCCTATTGCTACCAAACCGGTTACATTCCCCTGCTCATCAGTTAAAGGAATTTTTGTGGTTAAAAACCAGCGTTGCTGCCCTTTTAGGTCAACAAAATTGTCTTCGCGGTTCAGCACCGGACGTCCGGTTTTTACTATTTCAATGTCGTCGTTAAATCCGCGATTGCCAGTTTCATTGTTAAATATATCCATGTCGGTTTTACCTATTACGTCTGCTTCGGTTGAAGCGCCAATTACTTCGAGGTCAGCAGGATTTGCAATGATTTTTCTGCCTTTGATATCTTTTACATAAATAGTGTCGGGGATATGATCAATAAGTGTTCGTAGTGTTAAGCGTTCCTTTTTGAGAATTTCTTCGGACTCAACGTGATTAGTAATATTGGTGAATATTGTAGCAAAACCATCCTTATCCCATGGCGAAACTGATATCCTGAAAAACTTGTTCGCAGGAGCAAAAAAAGTTTCAAAAGTATAGGGTATTCCTGTGGCTACAACTTCATGATATTCAAACAAATAAGGAGGAAATCCTGCGTTGTATATTTCGGTGGCAAGTTTGCCGATAACATCTTGCTGCCTGAGCTCAAGTATATTTTCATATTGCTGATTTACGCTCATAATCCGGTAATCAACTGCTTTTCCTGCATAGTCGAATACCAGTTTCTGAAGACAGACACCTTCACCCATATTTGAATAAAGATTTCGGAAGCGTTCTTCACTATCACTGAGGGCTTTTACAGCATTTTTCTGTTCAGTTATATCCGTATCCACTCCGCGATATCCGATAAGGTTACTGTCGGGGTCAAGTACCGGCATACTTGTGGTAGAAAGGATTACCACATGCCCGTCTTTATGAATACAAGAGTTTTCGAAATTTTTGAAGCCAGCTTTCTCACTGAAATTTCGCAGTGCTTTTTCTTTATTTGCTTCCCCGGTTTCGGGATTATAAAAGTCGTAAAAATGTTTTTTGCCAACAATTTCATCAGCAGAATAGCCTAAAATTCCTTCGCTTATTTTGTTTACGTAAGTATAAAGTCCATTTGTATCTACTTCCCAGATAAATTCGCCGGCAAGCTCGGCAATTTGTTTAAAACGTTCCTCGCTGATACGAAGGGCTGCTACTGCTTCATTACGCAAGCGAATGGTTTCCTGTTTTAAAAGGGCTGCTTTTATTGCAGGAACCAGGCGGATAATATTTTGTTTTATTACATAGTCATCGGCACCTGCTTTCATGCATTCAACGGCAACCTCTTCATTTATTGAGCCTGTAACAAGTATAAACGGAATAAGCGGAGCAAGTTCCTGTCGTAAAAGCAAAGCTCTCATACCATCAAATCGGGGCATGGAATAATCGCAAAGGATAATATCGGGATTAAGTTCCGATAGCGCGTCAATAAAATCATCTTTTGATTCAACAATCCTGTCAATAAAAGTGATCCCCGCTTTGGTAATCATTCGTTTAGCAATCTCGACATCACTCTTATTGTCTTCGGCAAACAGTATTCGTAAAGGTTTTTCCATGGGTGCATTATCTTGAAGGTGGGGGTTCATTAATTACCAGCCAGTATATTCCAAGGTATTTAATAGCTTCGGCAAACTGATTAAAATCAACAGGTTTACGGATATAACTGTTAACACCCAAATCGTAACTTTTTAAAAGATCCTGCTCTTCTTTCGAAGATGTAAGTATTACTATAAGCTGGCGGTGCGTACGCGGATCAGCACGTAAACGGCGGAGTACTTCCAGACCGTCAACAATCGGAAGATTAATATCCAGAAGTATCAGCGAAGGTTGTTGTGTAATATCACGTCCTTCGTAATTACCTTCACCGAACATATAATCTAGTGCTTCCTGACCATCTTCAGCTACTACTATTTCATTGGTAATGTGTTCTTTCAATAACGCTCTGCGGGTCAATTCAACATCGCTTGAATTGTCTTCAACCAGTAGAATAGTTTTGTTTTCGATCTTCATTGGTTTGAAATTAAACTAATCAGATAAACAGAATTTGTAATGAGTTCTACTTGTTCAACCGCAGTTGCTGAGTTTGTGTATTGATTATCATTAAGTTACATGGTATTATTAAGGCTTCCGAAATAGTTTCTGCCTCAGTGTATAACATCCGATAAAATTACTTTTTTTTTCTGCTAATGCAAGGCTTAAATGAGGTGAAGGCAAATATTTTTCATGATGCTCCTTCTGCTCCGCATAATCAGGGCTTTCAATGGCATAGTAAAAAATGAGGGATTTCGTGCTTTGCTGAGTGATCCAGCTTTGGCGTGCCGTCAACTTTTAGCCTAAATTAAGCATTAGAAAATGCTGATACGATAAAGTAAATTTAATTAATGTTTTATAACAACAAAAATAAGCTCTTTGTGTCCTGATTTGCTGCTAATTAGCTCCATATTGCTTTGCGACTTAGTGTTAAATACAAAAAAAATAACGGAGTGTTGACAGCAGTGTAAGATTTACTTAATCGGGGTTAACCTCACTAAAATATGAATTCATATCTTCCAACGCCTTTTGCTGATTAATTTGGGTTTAATTTGGAATCAAATTTATGTATAATTTAAGCAACTTTAATTTTGCTCACACATTATCAGCCTTTGCCTGATGAAACTTATATTTTCGATATTTGAATGGAAAGAGATATGTTTACTTCAATATTATGTGAACCAGCCTGAAATAGTTGTAAGTTTGAAAATTAAAATTTATTTATGGCATTTATATGCAAACCAAATCACTGAAAAAATTTGTATACCTTGCTATTGCGGCTGCTGTAGCTACAATCACGCTGAAGATGCTGGCCTATTTTCTAACAGGATCAGTCGGCCTTTTTTCGGATGCACTCGAGTCGGTAGTTAATCTTATTGCAGCTGTTATAGCACTCTTTATGATTACCCTTGCTGAAAAACCAGCTGATAAAGAACATGCTTATGGTCATCATAAAGCAGAATATTTTTCAAGTGCTATCGAAGGTGGATTAATTGTGCTTGCTGCATTCAGCATTATATGGTCGGCAGTTCCAAGGATATTACACCCTCAGCCTATCGAAAATGTAGGGATCGGACTTCTTGTAGCCATTGGAGCTTCGGCAATTAACCTGGCTGTAGGGCTGGTTCTGATCAAAAACGGGCGAAAAAACTATTCTATCACACTCGAAGCGGATGGCAAGCATTTAATGACGGATGTTTATACCTCAATAGGAGTTTTGATAGGTATTGGTATGGTACATTTTACAGGTTTGCTGATTCTCGACGGGTTGGTTGCCGTTGCTGTAGCAATAAACATCTTATGGACCGGGTATCAGCTCATGCGACGGTCAGCACATGGCTTGCTCGATTCTGCTCTTCCTGAATCGGAACTATTAAAAATAACGACGATTCTTGATCTCTATAAAGAGCAAAAGCTTGAGTATCATTCGCTGATGACAAGGCAGGCCGGTCAGCGTAAGTTTGTCTCACTCCATATACTTTTACCGGGTAAGCTCACTATTCAGGAAGGTCATGACATGGTCGAAAAGATTGAAAGAAACATCCGCGACCTCTTTGATGCTCCTGTTACGGTTTTTACTCATCTTGAACCTGTTGAAGATCCGGTTTCAATGCAAGATATAGGAATTGACAGGCATAGTAATGCAGATGAAATTCAAATAGTAATCTGATGAAATATGAAAACAAGGTAAATTTTAAAGTTTTATCCGGATTACTGCTTGTTAAAATGTTTTTTGATAGTTAATATCAACACCGAAGTGGGTTGAATAGTCTTATTATACTGATATTGAACCCCTTCATGGTTTTGGCTTTTGCCACCAGTGTCTCTGGTAGTTATTAAAATAAAATTCCTTCAGAATTTCAAATTCTATTTCAGCATAAGCGCAAAGAATTTGACAGAGTGGTATAAAACGCTTGCACCTGTTTCCATAAAATCAATTGTTAAAACGTTGAATGTAAATTATATATGTATTTTTCAGCAAACCTTGGTGATTCTTTTGTAGCCATCATAATCCAATAGCCTTTTTGATAATCAGCTCCAGTATAAAATAAATATTGTTTACCAGTATTTATATCAATAGTTATTTGAGCGGCAATTATTTCATCTTTCTCATATGGGGCACCGGCTTGTATTAAAATTGGTTCTTTACTTTCAGTCCATGGTCCAAAAGGATGACTTGAGGTACTGTAAAAAATGGCTTCCTTATTCATGTATTCTCCTGTTCTCACAGCTACAAAGTTTCCATCAGGAGTCTTTGTTACCTGGCCTTCCATTCCAATTTTAGTATCAACTAATTGAAAATCGCTCCAGCTATGTCCTTCATCAGTTGATTTAGCACCTAAAATCCAAACCTCAGTCACTTCGTTTGGAGGAGCATTCCAGCCAATAAAAACAATGTATAAATTGCCCTCATAATTTAAAATACTTGGAGATGTGATACAATAAACATTTTTACCTGCAATCATTCCTTTCGGTACTATTGGCTGTGGATACTGGTAATATTCACCAGTCAAAGAATCAGATTCGGCAAGAAATATCTGGGCTTCATAGGTGTCTTCATTATTATATCCAATGTAATAGATTTGATGTTTACCGCTTGCTGATTTTCTGTAGAATGGAGTTTCTTTATATGTGTCCGAACCTGTTGCATTTGGTTTGTAAAGCAGGTCTTTTTCTTTTGTCCAATTACTCCAGGAACTGCCAGTAGCAAGTTTTATAGAAACCTTTTCGTCAATTTCGCCAGTATAAATCATCTTTAGTGAAGAATGTTCATCAAAAAAAACATGTGCATCACTTGCAATTTCATACTCGTAGGACACGTTTAACACGGTATCGCGGAAAACCGGATTCCTAATATGTCTTTCCCAACTATCTGTTATAGTATTCTCATTTTCGTCACATGAGTTCAAAATGATTAGAGATAAAAACAGTAGCTTGACAATTCTTTTTATTGTAGTAAGTCGTTTTTTTAAAACTTGATGCTAACGCTACCTACAGGCGCAGTGAATACTATTTTTACTTCAAAAGTACTCAAATAACTCAAAGTTCCATATTGCTTATTTTACTGATTTTCAGGTCATATGCAGTTTTGTAAAATTATTTCTTACTTTCGGTTTACAATAACTACTGCTATAACTATCTTTGTTATATCGTGAGACAGTATAATAAGGTATTACACTAGCCGTGCAACATATCATTTGAATGAAAAGAGTAAGAATATGAAATCAGAGGAATCACAATTTTGGGACGATGAACCCCTGGAGGATGCAAAGTATTATGCCAGCCTGTATGCCGAAATTATTGAAAGGTTGCCGACTGGCTATTTTTCGTTGAGCGATAAAGGTGTTATATTGGCTGCCAACCGCAGCGGCGCAGGCATGACAGGCCACTCGGCTGATGAAATTATAAATACCGGTTTCAACTCATTACTTACAACGGATACTCAATCTGTATTTGACGATTTCCTGAAAAATGTATTCGAAACCAGTCAAAAACAAGTTTGTGAATTGCAATTGATGCAATCAGGTTCCGGCCCGAAATATATACTTCTCGAAGGGATTGCTATTGCTGGAAACCACCACTGCAATATAAATGCTATGGATATCAGTTATCGCAAACTGAATGAAGTTGCTGATAAACTGGCTGCAGAGGCATTTAGCGAAAGCGACAAACGTTTTCGTAAATTTCTGGAAACCGTTTCGAATATAGCCGTGCAAAGTTATAATGCTGATGGTATTATTACTTTCTGGAACAAATCGAGCGAAGAACTTTATGGTTATACCGGTAGTGAAGCCCTTGGACAAAATATTGCCGATCTTATTTTTCCTGAGGAATCAAAAGAAATATTTATTTCGGGTATCAAGGAAATGCAGCTCAGTGGCGTGGGATGTCCGGCAGGCGAGATATTGCTGAAGCGGAAAGATGGATCGCTGGTTCCGGTTTATTCCAATCACACTATTATTAGGTTACCTGGAAAAGAATCGGAATTGTATTGCGTCGACATCGATTTATCTGAGCGCAAAAAAGTGGAAACGGCTCTTAAAGAAAGTGAAAAGCATTTCCGAACCATTGCCGATTCAGGACAAGCTCTTATCCGCACGTCAGGAATCGATAAAAAAAGCAGTTATTTCAATCAGCCGTGGTTCAATTTTACCGGGCGCACTGCCGAACAGGAAATAAATGACGGTTGGATAAAAAGCATTTATCCTGCCGATTTACAGCAATACCTCAAAAAGTTCGATGCAGCATTCGATCAAGGTAAAAAATACAGTGTGATTTATCGTTTGCTCAATGCAAATGGCGAATACCGCTGGTTACAGGATGTTGGCTCACCACGCTTTAACAGCAGAGGCGATTTTATTGGCTATATCGGGCATTGTCTTGATATTACCGACCTCAAACGAATGCAGGATGCGGTCGAAAAAAGGATAATTGCGCTTACCAGTCCTTTAACTGTAGTTAATAGTATAGTATTCGAAGAGCTTTTTGATATTGAAGCTATTCAACGTATTCAGGATGCTTTTGCTTCTGCAACCGGAGTTGCTTCTATCATTACACATCCCGATGGACGGCCCTTAACCCGACCGAGCAATTTCACCAGGTTTTGCAGTAGTATTGTTCGTGAAACAGAGTTAGGTTGTGCCAATTGTTACAAATCCGATGCTTTAATTGGAACTTCCAATGCTAACGGCCCCAATATACAGCCTTGTTTGAGCGGTGGATTGTGGGATGCCGGCGCCAGTATAACTGCCGGTGGCTATCATATTGCCAACTGGCTGGTAGGGCAGGTGCGCGACGAAACACAAACCGAAGAATCAATACTTGCTTATGCCAATGAAATTGGTGTTGATAAAGATACCTATCTAAAAGCTTTTCGAGAAGTTCCGGCTATGAGCCGACAAAAATTTGAACTTATTGCACAATCAATTTATACGCTGGCTAACCAGTTATCGACTACCGCATTTCAAAATGTGCAGCAAGCCCGTTTGATATCCGAACGAATTCAAGCCCAGGAAAAACTGGAAGAGAGTGAATCGCAGTTCCGAAGTTTCTTCGAAAGTGCTCCGGATGCCATATTTATTGCCGAAACTGATACCGGAATTATTAAAGATGCTAATCCTTCCGCCTCAAAACTGATGTTGATGCCGCTCGAAGCCATTATCGGGCTCCATCAGTCGAAACTTTATCCTGAGCAAAGTCCGGAGTATACCAAAAGCTTATTCGTCCTTGCCGAAGATGAAGAGAAGCTTTCACGTCCGGTCGAAAATGAAATTGTCAGGTCGGATGGTACCATTGTGCCTGTCGAAATACTTTCTACCGGAATATCTTTAAAAGGAATGAATTGTATTATGGGTACTTTCCGCGATATTTCGGATCGCAGGCTTATGGAAGAATCCATTCTTGAAAGTGAAAAACGCTATCGCTTGCTGGTCGAATCGTCACCAAATGCAATAACCATTTATCAGGAAGGCCAGGTTATGTATGTAAATCCTGCGGGACTAAAGCTTTTCGGTGCCGAAACTCAATACGACCTCATCGGGCGTCCGCTTTTATCAATAGTTCATCCCGAGTCGAGAGCCGAAGTTATAAAACTTATCAGGCTTGTAACAGCAGGAATTGAAGTGCCCGCCATGGAGGAAAAGCTTATCAGGCTCGATGGTACCGCTTTCGATGGTGAAGTGGTTGCTCTGAGTACTACATACAACGACAGGCCTGCCGGACAAGTAATTATCCGTGATATTACTGAACGTAAACAAGCTGAAGAACAGATACGCAGACTAAACGAAGATCTCGAAAAAAGAGTCCTCGACCGCACCATGCAACTGGAAGCAGCAAATAAAGAACTGGAAGCTTTCAGTTATTCCGTTTCGCACGATTTGCGTACGCCGTTAAGGGCAATGGATGGCTTTGCCAACATTTTACTTGAGGATTACGCATCTAATCTTGATGCTGAAGGTAAGCGTTTGTTAAATGTGATTATAGGCAATGCTAATAAAATGGGTCAGCTTATTGATGATCTGCTCTCCTTTTCACGTTTAAGCCGGCAGGAAATAATTTTCTCCGAAATTAATATGAACGAACTGGCGCAAACAGTTTTTGATGATCTTACAACTGAAGATGAAAAACAAAAAATCGATTTCCGTCTGCATAAACTTCATACTGCTTATGGCGACGTGTCAATGATACGGCAGGTTATGGTAAATCTGATCAGCAATGCCGTTAAATACACTTCGCGTAAGCAAAACCGCAGTATTGTGATACAAAATGTTGAAAATCATCAGGATAATGTCTACAGCATAGCCGACAACGGTGCAGGTTTTAATATGGAAAACGCAACTAAGCTTTTCGGGGTTTTTCAACGCTTGCATACCTCCAGGGACTTTGAAGGAACCGGCATTGGACTGGCAATTGTTAAACGGATCATTCTCAGGCATAATGGCAATATATGGGCCGAAAGCACTGTGAATGAAGGGGCTACTTTTTATTTCTCCTTACCTGGAGAATCTGGCTTATAGTAATACTAAACTTAATACTTGAAAAGGAATTTGAAAGACAATGGTGCCGGATTTGATATGGCATTTATAAATAAACTGTTCGGCGTTTTCAGGCGTTTGCCGGCCACAAAAGATTTTGGCGGCAATGGCGTTGGTCTGGCAATTGTTAAACGTATTATCGAACATCATAACGCAAAGGTGTGGGCCAAAGGAAAAGTAAATGAAGGTGCTACTTTTTATTTCTCCCTGCCTGAGCCCAAAAACAAGATTTTATAAACGGGTTCTGTATAAATGTATCTTACAAAAAAGCTTCGGATTGCGATTGGATTTTAAAACTGAAGTTATGGAGAATACTGATAAAACCAATACTCAGTATGCATCACTAAGGCAAAAAGCTGAAGAACAGTTGAAACTTACGTTTCAGGCCGAAACTTCATCACTCAACGAATTTGATATATTGAAGCTTTTGTACGAACTTAAAGTTCATCAGCTTGAACTTCAGATGCAGAATGATGAAATGCGGGTAGCACGCGACAGGGCCGAAAAAGCAGCTGCTATGTATTCCAATCTGTACGAATCCATTTATGATTTTTCGCCTGCAGGTTATTTTTCAATCAGCAATGATGGTACTATCGAAGAGTTAAACATGAATGGGGCCAAAATGCTTGGAAAGGAAAGGTCAGCATTAGAAAAAAGTAATTTCAGGTTCTTTCTCACGCCCGAAACGCTGATACTGTTCAATGACTTTTTGAAACAAATTTTCGAAACGGGGTATAAGCAAGTCTGTGAAGTGCAGATATCAATAAAAGGTATTCCTTCAGCGTATTTTTACCTCGAAGGTGTTATTCCTTATCCCGGAATCCTGTGTCTGATTTCGGCAATTGATATTACTTTGCGCAAAGCTGCTGAGCAGGTGTTGAAAGAAAATGAAATACGCCTGCGAGAGCTTAACCATACAAAAGATAAATTTTTCTCCATTATAGCCCACGATCTAAAAAGTCCTTTTAATGCTATTAATGGAGTTTCTAAATTCATAATCAAGGAGTTTGATCTGCTTAGCGAAAGCGAAATAAAAGAATTTATTACCCAGATTCAGGAAAGTTCATCCAACTCTTTACATTTACTCAGCAACTTGCTTCAATGGGCCGAATTGCAAACAGGACTACTAGCTGTTACAGCAGAAGAAATTGATATTGAACATGTTGTAACCGAATGTGTAGCTCTGATGAAACCAGCTTCCGATCAGAAAAATATAAAATTAAGCAAGTCAATTCAACGCGATTGTAAAGCAAAAGCTGATGTGCATATGGTGCACACAATAATACGAAACCTCCTTGGTAATGCAATTAAGTTTACTTTTGAGGACGGGAATATTGAAATAAGTGCCAGGCAACATAAATCTGAAGTCCTTATCAGTGTAGCCGATAATGGCTTAGGCATATGCAGCACCGATCTTGAAAAATTGTTCAAAGTTGATCAGAAACTGATTTTACGCGGCACCGCCAACGAAAAAGGCTCAGGACTGGGCTTGGTACTTTGTAAAGAATTTGTCGAAAAGCAAGGCGGGCAAATTTGGGCTAAAGGTGAAGTAGGAAAAGGTTTTGAGATTTGTTTTACACTTCCGTCTTTTTGATAATAAAGTCCTTTCCTGATGCAATGCTAAAGTGTTATTTTACTAACATCCCGTAAACTTTTTAAAAAATCTGCATATTACTCCTGACTCTAATCACATTAAATTAGCATGAACTCTGGCAAGAAAAAACCACTTGTAAAACCGGTGGATAAAAATACATCAGACACTTTATTGAAAAAAAAGCATTTTTCAAATTCATCTTTATTAAATGAGGATGATACTTATAAGCTTTTGCATGAACTTGAAACTAAAAAGCTGGAATTAGAGTTACAAAATGAAGAGCTTCGTAAAGCCAAAGAACTGGCTGAGTCGGCTCACCGGTTATTGATACAGAATTTGAATGCCGGCATTGTAATTCATGCGCCCGATTCAAGCATTCTTCTTGCTAATGATCAGGCATCAAAGCTCTTAGGGTTATCGCAGGATCATCATATTGGCAAAACAGGTAGTGATGAAACCTGGTATCTCACAAGGAATGATGAAACTTATTTGCCTGTAAATGAATATCCTGTGGAGCAGGTTATTGCTACACTTAAGCCGATCCACAACATGGAAGCTGGTTTTTATAAGCACAGCAGCAAGAATATTGTATGGGTACTGATAAATGCATTTCCCGAATTTGATGCCGAAGCTCAACTCAAACAGGTGGTTGTAACTTATACTGATATTTCGTCACAACGAAAAGCAAAAGAAGCTTTGCTTGAAAGTGAACAGAAATTCAGGCTGCTGCACGAGTTGGCCGGACTGGGAATGGGTTATTTTACACCCGATGGCGACGTTATTTCGTTCAATAAATTAGCAGCTCAGCATATGAATGGTAAGCCGGAAGATTTTGAAGGCTTATCCATATACTCCCTGTATTCAAAGTCTGATGCTGACAACTATCTGGGGCGGATCAGGAAATCGGCTATCAGTGAAATTGCAATGGAATACGAAGATCATGTTGAATTACCTTCAGGTACCAAATGGTTTAGCAGTATATATACCCGTGTAGTTGATTCTGCAGGACTGGTTGTAGGCATTCAGATTATTTCGAATGATATTACCGAACAAAAACGTGTTGAAGAATCTTTACGTTTTAATCAGTTTGCCGTTGACCATATGTCGGATGCCGCATTTTATACTAATGCCGGCGGAGATTTTATTTATGTAAATGAAGCCGCTTGCCTGCTGCTCGGATATACAAAGGATGAATTGCTGAGGATGAATTCAATGGATATTGCTGCTAAGGATCCCGGATTTAAATGGGCAACCCATTTTCAGGAGCTCAGGAAGCATGGAAAACTTAGTTTCGAGGTTTTTCTTACTTCAAAATCCGGAAAACTTATCCCTGTTGAAATCCATGCCAATTATGTAACCTTTGGTGGCGAGGAATACAAATGTGGTTTCGTAACTGATATAACCCGTCGCCACAAAGCAGAAAAGGATCTTAAGGCTGAAGAATTAAGAGTGAGAGCCATAACTGAATGTACACAGGATGCTATTCTGCTCATGGATCCTGATGGAAACATCTCATTTCTGAATCCGGCAACTGAACAGATTTTTGGGTATCCGGCTGCTGAACTTATGGGTAAAAAGTTATATGAAATGCTTGCTCCTACCCGGTTTAACTCAATATACGAAGCTTCTTTTTCTGCTTATCAACAAACGGGTAAAGGCAATCGGATTGACAGAATAATCGAACTTGAAGGAAAGCATAAAAAAGGGTACGGAATACCTGTAGAATTGTCACTTTCGAGCCTCGAACTTTCTGATGGAAGGTACACCGTAGGTATTTTCCGCGATATTACCAGGCGTAAACTGGCTGAAAAACGGATTGTCGAAAGTGAAGCCAATGCCAGGGCAATAATGGAATCAACTGAGGATATTATCGTTTTGCTGGATAAAGAAGGTTTAATAATCGACTGCAACGAAAGTCTTGCAAAGTTTGTGGGTTATTCGCGCAGCAAAATCATCGGTAAAAATATATTTGAATTGCTTATGCCTGATGTAACCCGGAATCGCAAAGAACTGGTTAATCAGGTATTTGAAACGGGTAAGCCGGTTCAATCAAAGGATTTTAGTAATGGCCGCTGGAAAGAATTTTCGATTTTCCCTGTTTTTGTCAAAAATCACCTTCCTGTGAGGGTAGCCGTTTTTAGCCGTGATATTACCGAACGGGTTAATGCAGAAGAAACAATTCTTGTAACTGCATCACGGTTAAATCGTGCTGAGCTCGCAGCAAAATCAGGCAACTGGGAAATTTATACCGATACAAATCAGGTGATAGCTTCCGCAGGAGCCCGCGAACTCTATGGTTTCACTAAAGGTGTTTTCGATAATGACTCAGCAAAGCAAATCCCGTTGCCTGAGTACCGCGCTATGCTTGATTCGGCAATGCACGACCTTATAAATAAGAATAAACCTTATGATCTGGAATATAAAATAAAAACTTTCGATTCGGGTATAATTAAAGATATTCATTCCATTGCTGAATTTGATGCGAAAAAACGGATTGTTTTCGGAGTTATTAGTGATATCACTGAGCAAAAACGCACGGAAGCTGCTTTAAATGAGAGTGTTGAAATGTATCGCACCCTGCTTGCGAAAATCCCTGACGGAGTATATAAAAGTACCCACGAAGGAAAGTTTGTTGATGTAAATCCTGCCATGGTCAAAATTCTTGGTTATAATAGCAAGGATGAATTACTGGCTATTGATATTAGTAAGGATCTCTATTTTGATGAGAATGACCGTAGGAGTCTAACGCTCGAAGCCATGCGGAACGAACTGGAAGTTTTTCGCATAAGGAAAAAAGATGGATCGGAAATATGGGTCGAAGATAATGGCTGGTACACAAATAGTCAGTCAGGAGAAACACTTTTTCACGAAGGAGTATTGCGCGATGTTACCGCCCGAATTCAGGCTGATGAAGAATTACGCGAAACAAAGGATTATCTCGAAAATCTTCTCAATTATGCCTATTCGCCTATTATAGTGTGGGATACGGATTTCAGGATAATAAAATTTAATAAAGCATTCGAGCGCCTCACCGGCCGAAAAGAAGAAGATGTTATTAACAATAGCATTGATATTATTTTTCCCCAACGTACCCGTGCGCAATCCATGGAAAACATTAAAAAAGCTTCCTCTGGTAACCGGCTGGAAGTGGTAGAAATGGAAATCATGCATTTTGAAGGAAGTGTTTTTACATTACTCTGGAATTCTTCCTATACGCTTGGCTCCGATGGTAAAACAATTGTTGCTTCTATTGCTCAGGGTTATGATATTTCGGAACGGAAACAGGCACTAAACCAGTTGATAGAAAGTGAAGAACTCTGGCATAAAATAATTGATACTTCTCCCGACTGCATTGCTATTTCTGATCTCGATGGTACGCTTTCGTTCGCCTCACAGAAAGGATTGGCAATGTGGGGACTTGATTCAGAAAGTGATTGGTTGGGTCGTACGATATTAGAGTTTATCGAAGAAACTTACCAGGCTAAAGCCGTTGAATACATGAACCTGCAACTACAGGGAAAACTCTCTGGTCCAGCAGACTTCCTAATGCTACGTAAGGATGGAAGTAGTTTTTATGCCGAAGTAAATTCCGAAATTCTTCGTGATGCAACTGGAAATCCCAAAAGCTTGCTTTATATAATCCGCGATATATCTGACCGCAAACATGCAGAAGAAGCTTTGCTCGAGAGCGATGAACTGAACAGACAGTTGTTACAAACCATACCGTTTGGTATGGAAATAGTTGACGAAAACGGGAATGTCCTGTTTCTGAGCGAAAAACTAAAACAGTTTTTTGGCCACGATGCAACTGGCGAAAAGTGTTGGATGCTTTACTGTGATGATAAAAAGAAATGTACTCATTGCCCGCTTAACCAGGGTATAGTAATAGGCGAAACCTCAACCTACGAAGCAGATAATTTCATGGGAGGAAGGACTTTCAGCATCAGCAATACCGGAATTCTGTTTCAGGGTAAAAAAGCCATGCTCGAAATATTTCAAGATATTACTGATCGTAAACGAGCTCAAGAAGAGGTGATAAGGCTCAATGCAGAACTCGAACAGCGTGTCCTCGACCGGACTTCGCAACTCGAAGCAGCAAATAAGGACCTCGAAGCATTCAGCTATTCTGTATCCCACGATTTGAGAACGCCGCTCAGGGCACTCGATGGTTTTGCCAATATACTTTTAGAAGATTATGCTGGAATTCTTGATGCTGAAGGCAAGCGAATGCTGAAAATTATTATCAGCAATGCGAATAATATGGGTCGGTTAATCGACGATCTTCTCGCTTTTTCGCGGCTCGGAAGGAAAGAGATTTCATATTCGAAAATAAACATGCGTGAGATGGCTAAAGCGGTTTATAACGAATTGTCGTCCGAATCAGATAAAGAAACTATCAGTTTCAATTTACTCGAAATCCCCAGTGCTTCCGGCGATCCTGCAATGATAAGGCAAATATGGGTTAACCTTATTTCGAATGCAATTAAGTTTACATCAAAAAAAACGGGCAGACGCATCGAAATCGGATTTACATCCACTAAGGGCGAAAAAGTTTACTATGTTAAAGACAATGGCGCTGGTTTTGAAATGGCAAAATCAAAGCATATTTTTGGGGTGTTCAAACGGATGCATTCAGCAAAGGATTTTGATGGTACCGGCGTTGGACTTGCCATTGTTAAGCGCATCGTTCAGCGTCACAAAGGAAATGTGAGTGCCGAAGGAATTGTAAACGAAGGTGTAACAGTTACTTTTTCAATACCTGCCCGCAAATGATTTTTAGGAAGTTAAGCGCAATGTAAAGTGATGATGTAAGCCTTTTCGCCCTTAGTGGATGTAAAGCCGTCACATTTTTTTTTGATCAATATCCTGCTATAGGTAAGTTCTTTCTATTTTGAATCCTGTTTTTCATCGCTGTAGTTCATCCATCTACATACTTATTCCTGCATTCGCTACAGCCAAAGTGTTGATTCCACTACTGCTATTCAGCAGTTAACTTCTAACTTTATGGATTAAATGCAAATAGGATTATGTGTTTGTGATCTGGCATTTACAAAAAGCATTCTCATTTGAGTTCTATGGTTTATTCGCTTGAAATACATACAGTTGTGCAGTGTTTTCCAGTGTCGGCAAAACCAGTATCATATTGAGAATTCACCGCAAGGAAATAAAATGCAGAATACAAAACACTCAATTGATCCCACTGATCGAATAACCGGGTCACGGGTCCGAAATTGCGATTTAGAAAATTCATGATATGAAAGAAGGGAAAAAAAAATCTGCCCACGCTTCGCAACCACTTACTAAAGCAGAACCGAAGCGTGTTAAAAAAAAATCAATAACTGATGAGTCTCACTCTCATGATTTTATATTGAAGCATCTGCGTAAGCTTGAGAACAAACCAAGTGTTTTACGTGAGCAGAGCAATAATTACCCATCAACCTCCTTGCCGGGCATTTCAGATGAAATACCCTTGTGAACGTTTTCACACCAACCGAAAAGTATAGTATGGCCTATTCCATCCCGATGAATCAGGAAAAGTAATGACCCGTAACAATAAAAAATACCAGATGAATAGTTCAATTTTAAAAACAAAAGTAAAATTTATGTACTCTAAGGGTGAAAATTCAGTATTTTATTGGTATATTCGTACTGTGTTTTTATTGATTTAATTTTTCGGAATTTAATCTGCACAAAAAAATCTTCATTATAGGCTTGTAATTGCTGCTGCTAATCTTTTAATCATTAATTTTTTAATTCTATTAATCGACCCAACATTAAAATCAAATATAATGGATACAAAAATAAGAGTTTTAGTGGTGGAAGATATTCCTTCCGATGCCGAATTGGTTAAGCATATGATCCTTAAAAGCGGTATGCAATGTGAAATTCAAATTGTTGAAATACAGAATGAATACATCGAAGCTTTAACAACTTTCAAGCCTGAAATTATTCTCTCCGATTATAACCTGCCTTCTTTCGATGGCATGAAAGCGCTTGAACTCAGGCAGCAACATGCTCCTTATACTCCTTTCATACTTGTTACCGGGTCCAATAATGAGGAAATTGCCGTTGAGTGTATGAAAGCAGGTGCCGATGATTACATTTTAAAAGATAACCTCACCAGGCTTGGCGAAGCAATAAAATCGGCTATCCGAAAAATGGAGATCATTCGGTTAAAGAATGAAGCAGAGGAAAAACTGAAAATCCTTTCGCTTGCCGTGGAGCAAAATCCGGCTTGTATTGTAATTACTTCCGTTGACGGTACTATCGAATATGTAAATCCTAAATTTTCCGAAGTATCCGGTTACTCTGCCGAAGAGGCCATAGGGAAGAATCCGCGGATTCTTAACTCGGGTTATCATTCCGGGCAATTTTACCGAACGATGTGGGATACCATTTTATCGGGTCAGGAATGGACAGGTGAATTGCAGAATAAAAAGAAAAACGGCGATCTGTATTGGGAGAATGCTTTTATTCTGCCATTGGTGAATGAAACTGGTCAAATCAGGCATCTGGTTTCCATCAAGGAGGATATTACTGAAAAGCGCCGCCTGCATGAGGAATTGATTATTGCCAAAGATAAAGCTGAAGCCGGCGACAGGCTGAAAACAGCTTTTATAAATAATATTTCACACGAAATTCGTACTCCTCTAAGTGGTATTGTAGGTTTTAGCGAAATAATACTCAATCCTGATATTTCGCAGGAAAATAAAACTTCATTTACCGATATTATCAAAAAAAGCAGCGCCCGCCTGATGTATACTATTTCGAACTATCTCGATATTTCGTTGCTGGTATCAGGAAATATTGAGGTTCATAAGTCGCATTTTTATTTGAATAGCTTTTTTGACGAAATCAGGGAAAAATTCGCTTCAACCCTAACCCCGAATATTGAATTATCCTTTAGCAAACCCCTGCCTGCATCCGAAATTCAGATAAACTCTGATGCCGAACTGCTAAGGAAAGTATTCGCTAATCTGCTCGATAACGCCATCAAATTTACACCTCATGGTAAAATTACTTTTGGTTATCGCAAAAATGATAATGAACTGGAGTTTTTTGTAAACGATACAGGCATTGGAGTAGATAATGAAAAAACGAAACTTATATTCGAGTATTTCATGCAGGCTGATACTTCTAACAACAGAAGTTACGACGGCAGTGGATTAGGATTATCCATTTCCAGTGAACTCGTTAAGTTGCTGGGAGGCCAAATTAAAATCAGGTCGGTTAAAGATGAAGGTTCTTCATTTTATTTTTCGTTGCCTGACAGCGTACTTGTAGTGGGATCTGAGCCAAAAGATATAAAGTTTATTCATCCTGAATGGAAACTCAAACCGATTATTCTGGTTGCCGAAGACGATGATTTTAATTTCAAATACCTCGAAATAGTCCTCAAACGGGAAAACTTCCAGGTTCTTCATGCCGTTAACGGTTCCATAGCTGTTGATATTTGCCATAGCAATCCGGAAGTTAACCTTATACTTATGGATATGAAAATGCCGGTAATGGGTGGACTTGAAGCCACCAGGCGCATCAAAGAGTTTATGCCCGATTTGCCCATTGTAGCGTTGACTGCTTTTGTGTCAGCCCGCGACGAAAGTGAAGCATATGCAGCAGGTTGCATTGAGTTTTTAACAAAACCTGTAAATAAGCCGCGTTTGCTTTCCTCCATGCGCAAACACCTGGGTATTTCATAAATAAGGAGAAAAACCAAGCCAAATTTTTAAAAGGCAATTTGTCGCCAAATCCGCTTATCAAATCATCAATACTCATTTTGTCAACGTTGCTGTTGTTCAAAGTCGTGATTTCGTTGTAAATTAGTACCGTTTTTTACCTTGTAATTGTATGATTAGAATAATTTCTCTTTGGTTAGTATTATTTTTTTCGGCTGCCACAGGTATTTCGCTAACAGAACCTGATACACTTAAAATAGAGGTAACTAATGATTGCGAAACTATTGCCTATAATTCAGCAAACCTGATCATGTATTTTTATGCGATACATGATTTTGACAGCCTTGGAATCATACTTAACGATTGGGAGTCGAAATGCGGACCGAGTGAACCAATTGTGCGTACACGCATTCTGTTTTCGATACTTGCTGATACATTTAGTGAACAAATTTATGATTCAACTATGCTGGATTATATCCTCAATTATATGCTTAGAATTGACACCACAACCAATCCTGATTTGTATTATAATTATGCTGATTATTTCGGATTTGTGCCAATCCGTGACGAATATGACTTATTTACGCAAAGTATTGCCGATGAGTTACTTAACTATGATTTTTATCATCCAATGGAGCTTTTGTTTAGCGAATTTTACGCCAATTTGTTAACGGATCCGTTAAAAGAACTTCAGCTGACTGTTGATTATCAGGCAACTGACATACGGAAATATTATTATCGTGAGGTTGATAAATATAGGCGCAAACCCTATTTTAGTGTCGCCGGCTATACCGGCATCTGGATTCCGGGTGGAAATGCGGCTTTGCTTGGCAATCATCCGGTATTGGGTTTGCAGGGCGGTATATGGAAAGATAAAATGAAGTATAATGCATCTTTTGCATTCAGGTTTTTAAAATCGAAGAACGAATATAGTTACACAAAGGATGGAATACAAGATTCGACTGATTATTTCCTGGGCGGTTATATCGGAATTGACCTGGAACGTGTTCTGCTACGCATAAAGCGGAATGAGCTTACCGTTTTGGCCGGAGTGGGATTCGATGGGTTCGAAACAATAAGTACAAATACAGAAGACGATAGCCCGGATAACGACAAAGGTCATTCCGTTAATTCCATCAATACTAATTTTGGCATCGGCTACAGATATTATCTGAAAAATAACCTTTACGTAGCACTGCAAGGCAAATACAATATCGTAAATTACAATAACCAGGGCGGAACCAATATGTCAGGCGATTGTATAACTATTTCTCTACTGGTTGGCGGTTTTGGAAATGCGCAAAAAGAGATTGGGCTGCGAGAGTTAAGGTATATTGAGTAATGTTGCTGGTACGGGAAATTAATTTCCGGCTTATGTATTATAGGTTCCTATGTGTAATGTTTATAAGCGAACACTATTGTCCGGTTAAATGTTATTTCGTCCCTGACGCCTGCCTGTTGCAGATAGGGGACTTTGTTTATTTTGTATCTTGTTTTCTACCAATATGTTGTCCCTGCGAGGCAGTCCCGTTAGATTAGTAGTGCCAGCAAATAGCTATTGGTAGATTGAAAAAGTAACCCCGATGGAATAAGTCCTGTCAGGGACGCAATATTATCAGGGCTTCAGCGCGTCTGATATGCTTTACACGGACAACAATGATTAGCGAATATAATTGTCTTTCATGGGATTAATACCAATCTGATTTATTCCGAAACATAGAGGACACAAAGAGTTTTATTTTGAAAGTTTCTCTAAGCAATATCCGAAAGTAAACTCTCTGTCAAGTGAAAAAGATGCCTTTGCTTGTGCTTTTCAGGATTTAGTGCAAGGCATGCATATTGTGTTTAAGTCACAAAGCCAGTAACCTGTTTTTTATTTCTTTGCATATCAGGCGCCTGACTTAGCAGGTTTGCGGCAATAATAACTAACGGAGTATTGAATACAACTATAAAAGAAAAAGGGCTGCCCTTAGGCAACCCAATATTATAAACTGATTGAAAATAATCCACATATATGAGTATAATAAAGGCTTTTCTGAAGAAAGTTTACTTACCAGCCGATGATGAAATGTTTAGATCCCTGTTACAGTTTAAAGTTCTTTCACCTGATCTGATTTGTATCGGTATAGTTTTTTGCCTCCGTATATAGCAGCCATAACCATGAGTATAATTTGCCCGCTACCTACCGGAGCGCCTGCACCTATAGGATCGCCTCCGTTTGTACTTCCATTTGACTGGTTGTCAGGATGCGGAGGTTGTGCATTGGCTGTTTGCAAAGCAGAAGCCAACAGTAATAAAAGAACGAGGTTCCATATTTTGAATTTCTTTTTCATTGTTTTTAGTTTTTAGGTTTAATAAATATACCAGGGATTTTTTTTCTTACTTGTTTTAATGAATATGAATTTTGGTGTTAACTGAACCCTTTGTTGAAAGAACCTTAACTATATATGTGCCCGTAGTTACTTGAAGTGTGAAGTATGATGTTGGCTGTCCATCAAGTTTTTGCGAAGAAAGTTCGCGTCCGGTAATATCATAAATTCGAACAACACCTTGGTGCCGATTGGCATTTTCAACAACTACAGTTTTATCAAAACTGAATACTTTGATACCTTGCAATGCAGATTCCGTAAATCCGGTCATATCCAAAAACTTAAGCCTGAACCTGTTTTCGGCATCTCCTTCTTCATAAGTGAAAGAATAAACCGGGTTTACTTTCAGATCCTGGATAATATCAAGCTTAACATCCTGCAGGGACACCGAAACATTGGACGGGAAATTTTCGATACCTGAAGCATTTAAAGTATAAGCAGCAAGAATATTGCTTTTAAATCCAAGGTTAACTACTTCGTTGCCTACCATAGGCAATTCGTTAATGCTGAGTATATTACCTGGAATAATGCTGAAGAGTTGCGGCGCATCGTAATTGCCGAAAAGCTTGTATGCATCATAATCGTTATCAAAATCTGCCGTGGCCTGATCATTAAAATGGATAAATGTTTTGTCGGACGAATTGTTTCCTTCAACAGTAAGTTCGAGCAGATTGGCAACTGTGGATTTGTAGAAACCAATACTACTATGAACCCTTGCCGTAAGAGGAATGGTTAGTGTAGCTCCGTGAACCTCAGTTTTGGCAAAGAAACTATTCGCAGCCGGAATTATGCCATTGGTAAGAGCTCCGCTAGTTCCATTCCAGGAAATATACTGGGTTCCGCTCCAAATATAAACTGATCCGTCAATGGTGGAATGTTCAGTCATGTCCCAGTCAATTGCCGATGCAAACGGATTGCCAAGCAGGTTCCACCCTACACGCGAAGGATCTACTCCTGGATTTAACCTGTTAAGGGTTGATGTAACTGGTAAACTGTTGATCACGCCTGCAAACAAAGCAGTCTGTGGTTGATTCATCTGTACGGTATATCCTTTTCCAACAACAAGTAAATCGCCTGAAGTCAGGTTTTCCCAATCGCCGGAAGTTTCATTGTATTCGCGGGCCCATACCTCAAGTTGGTTGAGAGGAAAAACATTCCCTATCGATGTATTTCCAACCGGTGATGCTATAAAATGATAGTCAGTGTTTACAATATCGCGCTTTACCAATGCTGATCCGGTTGTTAGAAATTCAGAGCCGATAAACGACCCGCCACTGTTAATTGTAATTTCAGCTATAGCAGTCGGCGAGAGTAACGTTGGATAATTGGTCAGCCCGCCGGGAATGGTCACCTGGGTAACTGGTCCAGGTATTCCGTTACTCCAGTTGTTTGAATTAAACCAGTCGCTGTTTATAGTTCCAGTCCACAAGGATGTTGCCGGTGGATCAAGGCAAATGATAGCAGCTACCCAGCCTGCATTTGTTACTGAGCCATCGGAAGTAAATTTAAAAGTTAGTGCGCCTGAAGAATTGCTTGCTGTCACAGTTCCCGGTCCTGAGGAGCCAGTGTAATTTCCGATTAACGGCGCTGAAACAGTGGTTCCATTGTAAATTTTAAGGAAGTCAAATGAATTTTCAGTAGCAAATGACGAAAAACTCAAACGTATCATGGCTCCCGGACTGGCCGGATAAAGTGTAAAAGTAGCATTTTCATTATTGGAATAAGTTCCCGAAAGTCCGCCCGAATCATAAAATGTGCCATCGCAGGCTGTTGCTGTTCCGTTAGTCATATTAAATGCTAAGGGGGCAACATGAATGTAGGCTGTTTTCGTTTTTGTATCGGTTGCTCCCGGTTTCGATGTTGTTAAACTAACATCGAAAGTTCCCTCCGAATGATAATAAACAGGAGGAGGGTTTTGCCCGGTAAACGATGAAGGTATTCCACCGGTAAATGACCACTCCCAGGAAGTTGGTTCACAACCCGACATATCAGTAAACATGACGCTGTAACTTTCTAAAATGTAAGTTTGCGATGCAGTGAAATCTGAATATATATCTTTAACAGTCACATACCCTGTTCTAGTCTTGGTATTTGTAATTACGCCATCCGAAACAGTAAGTGAAACATCATATATTCCGGTTGGCGCATAGGTAACAGCAGGTGGTGATTGTCCGTTGTAGGAAGAAGGATTACCACCCGGAAAACTCCATGACCAGGATGTTGGATTCCCTAACGATAAATCATTAAATGTTACTTGATTGCCTGTGCATATTATGGTTTGTACCGCTGAAAAATTGGCTGTTGGTGCTAGCAGAGCCTGTGTTGCCAATAGCGCCTGGTAAGCATTCAGCCGGCCCGAACCCAGTTTGCCTGTGAACGTAGGATTTAATGCATCAATGTTATCCGAGGTTGATGTTAAAATACCAGCCACATCCTGAGGGGTAAGTATGCCGGGAGCAAGTGAAATAATCAGCCCTGCTACACCCGATACATGTGGGCAAGCCATAGAAGTGCCTTGTAAAAAACCGTATGAATTTCCAGTCCGGCAACTTAGAATTCCCCTTGCCAACACTGAATTGGTTTCGCCTCCGGGGGCTGCTATGTCAACCCAGGTATCGAAATTCGAATAGTATGATTTTATATCCTTATTGTTGGTAGCAGCAACAGAAAAGGAACCGCTGTAACAACCCGGATACCACAATCCGGGTAAGTTTTTGTTGCCTGCAGCGAAAATTGTAATTCCTCCATTTAACACTGTGCCTCCGCCATAGGTATTAAAATAGTCAATTGCATCCAGCACTGCCTGATCATAAACATTCACAACTGTATAACCCCAGCTGTTCTGCGAAATGGCAGCACCGTTATCGGCGGCATATACGGGAGCATTTTCAAAACCTCCGCTTGAAGTAGCTGTAAATACCTGGCACGACATCAGCCTTACTCCATCACCGATACCTGAACCTCCAGCCACGCCACTTACGCCAGTCGCATTATTTGTATTTGCGGCTACTGTTCCTGCAACATGGGTGCCATGGTTTCCGGGTGTAATAGTTGATGAAGTTGTTACAAAATTAAATCCAATGCCGGGCCACATATTTGCGGCCAGATCAGTATGAGTGTATTCTATTCCCTCATCAATTACTGCAACTATCACAGCGCTGTTTCCCTTAATTATATCCCAGGCTTCCGGAAGGTCGATATCGGCATCTGCTGTTCCGCTCTGCTGGCCGGTATTGTTATAATGCCATTGCTCGTTAAACTGTGGATCGCTTGGCATAAAATTAAGGGTGGTATTTTCTGCCGCCGAAGGGCTTGCCTGAAAAGGATTTATATCAGCACCAATCAGTTGTTTCCTGTAAACGGGTTCCGATAACTGAATATCAATGTCCGACGAATAGGCCATAACCATGCTGCGAATATCGGTGCCGACCGGTACAATAAGATCGTACCATAAATGAAACTCCCATTGCCTGTGACGTTCGGTGTATTTTGTGTTCTGAAGCACTGTTGCAAATGTTTTTTTAATATCGGCTACTCCAAACTGCATATTCAGCTGATCAATACCGGAAATTCCAAAGCGTTTAGTGCCATCAGGGTTGCTTGTGATAATGGCATTATCAAGAAAACTTTCCAGAGTTTTTCTGAACTTGATGCGGATGATACCTTGTTCCATCCCCTGGTCAGGGATTGTGGAAATATCTATCGGAGGGCGTTCACCTTTGATTACAACTCCTGTAGAAGAAACTGTTTGAGCGGCCACTATATTTGTATAGTACCCCAGGAAACAAATAGTCAAAAATAGTATTCCTTTCAGAAGGCTGTTAGAGTTAATATTTCTCATTTCAAAAATTTTAAGGTTAAACATTTATTTTGAAAAGCGGTTTAAAAAGTAAAAGCTGATCTACAAACACTTCTCGTTTATACATCCACCGGAAATCACTTAATGATGCTGTTCCCAAATTAACTGCCTTGTATAAGATTCCATGTTTTTATGCATATTCTGCACTCAGCTTCAAGCATCAAAAGTATATGCTGAGAGAATCAGAAAATCCTGAAATGTATAGTCGGTGAATAAAAATGTGTAAATGGGATTAATATAGGTATGTAATGCTTTGTTCATGCTGATATTTGTAAATCCAATAGTTATTCAAGATATAATGCAAAATAAACGGTTTGTAATCTATAAAATACCGATTGTACAATTTAATAAGGATCTCGCATGATGGAATTAAACCGGTATTTTGCACCTTAAATTACAACTCTTTTTTCGCTTTCTACAAATAGTTGACCTCGTCAGACCCTGCCGGGTTAGCCATGCTGTGGCTTCATTTTAGCTCCGTTTATGAGTGGAATTAAGGTGCAGCGCACCGTGATAATTGTCGAAAAAATAATTAAAAAGGTTCATCGCATCGAAATTCATAGCAAGGATTTTGAAAAGTATTGTGTTTTTCCTTGCATTAAACCCAAATTAATCATTAGGAGGTGATGTAAAAGCCGAAATAATGATTTACTTTATCGATTCAGCATTTTAAATTGCTGAATTTGGGTTAAATTCACAATGGCATAACCTATTTTGTTATTTATGTGTGAGATATTTGTTTTGATACAGAACCTGATTTAAACCAGATTTTGTTTTCGGGCATGTGGCTTTCGAAACCAATGGAATTTAGTACTCTCTCAGGGAAATAAGAATCGTCAGGGCAAAAACGACTAATATTCAAATACTTCATTGTTTGATTTAATTGTCAGCTTTTTCCCATCCCATTTTTCACATCTACCGACAATTTGTGCCATAATTCCAAAACTTTCGGAAATGGAAATAATTTCACTCGCAATATGTTCAGGTACATACAATTCCATCCTGTGACCCATATTGAAAACCTGGTACATTTCGCGCCATGGCGTTCCCGATTGTTGGTGTATCATACGGAAAAGAGGCGGCGGTGGGAATAAATTATCTTTTATAATATGCAGGTTGTTAATAAAATGCAATACTTTGGTTTGCGCCCCTCCACTACAATGTATCATTCCATGAATTTCGGCGCGGTATTTTTCAAGTATCTCCCTGATTACCGGCGCATAAGTGCGGGTTGGGGATAAAACGAGTTTGCCGGCATTAATTTCTGCCACACCGCTTGGATCGGTAAGCAGCAGGTTGCCGCAATAAATAAGATCGTTATTGATTGCCTGGTCGTAACTTTCCGGATATTTTAAAGCATAATCGTGGGCGAAAACATCGTGGCGGGCGGAGGTTAGCCCATTGCTGCCCATGCCTCCGTTGTATTCGGTTTCGTAATTGGCCTTTCCGAAGGAAGCAAGTCCTACAATTACATCGCCTGGCTGTATGTTGTTTTCGATTATTGAACTGCGTCGGACACGCACTGTTACCGTACTATCCACAATAATTGTACGCACAAGATCGCCAACATCGGCAGTTTCGCCGCCCGTAGAATGAATTCCGATGCCATTGTTCCGCATCATAGCCAGGCATTCCTCAGTTCCTTCAATAATAGCACTTATTACTTCGCCAGGAATCAGGTTTTTATTTCTGCCGATGGTTGATGAAAGTAAAATTCCATCTGTAATTCCCACACAAAGAAGGTCGTCAGTATTCATAACCACAGCGTCCTGTGCAATGCCTTTCCAAACTGAAATATCACCCGTTTCGCGCCAGTAAATATAGGCTAGTGACGATTTGGTTCCAGCTCCGTCAGCATGCATCACGCAGCAAAAATCAGGATCGTTGCCTAACCAATCAGGTACAACCTTACAAAAAGCGTTTGGGAATAATCCTTTATCAATATTTTTAATCGCTTTATGTACATCTTCTTTTGCTGCCGAAACACCTCGCTGCGAATACCGGTCGGTCATATAAGGAATAGTGTTATTAAAGTTTTTTTAAATCTGGGTAGGGCTTTGCGATGGTTTCGGATTTAGCTGAGCTGAACTGTTCTTGCCACCTCAGGCCCGAATGCGAAACTCTTAAAACCCGAAACACTTCAAGGTTTAGTTAAAAATTATCTGTTGCTTTTCTTTGTCAATCGTGAAGTTGCCAAATTTCTTCAGCATTTTTTCATTCATAAGTACAGCTTCTTTTTGTTTCTGTAAAATGGTTGCTTCAAGTTCAAAAGCTGATTTTGTAGCAATACTTATTTCTCCTACAATTAGGATTGACTTATCAGCTACCGAATTGCTTCCAAGAATTTTCTCAGCGTCTCCATCAAAATCAGTCTTCCCTATGGCTCCTGATTTTAATAATTTGAGTGTTTCATCAACGGAGAAACTCAGTCCGGAACTATTTTCGCCTAACGTAATCAGGGTTGTATAACCGTTTACTATACCGCTGAAAGTAATTGTATTATCCGCATTTTTAGTGAATGGAACCACATTATCTTCCGGATTGATTTGTACACTTACTTTTTGTGTTTGGCTCGAAATTGCTACATTTTGTGTTTTCGGTACAAAATCCTTGCTGATTATCCGGAATTCCGAGCGGCGGTTTAACGCATAAGCCGCTTCCTGAGCTGGTTTTGTTGCCAGCGAATCAATAAAAGTTTGCGAAAGCAATGTTCCTGATTTAAACGTGAAACCATCTTTAATCACATCTTTTGCCAAACGCCTCGAAACACGCTCGCCATACCCTTTTGCAACCAGGCGATTGGGGTCAATGCCACGGTCAATCAGGTAGTTAACAACCGATTCGGCACGTTTTTGCGATAATACATCGTTGCTTTCATCACTGCCTCTTGAGTCAGTATGCGAAGCTAATTCTATAATGATTGTTTCATTTTCGTCGAGTGTTTTTATAAGTCCCTGTAGCGAATCCTGGTATTGTGGTTTCAGATCCCACTTGGCAAGATCATAGAGAATATCGGGCAGTACTATAGGTTTGTCCGGAATAGGCTGTAACCTGAAATCAATAATAAAGTCCTTGCTGCTTTCGAGCCCGACTGTAGTTTCTTTAGCTTTTTTATTGAAATAGTTATCTTTCAGGCAAATGAGTTCGTAAGTGGTGTTAGCTCTTACCTGTACTTTGTTGAAACTGTAACGGCCCTGGGCATCGGTTCTGGATTCAACGGAAGTGCCGTTCGAACCTGTCATTTTTACAACAGCACCTTGTATAAACTGCAAAGTATTTTCATCTTTAACCACACCCGAAAGAGTAAAAATAACCGGTGGATTCACAAAAGAGTATAAATCGTCGCTTCCGCGTCCGCCTTTACGGTTCGACGAGAAAAATCCTTTATCTTCTTCAGGATTAAAAACAATGGCAAAATCATCGCCTGCGGAATTGATAGGAACCTGCATGTTAACAGGTTTTGTCCATTCGCCATTCGAAAAAGTTGAACGGAAAACATCGAGTCCGCCCATGCCCGGATGGCCATTGGAAGCAAAATAAATTGAAGTGTCGTTACGCATAAATGGAAACATCTCGTCGCCGGGAGTATTAATAACTGAACCCAGATTTACTGCCCGTCCAAACGCGTCGTTAGCTCCCTTGCGTGAGGACATCCATATATCTTTTCCTCCTTTTCCGTTAGGTAAATCGCTCGAAAACAGCAAAGTAAGTTCATCAGGACTTATAGTAGGATTACCGAATACAGTAGTACTATCGCCACCCAGTTCCAAAGCTTTAGGCTCGCCCCAGTTGCGTCCGGCACGGCGCGAAACCATAATTTTACATCCCTGTAAAGTGCCTTTGTCGTTGGAGCAACGTGTAAAATACATCTGGTTGAATTTGCTGTTCACCGCAGGATTGCCTTCGTTGGCCTCGGTATTTACTATATTGCCGGTTTCGAGTTGCACAGGAGTCGACCATTGCCCTTTCGGATCGAGTTTTGAAATAAACAGATCGCTGAAATTATAACCGGTCCAGTTATCCATATCCTTGCCTGTGGATGCATCGCGGGTTGAAGTAAATATGATTGTATTGTATAACTTATCGGCATAGGTAGCTGAAAAGTCCGACTCCTTCGAGTTCAGGATTTTGACAGGAGCTATTTTGTATTTGGTAGGACTTTCGATCCATTCGCGGGCGAGGGTACAGGAAAGGGAACCATTCGGACCACGTGGATCTTCAGGTACTAATTCAGTATACTTATCGAAATGAGTTTTGGCTTCATCATACTTTTCGTTCGATTTCATTGCCTGTGCGAGATACAGAAAAACCAGCGGATTGGTTTCAGCATATTTGGTTTTTGACAGCCTTTTATAAGCGGGTTCAGCTTTTTTAGTGTTATTTGTAATCCGGTAACACTCAGCCATCTGAAATGAAATTTTTTCTTTATCAGGTTTGCCTTTGGCTTTTGACAATGCTTTTTTATACTTCGAAAGAGCTACATTGTACTGCATATTATAAAATGCGTCGTCGGCAGCCCGCAATGCGCGATTGTTTTGAGCAAAAACCGGAAAAGCGGCAAGGCTGAAAATGATTGTGATAATCAGGATTCGTATTCTCATAAGTAATGCTATGGACTTAACTAAATGCTTGTTACTGAGCTAAACTAATGATTTGAGGCAGGGAATTTTCTTCAAGAGTAGTTTTTGAACTTTAACCGAAAAAATTTCCTGAAACGTATAGCTTATAATTTAAAACGTTTTTGTGGTTATTTTATTATTCTGCTTTAGTTCTGATGGCATCTGTTTTTTCATCAGCATCAACAGGTTTATTTTCAATGGATTCCTCAGTAGATTGTTCAGGCTGAACAACTGGTTTCTCAGGTTGTGTGTCGATAGCCATATTGCTGGTAATCTGTGCTTTAGTGCGGTTAACCTCACGGCTAACGCTCTCAACCTGATCAGCGACTTTCTTTTGAACAGCGTTAACTTCATGTTCGAAAACTGCCGTTTCTTTTTTGAACTCACGGGTAAGATCGCTCGACGCTTTTTTTAACTGGTTCATGAAACGACCTGCTTTACGGGCCATTTCAGGCATTTTATCGGGTCCGAAGACCAGGAACACCACCAGCATTATAACCAGCAATTCGCCACCGCTTATATCAAGAAACAAAAGTACCGGTAATCCCGACATGGTTTTATGTGTTTGTATTTTAACCAACAAAAGTAATAAACTGAGGCCACTTAATCGAATATTATCTGCCAATGCTTATGTTTTATTTTGAAGCAGGTGTTATGAACGTTCAAAGCACTTCAATAAATTCCGCCTTTCGTTGTACCTTTGCTGATGAAAATCTGAGTTTCGAATATCAGTTTTCGGATAACGTAATCCGGATATAGGTGACCTGATCAAAACAAACTAAAAATCTGTGATCACAATTCCCTGACCGTAAATCAAAACTGGAACCTGGTCCAAACTCTGTAAGTATAAACGCATAATCCCCAATAACCTCATGCCTCGTCGCCCTTTACCTTTTTTTGAAAATGTTACAATACTCGATGCCGGAGCCGAAGGCAAAGCTGTTGCCCGGGTAAATGATCTGGTTGTTTTTGTCCCTTTTTGTGTTCCCGGCGATGTGGTGGATATACAGGTTATTTCAAAACGTAAAAGCTATTGCGAGGGCAAGGCTGTAAAATTTCATCATTACAGCGAACTCAGGGTTGATCCTTTCTGCGAGCATTTCGGAACATGTGGCGGTTGCCGATGGCAAAATCTGTCGTACGAACAGCAATTACAATACAAACAGAAACAAATTGACGATCATTTTACACGTATCGGGAAATTTAGTTTCCCACCCTTAAACCCAATCTTGCATTCGCCGCTTACTACCGGTTATCGCAATAAACTGGAATACACTTTTTCCGACAGGCGCTGGCTTAATGCTGATGATATGGCTTTGCCGGCAGAAGAACGGCAGTCGAACGGTCTTGGTTTTCATATTCCTACACTTTTCGATCGTGTACTGGATATTAACCACTGTTATCACCAGCCCGAACCTTCGAATGCTATCAGGCTGGCTGTAAGGGACTTTACTTTAAATAGAGGATGGAGCTATTACAATCCGCGTTCGCACGAAGGGTTCATGCGCAACCTGCTCATACGCAACGCCGTGGCCGGCGACCTTATGGTAATTGTAGTTTTTGCGTATGATGCTCCTGATGAAATAAAAATGTTAATGACATTTCTTGCAGATACGTTTCCTCAGATCACATCACTGATTTATGTTATTAATACCAAACAAAACGATGTGATAACCGATCAGGAAATGCTGCTCTGGAAAGGCGATCCTTATATTACCGAAACTATGGAAGCTCCTGTTGAAGGGGGTAAAAAACTACAATTCAGGATTGGACCGGTTTCATTTTATCAAACCAATCCGTTACAGGCATATTATTTATATAAAACAGCGTTTGATTTTGCCGGATTTACAGGCGATGAGCTTGTTTATGATTTGTATTGCGGTACCGGAACCATTACTAATTTTGTTGCTCCATATGTTAAAAAAGCAGTAGGAGTGGAGTATGTGCCTTCAGCAATTGATGATGCCCATACAAACTCAGAACTGAATAATATAAACAACACCGTGTATTTTGCCGGCGATCTGGCAAAAGTTTTAAATGAGGAATTCGTTTTACAGAATGGACGTCCGGATGTAATTATTACTGATCCGCCCCGTTCGGGAATGCACGAAAGTGTTGTTAAGCAAATTTTACTGATTGAGTCGCAAAAAGTGATTTATGTAAGCTGTAACCCGGCTACCCAAGCCCGCGATATTGCTCTTATGATTGAAAAATATGAAGTTACAGCCGTTCAGCCTGTCGATATGTTTCCACACACTCATCATGTGGAAAATGTAGCATTGCTGACACTCAGAAAATAGGAGTGTAATAATTTAGAATCAGGGATTTAAGTTCCGATATATCCGGATTTACAGCATCAGTTGTAAATGTAGCCTGAGTATAAAAAAGCTCTCTCGATTCGAGGTGATGGATCAGTTTTTTGCTAAAATTTTCACCTTTCATTTGCTGCAATACAGGCCTTTTGCGCGCCGAAATTTCAAGCCGTGATATCAGTAATTCAGGTGCTGCCGAAAGATATACAGTTACTCCTGTTTCATTCATCAACTTCATATTATCATGGTAACAGGGAGCACCTCCGCCAGTAGAAACCACAATGTCAGTTCTATAGCTGATTTCAGTCAACAGTTTATGTTCAATATCCCTGAATACTATTTCTCCGTATTTTGCGAAAAAATCGGAGATGGTAATTTTATACCGCGATTCGAATTCATCGTCGAGATCGACCCAACAAATGCCAAGTGCTTCAGCAAGGGCTAACCCTAAAGTGCTTTTTCCACTGCCCATATATCCTACCAGATAAATTCTCATACAGCAAAGTTAAATCTCTTTGCGAATTTTAAACATAAAATCAGGGTTTTTAAAGTTTTCTGTTAACTTTGGAAATAACTTATTTTTTGACTGACTATTAGTTAATAAGCTTCCAGTAAGTCTTTTCCGAAAATAATCAATCCATGCCGGTATCACAAATGCACTCTTCGCCTCACGAAATACTGAAAAAATATTGGGGATTCGATTTGTTCCGTCCTTTACAGGAGGAAATCATTGTTTCGGTTTTGGAAGGAAATGATACGCTTGCCCTGTTGCCAACCGGTGGTGGAAAGTCTATCTGTTTTCAGGTTCCTGCCCTTTGCAGGGAAGGGTTGTGCCTGGTAGTTACACCACTTGTTGCGCTCATGACCGATCAGGTTGAAAACCTGAAAAAAAGAGGAATTGTAGCCGCCGAAATGCATTCGGGTATGCATCCCCGCGAAATTGAAATGGCGTTTGAAAAATGTGCCGACGGAAGAGCAAAATTCCTGTATCTTTCGCCCGAGCGCCTCGAAACCAGGAAGTTCCGCGAAATGCTCCGTGGTATTAATGTTACATTAATTGCAGTTGACGAGGCACATTGTATTTCGCAATGGGGTTACGATTTCAGGCCACCTTACCTCAGGATAGCGGAAGTACGTACCATTTTTCCGGATGTACCCGTGCTTGCTCTTACTGCAACAGCTGTGCCCCGGGTAGTTGACGATATTCAGCTCAAGCTTGAATTTCCGAAATCAAATGTGTTCAGCAAGAGCTTTGTGCGTAGCAACCTGGCTTATGTTGTTTCGCGCGAAGAGGATAAAATTAAAAAGCTCCTGCGGGTATGTAACGGCGTGCAGGGATGTGGGATTGTTTATGTCCGTAATCGCAGACTTACCAAAGAAATAGCTGAACTTTTAATGCACAATGATATTTCGGCAGATTTTTACCACGCCGGCCTCGAACCAGCCACGCGTTTATCGCGGCAGCACGACTGGATGCAAGGCCGAACCCGTATTATTGTTGCTACCAATGCTTTCGGTATGGGTATTGATAAACCTGATGTCCGCCTGGTTGTTCACCTCGATTTGCCCGATACGCTCGAAGCATATTATCAGGAAGCCGGCAGGGTAGGGCGTGACGGCGAAAAGTCATATGCTGTTATGCTTTTTAATGAACACGATATTGTAAACAGCCGGCATCATCTGGAACTTTCGTGGCCCGATCCTGAAACTGTAAGGAATGTTTATCAGGCTCTGGGTAATTTTCTGCAACTTCCGGTTGGTGCAGGCAAAGAAGTTTCTTTCGATTTTGATTTAGAGAAATTCAGCAGTAATTATAAATTGAAACCTGTTACCGCATATAATGCTTTAAAAATTCTCGAACGCGATGGATACATCTCCCTAAATGATGCCTGGGACGATAATTCGCGCTTATTTTTCAGTTGTACGAAAGAAGATTTATATCGGTACCAGCTCGAAAATGCTGAAGCTGATAAAATTTTGCGTATTGTATTGCGGTCCTATAGCGGTGTTTTTACTGATTTTACGCGCATCAGTGAAAACGAAATTGCAAACCGCTCAGGAATTGATTCCCCTAAAGTGATTCAATTGTTGCTGCGAATGCAAAAACTTGGTATCCTCCATTATTTGCCTCATAAAAACACTCCTCAGCTCATTTTTAATACTGAACGCTTAAACCCCCGCGATATAGCCCTTTCGAAAACTTTTTACAGCCAACGCAAAAAGGAAGCTTTTGCTATGCTGGAAAACATCATTCGGTATGCAACTTCCGAAACGGAATGCCGAAGCAGAATGCTGGTAGCTTATTTTGGAGAAACCAAATCAGCCGCTTGTGGCGTGTGCGATGTTTGTCTTCGCAAAAAACGCAGTGAAATGAATGACCGCAAATCGAAAGAAATTGAGCAAGCCATTCTTGATATTGTTACAAGTAAACCCCTGGATGTAACGGTGTTAATTTCAAAACTGCCAGGCTATAAAGAAAACGATGTCCTTACTATATTGAGGTGGCTGATTGAAGAAGGTCATATTCAAAGTGATGGCGATAATCTTACAAAACTTTAAAAAGCAGTGTCACGAATTTTTTTTTTGATTAAATATATAATAGCATCACTTTATCCGTATTTTTATGCGGTAATCTGGTTATTAAATCTGATACTTCCGGAACAAAAATCTGTACATCTTTTAAATGATCTGCCACAACTGAAATACACTATATAGTCTTTGAACATGACAGTTCCCGAAAACTTCACTGATGTAAGTTCTTACATTGCATTCTTTGACCGAGAAAGACTTGTAAAATGGTCACTTTTCCGATATCGGAACGGTCAATATTCCTATCAGGAAAATCTGATCGAAAATATCTGCTGTAAACTTATTGGTATTCCCGATGCTAATTGCGAAAAGTGTCCTTCAAACTCTGCGTTTCTGAATCTTACTTCCGGTGAAAGAGACATTACGGGTAAGGATGGTCGTAAATGGCATGTATCTGCCTATCTGTCGCACGATGAAAACGGCAATTTCGCAGGAGTATTTCAGACTGTAAATAATACATCTTATTCGAGTACTCCGAATGTGAAATTTGCTGTTGATTCATTACAAGAAAGTGAACGACGGATTTCTACCCTATTGTCGAATCTGCCAGGCGTGGCTTACAGATGTAAAAATGATAAGAGCTGGACCATGGAGTTTGTGAGCCAGGGGTGTTTCGAAATAACCGGGTATCAGCCGGAAGATATAATTCAAAATAAAAAATTGTCATTTAACGACCTTATTGTCAACGAATTTCGGGAATCAATATGGACTGAATGGCAAAAAGCAATTGTTGAAAAAAGACCTTTTACCGGGGAATATCAGATAATTTCGGCAGAGGGCAAACTCAAGTGGGTGTGGGAACAAGGGCAAGCTGTTTGCAATGCCGATGGCGAAGTAGTTGCACTTGAGGGATTTATACAGGATATAACCAGTCGGAAATTAACCGAAATTACACTTTTTAATTCAGAAGCAAAATACCGCGATCTTTTTGAAAATGCCCTGGTTGGCGTATATTCAACACTTATCAACGGCGAAATACTTATTGTAAATAATGCTTTATGCAGGATGCTTGAATATGATTCGCCGGCTGATTTCGTCAGTATTCAAAATGTTATTAAGGTGTATGCGTATCCGGATGAAAGGGAGAAGCTGATTGAACGCATGAGACCGGAAGGTAAGCTTACGGAATATGAGCTTGTTTGGCTCACAAAGAGTGGTAAAGAGATTACTGTTTTGATAAGTGCCATAATAAACGGCGATATTATTTCCGGAATGGTTATGGATATTACCCACCGCAAGCAAACAGAACAGAAACTACTTGAACAAAAAGAAAAAGCTGAAGAGAGTGATAAATTAAAGACTGCATTCCTGGCAAATATAAGTCACGAAATACGGACACCTTTAAATGGAATACTTGGGTTTGCTGATATATTATTGCATCAGGATATTTCAGTAAATGATAAAGGACATTATTCAAACCTGATTCATAACCTCTCCGGCCAGTTATTGTCAATTGTAAATGATGTTATTGAAATTTCAAAAATTGAAACTAACCAGATTACACTATCGTTTTCACAGATTAACATTAATCATATACTGCAAAAACTTCATTCCAGTTTCAGTAAAAATGCTCAGGATAAAAATCTGATATTGGAATTTGTATCGGAACTGACAGAAAATCAGGCGTATATTTATGGTGATGGGCCTCGGTTGGTTCAGGTATTATCCCATTTGATAAACAATGCGATAAAATTTACCTATTCCGGTTCAATTCATTTTGGGTGCAAAATTGTGGATAAGAATTTGCAATTTTTTGTTCAGGATACCGGTATTGGCATATTGCCCGAAAA
>Ga0105047_10001864_pt1 | contig 37920 bp, 31 predicted proteins | sample MAT04_FD_78384 | JGI IMG/M metagenome (GOLD analysis project Ga0105047, IMG submission 78384) | Freshwater microbial communities from Lake Fryxell liftoff mats and glacier meltwater in Antarctica - MAT-04 (megahit assembly) | ecosystem: Environmental > Aquatic > Freshwater > Ice > Liftoff...
CACCCCCCCACCAACACCAACCAAAGCACGGAGCACCACCTGCTCATCATTTGCCTCCATTTCGAGTCGCTCGGCAAGCATCTCAGCTCGGCTCTCCCGCATGACTGGATCGACACGACTCACCCCGCCGGCGTGCTGCTCAACCGTTTCCTAGGAGAGTTCGAGAACGACACGTGGCCCGGGCGCGACCACCTCGACGCGCTCTTGGAAACCGCTGAGGAAAAGACGCTTGCGGCTTCCCTGCTCTTCGATACCCCAGCAATTGACGATCCAGTCAAAGTCGCCAACGAGGGCCTCCGCCAACTCCGAACCCGCGCCCTCGAGCCCCGTCTGCGGCAAATAGAACTTGCTTTAGCCAACCACGGTGCGGACAGTAATTCTGACCCAATTTCACTCTTAAAAGAACGTTCACACCTGCAACGTCAGCTGCGCCAACCGCTCAGTTTGCCTGTCACGGTTTAGACCTTATAGTAGAGACATCCAACATATGCCGCGCAAAGCCAAGTCCTCCTCCGCCGAAACCCATTCCGAAGCCGTTGAGGCCGTCATTGCCAAAACCCCCGGCGCCGAGGGCGCACCCGGCGCCGACATCCCGCCCGGAGGCATCAACGACAAGATCCGCCACCTCATCCGCCTTTCCAAGGAACAGGGTTACCTCACCTTCGACGACATCAACGAGGCCCTGCCCGAGTCGGTCGAGAACCAGGAGGAGATCGATAACGTCCTTTCCATTTTGCAGAATCTCGAGATCGAGATCCTCGAGCCCGACCAGGTTGACGATTACAAGCAGCGCATGGAGGAGGCCGAGGAGGAAGAAAGCCGCTCCTCGCAGCATGACATCCTCGACGACCCGGTCCGCATGTATCTCAAGCAGATGGGCCAGGTCCCGCTGCTGACCCGCGAGCAGGAAGTCGAAATCTCCAAGCGCATCGAAAACGCCGAGCTCAAGGCCCAGACCGCCCTCTTCGAGGCCGCAGCCGTCGGCGGCTACATCGGCACGCTCGGCGCCAAGCTCCTCATCCGCGAGGAACGCTTCGACCGCATTGTCATCGATAAGAAGATCGACAGCCGCGAAGCCTACTTCAAGGGCCTGCCCAAGCTCGTCGAGAACACTCAGAAGTCCGAAAAGGCCGTCGCCGAGTCCTGGGCGGAGTACCTCAAGTCCCGCACTGAAAACGACAAAAAGAAGGTCCTCACCAAGCACAAGAAGCGCGAGAACGTCCTCCGCTCCTTCTTTGGCAAATTTTTCTTCAAGCTGAAGGTCTATGAGGAATACCTCGAGCAGCTCCGCCCCGTCCTTGAGGAAATCGAGACCCTCCACTCCCAGCTCGAGCGCGCGAAGCACCCGAAGACCAAGAAGGATGCCTCCCTCGACACTCGCGCTATCAATCACCGCCTTAAGCAAATCGAGGCCGGCCAGCGCATCACGCCCCCTTCGATGCTCGCCGTCGTGGCGCAGACTCGCATCCACGTCCGCGAGGCCCACCAGGCCAAGACCGAGATGGTCGAGGCCAATCTGCGCCTGGTGATTTCGATCGCGAAAAAATACACCAACCGCGGCCTCTCCTTCCTCGACCTCATCCAGGAGGGCAACATGGGCCTGATGAAGGCCGTCGAGAAATTCGAATACCGCCGCGGCTACAAGTTTTCCACCTACGCCACGTGGTGGATCCGCCAAGCCATCACCCGCTCCATCGCCGACCAGGCCCGCACCATCCGCATCCCGGTGCACATGATCGAGACCCTCAACAAGGTCATGCAGGTGCAGAAGCAGCTCCTGCAGGAGTTCGGCCACGAGCCGACCCCCGACGAGGTCGCCGACGAGATGAATCTCCCGGTCGAGCGCGTGCAGCAGATCATGAAGATGGCGCAGCAGCCCATCTCGCTCCAGTCGCCCGTCGGCGACGGCGACGATACCAGTTTTGGCGACTTCATCGAGGACAAGTCCGCCGAGAATCCCTACGACATGACGGCGTTCTCGCTCCTCCGCGAAAAAATCATCGACGTCCTTGACTCGCTCACTGAGCGCGAGCGCCGCGTGCTCTCGCTGCGCTTCGGCCTCGTGGACGGCTACAGCCGCACCCTCGAGGAGGTCGGCAAGCAGTTCAAGGTCACCCGCGAGCGCATCCGCCAGATCGAGGCGAAGGCGCTCCGCAAGATGCGCCATCCGACGCGCATCCGCCAGCTGCACGGCTTCTTCGACGCCGAGCAGATCGACAACGCGCAGAACCTCCTGAAGGTCGCCGCCACCAGCGGCATGCCGCGCCCGCTCCTCCCCGGCATGTCGCCGATCCCGGCCGGCTTCCCGATGCCAACGGGCAAACTTTGAGACGCTTTCCCGCTTTACAGACCCGACCTCCTGCGTAGCTTGCACCTCATGGAAAATTTCCCGGCATTTTTCGCCGCGTTTGGCATCGGTGGCACGGAGCTGCTGATCATCCTCGCGATCGTGCTCCTCCTCTTCGGCGGCACAAAGCTGCCCTCGCTCATGCGCGGGCTCGGCCAGTCCATGAAGGAATTCAAGAAGGCCAGCAAGGATGACCCTGAGGAAGACAAGCCCAAGAAGCTGGTCGACCTGTCCAAGACCAACGACTCGAATTGAGCCGCCTTTAATCCCAACCCTTCCAGCGCGCCCTCACCGGCGCGCTTTTTTATTCTCCGGATTGGCCGGCGTCCCTCAGCCAAGCCCGGAACGCTTCGATCTGAGTCGGCGTGCCGAGCGCCAGTACCTCGTCGCCGGCCTGCAGCCGTTCGTCCGCGCTCGGGTTCAGCACGCGTATGCCCCGGTGGTTGACGCCGGCAATCTGCACGCCATGCGTGCGGGCGAGCGCCAGCTCCGCGAGCGTGCGGCCGGCCGCCGGGCCGCGGTGCGGAATCTTGATCGACTCCATCAGCACCTCCTCAAACAGCGAGTCGGTGGATCCCGAGACGGCGCCGAGAAAGTGTTTGCCCGCCTTGACCTGCTCCGTGGTGCCCATCAGCAGCACGCGGTCCCGGGGATAGAGGACGGCATCCGGTGGCGGCAGCGGGATCATGTAACCCTGGCGCTCGATGCCGACGACCGAGCAGCCGAACTTGGCGCGCATATCCAATTCGGCAATCTTCCGGCCCTGCGCATCGGCCAGGTCCGGCAGCACGCAGTCAATCATGTGCAAATTCCAATCGCCGTGCGCCTGCAGCCAGGGCGCGGAGGTCGGGGTCATCTTGCCCTCTGTGGATGCGATCACGGCCTGCAATTCCACCTCGAGCTGGCTGTGCCACAGCACGAGTTTGCGCCACAGCAGCATCAGCGTCACGAGCGCGATGACGACGCTCGCGAACAGGAACCAGCGTGCGTTGCCATCCGAAGGCAGCAGCGAGAACACCCAGACGAACATCGCCGTGCCGCAGAGCGACTTGATCACGGTCTCAACCCACCGTGCCAGCCGCGCCGCTTGTGGCTGCCCGGCCGTGGAGACCTGCGCGTAAAGCAGCGCGAGCGCCGAGCAGTTCCGCCAGATCGCCACCAGCGGCGCAAGCAGCACCAAGCTGAGGACGACCCAGAAAATCACCTCCAGGCCGTTGGGAAAAATCCAATCCCGCCCCAGCCAGTCCTCCGCCGCCGCCAGCAGCTGCCCGGAAAAGATCAGCAGTCCGCTCACCAGCAGCACCTCGATGGCGATTTGAAAGAAACGCTTGCGGCTGAGCTGCCAGAGCTTGTTGCGCTTGGCGGACGCCTGCAGCTGGTCCATCCGCTCGCGGTAGTGGCGCTGCGCCGTCGCCAGCCAGCGCGGCTGGCGGGCCAGCAACGCATCGGCGATCGGCCCAGACCGGCGCATCACGACCGGCGCGACCAGGGTGGTCAGCAACGACACCCCCACGGCCAACGGGTAAAACTTCGTCGGCAGGACCCCCGCGCCCACGCCGAGCTGCGCGATGATGAAAGAAAATTCGCCGATGGGCGTGACCGCCATGCCGGTCCGCAACGCATCCTTCGGCGACACGCCAATGAGGCTCAACGCCGTCGTGCTCGCGATGCTCCGCGCCAGGAGCGTGAAGACCGCCACGCCCACGATCAGAGCGGCCGACTCCACCATCTCGTGCAGGTTGATCTGCATGCCAATCGCGACGAAAAACACCGCGCTGAACACGTCACGCATGCCCTCAAAGGTCCGCTCCACCTGATGCCGGTGGGGCGTTTCCGCCACGATGGTGCCGAGCAAAAACGCCCCCAATGCCAGCGAATACCCCGCATACACCGCGACCACCGCCAGGCCGAAGAGCAGCCCCGCGATCCCCAGCGTCTGCAGCTCCTCATCCGCCGAAATACTCATCCGCCGCAACAGCCATGGCACCAGCAACAGTCCGCCAATGCCGGCCAGGACGACGAACGCCCCCAGGATACCCAGCGTGTGGCTGAGCGACGTGGCGGGTCCGCCCCCCGTGCTCTCCAGCCGCACCAGGGAGTTGAGGAGCGTCAGCATCACGATCGCGACCACGTCCTCGAGCACCGCAACCCCGAGCGCGAGCTGGCCGGACCGCTCGTGATTCTCCCCGGTTTCCTGCAGGATCTTGCTGATAATGGCCGAGGACGACACCATGAGCATGCCGGCCAAGAACAAACTCTGCGTGCTGCTCAGGCCCAGCGTCGCCCCAAGCAGTCGCGTGAGATAATACATCACCAGCGCCCCCCCGAACGTGGCCAGCATGAGGGAAAGCCCGAGCCGGCGCAGCTTGCGCACGCTCAACTTCAGGCCGATGGAAAACATCAGGAAGACCAGGCCGAGCTGCGCAAGCGTCTCGATGCGGTCCACATCGTTCACGAGGGTAAACGGCGGCGTGAAGGGTCCGACCACCATGCCGGCGACGAGAAAACCCACGATCACCGACAATCCCAGCCGCTGGCAAATCCAACCAAAAACGCCGGCCACGACGAGAATCACCGCCAAGTCCTGGATGAATTGAATGCCGTGCATGGTCGGGTCGAGTCCAACACAGGACGCGGCGAACCGTGCACCGCGTCAAGCCCGCGCCCTAAGCCCCGGTTTTTTCGCCCCGAAATTCACAAAAAAACCGCAGGCCCAAGCCGCGGAGTTTTGCCCAGAAATACGCGAATCCCCTCGAATAGCTACGGTCGAATCCCACGAATCTGGCTTGGGAAACATTCGCGTGGATTCGCGTAATTCGCGGGCAAGGTTTGAGGCTAGGGATCCTCGCTCGGGTGTTGCGCGTATTTCGGGGTGAAACGGTGGCTTTTCCCTCGTTGACACCCCGCACGCCCGCCGATTCGTTTCCGTCGGCGGATACGCGCCCCACCCTCAACGCAATCATGGCCAACTTCCTCGGTTACTTCTCCAACGATATCGGCATCGACCTTGGCACCGCCAATACCCTCGTTTACGTGAAGGACAAAGGCATCGTCCTGCGCGAGCCCTCCGTGGTCGCGCTCGACACCGTTACCCGCAAGGTCCGCGCCGTCGGCGACGAAGCCAAGAAGATGCTCGGCCGCACCCCCGGCAACATCACCGCCATCCGCCCCATGAAGGACGGCGTGATTGCCGACTTCGACGTCACCGAGGCGATGCTCCGCTATTTCATCCGCAAGGTCAGCAGCGGTTCTTTCCGCGCCCCGCCCCGGGTCGTCATCGCCATCCCCTCCGGCATTACCGAAGTGGAGAAGCGCGCGGTGAAGGACTCCGCTCTCCACGCCGGCGCCCGCGACGTCATCACCATTCCCGAGCCCATGGCCGCCGCGATCGGCGTCGGCCTGCCCATCGATGAGCCCGCAGCCAACATGATCGTGGACATCGGCGGGGGCACCACCGAGATCGCGATCATTTCGCTCAACGGCATCGTGTTCTCGAAGTCCATCCGCGTCGCCGGTGACGAACTCGACGCCGCCATCATCAATTACATGAAGCGGGCCTACAACCTCCTCATCGGTGAGCGCACCGCGGAAGAGATCAAGTTCCGCGTCGGCTCCGCGTACCCTCTCGACGAGGAGCTCACGATGGAGGTCAAGGGCCGGGATTCCGTCGCCGGCCTCCCCAAAACCATCCACATCACCTCGCAGGAAATCCGCGAGGCGCTCGCCGACACCATCGCCGCGATCGTCGACGCCGTCCGGGTGACGTTGGAGCGCTGCCCGCCCGAACTTTCCGCCGACCTCGTGGACCGTGGGTTCGTGATGGCCGGCGGTGGCGCGCTCATCCGCGGCATCGACCGCCTCCTCAGCGAAAAGACCGGCTTGCCCGTGCTCGTCGCCGACGACCCCCTCTCAGCCGTGGCCAACGGCACCGGCGCGGTCCTCAACGACCTCGCGTGGCTGATCCACAACGTTTGAACGGGCGCGTGGCGCCCAGGGAGGAGTGATCTGACGAGCCGGAGGTGAGCCCTCCTACGTCCGGCTTGTCTCGTCCGTTTTAACTCGTCACTCGTAACTCGTCCCTCGTCACTTCCGCCCGTGCCCCCCAAACGCCTCGATCAAGCCCGCCCGTTCCTGACGCTCATTGTCGTCATCCTCGCGTGGTTGATCGTGCCGGTCGTCGCGAAGACGTTTACCCGGGCGAGTTTTTTTGAACTGCAGGCCCCCGTCAGCGTCGCCGCCTCCTACGCCCGCGACCTGCAGGACTACTGGACGCTCCGGCTCCACTCCAACGATGAACTCATCCAGGCCGGACGCGATCTCGCCCGGCTGAACGCCACTTACGAGGAATCGGTCCAGCAAAACACCAGCCTGGCGGCGGAGATTGCCCGGCTAGAGGACCTGCTAAAACTCCCACCCTACGCCAGCTATCGCTCCGAATACGCCCGCGTCGTCCGCCGCGATTTTTCCGGCTGGTGGCAGCGCCTCGTCATCCGCAAGGGCAGGAACTACGGCATCACCGTGGGCGCCCCCGTCATCTTCAGCGGCGGCGTCGTGGGCCGCGTGAGCGAGGTCCATGCGTACACCTCCGACGTCGAACTCATCAGCAGCCCGGGCGTCCGGCTCGCTGCCGTCGTCGAGGGCGAGACCCAGCCGATCAGCTTCCAGGGCGGGATCAACGCCACCTTCGATCCGCCCAAGGGTGTGATCGAGTTCGTGCCGCTGAATGTGTTCGCCAGTGCCGCGATCCCCAAACGCCTCGTCACTTCCGGCCTCGGCGGCGTCTTCCCCCCCGGTCTCAGTCTCGGCACGGTCTTAAAGGTCGAGCCCAGCGCCGACGGCCTCTTCAAGACCGGCGAGGTCCAGCTCGACCCGCGCCTCAGCTCGCTTACCGAAGTCACCGTCCTGGTGCCGCTCAATCCGGATTAAGCCATAAGCGGAAAGCGCTAAGCATTAAGCCATGAACCCACTTCTGCTCAACTTCCCGGACGAATTTCAGACGGAGCGGCTGACCATCCGCGCACCGAGACCGGGGGATGGACCGATTTTCAACGCCGCGGTTCTCGATGCACTAGAAGCCTGCAAGCCTTGGATGCCGTGGGCCAAAAAAGCCCCGACGGTTGAGGAATCGGAGGAACTGATGCGCCCTGCGCATGCCAAATTTGTTCGCCGCGAGGATCTCATGTTTCTCGTGTTCCTGCGCGAAACCGGAACGCTGGTCGTCTCAAGTGGCATCCACCGCGCGATGTGGACGACCCCGCGCTTTGAAATCGGCTACTGGGTTCGCACCCCGTTCGCGGGCCGTGGCTACGTCACCGAGGCCGCGGCAGGCCTCACGGAATTTGCCCGGACCAGCCTCGGGGCGAAGCGCGTGGAAATCCGCGCTTCCGATAAAAATCCCCGCAGCTGGCGCATTCCCGAGAAACTTGGCCTTATTTACGAAGGCACCCTGAAAAACTGGACGCGTGCTCCAGCCGGCGAGCTGCACGATCTGCGCGTTTACGCCAAGACATTCTGAAAGCTTAAAGCTTACCGCTAATCGCTTACCGCTTTCCCCACCCATGCGCCGGACCCTCGCCACCTTTCTGATCCTCATGCTGCTCTGGGTGGTGGTCGGGCAGTTGAACCACAAACTCGCTGGCACTCACGTCTACCTTTTCGTCGGGGGACTCTACGTCACTTATGCCGCGCTTCAACTGTCGTTGCGGGACGGCCTCGTTGCCGTCCTCCTCGCCGGTTTACTCTGTGATGCCAACGTCCCGGTGCCGTTCGGCTTGCATACCCTCCTCTTTGCGTCGGCCTACGCCGTGATCTCCAACCTCCGCGACCACGTTCCCCGCGACGAAACCGTCGCCCGCGTCATCGTCGCCCTGCTCACCAACCTCGCGCTTTTCCTCGTGGTTTCCTTTGCGCTGATCGGGCGCGGGCCGGCCCCGGCCGCAGTCTGGCCGCGGCTGATCTTCGACCTCCTTTGTTCGCAGGTATTCCTCGCGCTGATTGCCCCGTGGTTCTTCGCGCTGCAGGCGCGCACCCTCGTGCTCGCCCGCGTCGAGCGCGACCCCCTGGGCTGAGGCCCTGACCATGGCCACGCACGACACGAATCTCGCCGACCGCTCGGGCAGCCTCCTGCAGTCCCACAAGAACTACGAGCCGCGCGTCATCTTCTTTTATTTAATCGTCGCCCTCCTGCTGCTGACCCTCGCCGTCGGCCTCGCCAAAGAGCAGTTGTTCAACCGCGACCAGCACCGCTCCGACGAGCGCATGCAGAATCAGCGCCGCATCCTGGTTCCCGGCCCGCGCGGCAACATCTACGACCGCGAGGGCCGCCTGCTCGTCGGCAATCGCGCGCGTTTTTCCGTCGTGCTCTACCTCGACGAGCTGCGCTCCGAGTTCCGCCGCGAGTATATCCGCGTCCGCAAAAACTACCGCGACACCGGCGACAGGGACCTTCCGACCGCCTCCCAGCTGGAGCAGATCGCCCGCATGTCCGTCGTGCAGCGCTATCTCGACCAGGTAAACGACATCCTCCACCGCGCCGCCACGGTGGACCGCTCCAGCCTGATGAAGCATTTCGCGCGGGAGCTGCTCCTGCCTTATCCGCTCGTCGACGACCTCGAGGCCAACGACTACGCCCGCCTCGTCGAGAATCTGCCCGTGCGCTCCCCCCTGCAGGTCATGGCCTCGAGCACGCGCTTTTACCCCTATGGCTCAGCGGCCGCGCACGCCCTCGGGTATGTCGGCGTCGATTCTGACATCGATGCCGAGGATTTCCCTGGCGACGACCTCAAGACCTTCAAGATGAAGGGCACCCTCGGCCGTGACGGGCTCGAAAAGGTCTTCGACTCCCAGCTGCAGGGCGAGGCGGGGGGCACGATTTTCCGGGTGGATCCCACCGGCTACAAAATCAACCCTCCCCTCGAAAAACGCCTGCCGGTGCAGGGCAAAAACCTCGTCACCTCCCTCGACATCGACCTGCAGCGCGTCGCCGAGGAGGCCATCGGGGACCGTGTCGGCTGTGCCGTCGCCATCGACGTGCGCACCGGCGAAGTGCTCGTGCTCGCGAACAAGCCCGACTATAACCTCAGCGACACCTCGCCCCACATCAGCCACGCGACGTGGCAGAGCATGCTCGACCGCAACGCCCTGCTCAACCAGGCGATCGGCGGCGCCTATCCCCCGGGCTCCATCTTCAAGATCCTCACCGCCATCGCCGGCCTCCGCAGTGGCAAGATCACCCCCGACCAAGCCATCATTGACTGCGACGGCGTGATCAAGATCGGCAACAAGCTGTTCTACTGCGACAACGGCCGTGGCCACCACCACGACATCAAGTTGTCCGACGCCATCAGTCACAGCTGCGACATTTACTTCTACGAAGCCGGCCGCCTGATCACGCCCGACGTCCTCGCCGCCGAGGGCCGCCGCTTCCACCTCGACCAGCGCTCCGGCATCGAGCTACTCAACGAGACTACCCGCATGCTCATGCCCACGACGGAGTGGAAGGAAGCCAAGACTGGCGAGCGGTGGTACCCCGGTGACACCGCCTACATGGCCATCGGCCAGGGCTTCGTGCTCGTCACCCCGATCGACATGGCCTGCTTCTTCGCCTCCGTCGCGCGCAACGAGGTTTATACCAAGCCTACCCTGATTCACCGCCCCAATTCGCCCACGCAGCACTCCGAGGCGATCGGCCTCACTCCCGAACAGCGCACCGCCTTGCTCGCGGGCATGGAGGGCACCACTATTTTCGGCACGTCCAAGGGCATCAACGCCCTGCCCCTCTACCATGTGTCCGAGCGCGTTGCAGCCAAGACCGGCACCGCCCAGAAGGTCGTGGTCAAGGATGGCCAGCTCGGCACGATCAACTTTGCGTGGTATGCCTGTTTCGCGCCGTTGGAAAAGCCCGAGATCGCCGTCGTCGTGATGCTCGAAGGTGAAAATTTTGTTTCGGCCGGGGAATCATTCGGCGGCGGCGCCAACGCCGCCCCCATCGCGAATCTCATCCTGAAAAAATATTTCGACAAGCGGGACCACCCGTCCGCCTTCGTTCAGCCGGTCACGACACCCTGACGCGTCCCTGACGGCGCCCCGCGCGCACCGCCTGACGGGCCCGCCGGAAAACCGGCTCCGGCTCGGGCCAAGTCGTCCGCTCGCCAAAACGCAGCCGCTCCAATTCCTCCCGCACGTCGCGGAATTCAGGCGTTTCCCCTGTCCGCTGTAGGCGGGGCGAAGGATGAGCCAGCTCCCGCAACCAGCGCCCGGCCTTTGCCCGCACGGGATCGATCCGCCCGCCGCTTGCCTCGCGCCGAAACTGTCGCCACCAGCCGCGCCCCAACTCGCGCCAGGCCCACGCGGCCAGCGCCACGGCCGCGAGCAGACAAAGCAGCTTCACCATGCGCCGCGTCGTCCACGGCGCCGCCAGCCAGGACTTCAGCCGTTCCACGGCGTCGTTGATCCGGGTGCGCAATTGCTTCCCGGAGTTTTCGGTCGCCGCCTTCACGGCCTTCAGCGTTTCCACCTGCGAGCGCTGGTCGAAGTTCACGATGCGCCGATACCAGAAGACCCGCAGGCTCTCCAACCGCGCCGGCCAACCCCGGTCCATCCGGCGGGCCAGCGTCGCCTCGCCCTTCGCCTGGGCCCCCGGCCCGACCACCGCACCTGGGGTGGGATCCACCCGCAGCCAGCCCCCGCTCGTGGCGTCAAATACCTCGCACCACGCGTGCGCATCCGAGTTGCGGATGCTGAAATTATCCGAATACGCGTTCCATGTGCCGCCGCGAAACCCCGTGACCACGCGCGCCGGCAGGCCGGCCGTGCGGGCCAGCAGCACGAGCGAACCGGCGAACAGCTCGCAGTGCCCGGCCTCGCGCGACGCGAGCCAGCGCACCAGCGGATCCCCGGGGCCCTCCGGAATTTTCGGTTGGAGCGAATAGCCGTGCCGGGCCGCGAGCCAGGCACCCGCGCGCCGCGCCCATTCCGCCACCGGCAGCTCCGTTCCCCCGGTGATTTCGCCGTCGAGCCGCTGCAGCGTGGCCCGGTCGGGCTCCCGCAGCTCCAGCTTCAGCAATTGATCCACGTCGCTGACGCGCTCCGATTTCTGGCGGTTCTGCAACCGCAGCCCAAAGCTCGCGTCAACCAGCGTGTCCGACGCATTCATGCCTTCCACCCGATATGCCGTCATCGCCGCCGGCTCGTCCCGCAGCGCGATGAGGCCCAGTTTCGCCGCCAGCCGGAAATTTTGCGTCTCCCGAAAGCGCACTTGCTCAAAGGTGCCCAGCAGCGGCAGGTAGCGGCTGATCCCGGATTCGAGGTAGAACGTCCAGTAGACCGGCGGACCACCCGGCGCCCGCGCCGTGCCGCGCGCCGTGCCGGACGTGAACTCGCGGTTGAACGCCGCCAGTCGCAGGGCCGGCGAGAGCCGGAACGACCCGTTCTTGTATTCGTCAAGCACCAGCATCCGCCAATACGGCGCAGCGGGGATCTGCGTCCGGTCCGTCACGTCCACGCTCAGCGCCAGGCTGTTGTCCTGCTGGATGTCGGTCACGTCACCGAACTTGATGCTTTCGTTGAAACCCGTGCGCGCCTTCTTGGCCGCGAAGCGCTCGAAAAACACGCTGTTCTCCAGCTGGAAACGCGGGAGCGCCAGAAACAGCAGCGCCGACACGCCCACCACGCCCACAAACAGCGCCGCGCCCAGCACTAACACGCGCCAGTCGGCTGCCTGGCGCACACGTGCCGCCAACCGCCGCCAGCGCAGGTGCGCCGCCCAGCCCGGCAGGCCCAGTGCGCCGGCTTTCGGCGGGTTCGCCTCCGCCGACTCCACCAGGTTGATCACGAGCAGAAAAGCCAGCGCAGAGGCGGTGAAGACCAGGATCTGCACCGCAAACAGCAGCGACACCGTCAGCACCCCCGCCACCACGATCAGAAAAAGCCCGAGCACGATCACCTGCAGGTCGTCGCGCTTCTGCCGGTAACTGATGCCACGGTAAAGCAGCAGCAGGATGTCCAGCCGCACGATCGCCGGCAGCACGTCTCCAGTCAGCCAGAGGTCACCGACGAAGAAAATCACCACCGCGGGAAACACCAGCCGGTGCGCCAGTGCCGGCACCCGCGCGGGCAGGCTGGGCCAGACCAGCGACGCCGCCACGGCCACCGTCGTGAGCCCCATCAGCGTCCACGCCTCGAAATCGAGATAGAACACCGTCCACACCGACAGCAGCACGAGTGCGCCGCCCAGCAGCCATTTGAGCTGATAGAGCTCCTCGAGGCTAAGCAGTGGCCGTTTTTTCTCCATCGACATAGGCCGCCACCCCGCGTGCCCCGTCGGGCGCAAAGGTCAGCAGGTTTTTCCGGTTGTTTGCCGGGGACGGAACGCCCTCGCCCCGTGATTCCCGACCGTTCGTCTCCGCCCGCACCTTTACCAGCGCCAGCCGGTCGAGCAGGGCTTCCAGGTCATTTACGCGCCGGATCGGCACCGGCGGTTCGTCATCGATCGCCGCCGCGATCAACTGCCCGGCGCGAAACAAATCCTCCGCCAACGTGGCGCCAAAACTCACCAGCAGCTCGAACTGCTCCGGCCGCGTCCACACCTCCGCTTCCGTGCGCAGCCAGAGGGTGAATCCCTCCGTGCTCTCCGCGGCAAACTGCCGCACAAGCAGCTGGCGCGACCGCGCACTTGCCTTCCAGTGGATCAACCGGTGCGAATCGCCCGACGCATACCGCCGCAGCGCGAGCAAATCCCCGCCGCTGCCTGTCCGCGAAGTGCGCTCGCCGCCAGCGGTGCGTCGCGCCCCCGCCTCGGCCAGCCTCCGGTATTCGACCGGCGCGGGCCAGACCATCAGCTCAGCGCGCAACTCCGTCGTCAGGAGTTTTTTCAAAAACCCAAACGGAAACTGCGAGCCGATGCCCGCCAGCTCCACGCGCAGCCGCCCGCGCTTTGCCGGCTGGAACAGCCAGTCAAGCCGTGTCTCACCGCGCGGCTCCAACCGCTCGCGCAGGAACAGCCGGCCCCGCGTTTCGTTTTGCCCGGATTTTTTCCACTCCTCGCGGAGGTCGATCCCCTTGCCGGTGATTGTGGACTCCGGCGGCGGTCCTTCCTCGACCTGCCGCGCCAGCAATTCAAACCACAGCCCATACGTCGGGAGGAACGCCTTGCGGTTGCGCAACCCCAGCCCGACGACGGCCTCGTGCCCCGCCCGCAAGGGCGGCGCGATCTCCAGCCGCCAGGCGACGCCGCGGAAATTGAGCCACGACAGCACGCCGCTCAGGACGAGGCAGGCCAGCAGCAGCGAGAGCGTGATGAACAGGATGTTGTTCGCCGAGTTATACGCCGCCATGCCGATGCCCACCGACAGTGCGATCAACAGCGTGCCCGAAAGCGTCGGCAGGATCCGCTGCCCCCGCTGCGGAAATACCAGCGCCCACAACACGCGGTTCCAGGTAAAGCCGCGCTTGGGACCGCGCGCGCCCGGGCCCTGCCACCCGGCGGTCGGAGTCAGGCCCAGCGGCTTGGCGGGCGCCATTGATGCTGCCGCGACCGGACTCACGTCGGCAGCGGCAGCGAAGCCACGATCCGGCGCAGCACGGTCACCGCGGCGCGGCGTTCCTCGAGCGCATCGCTCGTCTGGCGGGCCAGCGCAAGCCGGTGGGCCAGGATCGGCGTGACGAGTTCCATCACGTCATCCGGCAGCACAAAATCCCGGCCGTGCACCAGCGCCCGCGACTGTGCCGCCGTGCGCAACGCGAGGCCGCCGCGCACGCTGACGCCGGTCCGGAACTCCGCCTCGCTCCGCGTCGCCGTCACAATCCGCAAAATGTAATCGAGCACGCTGTCTTCGACGAAGACCTGGCTGACCAACTCCTGCAGCCGCAGCACGTCCGCCCTGGTGATAACGGCGTTAAGCTTGATCGCATCGTAACTTGTACGCGCGATGCGGAGGATCTCGAGTTCATCCGCCGGCTGCGGGTAACCCATCTGCAGCCGCATCAGGAAACGGTCCATCTGGCTCTCCGGCAGCGGGAACGTCCCCTCGTAGTCCACGGGGTTCTGCGTCGCGAACACCATGAACGGGGAGCCGACCGGGTGCGACACGCCATCCACCGTCACCCGTGCGCGATCCATCACCTCGAGCAATGCCGACTGGGTCTTGGGAGTGGCGCGGTTGATTTCATCCGCCAGTACCACGCTCGCAAAAATCGGACCCGGCTTGAACACAAACTCCTTCGCCGTCTCATCGTAAATCGCCACGCCCGTGACGTCACCCGGCAGCAGGTCGCTGGTAAACTGGACGCGCGAAAACGTACAGTCCATCGAGCGCGCCAGCGCATACGCCAGCGTGGTCTTGCCGACGCCCGGCAAATCCTCGATTAGCAGGTGGCCGCCGGCGACGAGGCAGATGATCACCTGGTCGATGACATCGTTCTTGCCCTTGATCGAGGCCTGCATGCTCGCGCGGAGCCGGTCCAGCGAGTGTTTCGCCTCGTTCACCTGCGCGGTCTGAATGAAGTCGCTCATGTCGGCAAAGTGACCGAACCCCGCGCTACGTCAAACTGCCGGCACCTCGTAAACCACAGATTTACCAAGGATTAATACATAAGCCGCTCGTTCCTCTCCAGCCGAGGTAAGGCGCGACCGCTGGGCGCGCCTGTATTGGCTGAAGGAGGAACGTGTTGTCCTCAACGCGTTGGTTCGAGTGGGAGGCGCGAAGCCCACGCCGCGGATGAGCCCGGAACGCGGCGAGGGCGCCGCGTCCCCAAATATTGACCCACCTTTCCGATCGCCCATCGCCTATCACCCCTCACCTGCTGCTCTCAGAGCAGCTTGATCAGCGCCGAAAAATCCTCGTCGCCCAGCCCGCGCGCCTCGGCCGCCTGCAGGGCCGCGCGCACCGTGCCGAGCAGAGGCAAACCCGCGCCGCCCTCCGAATGGATCGCCAGCCGCATGTCCTTCGACATGTGCTTCACCGAAAACTGCGGCGAGAAATCCCCCGCCTTCAGCTTCGGCTCCTTCAGCTTGGTCAGCCCGGAGTAGCCGGCGTTTTTTCCCATTGCCTCGAAAAACACCTCGTCCGTCACGCCCGCCCGGCGGGTGAGGGTGAGCGCCTCGCTCAGCGCCTGCATCTGCGCAGCCAGGTTCAGGTTCATCGCCAGCTTCAGGGTGCAGGCCTGCTCGTTGGTCCCAATGACAAAGCGATGCGACGAAATGAGCGAAAGCAACGGTTCCAGTTCCGCGATCAGCTCCCGGTCTCCGCCGAGGTAAAAGATTGTCTGCCGCTGCTCCGCCGCCGGCCTGCTCCCCGTGAAAGGCGCCGCGAGGTAGCGCGCCCCGCGCGCCACGACCTGCGCCGCGAACTTCGCGCTGCTCTCCGCGTCGATCGTGCTCGACTGCACCACAACCTTGCCCGGCCCCAGCTTCGACAGAATGCGCTTCAGCACATCCTCCACTGCCGCCGGGTCGGCGACGACAATTTGGACTACGTCCGCCGCGGCCGCGACCGCCTCCGGCGTCGGCTGCCATGACGAGAAATCCGGGTGCGGCGTGCGATTCCAAGCCCCCGCCAACACGCCCGCCGCATGATAATGCCGCGCCCACACGCCGCCAATGATCCCGAGTCCGAGTACGCCGATTTTCATAAACCCAAATCTTCACCACGAAGACCCGAAAGAGGCAACCCTCAGAAGCCAGGCCCCGGAGTTTTGCCCACGGAACACACGGAATACGCGGAAGAAGGATTTCCCAATCCAAGACTCGGGTTCGGACTCAGATTCCGTGTGTTCCGTGGGAAAATAATCCGGCGGATCGGACCTTCGCGACTTCGCGTCTTTGCGCTTAACTCAGGATTTCGAGCATCCGCGTGAACAGCCGGTTCACCTTCACCTGGTTGTCCTTCACCAGATCCTTGAACTTCGCGAAGTCGATCTCCGTCCCCTCGAGCCCGTTCGCATAATTGTCGATGAGGGCGAGGCTGTTGTAGCGCAGGCCCAACTCGCTGCAGAGGTCCGCTTCATGCGCCGCCGTCATGCCGATCACGTCGCCCCAGTGCTGTACGATCTGGATCTCCGCCTTCGTCTCAAAGCGCGGCCCGCGCATTTGCACGTAGACTTTGCCGGGGTGAATCTTGAATTCGGGCGAGAGTTTCCCGAGCAACAGCGGGATCAGGTTGTTCGCGATCGCCGGCGCGCCGCCTTTCAGCTCCTGGTCGTAAAATGTCGCGGGGCCCTGCTGCAGCCCGACGTAATCAGCGCACGACACAAACGTCCCCGGCGGCAGCTCCTTCTTCAGCGAGCCCACCGAGTTCAACGACACGATGTCCTGAAATCCCAGATCGGCCAGCGCCCGGATATTCGCCCGGTAGTTGATCGAATGCGGCGGCAGGGGAAACGCGTAGCCGTGACGGTTGATCAACGCAAAATCGCCCTTCGATCTGTAGGTCACGGGACCGTAGGCCGTCTCCACCGTCCTGACCGCCCACGACGCAAACAGGTCCGAGTTGACGATGCTGGTCCCACTGATGAACGCGACTTTCATGCCCCCACTCACGCGCTCCTCGCCCCCGGTCACAACATGAAAAACCAGTGACAAAGCGGGTCGCCCCCGCTCTGTATATCCGACCCCCAATCCTATCCGCCCACGGAACACACAGAACACACGGAAGAAGCCAATTCCCCCTTCATTTCCGATTTCCGTGTATTCCGTGTGTTCCGTGGGCCATCCCTCCCCCTTATGCCATTAGTCGACAAACCCCTGCCCGAACTCAAAACCTATCAGGGCCGTAACCCACGCCCGGCCGATCACGACGCCTACTGGGCCGCCGCACTCAAGGAGCTCGACGCTACCGATCCCAAGCCGGAGCTCGTGCCGTCGAAGGAAATCAGTCCGCGCCATAGCGAAGCCTTCGACCTGTGGTTCACCGGCGTCGGCGGCGCACGCGTTTACGCCAAGTACCTCCGCCCGAAAAGATCTTCCGGCAAGAACCCCGCCGTGCTCCAGTTCCACGGCTACACGGGCAGCAGCGGCGACTTCGCCGGCCGGCTCGCCTACTCCGGCGAGGGGTTCAGCGTCGCCGCCATGGACTGCCGCGGCCAGGGCGGGCGATCCGAGGACACCGGCGGCGTGAAGGGTACGACGTACCGCGGCCAGATCGTCCGCGGGCTCGATGATCCCGACCCGAAGAAACTGTTGTTCCGCCAGATCTTCCTCGATACCGCCCAACTCGCTCGCGTCGTGATGAGCTTCCCCGAGGTGGACGCCAGCCGCGTCGGCGCAATCGGCGGCTCCCAAGGTGGCGGCCTCACCCTCGCCTGCGCCGCCCTCGAACCCCGCCTCAAGCGCGCCGCGCCGGTCTTCCCCTTCCTTTGCGATTACCAGCGCGTCTGGGAAATGGACCTCGCCAAGGATGCCTATGAAGAGCTGCGCACGTGGTTCCGGCAGTTCGATCCCCTGCACAAACGCGAGTCGGAGATCTTCACCAAGCTCGGCTACGTGGACTGCCAGCACCTCGCCCCGCGCATCAAGGCCGAGGTGCAGATGTATGTCGGCCTGATGGACACCGTCTGCCCGCCCAGCTCCCAGTTCGCCGCCTACAACAAGATCACGTCGAAGAAGGATTTGGTGATCTACCCCGACTACGGCCACGAAGGCCTCCCCGGCGAGAGCGACCGGACGTTTAATTTCATGCTGGGGCTGTGACGTGTTACTGTTCGCAGAAATCAACCTCAGCTATTCCTGAGCCATGAGGATTCTGGTGCTTGTCGTATTGGCATTGGTTTCTGGCTGCGCAACGGTGGAGCCCGTTCAACCTATGCGCGTAACCATAGCTGAGTTGCGCGCCACACCTGAAACGTATGATGGAAAACTTGTCCGTGTCAGTGGCGGTTGGTTTCAAGATACCGAAACGTCCGCATTGATAATCCACACTCTCGACGAAAAGGACTGGATCTACATCAAATCCACGGGCGAAACCTGTCAAACGGACAGCACCTATCTCGAGTTTGAAGAACGTCGCTATCAACTAGCGATGAAGCAAATCGCGGGGAGGACGGCGGAAAAATTACCTTCACCCAGCACTTGGGGGATTTGGACGACAGCCGATCTGGTCGGTTTTTTCGATGTGGCAAAAGCACCAAAAGGCGTGGTCGTCAAAGCCGGGTGGATTTTGTATCCTCCACCCGGCTTTGGTCACCTAAATGTCTGTCCGTATCAGCTTCGTCTCGTGCGGCTGATAAATTACAAGTTCGAGGAATAGACCTCGTTTGCGAAGTTCGCGCGCCTCATAAGCATCCATTTGAAATGCCATAAGTGAATGTCGCCCTCGTTGGCCTTGGCTTCGGCAGCGCGTTCGTGCCGATCTACCAGAAACACCCCGACGTCGGCCGACTGGTGCTCTGCGATGCCAATCCCGAGCGACTCGCTGAGCTGATGGAAAAATTCGGCGTGAAGCACGCGGTCGCGACGCTGGATGAGGTGCTCGCCGATCCATCCATCGACGCCGTCCATCTCAACACCGGCATCCCGGACCACGCGCGCCACACCATCGCCGTACTCCTCGCCGGCAAGCACTGCGCCTGCACCGTGCCGATGGCGACGTCGCTGGATGATATTCGCGCCATCATCGCGGCCCGGAAGCAGAGCGGAAAAACTACATGATGATGGAAACGCAGCTCTATTCGCGGGATTTTCTCTACGCCTACGAACTCCACGCCCGCGGTTTTTTCGGGCAACTGCAATTCCTCAGCGGCGCGCATTTCCAGGACATGGAAAACTGGGCACCGTACTGGGCCGGCCTGCCGCCGATGTGGTATGCCACGCATGCCGTCGCCCCTTGCCTCGCGCTGGCCGGCACCCGCGCCCGCAGCGTGCGCTGCCTCGGCAGCGGCGTGATGCGCGAGGAGTTGCGGAAGCAGTATGACAACCCCTTCCCGATGGAAACGGCCATTTTCGACCTCGAGCGCGAGCAACCGCTCGCGATGGAGATCACCCGCGCACTGTTTCAATCCGCCCGCGGCTACAGCGAGTCGTTCAGCATCTACGGCGAGGACGCGACCTTCGAGGCCACGCAGGTCCACGGCGAGTCGCCTGTGATGTTCAAGTTGAGCCAGCTCGGCGCCCACCCTGGCGCCCGCACCACGACCGACGAGCGCGTCTATTTGCCGGACTACGCGCACCGCCTCCCGCCCGGGATCCGGGAGTTCACGGGCGCAGTGAAGCTGGACGGCCGCGGCGAGCACCCCTCCGTCCAACATGCCGGCGGCCACGGCGGGTCTCACCCGCATCTCGTGCACGAATTCCTCCGCAGCATCCTCGAGCAGCGCGCGCCCGCCATCGATGATATCAAGGCCGCCGACTGGTGCGCATCCGGCATCTGCGCGCATGCATCCGCCCTCCAGGGCGGCGCCACGGTGGAAGTTCCTCGCTTCACCTGAGCCAAGGCAGCCGGCGCTTGTCAGGGGCGGGCCTTGCGGCGCAGGATCGGCGGATTAGCTCCCCCGCCAAAATCCTGCCGCTGCTCGGCGTGCTACTGCTGTACCTGCTGCTCGCCGCGTGCAGCCCGAACGTCGCCACGGCGAAACGCGGCTCAGTCGTGACGTTCAAGGACGGGCGCATGACTTCCTCCCGCCAGCTTGTGGAGACGGAGGCGCGCGCGGTGAGCGCCTGGTTCAAGGCGAATGGCTCGGGCTGGAGCCGCAGCTTCAAACCCGGCCCCCCGGCCCTGATGATCCGGCTGCAGCATTCCAACCGGGAGGCGACCGTCCTCAATCTTTCGGGCGATACCGTGGTCGTCACCAATTCCAACGGCCAGTTCACCAAAACCCTGCCGCCGGTCGAGGCGGCGCATTTGCGCGAACTGGCCGGCGAACCGCCCTTCAAGCCGTAGGTTGCGAGGTGGCTCGCAACGTTGCGCAGTGTCCGCGCGACCGAATGGGGACGGGGGTTGCCAATGCCATGCGGGCACAGGGACGTGCCCACCCACCCGGGAAAATTTCAGCTTTGCCCGCGACCGTCCGGGCCGTAGCGTGCCGGCGGATGGACAAGACTGAACGTGAGTTGCGGGACATGCTGGCGGACCGCCGGTTGGTGCGCTGGCCCAACGAACCGCAATGGGTCGCCATCTGGAAGACCGCCAACGTCAAGGGCTACACCGGAAACGTCTCGACGGCGGTGCACAGCGTGGCCCCCGAACTGCTGGATGCGGACTGGGTGGGTCTCATGAAGAGCGATGCGGAGGGGGCCCGGGTGATGTGGTCCGAGATCCGGCTTCGCCGCTCTGTCGCACCTTTTCTCAAGGCTGCCCGGACGGGCACCCCGTTCAACCCCGACGCCAAACAGGAGGCCGCCGTGGCACTCCAGAAGCAAGTCGCGGAGTATGTGGGTCAGCACTGGGAGGTCATCAGCGACGGCCCGAGCGGCGTGCAACTGCGAGCACCGAAGAAGATGAAGGTGATCGACCTGATCTGCCTGATCATCGGTCTGCCGATGCTGGCTTTCTACGGTCTCGGCGTGTTCCTCATCGGTCTAGGTTTGATCGACTACTTCGTCTTCACCAAGTCCGAGACCAAATTCCTGCCCCGGCCCTGAGTGTTTTTGTAGGGCGAGGTCGCCGAACCCGCCGGTAGGTTGCGAGCTGGCTCGCGACGCCGAACGACCACCGCGCGAAATCAAATCATCCCACCCACGACAGCACCTGGAACTTCCTCGCGAGCGTCACGTCCTTCGCCGTCACCTTGCCGCCGGCATCGTGCGTGTTCAGCCGGACGGAGACGCGATTGTAGACATTCGTCCAGTCCGGGTGGTGATCCATCGCCTCGGCCTCGAATCCCGCGCGCACCATGAAACTGAGCGCCTCGCGAAAATTTCCGAACGTGAACGTCTTCGCCAGCGCATCGCGCTGCAACTTCCAGCCGGGCAGCCCGCCCAGCACTTCTTTGATCTCCGCCGACTTCAGGGGTTTATTCGCCATAGCCAGCACGTTGCCTCCACTCGTGTTATTGGCAAGCGGCCCAGCCAGATGGCTCCGGTGGAGGGCAGCCCGTTGCGCCCGACGGCCCGGGCGCAAAGCCGGGCCTGCGAAGTCCAAACCATCCCCCGCCCACCGCGCCCCCCATGACCGGTCGCTGAATAGGGTGACATGTTGCCCCGGTGTCCCCTGCGAAATGTCACTTATGACGTGACCGGGCGAGGAGGGGCCGGGTTGAGTTTGCCGTGGATGTCTCGGGCCCGCGATCACCCCGTGCGTTCATTCGGAAGGCCTGACTTGGCCCGCCGACTTTTCCGCGGTTGCCTTTCCGAGCGCGTCGAAGCGCTGGCGAAGGAAGCGCCACGGCCGAAGTCCCCACCGGTTGGAACGAAGGTGGCTTGTCAAACCCTGCGGCGCCTCCCTAACTCGCCGTTGCCGCATGCCTTCCGTCCCCCGTCCAGAACCCGTCGAACGGGAGAAAGTCCCCGCGCATGTCGCCATCATCATGGACGGCAACGGCCGCTGGGCCCGCTCGCGCGGACTCCCCCGCATCGAAGGCCATCGGCGCGGCGTCGAAACCGTCCGCACCGTCACCAATGCCGCCCGCGAACTCGGCGTTCGCATGCTCACGCTCTATGCCTTCTCCGTTGAAAATTGGAAACGCCCGCAGGACGAGGTCGGCGCGCTGATGGGCCTGCTCGAATTCTACCTGAAAAAGGAGCTCAAGACCTTCGTCAAGGACCGGGTGCGCCTGCGCACCATCGGCCGGATCGACGATCTGCCCGCGGGCGTGCAGAAGCATCTCCGGCACACGATCGCGGAAACGGCCCAGTTCGCCGACTATACGCTCGTGCTCGCGCTCAACTATGGCTCACGGACCGAGGTGGTGGACGCCGCGCGCGGCTATGCCGCCGCCGTCGCCGCTGGCAAGGAGAAGCTCAACGACGGCTCCTGGGCCACGTTCAACCGGTATCTCTCGACGGCCGACCTGCCCGACCCCGACCTGATCATCCGCACCTCGGGCGAGACGCGCCTGAGCAATTTCCTGCTGCTGCAAGGGGCCTACGCCGAGCTCGTCTTCACCCCGGTGCTCTGGCCAGACTTCACCAAGGCCGATCTCGCCGAGGCCTGCGCCGAATTTGCCCGCCGCGAGCGCCGCTACGGACTCACCGGCGAACAGGTCAAACCCGCCTCCACCACCCACTCCTGACTTATGGCCAAGCGTCTTCTCAGCACCGTCCTGCTCTGGCTGTTTCTTTTCGCCGTGCTGTGGAAATTCCGCAACACCGGCGGCATCGTGCTCATCGGCCTCATCTCGGTGCTGACGCTCCGGGAATTCTACCAGCTGCTCGGCGGCGCCGGGCACGCGCCATTCCACCGGCTGGGCATGTTCTTTGGCGGGCTCATTACGCTCTCGCCCTGGCTCTATCTGCAGTTCGGCTTCCTTCAGCACTCCGACATGAGCTCCTCGGCCCTCGCCCTGGCCGTTATCGTCTTTTCCATCCGCATCCTCAGCGAACGGGAGCCGGCGAAACGCGTCGAGGCGCTCGGCGCCACGATCTTCGGCTTGGTCTACGTCGCTCTGATGCTCCAGTACTTCGTCCGCATCCTCGCCCCGCTGCCGGGCGACACGATCTCGCCCGACGGCCGGCTCGTCCTCGGTCTGTGGCTTCTCGCGGTCGCCAAGTTCTGCGACGTCGGCGCCCTGCTCAGCGGCATGGCCTTCGGCAAACACAAGATGGCCCCGCAGATCTCCCCAAAGAAAACCTGGGAGGGCGCCATTGGCGGCGTCATCCTGGCCATGGGCGTCGGCGCGCTGGTCGCCTGGCTCGGACGCGACGTCCTCCCCGCGCCCATGACGCCCCTGGTCGCAGCCTTCAAAGCCGCCCCCATCGCCGCGGTCGCGATTGTGTCGGATCTCATCGAGTCCATCCTCAAGCGGCATGCCGCCCTGAAGGATTCCGGCGGCGCCATCCCTGGCATTGGCGGCGTCTTCGACCTAAGTGACAGCCTGCTGCTGACTGCGCCGCTCGGATACTTCCTGTTTGCCCTGCCCTAAAGCTCAGAGGTTTGGCCACGAAGAGGCACAAGCAGGCACGGGAAAATTACTGGATGCCCATTCGGTAATCTGGGTTTGGTCGCAGTTACGGGTATAAGCTCCATCGTCCGGGGGTATTTTTCTGCGCTTCTTGTGCCTCTTCGTGGCCAATCATCCAGCCTCCGCGCTTGCGAGCCGTGTGCCGCGCCTGCAGAGTTGCCGGCTTTCGTGGCCAAACCTTCGACCAGTCCCCGTAAACGTATAGTGCTCCTCGGCGCCACCGGCTCCGTCGGCGAAAACACCCTGCGCGTCATCGCCGCCCACCGCGACAAGCTCGAGCTCGTCGGCATCGCCGCCCGCGCCAACCACGCCCGGCTCGCCCAGATCGCCCGCGACTTCGGCGTGCGCCACGTCGCGCTTTTCGACGACTCCGCGTACGCCGCCGCCAAGTCTGGCGATAATTTTCCTCCCGGCACCCAACTCCACGGCGGATTGAACGGCCTCATCGCGCTTTCCCAACTGCCCGAGGCTGACATCGTCCTCGTCGCCGTCGTCGGCACCACCGGGCTCGAACCCGCCCTCGCCGCCCTCGCAGCGGGCAAGGACCTCGCCCTCGCCTCGAAAGAGATTCTCGTCCTCGCCGGCAAGTTCGTCATGGCCGCGGCGAGAAAACACAGCGCCAAACTCCTGCCCGTGGACAGCGAGCACAGCGCCGTTTTCCAATGCCTCGAAGGGCATCCACAGGCCGGCGTGCGCCGCATCGTGCTCACCGCCAGCGGCGGCGCGTTCCGCGACTGGCCGGCCGAGCGGCTGGCGCAGGTCACGCCCGCCGATGCGCTCAAGCATCCCACTTGGGCGATGGGCCCGAAGATTACCGTGGATTGCGCCACGCTCGCCAACAAGGGGCTCGAGCTGATCGAGGCCCAGGCACTGTTCAACCTCCGCGCTGAACAATGCACCGCGGTGCTGCACCCGCAAAGCATCGTGCACTGCCTGGTGGAGTTCACCGACGGCGCCATGCTCGCGCAGCTCTCGCCGCCCTCGATGACCTTTCCCATCCAGCACGCCTTGCTGCACCCGGACCGCGCGCCCGGCGTCGAGGCCGCGCTCGATTTCAGCCAGCTGCTCGGCTTCGAGTTCCGCCCCGTGGACGAACTCCGTTTCCCCTGCTTCCGGCTCGCCCGTCAGGTCATGGCGGCCGGCGGCATCGCGCCCGCGGTTTTCAATGCCGCCAACGAGGTCGCCGTCGCCGCCTTCCTCGCCGGTTCAATCCCCTTCCTTGCGATTCCGCGAGTCATCGATCAAACGTTACAGGCCGTGGAAAACTTCGAACCGGACACTCTTGCCGCAGTCCTAGACGCCGACGCCCACGCCCGTCGCACCGCGGGCACGCACCTAAAAAAGATATTCTGACCCGATGACCTCCGATTTTCTGCAAACCCTGCTATCCAACGCCTGGTCCATCCTGCTCGTCGCGTTGTTCTTCGGCGGCTCGATCTTCGTGCACGAGCTCGGTCACTTTCTCGCCGCCCGCTGGCGCGGGGTAAAGGTCGAGCGGTTCTCCATCGGCTTCGGCCCGGCGATCTTTTCCTGGCGCGGACGCGACGGCGTGGAATACCGCCTCGCCTGGATTCCCCTCGGCGGCTACGTGCTGCTGCCGCAGCTGGCCGACCTCGGCCCCGTGGAGGGCAAGAGTGAAGTCGACGTCGAGAAACTCCCGCCCATCAGCTACTCGAGCAAGATGATCGTGTTTGCCGCGGGCGCGCTCTTCAACGTCATCTTCGCCTTCGCCCTCGCGTCCGTGATCTGGGTGATTGGGCAGCCAGAGAACAGCGACACGGCCAGCACGCGCATCGGTTATATTACCAACACGCTCGAGTTGAAAACGGGCGTCACGGTCGCCAGCCCGGCTGTCGAGGCCGGCTTGAAGGTCGGCGATATCATCCAGGCCATCGACGGCCATCCGGTCACCAAGTGGTTTGATATTTACACCTTGATCGGCTTGGGTGCCGGCCAGAGCGCGGACGGTCGCCGCGAGGCCCTGTTCACCATTCTCCGCGATGGGCGCGTCCTGCAGATCACCGTTCATCCCCGGCTTGTCGGCGAGGAACAGGAGCGCAAGGTCGGCCTGCTGCCCAGCTATGAGTTGAATGTCGTGCAAGTTGCGCCCGATGGAATCGCGGCGAAGGCAGGATTCCTGCTAGGTGACATCATTCTGAGTCTGGATGGTCAGCCGCTCCTGAATGTTTATACCTATCAGGACCTGCTCGAGGCTTCGTCCTCGCGCGCCGTAACCACCCGCGTGAAGCGCATCGTGACCGTCGGGGAGAAACTCGTGGAACGGGAGCTGGACCTCGTCGTCCCGGCCCGCCCGCAGGCCAAGTCCGCGGCCAATATCGGCCTCGCCCTCTCTCCCGGTTTCACCCTTATCCACCCCAATCCGTTCACCCAGGTCGCGGATCAGGTCACGATGTCTTTCCGCACGATCTGGAGCCTGATCAACCCGCACTCCGACATCGGCATCTCGAAGCTCACCGGCCCGGTGGGGATCGTCCGCATTTTCCACAGCGCCGCCGAGGCCGGTATCCGTCCCGTGCTCATGTTCACCATTCTGCTCAACATGAGCCTCGCGATCTTCAACCTGCTCCCGATCCCCGTCCTCGACGGCGGCCAGATGATGTTCGCCACCATCGGCCGGCTCCGGGGCCGGGCGCTGCCGGTCAATTTCATCATGGCGGCCAACAGCGTCTTCATCCTGCTGCTGCTCTCGATGGTGATTTATGTGAGTGTCTTTGATGTCCGCCGGCTCAACCGCGACCGGGCCGCCGATGCCGCCGCCGGGGTCCCGCCCGCCGCGACCCCGGCCCCCGCCAAGCCCTGACCCGGCGCCTGCATGTCCTATTGCGCGTCACGTTTTTCCACCGTGCGCCGGCCCACCGTCGAGGTGATGGTCGGGTCGGTCGGGGTCGGCGCCGCGCATCCCCTCCGGCTGCAGTCCATGACGACCAGCGACACCCAGGACGTTGCCGCCACGGTGAAACAGTCCATCGCCCTCGCCGAGGTCGGCTGTGAAATCGTCCGCATCACGGCGCCCAACGTGGCCGCGGCCAAGTGCCTCCAGGACATCCGCACGCAATTCACGGCCGCGGGCTTCGGCCACGTGCCGCTCGTCGCCGACATTCATTTCCTGCCCAGCGCCGCGATGGAGGCCGTCGAACACGTCGAGAAAGTCCGCGTGAATCCCGGTAACTACGCTGACAAGAAAAAGTTCGCCGTCCGCGAATACTCCGACTCCGACTACTCCACCGAACTGCAGCGCCTGCACGACTCGTTCTCGCCTCTCGTGCAGCGCTCGCGCGAGCTCGGCCGCGCGATGCGCATCGGCACCAACCACGGCTCGCTCAGCGACCGCATCATGAACCGCTACGGCGACACCCCACTCGGCATGGTCGAGAGCGCGCTCGAGTTTCTCCGCATCGCCGAGTCGCATTCCTACAAGCAGATCATCCTCTCGATGAAGGCCTCGAACCCGAAGGTCATGATCCAGGCCTACCGGCTGCTCGTGCAGCGGATGGCGCAGGAGGACATGCACTACCCGCTGCACCTCGGCGTGACCGAGGCCGGCGACGGCGAGGACGGCCGCATCAAGAGCGCCATCGGCATCGGCTCGCTCCTGCTCGATGGACTCGGTGACACCATCCGCGTGTCGCTCACCGAGGACAGCGTTTACGAGATCCCCGTCGCCCGCGCCATCGCCGACAAAGCGATGTCCCTCTGGATAACCAATCACCCCTTACCCATCACCAATAACCCGGAGGAAGGCATCGATCCCTACCACTTCACGAAGCGGGAAACGATGTCCCTCCAGTTCGCTCCGGGGGTCACCGTTGGTCCGGAGCAACCGCCGCGCGTGGTCGTGGGCGCGGGCGCCGACATTGCAGCCACCCTGGCTCAACTTTCAGCCAACCAACTCAAGGATACCCCCGCCGAGATCATCCTTGTGAAAGTCGACTCCATCGCGCGGCTCCAAAACCTGCCTGATCCCGGCGCCTCTTCCTACGCCTTGGAACTCGCCCCGGCCATGACTGTGGCGGAGTTGAAGCCCTTCGCCGCCCAACTCCGCCCCGGCACGATGCTCGTCCGCGATTTCGGAGCCAACGATGTCCAAGCCTTTGCGCAATTCACGCAATTCGTCCACGAGCACCAGTTTATCCTTGGAGTCTCGCTGATCCCCGACGCCCTCGTCGCCCTCGCCCCCGCGTTCCAGTCATTGGGCTCCGACCGCCTGGTCTTCACCTTGTCGGCAATCGGCATTCGGCAAGCGGCAATTGGGCACGTCCACGTGCTGGGCGCCTACCGCCGGCTGGCGGCCGCCCTCCGGGGACTCGGCCTGCGTGCCCCGCTCTGGATCCGCAACACGTCGGAATCCGCAGTACGCGGCGACAACAGCTTCCTGTCCAAGCTGCTCGAGGCCTCGTTCCTCACCGGAGGACTGCTTTGTGACGGACTCGGCGACCTGCTGAGCATCGAGACGGAAGCCGATGCGCCGCGGGCCACCCGCCTGGCTTACAACGTCCTCCAAGGCGCTGGCGCGCGCATCTCCAAGACAGAGTTTGTCGCCTGCCCCAGCTGCGGCCGCACTCTGTTTGACCTGCAGACCACCACGCAGCGCATCCGCGCCCAGACGGGCCATCTCAAGGGCGTGAAGATCGCCATCATGGGCTGCATCGTGAACGGCCCGGGTGAGATGGCCGACGCCGACTTCGGCTACGTCGGCGGCGCGCCGGGTAAAATCAACCTCTACGTCGGCAAAAACTGCGTCCAATACAACATCCCGCAGGCCGACGCCGACGCGAACCTCATCGCGCTCATCAAGGAGCACGGAAAGTGGTTCGATCCCGCCCCGGCCCACGCGTGACTCGACGACGTGCGCAGCGTATCCGGTTTTAAACGCACCGTCACCGGTTCGTAACTTTGCTGTAACCTTGCAGCCTGCTTCCACAGCCCCTTCCAAGGTGATGGCTCGGCCCCGGGATTACGCAAATATTACGGCCGGTTTTCCGCGCTCAGTTCGCCTCGGCGTGGCAATAAAATAATCGGTAAAGTTATGCCCAGCGCGAAGTGAATAACTTGTCGGAAAGTTACCCTTGAAATGCTTTTTTGGTTCCCTGTTACTCCGCCCTCGTTCAGCGTTTCTCTCCCGTCCGGCCGTTCTTTCTCACCTCTCTTTTAGCCTTGTTCCCCTGGCTCCCCGGCAACACCGGATCGCAGCCCTTGGTCATCAATCGTTTACACTTTCACCCCATTTCACCCTTTTCCCCCCTGATGACCCGGCATGAATTTCGTTGCAGGCAGGAAGCGCAGATGAGGCTGAGATCGATGTGATGAAGTGCCTCCGGCGGCGCAGTGTGAATAATTCCCCTCTTTCCGCCCGTTCCATGCCCACTTTGTCCCTGTCACCCAGTCTCTGGGAAACCGTCAAATGCGACTTTAAGGAGTTGTTTCCCGAGGAAGTGTTCCAGATGTGGTTCGAGCCCATGAGCTGCGTCGAGGCCACCGAAGACTCGATGACCTTGAGCGTGCCCAACGACTTTGCGGCCATCTGGATCCACGACAACTACCTGGATCTCATCACCCAGCGCCTCCGCCTCACCGCCGGCCGTCTCGTGAACGTCACCTTGCGCAAGGCCGACTCCAACCGCGCTCCTGGCACATCCCATTCCCATCGGGTCGCGGAGCCCGCCGTCCGCGGCAAGTCCGCCCCCCGCCGTACCGGCCGCTACGACGAGCGCGGTCCTTCCACCGGGACGCTCAACGCCCGGAACACCTTCGAAACCTTTGTCGTCGGCGCCAACAATCAGATGGCCCACGCCGCCGCCCTCGCCGTCGCCCAAGCACCCGCGCAGGCCTACAACCCCCTTTTCATCTACGGCAACACCGGCCTGGGCAAAACCCACCTGATGCACGCCATCGGGCACGCGATCCTCCGCGCCAATCCCGACGCCCGCGTCGCCTACCTCTCGACCGAGAAGTTCACCAACGAGTTCATCCAAGCCCTGCAGGAGAACAGCCTCACGAAGTTCCGCCAGCGCTACCGCCACGTGGACGTGCTGCTGATCGACGACGTGCAGTTCCTCGCCGGCAAGGAGCGCATCCAGGAGGAGTTCTTCCACACCTTCAACGACCTCTTCGAGGCCGGCAAACAGGTCGTCCTCTCCAGCGACCGCCGCGCGAGCGAGATCCAAAAACTTGAGGCCCGCCTCGTCTCCCGCTTCGAATGGGGCCTGCCCGCCGACATTCAGGCGCCCGACCTCGAGACCCGCGTGGCCATCCTTCGCACCAAGGCCGCGAGCCTGAAGTTCGACCTGCCCGACCCGATCATCCAGTTCATCGCGCAGAACATCTCCAAGAACATCCGCCGCCTTGAGGGCGCGCTGATCAAGGTCGCCAGCTATTCCGCCCTCACCAGCAAGCCGCTCGACCTCGCGACCACCGAGATGCTCCTGCAGGACGTGCTGATGGAGCAGGCGCAGAACATCCTCACGATCGAGACGATCCAGAAGCGCGTGGCCGACCACTACCAGATCCGCCACAGCGACATGACCAGCAAGCGCCGGCCCAACAATATCGCCATCCCCCGCCAGATCGCGATGTATCTGACCCGGACGCTCACCAAGCACTCACTCCAGGAAATCGGTGACGCCTACGGCGGCCGCGACCACGGCACCGTCATCCACGCCTGCAAAGCCGTGGACAACATGATGGAGCAGGACACCACCACCCGCGGCAGCGTCGAGTTCCTCCGCGCCCAACTGTCGAAGTGAAATGTCGGGCGGGGTCGCTGACCCCCGCCCAATTCCTGGCCACGGAAGGAGACCGGCGGGGACAGCGACCCCGCCCTTTAACAAACCCGTCAATCCAGCAGGGTTGAAAGTTGAAAGATGTTGGTTGAACGTGAGGTCGCGTCTCTCTCCCCGTTTCCACCTATCCCCCATCACCGATCACCCCTCACCTTTCTCCGCCATGTCCCTCACTCCCGAGCAAACCACCGCCGTCACCAGCTGGGTCGCCGCCGGCGACAATCTCTCGACCATCCAGAAAAAGCTGCTCGAGCAGTTCAAGGTCACGATGACCTACCGCGATGTCCGCTTCCTCGTGGATGACCTCAATCTCGCCCTCAAGGACGCCGCGCCCAAGATCGACGCTTCCGATGTCACCAAGGCCGCCGTGACCAAGCCCGCCGCCCCGGGCGCCACCGCAACCTCTGACGCGGGCGCCCCCGCCCCCGCCGGCGCGGAAGACAATTTCGGCTCGGACCCCGACGACGTTCCGGCGGGAGCCTCCACCGTCAGCGTCTCCCTCGACAAAGTCGTGTTGACGCCTGGCGCCATCGCCAGCGGTGACGTGACCTTCAGCGACGGCGTGACCGGCAAGTGGATCGTCGACAACCAAGGCCGCCCCGGTTTCACGAAGGTCAGCCAGCCCGGCTACCGCCCCACCCCCGCCGACGGCGAAGCCTTCATGCAACAGCTCAGCGCCGCATTGCAGAAACGAGGGTTCTAGGCTCCGATCGGCCCGATTTTCTCGTCCCTCTTGATTTCAATCTTTCTCGGGTCGTCGGCTGACGAAGGAGAAAGATAAAGAGAAAGAAGAAAGACGGGACGCGCCCACCTTCCGCGTTTCCGCCCTTTCGCGTTTCCGCGATTACCTTCCCGCTCTTGACGCCGCGCATCAGCGCTTGGCATTCACCATTCGCGTCACCGCCGACCGGAATTCGCTGATCGCAAAGGGCTTGGAGAGGCAGGTCAGGTGGTGCTGCGAGAGAAAGGCTTGGAAGGTGTCGCTCACGACATCGCCGGTCATGAAGAGTGTGCGGCCCGACAGCTCCGGATGCGTTGCCACCAGGTGCTCGTAAAGCCGGATGCCGTTTAACCCGGGCATCTTCCAATCGGAGACCAGCACGTCGAATTTCTGGCGGCTCATCAGCTCGAGCGCCTGCTGGCCGCTCGCGGCCGTCTCCACGGCATGACCTTCACTCCGCAGGAGTTCACCGGCGAGCTCGAGGATCCATTGCTCGTCGTCAATCACGAGGACCGTCTTGCCGGTCGGCGCATTCACGGGCGCAAACGGGAAGGGGGTGCCGCTGCGGCGCAGCAGCGCCGGGTTCGGGTTCACGGCGACGGGCAGTTCGATGAGAAACGTCGCCCCGTGGCCGAGCTCGCTCTGCGCGGTGATCTTGCCCCCGTGTTCCTGGATGAGTCCATAGGACAAACTCAGCCCGAGACCAGTGCCCTTGCCCGCGGGCTTGGTCGTAAAAAACGGGTCGAAGATGCGCGCGAGGTGCTGCGGCTTGATGCCCGGACCGTTGTCCTGGAACTCGACCGCCACCCATTCATCCGTGCAGTGCGTGCGGATGATGATGCGGCCCTCGGCCTGGAACGGCTCGATCGCCTGGCGCGCGTTGCCCAGGATGTTCACGAAGACCTGCTGCAGGTGGTGCGGGTCGGCCATGATCTTGGGCAGGCTCGGCACAAAATCCCGCACGACCGTCACGTTGCTCGTGCGCAGGTCGTAGGCCATGATCTCCAGCACTTCCTCGAGGACCACATGCAGGTCCACCAGCTTTCGCTCCGGCGCCTCCTGCCGGGCGAAACTCAGCAGGCTGTGGACAATCTTGTGGCAGCGGTGCGCGCTCTTCGCGATGCGGTCGAGGTGTCCCTTCGTCTTTTCGTCCGTCTGCGCAGTCTGCAACAATTCGGAAAACCCGATGACCGCCGTCAGCGGGTTGTTCAGCTCATGTGCCACGCCGGCCACGAACTGGCCGACGGCGGACAGTTTCTCGCTCTGGATCAGTTGCTCCTGCGTCGCCTTCACCGTCTGCATCGCGCGCTCGAGCTCGACCCGCGAGTTCTGCAGGTTCGTGGTCATCTGGTTGAAGGTCACGGCCAGCTCGCCGAACTCGTCGTTGGAAAACCGCTCGATGCGCCTCGAGAAATCGCCCCGGCCCACCGCCTCGGCGCTCTGCTGCAATTCGCGCAGCGGCTGCGTCACCCGCCGGATGAAGAACCACACCACCAGCGCACTCGCGATGATCCCCGCCAGGCTGAGCCCCAGCACCCGGCTGCGCGTGGTTTCCAGCGCCTCACGCCGCTGCTCATAGGAGGAAACCAGGACAAAGCGGAAACCCGGCGACCAAGGCGTGCGCCCGTAGTCCCCCATCAGCGCCAGGCAGTGCTCGCCGTTGAACACCGCCTCGCGAACCTCGGGCCCGTCGGCCGCAGGGGTCTCGAAATCCTTGGCGGACGACGCCCAGCGGAGCACCGCCGCGCGGGTCGCGGGACCCCGGAGCGTCGAGGCAATCACGTTGTCGTTGGCCAGCAGCACGATTTCGGTCTTCGGGGGTTTGAGCTGTTGCAGGGCGTTCTCGCCCAGCTGCGCGCCGGCCACCAGCACCCCCACCAGTCCGCGCTCGGGCACGACCACCGGGACGGCCACGATGTTCAGCGCCCGGTTGCCCTGCACCAGGTTCCCCGTGCCGATCTCGCCTCCCAGCGCGTTCCGCACCGCCCCTGCCGCCTCGCGTGTAAAATCCGCCACCGGGAGCGCGGCATCGCGCTGCGCGCCGCTGGATTTCCCGTCCTTCGAAACCAACAATTTTCCGTCCAGGGTGACAAACGCCAGCACCTCGGTGTCATCCGCAAACTCCTCCAGCAGGTCCCGCAGGTAGGCATGCATGGTGTTGGCATCTTGCAGCCGGACCACGGTCAGGAACCGGGGATCACCGACGACGTTGCGATAGCGCGACCCCAGGACCCCCGCCCGGTTGCCGAGCGACTGGAGAAAGACCGCCTGGGCGGTGGTCAGGGCCTGACCGGCGTCGTACAGCGTTTGACGCGTGATGCTCCGGTCCACCACCCAGAGCGTGATGGCCGGCAGCACCACGAGCAGCGTCAGCACCGCCGCCATAACCTTGGCCTGCAGGCTCAAGCGGAGCGGTCGTCGGTTCCGGAAAGGCATGCGCTAGTATTTCGGCAACTCGCCCAAGCCCAGTTTAAACTCCACCCGCACCTCACCCTCCTCCGGCACGACAATCTCCCTCGTTTGGCTCGGAAGCCGCTCGTGCCATGCGCGCAGTTTGTACGTGCCCGCGGGCACATCCCGGATCACGAACCGGCCCTTTGCATCCGCCCGCACAAAATAGGCGTTGGGCAGCACCAGGACGATGCAGTGCATCTTCGAGTGGATCGCGCAGAACACATCCACCCGCCCCACCTGGTCGAAGGTCACTTCCGGCACCTTTTCCTTCTTATAAAACTTCAGGTCGAACGGCTTCACTTCCGAATCGGAGTAAACGTTGTGGTAGATGTCGTCTTCGTTCGGCCAGCGCACCGTCGTGCCCACCGCCACCGGCAGCACATGCGGATCGAAGCTCGCGTCCCGTTGCGTGGTGACCGCCGCCAGTGGGGGGGCCCCGGGGACCGCCGCCGCCATCGGCTGGTCGATGTAAACTATGAAATCCCTAATGCGCTCGTAGTCGATCCGCTCGGCGAACTTGTAACGGCGGCTGTCATAGGCGCCGCCCGCACCCGCGGATTCCGGCGCACCCGCCGGCGGCGTGGCCCGTACGGTGCCATTGATGGTGCCAGCCAGCCCCGCGACCGCGGTTACCAGTCCCATCTGCAGAAGAAGGAGGGATTTCGTCATGTCGTTCAAAATTTCACTCCGACCTCGGCGCCCACGAAATCCTCGTGGTTGCGGGAATCGCCGTTGAGCATCCGGCCCCACTCCCAGCTGTATTCGAGCTTCAACACCAGAGGCGGGCCGAACCGGTAGCCGAACCCCACGCTAAGCCGGCGCAGTTCCTCAGTCAGCGAGGGCCGGTAAAAATATTCGCCCGCATTGCCCAAGCCCGCAACCGGGTAACCACCCGGCGCCTCGATCGCCGAGTAACGCGCCGCCCCGAACAGCTGTTCCGTCAGCGATTGCACCCCCTCCAGGTAGCCGTACCGCATCCGACGGGAGTTTTCCACCAGCGGGTCGCTGTCATCAAACCGCGCTTCGCCCAGCGCCGCGCCGAGGCGGCCGCTCTTCCACTTCACCACCGCGTCCGCCTCGTAGAGGTTGGCCCAGAAGGTCGGCGTGCGGCTGGCCGGGCCGAGCGCCCGGAAAAACGCGTTGCCAAACCAAATCGACGACAGGTTGTCCCCCGTGCCCGTCACCGGCGACACCGTCGCGAGCTTGCCCGTCCGCATCATGCTCGCACTCAGGTGGAGCCAGCCCGCCGGATCCCACCCCACGCGCGCCGCGTAGGCCTCGTCCGCATTGTAATCATGCAGCTGGCTGATCCCGCCGTTTTGCACGGCGAAGGCATAGGACCACGCGCCCAGCGAACCATACAGTTCGACGCCCTCGTCCGGGCCCCAGATGTCACTGAGCGAGTGGGAAATCAGGGGATTATCCACCGGCCCACGCCGCAGGTATTCCTCGCCGAAGGGCGTGTTGATGCTGCCCGCCCGCACATTGAGCGAGTCCGGCCGGCCCCACGGCGAACCCAGGCCTTCAAAATCCACGTAGAGTTCGCCAAACTGAAAGGCCGGCGTGCTCGCTTCGCGCGTGATCAGTTTCACCTCGGTGAAAAAATAAACGTTCTGCCACACTGGCGCCTCGACCATGATCGTGGCGTCGTCCACCCGGAACTCCGAATTCGGGAACTGACCGTGGCTGGCCGAGGAAAAAAACGCCAGGCCCGCCTCGCCGCTGATGCGGACGTCGTGGTCGCGCGATGACTCGACCGGGGTCGTCCGCTCCGCCGGAGCGGACTCGGCCCGCTCCTGCAAACTCTGCAGTTGCCGGTCCTGCCGCTCGCTCGCCTTGCGGATCTGCTCCATCTGGGCATTCAGTGCATCGATTGTCTTTTGCTGCGCTCTTACCTGCTCCTGCAAACCTCGGTTCTGCTCGATAATCACCTGCAGGGCCGGCTCCGACGTGACCGCGGTTTGCGCCAATGCGGCGGCCGGCGACAGGCATGCGCCAATTCCTAAAATCCGGAGAAATCTGCCCGGGTTATGCATCAAGGGGAACAATCCGCGGAGTCTGCGGGACGCCTTTCCGCTGGCAAGCATCGTGCGGTGACTTGCTGATGGGGAATTGCTTACGCCGCCCCGCCGGCCAGCAGGCGCAAAAACTTAACCTCGTCGATCACGGGGACGCCCAGCTCGGTCGCCTTGTCGAGTTTTGAGCCCGCTTCTTCGCCGGCGAGGACGTAACTCGTCTTCTTGCTCACGCTGCCACTAACCTTTCCCCCCGCCTCAAGGATTTTTTGTTCGGCCTCCTCGCGCTTCAACGTGGGCAGTGTACCGGTGAGGACCAGCGTCTTGCCCGTGAACACGCCCGCCGCCGCCACCGTCCCCTGCGGGTCGATCCCGAGCCGGTGCAATTTTTTGAGCAGGCGCTTGCCGGGCACCCCCGCGAAGAACGCCTGCGTGCTCGCCGCCACTACCGGGCCGATATCGGCCGGCACACCGGCCAGCGCACCCGCGTCGAGCGCCGCAATCTCGGCGTCCAGCCGCGCACACAGTTCCTTGCGACGGGCCTTGTCCTCGTCCGACTTCGCGGGATTTTTCCTCGACGCCGGCGCCTCCCATTCCCGCTGCCCGGCCAGCTCCGCCTTTTTCAGGACGGCGCGCAAGAGCGGCGAATCCACCAGCTCCGCAAAACTCCGGTGCCGCCGGCCCAGTTCGCGGGCGGTCGTTTCGCCGACATCCGGCACACTCAGGGCATACAGCCATTTTTCCAGCGGCAGCGCGCGGGCAGCGTCCCGGGCCGCCACGATCTTCGCCGCGTTCTTTTCCCCGAACACGCGCGGCTCCTCCGCCGTGCCGAGGTTCAGCGTGGCGAGCGTCTCCCGCGGCACGTCGTACAGGTCCGGCGGATCCTGCACGTGGCCGAGCTCGACGAGCTTCGCCGCCACCACCCCGCCCACGCCGTCGATCGCCAGCGCCCGGCGGCTGCAGAAAAATCCCAGCCGGCCCGCGCGCTGCGCCTCGCAGTCGTAGTTCTGGCACTTCCACGCCACACCCTCGGCCGCCTCCGCGGTGACTTCGATGCGCGCAATCTTCGAGCCGCACACCGGGCACTTTCCGCCGACCGCGGCAAACAGATCGTACTCCTTCGCCCCTTTCGGCCTTTCCGCGGGAAATGACCGCAGCACCGCGGGAATGACTTCACCCGCCTTCTCAATCTCCACGAGGTCGCCGATGCGGATGTCCTTGCGGCGGATCTCGTCATCATTGTGCAGCGTCGCGCGGCTGATCGTGCTGCCCGCGAGCAGTACTGGCTCCAGCTCCGCCACGGGGCTGAGGATGCCGGTCTTGCCGACTTGGATCGTGATCGCGTGCAACCGGGTGCGGGCCGTCTCGGGCTTGAACTTGTAGGCGATGGCCCAGCGCGGCGCCTTGTCGGTCGCCCCCGCCTCGCGCTGTTGCTCGGCGTTGTCCAGTTTCACCACCGCGCCATCCGTGCCATACGCAAAGCCGTGCCGCAGCCGGTCGAGTTCGCTGATCGCCGCCCAAGCCGAGTCGATGCCGCGCACCGTCCAGTATTTTTCCACCACCGGCAGGCCCCAGGCCTTCAACTTTTCCTGGAGGTGCGTCTGCGACTCCACCACCGCCGGCTCGCAGTAACCGAGGCCGTAGAGCACGATCTCGAGCTTGCGGCGCGCCACCTCCGTGGAGTCGAGCTGCTTGATCGTACCCGCCGCGAGGTTGCGCGGGTTGGCATAGAGCTCCTCCTCGGCGGCCGCGCGCTCGGCATTGATCCGCTCAAATTCCTCCGCGGTCAGGTAGATCTCGCCGCGGATTTCCACGGTCCGGGGAATTCCTCCCCCGCCCCCCCGCCCTTCGCCTCGCGCCAGCTCCATCGGCAGCGAATGGATCGTGCGCACATTTGCCGTCACGTCGTCGCCGCGGTCGCCCTTCCCGCGGGTCACCGCCCGCACAAATTTCCCGTCCGCGTAAGTCAGACTCACCGCCAAGCCGTCGATTTTGGGTTCTACGGTATAGCCCAGCTCGTCCGTCCCCAGGAGTTTCGCCAGCCGCGTGTGAAACGCCCGCAGTTCGGCCTCATTATAGGTATTGTCCAGGCTCAGCATCTTCTGCCGGTGCGCAACTTCCTTAAAACCCTGGACGCGATCATCACCCACGCGTTGCGTCGGGGAGTCCGCCGCCGTGAACTGCGGGAACTTCTCCTCCAGCTCCGCGAGTTCCCGCTTGCCGGAATCATACTCGAAGTCGGAGAGCTCCGGCTTCGCCCGTTTGTAGTAGAGCTCATCCGCGCGCGCAAGTTGCACGCGCAGGTCGGCGATGCGCTGCTGGGCTTTGACCGGGGTCATCGCTTCCCATGGAAGCCCAAATCGCCGGTGCGGAAAGAAAAATGACGGCGCCGGCGGATCTTATCCGCCCCAAAAAAGCCGTCCGCTTGTGGCGGACGGCTTGAAGGTTGGACGCTGCGACCCGGTTACGGGGCGTAGGTGATCGTGCGCACGCCGGCGACGGAATCGATCGTGATGGCCTCACCCTGGGTGTAGG
>Ga0105047_10001865_pt1 | contig 37912 bp, 33 predicted proteins | sample MAT04_FD_78384 | JGI IMG/M metagenome (GOLD analysis project Ga0105047, IMG submission 78384) | Freshwater microbial communities from Lake Fryxell liftoff mats and glacier meltwater in Antarctica - MAT-04 (megahit assembly) | ecosystem: Environmental > Aquatic > Freshwater > Ice > Liftoff...
GAAACTGAATCGAGATCACAATGCCGCTTTGAACATTCTGGCTAGAGGACTATCTAGCCTCAGCACCGATTCGTCGGTAGTAGCTGTAGAAGCCCCCGGCTTTAGCCGTGGGGAGTAGTCACCCCGACTTTGTTGTTTTCGCCAAACGAGATGAGACTCCGTCTGAGTTTCAGGAGGGATTCCAAGAGGTGTACGTACTCGAGACGAAGGGACTCCACCTCAAAGGCAACGAGGACACAGTATACAAACAGGAACTGTTCGCCCTTTGCAACGACCTGTGCCAGCCGCGCCCTTGAGATGCAGTGCGCGAGGAAATGGCTGATCACAAGGTACGCTTCCAAGTCATTCATGAAGACGAGTGGAGGCGGGTGATCAATGCCATATCCTCTGACCAACAATGACCCGTGATAATCTGTTTGCAGCCAACCAACGGGCGTGCTATGATCATGATCGAAGGGGACGTCAAACGCTGGCAGGTTCTTGACTCTCGGCGGGAAAGATCCGTGGTCTTCACAAAAGTCTTCTCACTCAATCTGTAGTCAGAAAATAGGGGGAAACGCTATGCAGCGAATGCGATTGTCGGTAGTACTTGTGATTGCGGTGGTTGCCATGCTGTTGCTGGCGGCCTGTGCTCCGGTGGCGCCGGCAGCGCCATCCGGCGGACAGGAAGCCGCGGCCAGCGCCGGCCCAACCACGATCACGTGGGCTCTTTGGGGCAGCCCGGAAGAGAAAGCGTCCCACGAAAAGGTGGCCGCGGCTTTTATGAAGGAGCACCCGGAAATCAAGGTTGAGATTTGGAACCAGCCGTGGTCTGATTACTTCACCAAGATTCAAGCGTTGTGGGCCAGCGGCGACGCCAAGGTCATCCCCGATGTGGCCTTCTTGTGGCCGACGCCGAAGTATGCGGCACAGGGCGTGCTGGAGAATCTGGACCCGTACATTGCGAAGTCCGATTACAAGCTCGAAGATTACTGGCCGGGTCTGCTCGAATCGGCCAAATATGAGGGCAGCGTCTACGGCTTCCCGCGCGACATCGAAGCGAATGTCCTCTACTACAACAAGGACCTCTTCGACAAGGCCGGCGTCGACTACCCGACCGACAAGTGGACGTGGGATGATTTGCTGGCAGCGGCCGAGAAGCTGACGGTGAAGGACGGCAGCGGCAATGTGACGCAGTATGCCTTGGCGTCGGAAGCCGGCAAGTGGTACAAGTGGCTCAATCAGAACGGCGGCTCGATTTTTGATGACTATGCCAACCCGTCCAAGTGCCTGTTGGCCGAACCGCAGGCGATTGCGGCCTTGCAGTTCTTTGCCGACATGATGGACAAGGGCTATGCCATGCGCGACGCCGACCTCAGCCAGGCCGGCGGCGATGCCGCCGTTTTCGCCAGCGGACAGGCGGCCATGATTCTGCAAAATACCAGCCGCGTCTCCGGCTTTAACCAGGCCGGGCTGAATTACGACGTGGTCGTAGTGCCGATCCCGGTGGACGGCAAGCGCTGGAACGGCGCCGGCGGCGCCGCGTGGGTCATGAGTTCGGCCAGCGACAACAAAGATGCTGCCTGGACCTTCATGGAGTGGCTGCAAAGCACCAACGGCGGCGAGAAGCTCTATACGGAATCCGGCGAGATCTTCCCGGCGCTGCAGTCCGTCGCCAACTCACCGGCCTTTATGACCGACCAACCGCCGGCCAACAAGGCCGGGATCATCGCCGAAGCGGCTGCCTCGGGTGTGGGCGGTTTCGGCTACTTCCCAGAGTGGGACGAGGTGGAGAGCACGTTGATCAACCCGGGCCGCGACAACGTGTTGACCGGCGAAGCCAAGGCTGCCGACATCCTGCCTGATGTCTGCAAGCAGGTCGACGCCTTCCTGGCGGAAAAGGGCTATCCCAAGAAGTAAACCAACCCTGTGTTGTGCCGGGTGAACGGCTTGGCAATGCGCCGGCGCCGTTCACCCTGCACAACGCAAGATTCCGAATGGGGTGACATCCACGCGCACTTCCTCAACGTCCGTCAAACGCAACCCTTTCCGTTGGCGTCCCCAGCAGCAGTGGGAAGCCTATCTCTTTATCTTGCCCAGTTTCGCCGGCTTTCTGATCTTTATCGGGCTGGCCGTGATGATGTCGCTGGGCATCAGCTTCACGGAGTGGGGATTGACGGGGGCCAGGCGCTTTGTGGGGCTGCAGAACTACGCGCAACTGTTGCGCGACCCGCTCTTCTGGCAGTCGTCCGGCAACACCGTCTTCTATATCGTCGCCGTCGTGCCGTTGCAGCTCGCCATTGGGCTGGTGATGGCGCTGGGGCTGAACCAGGCCATCCGTGGGCGTCTGGTCTACCGCCTCATCTACTTCATGCCGGTGGTGACTACGATTGTCGCCGGCGCCATCGTTTTTCGCCTCATCCTGGCCAACAACGGCCCGCTCAACGACCTCATCAAGTGGTTTTCCAGCGCATCCGGGCTGGCCTTTCCGGCGCCTAACTGGCTGGGCAGCACGCAGTTCTCCAAGTGGTCGGTGGTCATGCTCACGCTCTGGAAGAACACCGGCTTTACGATGGTGGTCTACCTGGCCGCGCTGCAGGGCGTGCCCCAAGAACTCTACGACGCCGCCGAGACCGACGGCGCCAGCGCCTGGCAGCGTCTGCGCAACGTGACGATGCCGTTGATCAGTCCCACGACCTTTTTCCTGTTCGTGTTGCAGATGATCGGCGCCTTTCAGCTTTTCACCGAACCGTTTGTCATGACCAGCGGCGGCCCCGCCAATTCATCGTTGAGCGTGGTGCAGTACATCTACTTGAGCGCCTTCCGTGACATCCGCATGGACAAAGCATCGGCCATGGCCTGGTTCCTGTTTGTCTTTATCTTTCTCTTCACGCTGATCCAGAACCGGATGCAGCAGCGTTGGGTCTACTACGAGACTGAATAAGCATGGCCGCAACCTCTGCCGTCGTCAACACAGCGCATCATAAGGCCCCCAACGCCCTTGGCTTGCCGGCGCGATTGGGGTTGCACGCCCTTCTGATCGTGTTTGGCGTGCTCATGCTGGCGCCATTTGTGGTGATGCTGGTCGTCTCGCTGATTCCCAACACAGCCTTTATGACGCGCAACTTCAGCCTCAACCAGTTTTCGCTCGCCAACTACGTCGAGACCTTCCAGGCGGTGCCCTTTGGGCGCTACTACCTCAACAGCATCATCGTCACGGCGTCGACCACGGTTTTGCAGATCCTGATTGCGTCGCTGGCGGCGTATGCCTTTGCCCGCCTGCGCTTTTGGGGGCGAGAAGGGTTGTTTGTCCTCTACCTGGCCACGCTCATGATCCCGTTTCCGGTCACGCTGATTCCCAATTTCCTGATTATCCGTTATCTGGGCTGGTATGACACCTACTTTGCGTTGATCGTGCCCGGCCTCTTCAGCGTCTTCAGCACCTTTCTCCTGCGCCAGTACTATCGTGGGTTGCCGCTCGACCTGGATGAAGCGGCGCGCATGGACGGCGCCTCCAGCTTCCGCATCTGGTGGCAGATCGTCGTGCCGCTAAGCGGGCCGGTGCTGGCGACCCTGGCCATCTTTGTCTTTCAGGGGGTGTGGAACGAGTTTCTCTGGCCGCTGGTGGTGACGGCGTCCGAAGAGATGCGCACGATCCCGCTCGGCCTTGCCTCGTTTGTGGGACAATACAGCACGGCCTGGAACCTGCTGATGGCCGGCTCGGTGATTGCCCTGCTGCCCGTGCTCATCATCTATGTGATCGGGCAGAAGTGGTTTGTCAAGGGGATCACGTTGTCGGGGATGGGGGGGCGGTAGACGATCGGTGAGCTTGGCGGGCGATCCAACGCTGCCTGGTTTTGAGTTGGCACTCGCCGATATTTGGAACCCAGGGTTCTGACGTTCAGCGTAGCCCACGGTATGTGTCCGCCGCACGCTGATCCACCCTCACCACTTCTACTACGACAGTTTCGTCGTCGATTGTGTAAATCACCCGATAGTTATCGATGCGCAAGCGCCAGTAGCCCTCGAGTTCATCCTTGAGTGCCTTAGCCTGCGATGGTTTGGGGTCGTGGCGAAGCGTATCGATCTCCCGCGCAACCCGTTGGCGCATGTGACCGGGCAAACGCTTCAGTGCTGTACGCGCCTCCTCATCGATAAGCAGTTCATACATACTTGCCTACCTATTCGCCTGGCGCTTCTGAAGCATATTCAGCAAGGTCAAATGGCACGACTTTGCTCTGTCCCGCGGCCTGGTTGAGCCGCGTCTGGTAGACAGCAACCGCGTCTTCGAGCAGTTCCAGCCGTTCCATCAGGGCATCCCACCGCTCCGGCGAAATCACGACCAGCGCCGGACGGCTGCCTTTTTCAATCATGATCACCGGCCCGCGCCGCGCCGCGGCCACAATTTCACCGGCGCGCACGCGCATATCGCTGATCGGCGCAATTACTGGTACATAGTGCATGGCACCCTCCAATTAGCAAACAAATGACATTTTATGCTAATTGTAGCGCACAGCAAAACAGGATGTCAAACCGCTGGTTGCCTGCCCTCGGCGATGAAAATGGTTTGTCCTACGACGTAGTCCAGGTTCTTTCCCCGCCGACATCCTGGCTGTAGTCCTTGACCATCCGTTCCATGTCAGCCCGGCTGCCGAAAAACGTGCTGAGCTGGGAGCGAAAGGCCCAGATCGCATCGTACTTGGCCTGCATGGCCGCGGCGTCGACCGGGTGCTGGGTGAACTGCCAAGGGGCCGGATCGGCGATCACGTGCGCCCACTTCTCGACATCCTGCGCGTACGGATAATCCTCGTAGTACGCCAGCCCCGCTGTCCACGCCTGTTCGGCAGCCGCGCGCACGGCCAGATGGTCCACGTGGTGGCCGAGTGTGAATGGTGCATAGACCGCGCCGGCAGGGGGCAGTGTGCGGAATTGGCCAACCAGGTCGGCCAACAACGCCGTTTCGGCCGGATGGATGTCGCCAAAGATGTCGTCGTCCGACAGATAGAGCGGTGTGCCGTCGACGGGGTGAAAACGGTAGATACAGTCCGGCACATCGAGGTGCAGATAATCGGCGCCCAGGATCGCACAGGCGGCGACATCCTCTGCCCGGCGCGCGGCGACGGCGTCGCCTTCCACTTCCCAGCGTGTGTGTAAGCTGTCGATATAGTCCGACTGGGCGGATGGGTGCGGGCTGCCGGCCATCACCGACACGATCAGGACGTGCTGGCCGGCGGCCGTCCGCGTGTAAATCTGGCCGCCGCACGACAAGGCGGCGTCGTCCAGGTGAGGGGAAAGGTAAATGGCGTCGTAATAGGTGTGCATAATCTCGCTTACCGACAAGGTGATGAGTTGGGTTTATGATCTGCAGTATACAGGAATCGAAAACCTGTGTCAGTAAAGGATGACACGATGTTTCTCAACGAACGACTCTTGCCCCGCCGCGTGGCCATGTTGAGCTACCATACCTGCCCGCTGGCGAAATTGGGGGGGCAAAAGACCGGCGGCATGAATGTCTATGTACGCGACTTCAGCCAGACGCTGGCCGACGCCGGCATACAGGTCGACGTCTTTACGCGCACGCAGCCGGGCTGCGCGCCTGTGGTCAATCACGACCTTGGCCCTAACTGCCGTGTGATCCACATCGCGGCGGGACCGGATCGGCTCGTCGCCGTGACCGAGATGGAGGCCTATCTGGACGAGTTCACGGCGGGCGTTTTGGCCTTTGCCGCGCAGGAAGACGTGGAGTATGACCTGATTCACAGTCACTACTGGCTCTCTGGGCTGGTCGGCGAACGCCTGCGCACGGCGTGGCATGGCGCGCCGCTGGTGCAGATGTTTCACACGCTCGGCCACATGAAAAACGCCATCGCGCGCAGCGAAAGCGAACGCGCATCGCCCAAACGGCTAGCGGGGGAGACGCACCTCGTTCAGGTCGCCGACCGCCTGATTGCAGCCACCCCCGCCGAAGAAGCGCAACTGATCGAGTTCTATGGCGCCGACCCCGGCAAAATCGCCATTGTGCCGCCCGGCGTCGACCTGGCGCGCTTTCAGCCCATCGCACGCGAGCAGGCGATGCAGTCGATCGGCATCCCGCCCTGGCGCAAGAATATCCTGTTTGCCGGTCGTATCGAGCCGCTCAAGGGCATCGACACCCTGTTGGGCGCACTGGCGCTCCTGCAAGCGCGCGATCCCGCAAAGTTGGACAATGTCTGTGTGACTATCGTGGGCGGCGACCCATGGACGCCCGTGCCCGACAGCGAGATGGAGCGGCTGCAGACCCTCTGCGGCGACCTGGGACTGCACGATCTGGTGGCCTTCGCCGGCGCGCGCGACCAGGATCTGTTGCCCTACTATTTTGCGGCGGCCGAAATGGTGGTCGTGCCGTCGCACTACGAGAGCTTTGGTATGGTGGCGCTGGAGAGCATGGCCATGGGCACACCCGTCATCGCCTCGCGCGTGGGTGGGCTGGCGCATCTGGTCGTGGATGGCGTCAACGGCTACCTCGTGCCAGCAGGCGATGCAGCGGCGCTGGCCGAACGCATCGTGGACTTGATCGACTGCGCCGGCTGTCGCGCCGTGATGAGCCGCCAGGCCCAGGAGTACGCGCAAGGCTACGCCTGGCCGCACATTGTCGAGCGCATGTGGGTCGTTTACGGCGATGTGCTGGCGACCAGCGCCGTCATGGTGTGACGGTGAGCGGGTGACCGCGGTTGTCAGGGTGTGACGCCGAAGGCAGCGAGCGCGGCGGGGACATCCAGGCCACGCGTGTAGTGGAGACCGTGCATACCCACGGCACGCGCACCGTCTACGTTGTGCAGGAAGTCGTCGACAAAGATGGCTTCCTGCGGCTGGCAGGCGAGACGCGCCAGCGTCAGGTGAAAAATCGCCGGGGCCGGCTTCATTACTTTCTCATCGGCCGACCCGATCACGACGTCGAAGGCGTCCGCCATCGGGTACTCCTCGGTAATCAGCCAGCTCAGGTTGTCCAAGGCGTTGCTGATGATGGCGGTTTTGTAGCGGCCGCGTAACGCGCGAATATAGTCCACCAGCGCGCCGTCCATCTGATCGCCCGACCAGAATTCACGGCGGAACTCGCCCAACGCGGCGTCCGACAAGCCGATTTCGTGCTGCACCCATTGCCAAAGCTGCTCGGTCGTCACTTCGCCGGCCTGCGCTTTCTGCCCCATCGCGCTGTTGAAGACCAACTGTTCGGCGCCGCCTGGCGCAAAGCCATAGCGCTGCTCAATCCGCCGGCGGCCGGCATTGTCCTCGGTGCGCACCAACACACCGCCGATATCAAAAATGACCGCCCGAATCATGGAACACCTCTTTTCGGAATGTGGGATGTGGGATGTCGGATGTGCGATGTGAAGATGCGCCCTGCATTTCTCCGTATTGTACATGGTACATCCCACATCGCAGGTGCTGGCGAAGCTGTCTATTTGCATTCGCACATCAGTTCTGCTTTACTATGGGCATGGACAGGAGCGCAGAACGCAGTGCAATCGGGAAAATCGTCAAATCGAACAACCATGTCGATTATGTGTGCCAGGTCTTCGGCCCGGGCGAGATCGACCAGACGCCGCCGCCGGCTGACTATGCCTTTGGCACGTTTGTGTCGGTGCAACTGCAAGAAGGCGCGCTGGGCGCCGGTCGCTTGGTCGGTGTCATCTACAACACGTTGTTGCTCAACCCGGAATTTGGCAGCCTGGGTCCACGGCTGAGTCCGCGCGCCGACATCGAGATTTTCTCGCCTGATTATTTGTCGGAAACGGCGACGCTGGTGGGCGTCTTTACGGTCGGTTGGTTTGACGCCGTATCGCAGCCCGCGCAGGGAGTGCCCGCGGCGGCGGCGACCGTCAACGCACTGGTGCAGCGTTTGACGCGTGACGAAGTGGCGCAGTTTCATACCGACCGCGGCGGGCGGCTGGCCCTTCACTATGCGCCGCTGCTGCTCAACCAAAACAACCCGTTGACGCCACCGCTGCTTTTGGCCATCATCGACCAGTTGAGCGAGCTCTTTTCCGGCAGCCGCAGTCAGTTAGCGGTTATGCGCAACAATCTGGCATGGAAAACCATCGTGCAGCCAATCGGGTGAGATTCTGAACAACGAGACGTTGTGATGCGCTTATGAGTGATCCCTGTATCGGCACTGTCAAAGGCCCGGGCGAAACGCCCAACGAGTTTACCTTTATTGCGCCCGACCCGGAGCGGCGCGTGAAACATGGTGAGTTTGTCTATTATGTGGGCGATGTGGACGGCACGGTGCGGCCCATCCTTGGCCGCGTCACCAATCGCCGGTCGGTGCGCCTCTTCCCGGACAACTTTATGGCCGACCCCGGCGTACCGCCAGCGCAGGTGGCGGCCCTGCTGGGCTATGATAGCGATGCCAGCGAGCTCTTTGAGATCACGGTGGCCGTGCTAGGGTACTTCGCCGAGCAGATGCATGAATTTATCAACCCGCGCGTGCCGCCGGCCGGCGGTGCGCCGGTCTTTATTGCCGGCAATGAACTGCTGGCCGAGGTGCTCAGCAAGCGCAAACGCGGCGAACGCGGCAGCGCCTACCTGGGCAGCCTGCTCAGCCGGCCCGATGGCGCCGTGCCCGTCGCGCTGGACGTGCGCGGCTTCACCAGCACGCATCTGGCCATCATCGCCTCCACGGGGTCGGGCAAGAGCTATCTGGCCGGTGTGCTGCTCGAAGAGTTGATGATGCCGCACAACCGCGCCGCCGTGCTGGTTGTCGACCCGCATGGCGAGTACACCACCCTGCGCGACGATATGCCCAACTTGCCGGTCTTTAGTGAAGGCAATTATCGGCCGCGCGTGCGCGTGTTTACCCCCGACACCATTCGCGTGCGCATCGACACGCTGACGATCGGCGATCTGCGTTATCTGCTCTCCAATCTGTCCGAAAAGATGCATTACCAGCTCTCGCGTGCCTTCAACTTTGCCAAACGCAGCGCCAAAAACGGCCATTACACGCTGGACCAGCTCCTGTATGCGGTGCGCCAGACGGGTGAAGGCAAGAAGGATGAAGAGAATTTCGACGATGAAGACCCGACCACCGGTGCGCTGATCTGGCGCCTGCAAAGCGCATTGGGCAACAGTCACATCTTCCATGACTTCGAAAATATGGAACTGGACGAACTCTTCAAGCCGGGCCAGTGCACCATCGTCCAGTTGAACGAAGTGGACGGCCGCGAACAGCAGGTAATCGTCGCCACGTTGCTGCGACGCGTCTACCAGGCACGCATGGACACCACCAAAAACAAGGTCGCGCGCGGCGACCGCACCTATATGCCCTACCCCGTTTTTTGTCTGATCGAGGAGGCCCACAACTACGCGCCGGCCAACGCCGACGCCGTCAGCTCCGAGGTGCTCAAGACCATCCTGAGCGAGGGTCGCAAGTTCGGCGTGAGCATCGGGCTGATCACACAGCGGCCGGGCAAGCTCGACAGCGACGTGCTCAGCCAGTGCATGACCCAGTGTATCATGCGCATCACCAACCCGATCGACCAGGACAAGATCGCTTCATCGGTGGAGAGTGTCGGCCGCGACCTGCTCAAGGAACTCTCCAGCCTGAGCAAGGGGCAAGTGATTGTGAGCGGCGCCAGCGTCAACACGCCTGTGCTGCTGCGCGTGCGCCAACGCATCACACGCCACGGCGGGCAGGACCTGAATGCCCCGGAGGAATGGTTGACCTGGTTCGCCGAAGATCACCCGGCGGAGGAAGCGCGCGAGAATGCGCTCTTCACCGAGAAGAAGATTACCTACGAGGAGGACGGCGACGTGCTTTGGGCCTAGGCAGCCGGCGGGGGCAGGCTCGGTGGGCGCCGGTAGGCGTCAAACTGGCGGCGCAGTTCGACCTCACGGTCGGCGGCGGCGCGTTTGCCTTCCTCCAACGCATAGTCGAGCCGTGAGCGGTAGTTCTGGTCATACGTAGCGCCGTCGGCCGGACCGAAAAAGTAGTTCACCGCAAAAGCAACAACTGCGCCGATGGCGACGCCGATGATCAAATAGGATCCTTTACCCACGATTGCATTTCCCCCACTGCGTGTATGGTCGACTGCGCTGATTATAACAGGAAGCGCCCATCGGGGGCGAAAACAAAGGTAAGGCACAGTTCGTGACACAGGGCGGGGAATGCAAGAGGGCGGCCCAAGTGGCCGCCCTCTTGTTTCACATCGATTGGCGCCGTAGCTAGTTCACATGCTGTGCGCTGCCGTCGACGATGTTGATGGTCTGCACCTTCTCGGCGGCGGCAGCATTGCGGCTGGCCACAACGGGCTGCCCTTCCTCTTGCGGCAGGAACATGCCGACCGCCACGTAGAGCACCGCACCCAGCCCCATCGTGCCCAGGGCAAAGGCGCCCCAGATCAGGCGCACGAGGTTGGCGTCGATGCCGAACTTCTGCCCGATGCCGCCGCAGACGCCCAGGAGCATCTTGTTCGTGCCGCTGCGCCGCAGTGGGACACTGTTGCGGGCGGAGGAGAAGCCGGACTTCATCTGGTCGCCGCTCGGCAGCTTGTCGCCAAAGGCATCCTTCACCTTGCGTGCGGCACCGGCCACTTCCTTGTCCAAATCCTTCTCGCTGTTCGCACGCAGCAGCAGATAGCCGGCGCCGATCAGCAGGGCCGGCCAGAAGAGAATGCCGATCACGCCCCAGAACCCACGCCACATCCCGGGCAGGATACCGAGGTTGGCCAGCAACCAGAGACCGCCCAGCCCCATCAGCAGGCCCGCCGCCCAGGTCACGCCCTTCTGGCTAAGTTCCAGCGCCGGTGGCTTCATCTGGCCGACGGTGTTGGTGCCGGTGGGCAAGAACATCGCCAGCAGCAGGTACGCCAGGAAACCGCCGCCCCACGTCGCAAAGGTCGCCACCACCCAAATCACGCGCACGAGCACGGGATTCCAGTTGAGGTACTCGGCAACGCCGCCGCACACGCCGGCCACCAACTTGTCGCTGGGGTGACGATAGAGCATCCGCCGGGCAAATAGAGCCGGTGTATTGCCGCCATTGGCGCCGGTATCCACACCCTGCGCCTGCACGGTCTGACCATTGGTCGTGGCCGTGGTCTGATTCGTCGTGTCATTCATCGTATTCATGCTGTCTCCTTCACCTGACGCCCTTGCATAGGGCCTGGTAACAAACTCCGGTTTTCCCGGGTAATTGCGTTGTCGGGTAACAATACGATGGCGTGCACAAAAGGTTGCAGGATTCGATTGGCAATGACAACGGTGTAGATCCAATGCAGGTGCAGCCGTTCCGTCACGTGATACAATCGGAGGAGAGGATGGCCTTGGCGAGAGAGCTTGATGGGTGGCAGGGAAGGGTTGGCATGATCAGACTTGGCTTTCCGGTGAAGGTGCTCGGCGCGCCGCTGCGGTCGCATGACAGCCGGCGCTGGCAGAACGAACCCCATTTGAGCGTCAGCCTGGCCTATCTGCGCGATCTCTTTGCCTATCTGGACAGGCAGGATATTCGTTTCTATCGCCTGGCCGGCCAGTTGGCGCCGTATGTCACCCATCCAGACCTGCCGGCTTTCCATCGCCAGATCGATGAGTGCGCCACGGAGTTGGCGGCCACCGGCGATCTGGCGCGCCAATCTGGGATCCGGCTGACGATGCATCCAGCCCACTACGTCCAACTGAGCAGTCCCGATGAGGCCCAAACGGCACGGGCGCGCGCCGAACTGATGGTGGCCGATCGCTTGTTCGAATCGATGGGGCTTGGGGAAGATTCCGTGCTCGTGGTGCACGTGGGCGGCGTCTACGGGAACCTGGCGGCCGGGCGCGAGCGCTTTGTCGCGCAGGTGGATCGGCTGCCGCGCAGCGTGCGCCGCCGCCTTGTGCTGGAGCATGACGACCGCCGCTACGCGTTTGAGGACGCCTTGTGGATCCACCGGCGCACGGGTGTCCCCATCGTGTTGGACACGCTGCATCTGCGCTGCCTGAATCCAACCGGGCGCTCCTTGCGCGATGCCTTGACCACGGCATTGGCCACCTGGCCGCCCGGCCAGCGGCCAAAGATTCATTTCAGCAGCCCTCGCACCAGCCTGCGCATCGTCCACCGCGCCGGCGTGGAGCATCTACAGATGCCTCTCCCCAACCAGCACAGCGATTTTCTCGACCCATTCACCTGCATCGACTTGTTGCGCATTGCGCACGCGGACGGCCTGCGCCCCTTCGACATCATGCTCGAAGCCAAGGCCAAGGATCTGGCGCTGCTGCGCCTGCGCAGCCAGATCGCGCAGTTTGCGCCGGAACTGGAGGGGGTAGTGGGGTGAGCGGGTGCGGGATGATGTTTGTAAGAGGGGTGGGCAACTGGGGGAATTGGGGGGCATGATGGTATCTTGCACGAGGAAAGGATGCTGAGCAATGGAATACCAATTCACGATGGAACAGTACGAACGCAGCGCCGACTACATCCGGCAGCACACACGCCACCAACCGGCAGTGGGCCTGGTGCTTGGCAGCGGGTTGAGCGGGCTGGCCGAACAGATTGCGCAAATCGACGTCATGGATTATGGCGAGATCCCCAGTTTTCCGGTCAGCACCGTGGCCGGCCATGCCGGCCGGCTGGTGATTGGGGAGCTGGCGGGGATCACCGTCTGCGCCATGCAGGGGCGCTTTCATTATTACGAAGGCTACGCCATGCAGCAGGTGACGCTGCCGATCCGGGTGATGCAGCGCCTCGGCATCAACACGCTGATCCTGACCAACGCCGCCGGCGGGATCAACCCGGGATTTGCGGTGGGCGACATCATGCTGATCGAGGATGCCATCAATTTCATCGGGATGGCTGGCGTCAATCCCCTGCGCGGGCCGAATCTGGACGAATTTGGGCCACGCTTCCCGGCGGTCAACCGCACCTACACGCGCCGTCTGCGCGTGCTGACCAGCGCGGTCGCCAAGGCACAGGGGATTGCGCTGCACCATGGAGTGTACGCAGCGCTGTCCGGGCCCAACTTCGAGTCGCCGGCCGAAATCCGCATGCTGCGCACGCTGGGCGTCGATGCGGTCGGCATGAGCACGGTGCCGGAAGCGCTGGTGGCCCATCACGCCGGCATGGACGTGCTGGCCCTGAGCACAATCACCAACGTGGCGGTCGCCGAACTGGATGCGACCGGCGAACCAAGCCACGAAGAAGTGGTGGATGCCGGCAAGATCATCGTACCCAAACTGACCCATCTGCTTCTCGGCGTTCTGGCGCGCCTGGCGAACAATGGATCGACCATCAGAGAAAATCCGCTATGAGCTTCTTTAAGAATCTGTTTGGCGGTTCGCATCTGGATGGCGCCGCCCTTGCCCACTCCCAAGCATTGAAGGAATATGCTCAGGTGGACCTGCTTGCGCGTTTCGATCCGGCGCGAGCGCTTCATGATGTTTCCGAGCAGCAGCGCTGGTCACGCGTTCTGCCCAAACCCTATATGGACACCGTTGCGCAATTCCTGAAAATCAGTTGGCTGGAACAAGCACCCGACGGCAGTTATCGGGTGACCGCCGTCGCCATGCCCTTTGTAACGGCCTATCGGCAGCGTCTGATGCAGGAGCGCGAGCTGGCGCAGCAGCAGGTGCGTGATGCGCTGGACAGCCGGATGACGAGCGAGGCGCTTACCATCCGCCGCCAATATGAGAACCGTCTGCCGTTGGGCCAGGCCGAATGGACCGGCCCGGAACCACAGATGAGCCACAGTTCGGTGACACGCCAGATATTCTTCCTCGACCACTGGATGCTGGATGGCCTGAGCGAAGAGACGGTGACCTGGCTGAAACGCTACGCGGCTGAGGAGCATTTGTGGGGCGCCCACTGGATGCCGCCGGCCAGCACCGTCCCGCAATCCGTGCAGCGCGAACTGGCTCAGCCAGGCACGCTGGACGGCGTCGAAGGGGCCTACTGGAAGGCTTATCAGATGGGGCTCTTTGTCGACAACCAGGAAACGTGGCGACGCTGCAAGGGCGGCGATCACGTGCGGCGCATCGAAATCGCCGGCCCCGATGACGCCTACACCTGCCCGGTTTGCCAAGAGGCATTGGGCAAACAATTCCTGGTCGCCCGTGTCCCCGAATTGCCGCACAAAGCCTGCACCTCCCCGCGCGGCTGCCGCTGCCGCTACGAGCCGGTGCTAGAGACAATCGAAGAAATCCCGCTGATGGGCTAATCAGAGCCACGCACGTCAGTAAGTGGGTGCGATCAAAGCTCGACCGGCAGCGCGGCCGGCGCCGTTTCGACCACTTCGACCTTGCCCGTGAGGCCATGCTGCACCTCCCACCGCCAGGCCCACAACGACGTGGCAATCCCAAACGCGATCAGCATCACCACAAGCCAGAATTGGTCGTGCAGGGCTGCCACAATGGCTTCCGGTTGCGCAACATCCAGGCCGACGGCGCCGCCGGCGTGGACAGCCAGCCGGCTGTAGAAGAAAGCCCCCAACACCGCAATGCCGATCACCTGGCCCAGCGTACGCACCATGCTCAAGACGGCAGATGCTACGCCCAGCCGGTTTTGGGGCGCCGAACCCATGATGGCGCTGTTGTTGGGCGAATTGAAGATGGCCATCCCCGTCGCCACCGGCAGCATGCGCAGCACATAGCCCAACGGCGTGCCATCCACGCGTAGCGTCGTCATCAACACATAGCCGGCAAAGATAATGCACAACCCCACCAGGCTCACCTTGCGTGTGCCCAGGCGATCGGACAGCATGCCCGACGCCGGCTGCACAAAGGCCATGATCAGCGGCACGACAGCCATCAACAACCCTACGGTTTGCAGCGGTTCATGGAGCACCAGTTGCAGGTAGAAAGGCAGCAGCAGGACGACGCCGGAGATGGCCACAAAGACCAGCACACTGGTGAAGAGATTCAGGCTGAACTGCACCTCGCCGAAAAGCGCCAGGTCGAGCATGGGATAGCGCACATGCGTTTCGAGCCAGACAAATAGCAGGAGCGCAAGGATGGCGCTGGCAAGCAGGCCCACGACCGGAAGCGTCAGGAAGCCGATCCCTTGCCCCAGCGTAATGGCCAGCGTGGCGCAGAACAGCCCAATGCTCAAGGCCGCCGCACCGCCAAGGTCAAAGGTCTCACGCCCACCTTTCGGCCGTAACGGCGGCACGAACAAGACCACAAGCGCAAAAGCGGCGGCGCCGATCGGCACGTTGACGAAGAAAATCCAGTGCCAACTCAGATACTGCAGCATTACGCCGCCGATCGCGGGGCCGATGACAATCCCCATCGAGATAAAGCCGGCGGCAAGGCCAATGGCTTTGCCGCGCTCGTGCGAAGGCCAGGTTTCGGTGAGGATGGCGATGCCCAGGGCCAACATCATGGCGGCGCCAATCGACTGCAAAAAGCGAAAGCCGATCAGCCAGTAGACGCCTTGGGCGATGCCGCACAGTGCAGATCCCAGCAAGAAAAGCACGATGCCGGCCGAGAAGACCCGTTTCTTGCCCATCATGTCGGCCAGGCGTCCCATGCTCACCAACAGCACGGTCAAACCAAGCAGGTAGGCAAGCACCACCCATTGCACGGTCGGGAAATCAGCGTGAAAATCGTCCATGAGCGTCGGCAACGCCACGTTGACGATACTGCCGTCGACGCTGCCCAGAAAAAGGACGACGCCGACCGCAACAAGAATCCACCACTTGTGGGTGGTGACTGGGTTGATGGGGTCTTGGGTAGATACGGTCATGGTGTTGGATGCTTCCGGTCGATCAAGTGGGCGACGTAGCGAAGGGTGATTCTATCATGGGGGGCGCGTATTGTCTGAACCTGCCAATTCCCCAATCGCGCCTGTCGTATGGTAAACTTGAGTGCGGCATTTTTCCATGCACACACAGCGGCCTCGCAGCATGGTTGTGCGAGGTTTTTCATATCCAGACAATGGGAGAACGTACCATGAGCTACGACGGCCGGGTGTTTACGGTGCAGGTCGGACAGGTGGAACGAAGATTACCCCTCTTTGAGGTGGCGCCAGGCGTAAAGATCGCCATTTTCAATATGTTGGGCGACACCGAAATGGTCGAAACGGCCGCTGGTCTGCTGGCTGGCCGCATGCCGATCGGCGCCGAAGTAATCGTGGTTCCCGAAGTCAAGGCCATCCCCTTGGGGCATGCGTTGGCAGTGCGCACGGGTCTGCCCTTCACAATCGTGCGCAAGATCAAGAAGCCCTACATGGCCGACACGCTCGAAGCGGAAGTGATCAGTATCACGACCGGTGCCCCGCAAACCCTCTTCTTGGACGGCAAAGACCTGGCGCTGGTACAAGGCAAAAAGGTCCTGTTGCTGGACGATGTGATCAGCACGGGGAGTACGCTGCGTGGCCTACGCCAACTCATGGCACGTGCCAATGCCACCATCGTCGGTGAGATGGCCGTTTTTACCGAAGGCAAACCGGAAGATTGGTCTGAAGTGATTTCGCTGGGCAATCTGCCCATATTCTCTGATTAACGCATCCCTATGGCAAACATCCTGGACCAGGTCGCGCGTATCGCCGACCGCTTTAACGAAATCACCGAGCAAATGGGCGACCCCACTGTGGCGGCTGATTTCTCGCGCCTCAACGAACTCGATCGCGAACGTAATGAGATCGAGGAATTGGCCCAAACCTACCAACGCTACCAGGAAGTTGTCAAACAACTTGAGGAAAACCGGCTGCTGCTGGAAGACGGCGACGCTGAACTTCGCGAACTGGCACAGATGGAGATTGATAGCCTCGCACCCGAGCAGCAACAACTCGAACGCACCATGAAGGCGCTGCTGTTGCCCAAAGACCCAAACGACGACAAAAACGTCATCGTCGAAATCCGCGCCGGTACGGGCGGCGACGAGGCTGGGCTATTTGCCGCCGAGCTTTACCGCATGTATATGCGCTGGGCTGAGGCTCACAAGTTCAAGATCGAGGAACTCAGCGGCAACGACACCGGCCTGGGGGGCATCAAGGAAGTCATTTTTGCCGTCAAGGGCAAGGGCGCCTTCAGCAAGCTAAAATATGAGTCCGGCGTGCACCGAGTGCAGCGGGTGCCGGTCACCGAAAACGCCGGCCGCATCCACACCAGCGCCGCCACCGTCGCCGTGCTGCCCGAGGCCGACGAGATCGACGTGCAGGTCAACGACAACGACATTCGCATCGACATCTTCCGCAGCAGCGGCCCCGGTGGCCAGAGTGTCAATACCACCGATTCGGCCGTGCGCCTGACGCACATTCCCTCCGGCATCGTCATCTCCTGCCAGGATGAAAAAAGCCAGCTCCAAAACAAGCTCAAGGCGATGCGCATCTTGCGCACACGGCTGTACGAACTCGAGGTGCAGAAGAGCCAAGATGCCATGGGCACAGCGCGGCGCAGCCAGATTGGTTCGGGAGACCGCAGCGAAAAAATCCGCACCTATAACTTCCCCCAAAACCGCGTCACCGACCACCGGGTCAATATGACGGTCTATCAATTGGATATGGTGATGAACGGCAAACTGGACGAGTTTATCGACGAACTATCCTCCTTCGACCAGGCAGAACGTCTACAAGCCATCAGCGTCGCGATCGATGAGTAGGCTGCGCCGCCCTCCGTCAGAGCCGCGAGCGTAAGCGAGCATCCCGCCAAGAGCAGGCGCGCCGTCGCGCACACGTCAGCGGATAGTGGGGCAACAGTGCAGCATCTGCCCAAACGTTGTGGCCTGCCGGACGTTGCACAGATCTGACTTTTGGGTACAATAGAAGAACGCGAGGGTGAAAAGATGCATTCGACGGCGAATGCGATGACGACGCTCTCCCGCCCCTGTTTTTGCTCCCAGGAGGTAAATCTTGGCGCTTTTGTCTGTGTTACAGCCGGTGATGTGGACGCTGACGCCCGCCACCGCAGTTGGACGCGCCGTCAATGCGGCGACGCAACGTCTGGAAGAGGCCGGCAACCCCACCGCCCGTCTTGACGCCCAAGTCATTCTAGCACATGTCCTTGGCGTCGGACGAAGTTGGCTGTTTGCCCACTACGAATACGTACTCGAACCCGGGCAGAGTGAACGTTATACGGATCTGATTGCCCGGCGCATTGCCCACGAGCCGGTGGCCTACCTGGTGGGCCGCAAGGAATTCTACGGAATCGAACTGCAGGTCGACCATCGCGTGCTCATCCCGCGTCCCGAAACCGAAATGCTGGTGGACACGGTGCTAGATCTCGCGGCCACCCAGGCTCCTGCACCCCTGAAGATTGCCGATGTCGGCACCGGCAGCGGCGCGATTGCGCTGGCGGTGGCTGCCAATGCCCCGAATGCCCAGGTGTTCGCCCTCGATCTGAGCGTCGACGCCCTGAACGTGGCGCGCACCAACATCGCGCGGCTGGATACACGCCGCCAAATTACAACGCTGCACAGCAACCTGCTCAGCGCGCTCCCGGAGTGCGTCGACGTCATCGTGGCCAACCTGCCCTACGTCAACAGCGCCGATTATGGCACGCTCGATCCCGATGTGCGCGCCTATGAGCCGCAACTGGCATTGGAATCCGGTCCCCAAGGGCTGGACGCCATCACCAATCTACTTCAGCAAGTGGCGCACTACCTTCGCGCGGGAGGAACGGTGATCCTGGAGATTGGCTATGATCAAGGATCTCCGGTCGTCGAGCTGGTCAACCGGTTGCTGCCCCAGGCCCGCCATCTTGAACTGACCCAGGACTATCAGGGCCATGATCGGATGGTGACGTTTAGTCTCTGAGCGAAAAGCGGAGGGGCACTTATCCGTGCCCCTCCGCTCCTGCACTCACCCACTCACCCACTTCTTTGCATCTTTGTGGCGATTCCCGTATGCTTCTTCTTTATGCGACCATTTGACCTTGTCATCCTCGATCTCGACGGCACGATTCTGAACCCATACAAGCGCGCCACGGTTACCCCGGCGGTGCACGACGCCATTCTGGCGGTGCAGGCGGCGGGTGTGCCGCTGACCATCGGCACCGGACGCACGTTGGACTATCTGCGCCACCAATTTCCCGGCGAGTTGCACCTGACGTATCCGGTGATTACGACTCAGGGCGCCGTCATCGGCGATCCGCAGAGCGGCCATGTGCTTGCCGAACTGACTATCCCCCTGACCGACGCACGCACGTTGGTGCGCTGGCTGGACGGCGATGGGGTGATGGCCGGTCTCTATTTTCTTGACCAGGACGGAGCCACGCACGTCTATCGCAACCAAATCGGTCGCACACCGGAAGAGGAGGAGTTGCTCCACCACTTGCTGGGCCACCCCTCCACCTACGCTGCACAATTTGCACCGTTGCTGGCAGCGCCCGACGCCCATCCACCGGTCAAGGCGATCACCTTCGAAGACCCTGCCAAGAGCGGCCGCGATTTGGCCGTCACGTTGGAAGAGATTTTTGCGCCGGGGCTTTCGATCATGCGCACGCACATCTGGCTGGTCGAGGCGACGGCCAATGGCGTCGATAAGGGCAGCGGCTTGCGCCGGCTGTGCGCCATGCTGGGCGTCGACCCGCGCCGCGTGATGGCTGTCGGCGACAGCGAGAACGATATCCCTATGCTCCAAGCGGCTGGCTTTGGCGTAGCCATGGGCAACGCGACCGACAGCCTCAAGGCCATCGCCGACTGGATCGCGCCGACCATCGACGAAGATGGCGCTGCCGTGGCGCTGCGCAAGTGGGTGCTGGGCGAGTAGTCTTCCCGCATGACCCTTTCCGCATTCGTGCTCATCCTCACGGCAGCCTTCATCCACGCCAGTTGGAATCTGCTGGCCAAACGCGCCGGCGGCGGCGCGCCCTTTGTCTGGGCGGCGGCGGTCGCCGGCACGCTCCTTTTTCTCCCCATCAGTATCGCCCTGGGCACCTTCCAGCAAGTGAACTGGAACGGGCAGACTGTCGTTTTCCTGGCCGGCAGCGGCCTGCTGCAGACACTCTACTTCATAACCCTGCAGCGCGGCTACAAAGTTGGCGATCTGTCGCTGGTCTACCCAGTGGCACGCGGCACCGGCCCGCTCCTGGCCACATTGGGGGCGATCATTTTGCTGGGGGAACGACCGGCGCCGCTCGGCGTGGTGGGGGCCGGACTGGTGGTGGCCGGCGTGTTTGCGATCTCCGCCACGGCCCCGCGCACCAACGCCAGCCGCCAATCGGCGATCCTCTATGGGCTGCTGACGGGGATGTTCATCGCGTCCTACACCTTGTGGGATAAGGTGGCCGTCAGCGCCCTGCTCCTTCCACCCGTCCTGTATGACACCATTTCCGTTGCCGTGCGCGCGAGCCTGTTGACGCCGATCGGCGTGCGCCACTGGCCGGAGGTGCGCACCCTGTGGCGCGACCACAAATGGGAAATCGTAGGCGTCGGTTGTCTGAGCGAGTTCGGCTACATCCTCGTGCTCACAGCGCTGAAAACGACGCCCGTCATCTACGTGGCGCCCATGCGCGAGATCAGCATCCTGATCGGCACGGTCATGGGCGCGCGACTCCTCGCCGAAGGCCACCTGCGCCAGCGGCTTATCGCCGCCAGCGCCATCCTGTTAGGCGTGGTTGCCATCGCGTTTAGTTAGGCACCCCTAGGTGCGACGCACCTAGCCAAAGCGGGCGTAGGCGAGCAGGTCGTCCAAGCTCGCCGTCGCCAGACCGATCACGTGGTCGGCGCCTCCATAATAGACATAGACGATGCCATCCACCACGGCGCTGCCGTTGTTGAAGACTACGTTCGGCACATCGCCGCGCAGTTCCCATAGCTCTTGGGGCCAGAGGATCGGTTCTTTGGGGCGCCCAGGTAATCAGATTCTCGCTGCGGGCGATCATGGGGGTGATCCCGCCGCCAAAGATCGTGGGATCACCACTGCCGTGGAACTCCCGGCCATAGGCAGTGTAGGTCATGTAGAAGATCCCGTCGATCAGGGTCACGCGCGCATCCTCGACGCCACGCGAGTCGGTGCCGTCGACCGGCTCCAAAACGGGGTGACGCAGCCGATTCCAGTGCACGCCATCGACACTGACCGCATAGCCGATGCGGCTGACCCAATCCAGCCCTTGGGCGCGGTAGTGCATGTGAAACAGTCCATTGTGGTGGATCACCGACGGATTGAAGACGTTATAGCATTCCCAATCTGAGGTCAGGTCCGGCACCATAACCGGATTGCTTGGATGGCGGGTGAGCCGAAATGACAAGAGCTATCTCCTTTGGTTAGGTGGCAAAGGTGGTTCCAGCGCACGCTGCTACCCGGTGATGGAGCCGGCATACGTCTGGTCGATCCAGCGCAGCACAAAGAGTACGACGACCGAAACAAAGATCAGGACCACCGACAGTCCCAGGGCTACGTCCAGGTTCGTTTCAAAGCCAACAAAGATCGCCAGCGGGATGGTCTGGGTGCGGCCCTCCATGTTGCCGGCAAACACGATCGTGGCGCCAAATTCGCCCAGGGCGCGCGTCCAACATAGAATCGTGCCCGCCAGCAGTGCCCGCCACGCGATCGGCAGCATGACGAGGCGAAACACTTGCCATTCATTCGCCCCTTCCACCACGGCCTGCTCGCGTAATTCATGCGCGACTGCACCAAACCCGATTCGAGCGGTGCGCAAGTAGAGCGGCGCCGCGATAAAGGTTTGGGCGAGAATCACCGCGGCAGTCGTGAAAGGCAACCGGATTCCCAAGGCATCCAGCGGGCGCCCGAGAACGCCGTTACGGCCAAACGCCAGCAGCAGCGCGATGCCGGCAATCAGCGGCGGCAGCACCAGCGGCACATCCAGCGCCAGTTCGACCCACGATTTGCCGCGAAAAGAGACGCGCCCCAGCACATAGGCCAGTGGCGTGCCGGTCAGCACGGCCAGACAGGTGCTCAAGGTCGACGTGAGCAGGCTTAAGCGGATGGCCGCCAGGAAGGTCGGATTGGTCCAGTACGCCAGGGCTTGCTGGGTCACCCCGCGCCAGATCAGCACCAGCAGCGGGATGACCAGAACAAGACCGAGCAGCAGTCCGGGCAGCGCTAGCAGCCAGAAGCGCCATTCGCGCCAGACAAAGCGATCGATCGGTACAGTTGAATTCACGGCTTGGCGGGCAGGAACCCCTGGGCCTGCAACATCGCCTGGGCTTCGTCCGACAATACATACGCCACAAACGCGTTGGCCAGGTCAGGATTCGCGGTTCCAGCCAGGGGCGCCAGCATAAACGCGACGGTCACATTGGCTTCGGGCGGGATCGGCAGCGTCGCGAGTGCCGGCGCCGCCACCGCATCGGTCAAGTAGACGATCCCGGCATCGGCCTCACCCAGGCTGATCTTGCTGACAATCGGCTTGACCCCCAGTTCGTTTGATACGACGTTGGCCAACGCTTTTTCCTTGAAGTCCGGCGCAACGGCGGCACTAAGATTTTCGAGCAATTTCTGCGTCGCCATGCCCACCGGCAGGTCCGGCGCTGCGATCAACAGGCGCACGCCCGGGCGCGCCAGATCAGCCGGCGCGGCGATATTGGCGGCATTGCCCGGCGGTAGAATGAGGATCAACTGATTGCGCGCCAATCCCTTGATCTGGTCGGCGGTCACCAAATTCTTCTCCACCAGGGCGTCGATATCGGCACGCCCGGCGGTCATCAACACATCGGGCGTGGCGCCCTCTTCAATCTGGGTGCGCTGGGTTGGCGTGTGACCAATTTCAAACAGCACTTTGACATCGGGCTGGGTGGCCTCAAAGCCGGCGCCCAGCAGCTTGGTCGCTTCCGCCAGGGCACTCGGCGCAAACACCGTGATTTCAGTGGGTTGGGCTGGGGCCGGCGCCGCAGGTTCGGTTGCCACGGGTGTGACCGGCTGGCATGCGCTCAGCCCGATCATACAAACGGTCAGAAGTATCACGAGCGATCTGGTTCCTACAAAAAGGAAACGCATGGTGTTCTCCATCAAGCATCTACTGGGCTGATCAAGCATAGGCATGTGCAGAAGACCATAGGCAGGGGCCTGCGTCTTCTGTCTGAATCCACGGTTTAGTAGTCGAGAATCTTGTCGGCGTCAAGGATCAACTGCGCAAGAGCGTCATCATCGCCGATGGTCGCACCCGCGCGCAGCAGCGATTCGTCCAAACCAATGGCTGCGGCGCAATGTGGGCAAATCAACAGTTTTCCGCCAGCGCCGACGAACTGGTCGTACATCTCAAGCTGTTGTCGGCGGTATATGTCAAGTGAATCACAATATGTTGTGTCATGAAGATTTCTCCTCTTGTCTTTATTGGGTTCGCTGAATTTACGTTTTGGCTGACCGTGCGTAGACTCCGAGCAGCGCAAAACGGGGCGGCGGTGTAGGTACGACGCTAGGGTAACCGGGTGGGAACAGGATAGCCAGCGCGCATTCACGCCGCACCGGCAGACGGATAGGGCGCAGTTGTGTCGACGTGAACACCAATGTGAGGATCGTCACAACCAGAATGGGCGGCAGCGATTGGCTCGCGGTTCCCCCGGCGTCGGTGGCTGCCGGACACGGCTGTACGCCAGTTGCGGGGGCGTGTCCGGGAGGGTGCATGTCGCTCAGCGGCGCCGGCGCACAAGTCGCCCCTGGCGGGATCAGGCCAGGCGTGCGCTCGTGATGGCCGTCAGGCTGGGTTGTTATGGCCAGAGAAGGAGCCGAAAAAACAAAGTGCGGGTGCGCATGCGGATGGTCAGGGGTCGCCCACGCACCCCAACAAAGGAAGGGCAAAACCAACGCCCAATAGAGGACAAAAAAGCCAATGATGCATGGCCTCCATGCCCCAAGTAGTAGATGAACAAGACGTTGCACAGCAATCATTGGATGCACAACTGTTTATCGTATGCATAGGAAGATTTTTGTACACTATACCCGGCTCTTAACAGTCCGTCAACTCTCATTAACGACCTGCGTAAGCAAAGCGAGTCCGGATCTGTTCACGCGGCCGCAGCGTGGGCCGTTCATCCACATTGCATCGAGCACCGGTTCTGACATACACTAGCGGAGATGCCATCTACTCCACAACCATCCATCCCACAACTCTTTGCAGCCTTTTTGCGATTGGGCATCACGGCCTTTGGCGGACCCTCGATGATCGCCTATATCCGCACACTGGCCGTAAAAAAGAATCAGTGGCTGGACGCAGAATCCTTTAGCGATGGCGTTGCCCTTTGTCAGATGATCCCAGGGGCAACGGCGATGCAAACCGCCGCCTATGTGGGATTGAAAACACGCGGCGTACGCGGGGCAAGCGCGAGCTTCATTGGCTTTGGTCTCCCCGCCTTTCTGTTGATGATGGCGTTTGCCGTTCTATACACCTACACCCACAATCTGCCGATCGTAGGCTCAGCTTTCAGTGGCCTGCAGGCGATCATTGTTGCCATTGTCGCCAATGCCACGCTGTCGTTTGGCAAAACTACCCTGAAAGACTGGAAGTCCTTCGCCATTGCAGCCGGTGCGGCGCTGTTGTTCGGCCTCAACGTCAACCCAATCATCGTGATTCCTTTGGCCGCGGTGGGGGGATTGCTACTGCTCAAACCCAAACAACCAACGCCCCATCATTCTGCGTCTGCCCCACAAACCCCGTCCTATACAAAGCCACTCTTGATCATCCTGTTGGTTGCCGCAAGCGCCTTTCTGCTGCTTTTCCTTTTCGACCAGACGCTGTTCGGTCTAGCCGTTCTGCTGGTGAGGGTAGACCTGCTCGCCTTTGGCGGCGGGTTTGCCTCGGTGCCCCTGATGTTCCACGAGATTGTTGAAGTCCGTCATTGGATGGACAGCCAGACTTTTATGAACGGGATCGTGCTCGGACAAGTGACCCCTGGGCCAGTCGTCATTACGGCAACCTTCATCGGCTATTTATCGGGCGGGCCGCTTGGGGGAGTGATTGCGACGATCAGCGTCCTCTTGCCCTCTTTTCTATTGGTGATCGGGATCTCACCCTACTTCGACCGCTTGCGGGCTTCACCTTCTTTCAACAAAGTGATTGGCGGCGTGTTGTGTTCCTTTGTCGGGTTACTCTTGACCGTCACCATCCGTTTTGCCACCAACGTTGAGTGGGATTACGCCCATCTACTGCTGGCCGGCGGCGCCCTGATGGCCTTGCTTCTGAAAGTAGATATTCTCTGGGTGGTGGTGATCGGAACAATCATCTCCGTGATCCTGCTGTGACTGGATCTGTCGTGATCCGGCGCCTCCACTTGCGGCGTCTGGTCAGACCCCCAAATCGGCGATGCTCTCGCTGGTCGCATTGCCGCCCGCGGGCAAATCCTGGTATAATCAAGCCGCGTCTATAGAACATCGGTTCACTTTATGCAAAGCTGTGGTGGGGGTTAGCCCGGGTTGCAGGCTGATCCCTTCGTTGGTTTCCCTTCAGCCGGCATGTCTCACGCGGGCACAACCAACGATGAAAATGTCCTTGCGTTCTTTGTGTTCTCTGTGTTCTTTGCGGCTAAGCATTTTCAGGCTAGTGGTGTCATGGCTGACGATTTTGTCCATCTGCACGTCCATTCTGAATATTCGTTGCTCGACGGGCTAGGACGCATCAAGAACCTGGTCAAGGAAGCAAAACGCTTGGGCCAGCCGGCTCTGGCATTGACCGACCATGGCGTCATGCACGGCGCCGTCGAGTTCTTCCGTACCTGCAAGGAAGTTGGCATCCGCCCGCTGATCGGTGTGGAAGGCTACCAGACGGTTTTTGGGCGACCGATGGGCGGGCGCGACGCGCAGTTCGATAAGGAGAATTACCATCTCCTGATGCTGGCGAAGAACATGACAGGGTATCGCAACCTGCTCCAGATTGCCACGCACGCCCAACTCAACGGCTACTATTACAAGCCACGCGTCGACCACACCTTCCTCGCCGCACACGCCGAAGGCCTGATCGGCACCACCGGCTGTCTGGGCGCCGAAGTGCCGCAGCTATTGGCGCAGGGCAAAGAAAAAGAGGCGTATGAGCGCCTCGGCTGGTATGTCGATGTCTTTGGCCGCGAGAATTTCTTTATCGAGCTGCAGGAGCACTCGATCGGCGAGTTGGTGCAGGTCAACAAAATCCTGGTGCCATGGGCAGAAAAGTTTGGCCTGCAGTTGGTGGCGACCAACGATGTCCACTACGTCCGTGAAGAGGATGGCGGCCCGCACGATGTGCTGCTCTGCGTGCAGACGGGTGTGATGATCAGCGCCCAGAACCGCATGCGCATGAGCGACGGCTCCTATTTTCTCAAGAGCCGCGAGCAGATGGAAGCCACCTTTCGCCCGTACATCGATCTGCCGCCCAGCGCCTTCGACCATACGCTGCGCGTCGCCGAGATGTGCGAGGTCGATCTCGAAGATCCAAACTACCACCTGCCCGACTTACCGATACCGGAAGGGCACAGCTACGCGAGCTATCTGCGCGAACTCACCGAGGAGGGCCTGCGCCGGCTCTACGGCGAACGCGTCGACGACCCCGTCGTGATCGAGCGCAAGGAACGCGAGCTCAAGATCATTCACAGCATGGGCTTCGACGTCTATTTCTTGATTGTGGCCGACCTGTGCAACTTTGCGCGGCGCCGCAACATCTGGTGGAACGTGCGCGGGTCGGGCGCCGGCTCGCTGGTCGCCTACTGCACCGGCATTACGGGCATCGACCCGCTCAAAAACAATCTGATCTTCGAGCGCTTCCTCAACCCCGGCCGCGTGACCATGCCGGACTTCGACTTGGACTTCCCGGACGACCAGCGCGAGGAGATGATCCGCTACACCATCAGCAAGTTCGGCGAGAGCCAGGTGGCGCAGATCGCCACCTTCAATCGCATGAAGGCCAAGGCGGCTGTACGCGATGTGGGGCGTGCGCAGGGGGTTGAACTGGCCAAGGTCGACAAGATCGCCAAGTTGATCCCAGGCATTCCCGGCAAACCGGTGACGATCCAGGATTGTCTCACCGAGGGGCACGAGTTCTACAGCCAGGAACTTACCGAACTCTACGCCAAGGAGCCGTGGGTCAAGGAACTGCTCGACACGGCGATGAAGCTCGAAGGCGTGGCGCGCAACGCCGGCATCCATGCCGCTGCCGTGATTGTGGCCGACCGCGAGCTTCAGCACTACACGCCGCTCATGCGTGGCAGCAAATCGACGATCACCAGCACGATTGCCCAGTATGAGTTCCCCATCCTGGAGTCGATCGGCCTGCTCAAAGTCGATTTCCTGGGCCTGAGCACGCTCTCCGTGATGCGTGAGGCGACGCAACTGATCAAGGAGCGCCACGGCATCGAGTACACGCTCGGCAATATCCCGTATGAGGGTGAGGAGGCGGTGGAAGCCTTTAAGCTCATCACGAGCGGCGAGGTGAGCGGTGTCTTCCAGGTGGAAAGCGCGGGCATGCGCCGTATGCTGACGGAGATGAAGCCGACGCTCTTCGAGCACATCGTCGCCGCCATCTCGCTCTATCGCCCCGGGCCGATGGAGTATATCCCGCAGTACATCCGGCGTATGCACACAGAGGAACCGGTTGAGTTCAAGCACACTCAATTAGAGCCGATTTTGGGTGAGACTTACGGCATCTGCGTCAGCGGCGACGCCATCGTCAGCGATGCACGTTCTGGACAGCGTTGCCGGTTGGATGAGGTCGGCGAGCATTCTGATTTCGTGATCCAGGGAATCGATGCACAGTGGCAGGTCGCACGGGGCAGAGTGCTGCGTTGGATTGACAGTGGGTTCAAAGCGGTTGTCCAGGTCACGCTGCGCAATGGCGCCAGCATCAAACTAACGCCTGACCATCGGGTGCTTACCGAAGATGGTTGGCGCCCTATCGCCGAATTGGCGCCAGGCGCCTACATCGCCACCCCGCCTTGCCTGCTGGAACCCGAACAAACAGAAAAAGTACAAGCAGTCGACCGGCGCAGATTGCGCGTACTGGGCTATCTGATCGCTGATGGTAGTCTGGCTAGCATGGCTTCTGCTGACTTTGTATCGAAGGATCCTTGCCTTCTCCGAGCTTATGAAGACAGCTTGCGAGCCTTTGATGACGTGTCACCAACCTATATCGAGCAGGTTCGTGGTGTCATGCGCATCGGTGCAACAAAGAACAAGGCGGCCGATCTGCATTACCACGCACCTAATTCCTTGTTAGCCTGGCTACGCACCTTGCAATTGAAGGCGCCTTCTGGCGTACGGCCAGGTGGGCTGCGTAGCCATGAAAAATTCGTGCCTGAGTTCGTTTTTACTCTAGACAACCAAGATATCTCTTTCTTCCTGGCCTCCTTGTGGGATTGTGATGGATATGTCGGGCGCAAACTTTGCCATTACAAGACCATCTCATTTCAATTAGCAAACGATGTACAAACATTGCTCATGCGCCTCGGTATCAGGGCGGCAGTATACAAAGCTACGTACCGCCTTGGTCAGCTAAGATCAGGCGTGGGACTAATCGAGGATTCAGAAGAAAGGCGCCAAAGCTATCAGGTCACGTTGTATGACACTGCCCTTTTTGCGCAGATCATCCAGCCACATCTAGTTTCGATAAAACGCACGGTTCGTTGCGCGGGTCGTTTCATGTCCACTATCGACCGCGGAGCCTTCATTGCCGAGGTTGACCAGGCGACGCCGCTTTCTCGCTTGGCGTTGATGAAGGCATACGGAATTGATCGCCAGCACTTTTACCCGCTAGGCCGGCGCCGAGCGCGCATCTCAGCACAGATAGTCGCACCATTGGCGGCGCAACTACCGTTGCCGGAGACCAGCCGTCGCCTCCGCATCGTGTGGGAGGAAATCGTCTCCATCGAACCGGCTGGCGTCGAGCACGTGTATGATTTGACGGTGGAAGGACTGCACAATTTTGTCGCCAACAATATACTTGTGCACAACTGCGTCTACCAGGAACAGATCATCCAGATTCTGAGTAGCCTCGCCGGTTACACACCGGGTGAGGCTGACCTGGTGCGCCGCGCCATCAGCAAGAAAAAAGCGTCGGATATCGAGAAGCACAAGAAGCTCTTTGTGGCCGGCTGCGGGAAGAACGACATCGACGAGGCCACCGCCAGCGACATCTACGCCGACATCGAATTCTTTGCCCGCTATGGCTTTAACAAATGCCTGCCGGGTGACACCGAAATCATCGACGCCCAAACGGGCCGGCTGGTCAGGCTCGAAGATCTGTACACGGGCCGTGCGCGCCTAGGCCAGACGATTACCTGCGACACGGACATGCTGCACCTCAAGCCCGGCCGCATGGCACAGGTGTTCGACAACGGGGTCAAGCCGGTTTTTCGGTTGACCACCGCGTTGGGGCGCACCCTTGAAGCCACGGCCAATCACCCGTTCTATACCATCGATGGCTGGCGACGGCTTGAGCAGTTGCACACCGGCGACCAGATTGCCGTGCCACGCCGGCTGCCGCTGCCGGGTGTGGCCGAGTGGCCGGAGCCCGAAGTCGTTGCGCTGGCCCACGCGCTTGCCAAAGGCCAACGGACGCCCGAAACCGCGATGCCGGCGGCGGTCTTTTCATTGACGCTGCGCCAACTTGGCCTCCTGCTTGGCCGCATGTGGGAAGATGACGGGCGTGTCAATGTCAAGGGCCATAGCCTGTTCTACGCGACATCGTCCGAACGGCTGGCGCGCCAGGTGCAACATCTGTTGCTGCGCTTTGGCATCATCAGCCGGCTGCGAACGGTCACTTTCCCATACAAAGAGGGTGGCATCGGTTACCGGCTGTTTGTGAGCGGTTACGAAAACCTCACCGCATTCCGCCAGGCCGTGGGCACGCATTTTGTCAGCCTAAGCCGCCGGGAGAAGCTGGATCTGCTCTGCCGTACGCGTGTTGGGGCGATCAGGGCCCAAGATGTGGCGCCGGTCGCTAGGGGCACGACACTACAGCACCAGGCGGAGGGCATTGGCGACAGCGACCGGCATGCCCATACCACCGGCAACGATGTCTATTGGGATCGCATCGTCTCCATTGCGTACGCCGGCGACAAGCAAACCTACGACCTGGAAATTCCCGGCACCCACAACTTTGTTGCCAACGACATCCTGGTGCACAACAGTCACGCCGCCGACTACGCCGTCATTACGGTGCAGACCGCCTATTTGAAGGCGCATTACCCCGTCGAGTACATGGCGGCGCAGTTGTTGGTCGAGCGCGACAAAACGGAAAAAGTGGTCAATTTCGTCTCGGAATGCCGGCGCATGGGCGTCGACGTCCTTCCGCCCGACGTCAACTACAGCGGCCTCGACTTTGATATCCAGTTGCGCCCGCCCGATACACCGACGATGGCCCATCGCGACCCCAGCCTGGGCTACCCCTTCCCCGTGCCGGCGGGTTCTTGTATCCGCTTTGGCATGGCCGCCATCAAAAACGTGGGCGAAGGCCCCGTGCAGGTCATCATCGATGCGCGCAACGCCGGCGGTCCCTTCACGGGACTGGAGGAGTTCTGCGACCGCGTCGATCTGCGCCAGGTCAACGAGCGCGCGCTGGAATGCCTGATCAAGGCCGGCGCCGTGGATCGTTTTGGCCGGCGCAGCCAACTGCTGGCGGTGCTCGACCAACTCGTCGCCCAATCCGCCTCCATCCACGACGCCCGCGATAGCGGACAGCTTTCCATGTTCGACCTGATGGGTGGCGCCGGCGAAGTCCATGTGTCGCCGATCAAGCTGCCCGACATCGAAGAGATCAAAGGCAAAGAGAAGCTGCAGTGGGAGAAGGAACTTTTGGGTGTCTATTCGATCAGCCATCCGCTGTTGCAGATCGACGTGGACCTGAAAAAGGTCACGACTTGCTCCTGCGCCGAACTGGACGAACGCTATGATGGCAAGGGCGTCACGCTGGCGGGGATTATCACGGGCGTGCGCACCATCAACACCAAAAAAGGTGACGCCATGGCCTTCGTCCAGTTGGAAGATCTGCAAGGTGCGTGCGAGGCGGTCTTTTTTCCCAAGACATTTGCTGAATACAAGGATAAGCTGGTCGCCGACGCTGTGGTGATTATCAAGGGCAAGGCGCAGACCCGCGAAGGACAGACCAGCCTCCTGGCCGAACTCGTACAGACCCATTTCGACAAGGTCGTTTCCATCGGCGAAGAGCCGCAACGCTTCCAAACCCCCTTGTTTGCCGGCGCGCCGACGATGAACGGCCTGGTGCTTGAAGCGGAGAACGCACCCTGGGATGATGGCATGCCCATCGAGGAGTTCGCCGGCGAGTTTGCCGCGGCTGAGGAGAGTCCTTTCCGCAACGAAGCGCCCGACTGGCTGCGCGACGAGGCCGCGCCGCCACCGTTGGTCGTCGCAATCTCGCCTGCGCCACTACCAGCCAGTGTGATTGATGCGGTTGCCGAAAGTGACGCCGGCGCCGGCGAGGGTGAAAGCGAGGAGAATGATCGGCCGCCAACCGCGGTGCTGGCGCCGCAGAATGGGGCCGCGCCCCAAAAGGAAAGCGCTGAGTCGCCGCAGAGGGCAGTGGTCGCGGCAGTGCCGCCGCTGCCGATCAAGGCCGAAGCAAACGGTGGGAGCCAACCGCGTGGTCTTGGTGCGCAAGAGCCAGATACGGTCGATCCGCCGCTAGCCGAAATTGGCGAGCCGGCCGGCGATGGCCGCCCAGCCCCTGCGCGGCAAAAAAAGGGGGCGGCCAACGGTCATGCGGCGCCCAAGCGGCGCCTGGTGATCACCTTCCGCCGCACCGGCAATTTGGAACGCGACAAGTATCGCCTGCGTGAGATCTACGATACCGTACGTGACCCACGCGGCCGCGATACCTTCTGCATCCGGCTCGTCAACAGCAGCGGCGCCGCCGAGCTGGCATTCCCTAACGACGGCTGTACCATCAGCGAGCGCCTGATGGCAGACCTAACGAAACATTTCCGACTGGAAGTGAGCGTGGAATGAGATGGGGGAGATAGGGTGTGGGCCGAATGACATCCCACATGCCTACTCCTGAAGCATCACCTGCGCCATGTTGTGAATCAACTGCGTGCTCACCTCGGTGGGCAGCCAGCCCACGGACATCCCAAACAACATCAGCAGCGCCCCTTTGGGTTCTTCGAAGTTATCATCGTTGAGCAGCACCAGCACCGGCGCACCGGCGGCTTCGCTGGCTGGGCCACGCGCCAGGGCGTGCTGTGCGTTTGCCGCTGGCTCTTGCGCAGCGTCCAATGGTGTCAGCGGTGGGCTTGCCGCGCTGAGGGTGATCGGCGTGTCGGGGAGACCCTCCACCAATGCAGCCACCCCATCCGCGACCACGATAACATCCTTGATCGGCGATGCCGGCTTGCCGCTCACGCCAAAAAAAGGCATACGGCTGCTGATGGTCAGGTGACCGCCCTCGTTGATGTGGCTGCTGATCACCCGCAGGGCATCGCCGTCGATGCCGCTCGACGTATAACTGGCATCACTCCAGATCACCCACTTGTAGGGCGTCAAGTCCTGGGCGTCGGGGATACCCTGGTTTTCCGTGTTCCAGAGATCGACCTGGTTACCCGCCGCCGTGAGCGCAGTCAGGTAGATCGCCGCTTCGCTCTTCTCGCCTTCGCCGGCATCCTTGTTGTCGTCTATCAGCAAGATGGTGGCCTTGCCATTGCTGGCGGGCGCCACGGGATCGGGCGTGGCGGCAGGATCCGCTGGCGTCGAGGGCGTTGCCGCTGGCGTAAGGGTCGCTGATGCCGTCGTTGCGGGGGAGGCAGATGCCCCTTCGGCGTACGGGCAGATCACCAATTCCTCCTGCATCAGACAACCGGCAAAGTCACGCGCCAGCAGACGCGTCAACCCGGCGCCGATTGCTTGTTCGCTGTTGCCGACCACGGCCAGCATGTGCTGGAACTGATTGTACGGGCGCTGAATAAAGATCTGCGTCTCATCCGCCACCAGGCGAACCCCATCTGTGCGTTCCAGATAGCGTTTGACCTCCACCGTGGGCACGGCCGCCGGCGCCGCTGCCTCGCTGATCGTCGCCGTTGCGCTGATGCCGGCAGTTTCAGTCAGCTCCGCCGTCGGCGTCACCGCTTGTGTGCCGTCCACCGGCGCACCGCCGGCTGCGGTGGTGGTCACCGGCATTGTGCGGGTGACCGGCGTAACATCCAAGGGCAGCGGCGCCCCCGGCGCTGGTGTCGCAGTGACCACCGGCGCTGCCAGCGTCGGGGAGATGGCCGGTGTCGCCGTAATCGCCGCCGTTGGCTCAGGGGTGACTGCCGGCAGCGCAGATGCTGGCGGCGCAACGGGAGTCGTGGTGGCGGTCACCGTGGGCGTAATGACTTCCTCGACGAGCGTGATCCCCAGGTCGCTGAGTAACGTTGTTTGGCTGCCGGCCGCCTGATAGCCGGCCAGATAGATCAGATCTTCTCCCGCGCCGGCTTTGGGGTCGCTGAGCCACGTGTTGGGCGCCAGCGTCAGGCTGCGTCCTGAGCTTTCCAAGGCGCGCTGCAGTTCAGCCGCCTTGCTCAATGCCGCCGCGCCGACGGGGTCGGTGTTGTCAACGACCAACGCCACCTGTTTGTCGAGAAAAGCCGGGAAATCGACGAGGGTGTCGTCACGCTGCGCGCCAGCCAAAAAGTCCGCCACAAAGGCCAGCATCCGGCGGTTGTCGTGGCGTGCCACAAAGGGATCGGTCAGCACATCGAAATCGCTCATGGCCAGCACGCGACCCGTTGACCCGTTGGCGACTAGCCCACCGAGCGCCACGGTGTTGAAGTTGGTCAACCCATTGCGCAAGCTGCTCAAGGTGGTCGACGCGCTGCGCACCTGGGGAACGACGGCGCCGCCAATGCTGCGCCCGCCATAGAAAGCAATGTCGCTGCCGGCTAATGCCTTGGCGCGGTCAAAATAGTCGCCCTGGAAAAAATAGGTGAAATTCTCGTCGTTGGCGACGGTGTCGTAGAGGTAGTCTTCGTTAAAGACCACGTTGAAGGCGGTGGCCAGTTGGTTCGTGTCGCGTGCGGCGTCACTTTCGAGATCAGGGTCGCTGACGAGAAAGAGACGGCCCCCGTCGGCGACAAACTTCTCGACCACGGCAATTTCGGCCGGCGTGTAGAGAAAAAAGGGGCTGATCACCAGCAACCCGCTGGCGTCAACCAGGCGCTTGCCCAGTTCAACTGAAAGGTCGGGGAAGTCGGTAATCTTCTCGATGTCGGTGGTGTCGACGGTGGGCAGCCAAAACTGCAGGTCCAGGCCGCGCGTGGCAAGGGCAGCCGCTAACGGCTGAAATTTATTGCGGTCAATCAGCGAATAATGGGCCAGGTCGACCACAATCGGCCCCCGCTTTAGCTCCGACTGCAACAAAGGCACCGGCGAAGGGATTCCAGCCGGCGTCGGGGTCGGGATGGGCGTGGCGGCAATCGCAGCAGTCGCAATCGCCGGCGGTTGATAGGGACGCAGATTGTACCCTTGCCAGTAGACACGTGCGATTGTGGGCAGGGCCAGCAAAACAAGACCGGCGACGACGATGAGTACCCAGCGCGTGATCGGTTTCATGGCTCAGTCTCCCGCCGGCTGGCGCAGTGTGGAGGGCGATAGCAGGGTGTCGGCCCAGGAACGCCCCGTGCCCCCATTGGGCACCACGCTGTCGCCGTGGCGTTTTGAGGCAAGCGCGCGCAGGGCCGGCGGCAAGGCCGGCACCGGCAAGGGGATGCGACTGTCCAACATGAAAATCGTGCCGGGCGGCGCCTGTGCCATCATCGACTGTGAAGCCTGCGTAGGCGGATCGGGCGGGGGAACGGCAGGCATGCCGAGATACTCTTCCAGCCCGACCACACGATAGGAACTCAGATTCGCCAACTCGGCGGCGGCTTGGATCCCCGCGCTGCGGCTGCCCTCGCCGTCGATCAACCCGACGGCCAACGCTTCGCTGCCGAGATAGATGCGTGCCTCGCCCACTTCCTCCGCCGTCAGCTTGAGCGGGTTCACGGGCGACGCGCTGCGCTGGCTCACGACATTTTTGATAAAGGCCTGTGCCACCAGATCCAGTTGGTGGATTTGGTCAAACCGGCTGCCGCCCTCAAGTTTATAGGGGCCGCTGCTTAACTCGTCCACGGCAATCGAGGGGTCCTCGGGGCGTCCACCACGCGTGCCGATGTTGCCGACATAGGCGCTGGCCGGCGCAAAGATGCGGTTGCCGGCCGCCGCCATGTAATAGCCGCCGCTGGCGGCCAGGCCGTCGACCACGATCACCAGCGGCTTCTGCTCACGCAGGCTGAGCATGGCGTAGTAGATGCTTTCGCTGCTGGTAGCGTAGCCGCCGGGGCTGAGCAACTCGATCACGACGCCGGCGATCTGGTCGTCCTGGCGCGCCGCTTCCAGCAAAGAGATGAACTGTTCGGCGGAATTGAAGTCAATCTCACTGGCAAAGCGTACCAGCCCAATCGCGGGCTGCGGCGCAACTTGGTTGCCCAAGACAAGACCCACAGCCAGGCAGAAGACCAGAAATACAGCGGCAATGGCAATTTCCCACGTGCGGATGGGCATGGCGGTGGCCTTTCACAGGGTGACGCTAGAAAAGAGGTAGGGATATTGGGTGTCGGATGTGAAGCGGCGCGTCGCGCCGCCTGACATCCCACACCCAATGTTCTTTACCCAGCCAGATAGGCGTCGATCGCGTCTTTGGAGATGCGGTACTGGGCGCCGATTTTCTTGGCTTTCAGTTCGCCGGCGTCGATCGCCGCCTGGATATCGACCGGCGTCACTTTGAGGTAGCTCGCGGCCTCTTCCAATGTCATAACCCCCGGCGTTGCACCGGCGGCGGCAGCGGGAGCCGCGGCAGCAGCCGGCTGTGCCGGCTGGCCCGGCTGCATGGAATTCATGATCATGCCGGCCATGCCCGCACCCATGCCCATCCCTGCGCCCAAACCCACGCCGGCAGCCGCGCCGCCGCCAGAGGGATTGCTGGCGGCCTCGCTCATCGCCTGTGCTGCCTTAAACTTCATATACGTGTCCATGTTGCCGATGGCGCCCATGCTGGAGCGCTCATCGATCGCCTTGGCCGTCTCCTCGGTCGGCGTGAGCGACACCACCATGAACTGTTTGAGCGCGATGCCCATGGCGGTGAAGGAATCTTGCACCTTGGCCTTGACCGCCGCGCTCAACTCATCCATCAACTTGGGCATGTCGAAAATGCTGGTCATGTTCTCGCCCAGCGCGTCCGTCATCTTGCTGATGATGGCATTGCGCAGATAGTCCTCGATCTGCGCGGTCTGGTACAGCCCTTGCGTGCCGACGATCTGGTCGACAAAGCGCTTGGGGTCAGAAATCTGCATGGTGTACTGGCCAAAGCCGCGCACGCGCGCAAACCCCAGTTCGCTGTCGCGCAGGCTGATCGGTTGCGGCGTGCCCCACTTGAGATCCGTGAATTCACGCATGTTGACAAAGTAGACTTCGGCGGTAAACATGTTGTTGCCGCCGGTGACCAGCTTGAGCAAGCCGGAGAGGACAGGCAGATTCGCCGTCGTTATGGTGTGGCGCCCGGCGGGGAAGCTGTCCAGCGACTTGCCGTCGCGATAGAAAATGGCGGTCTGGCTCTCGCGCACGATGACCTGGCTGCCTAGCCGGAAGTCACCCGACCCATTGTCGGGAATCCGCATCACCAGATCATTCGCCCCCATATTGGGCGCTTCGACGACATCGATAATTCGTGGCATGGTTGATTTCTCCTTGGTTAGCCTACTGCATTCGGATCATTGGCGACATCGGTTGCTGGGCCGCTTGACGGCAGATCAGCAGGGGCGGCGGCCGCCGGGATGTTGGCGGGAACGTCCGGCGCATAGCCGGCCTGGTCAAGCAGATCCGGCGCAACAATGGCCTCTTTGCGCTTGTCAAACAGCTTGTTGAGGTCGGCCACCGTCTTGGTCAAGCGGTCGATCACAGGGCCGATATTGGCATTGTCGGCGATGGCGTTGGAAAGCGCGCCGATTGCTTCTTCGATCGACATCACCTCGCCGGCCATCGCCAGGTCGAAGCGGTGCAGCGCATCCAACTGCGCTTCTTTGATGCGCACAGGGTCAAAAAGACCGGCATAGCCATACGCCGCGGTTTTGACGCGGTCGATCAAGATCTGCAGCTTGACCGCCGCCTGGTCCACATCGTCCATGTGAAGCAAGCCGCCGCCCTTGAGCAGCTTGTTCTGCACTTCCATCAGGTCGGATTTACACTGTTCGAGCGCCTGGGCGATGGTCTCGCGCACGCGCTTGTCGGCATCACGGCGCAGGTCTTTGTCGATGTACCCGTTGATGCCGGGCAGCCCCTTCAGCAAGCGTTCGACTGCGCCCATCTGCGACTTTGCAAAATCCACAAATTGATCCGTCATGGGTGATTGCCTCCGTTGTACGTGAAACGTGAAACACGATGCAAGCTATGTTGCTCCCGCTGCCGCCGTGGATTCGGCGGCCCGCTTGGTCAAGAAGACCTGACTCCCGCAATAGCGACACTGGATCAGACCCTTGCCGGCAAAGACCAGATCGCCGCCGCAGTTGGGGCATTTGCCGTCGCCGGTCAGCTTCTGGCTTTCCACACTGTAGAGAATGCCCTTATCCCAGTTCACCGCGCCGCTGAAAAGCTGCTTGCCCACGAGGGTCTGGATCATCTGCTTGATCTCCTCGGCGGGAAGCTGCATCTCGGCCACCAGTTCGCTGATGGTGACCTGGCCGCGCGTGAGCACGGCATTCAGAATCTGTTTTTCCTTCTGAACCTGGGCGAGTTCCTGCTGTTCCTGTCCCCCCTTGCGGAACAGGTACGCGCCGACGCCAAAGACCGGCGCGATCACAAGCAGCGCCAGCAGTATGCCAAGCGTGGCGCCGCCACTCGTGGTCTCGCTGGACCCCAAAGCGGTCATCGCCCAGACGCCAAACGCCACCAGCAAGACTGTCGCGCCGATCATAAACACGAGGCCAAGCGTTTTTCCACTGCCAACCATTTCGGGCTCCTTGCTTTGTCTACTGTGATCGAATCAACCGAAGCCACCGCCGCCGCCACCGCCACCGCCACCGCCACCACCGCCCGAGCCCGATGCCGACGCCCCACCACCGCCCGATCCTCCGGAAGACGACGCCACGCCACCGCCCGACCCGACCCAGC